>OGMW01000277.1_pt1 | contig 58340 bp, 75 predicted proteins | sample 1573281 | NCBI WGS metagenome assembly OGMW01 (sample SAMEA2581907, study PRJEB24529) | metagenome | biome: Human gut stool | place: China | collected 2011 | reverse complement strand
AATATATATATTAATGGATCTAATAGTATTAATGGGAAGACAAAGCTTTTTGGTCACGTAGTTTACATGTCCGAATCATGATTTAAAGAGTGATCACTGCCAATTTGACCATGCGTTTGACTCGTATTTTCGAGTAAACACGCCTCCACTACTACCAATAATAAGTACCTGCATATGCGTCTTCGTGAGATCTCCAAGATAACCTAATGGAGATGCCCAAACGTTCAAAATTATAGAGAATTTCTTCTTTGCGGCATCTGGGATATTTGTTACATTTGAGTCATACCCGTTTACCATCGCGACTAAAGCCGTGAGAGTATTTGGGTTGGTGCAAAGTTCTCCGAACAAATCCGACTTTGTGGCAAGACCAACGGATGAGTTCCATGTGCCGTCAAATTTTCCAGACGCATAAAATTTACCATCTTTGGTTGCTTGGATATTTATTCCGTCTACATTTCTTTCGGTATAGCCCTCAAGTTGGACAGTGGTAGAGTCTCTTTTTGTGAAATTAACTCTAATACTACTTGAAATTTTACTCAAATTGTTATTTGAGGATCCAGACATTTATGTCGGGAACATGGGAAGAGCATTCGAGGCGAAAAATCAATCGATGGGCTTGAAAATCAATCGGAGGATAGAAAACTCAATTCGAAAAAATTTAACAAAAAAGCGACTCCCTGGGGATTTTGGGAGCCGCTTTTGGGAAAGGTGTAGGATGTGTCACGCCCTACATCAATATGAACGGAATATTTTCCAAAATGTAACAAAAAATTCAATAAAATTTTAAGGAGGATTTTATGGAACAGTTAAAATTATCAAATGGAAACGTCTATGACCTGGTGGCCGGAGGCGTGAGAGAATCCGATGAAACGCTCACGCTGGTCTTTCTTCCGGGAACAAAGACATTTGAACAGGTCGAGAAAGACTTTGCTGTAGAATTAAATGTTGAGAAAGTCTATATCCTCGGCTCCGATGGAGAGCCTATGAAAACCATCCTGGGATATACGCAGTACAAAGGAATGGCAAAACAGCTAGATTATGTAATCTCCAGCGAAACCGTAAATAACGGTACGGAGGATGGGCCGGATTATGAAACTATAAATCATACCGGTACAGTGATGATTATGACTTTATCTAAGCCGGATCTTCAGCAGAAATATAAAGATCTCGAGGAAACAGTTGAATTCTTAGTCGCAGGACAGTTAGGAGCGTAATAATATGTATAACATCTTAAAGAAAATGTATTTAGCAGGAAAAATCAGTAGAACAGCACTTGATTCAGCCGTATTAAAAGGCTGGATTACTCTTGCACAGGAAAATGAAATCCTATCACTAAAGAAATAAGGAAGGCGGTGATCCACCTCTCCGGGTCCGGCGGTATCCGGGCGGCCTAAAGCCAACAAGGTGATGATTATCATGGAGATATGCTTATGAAGATTAGCGAAAACGGACTAAAGCTAATAAAAAGCTTCGAGGGATGCCGATTGACGGCATATAAAGACAGTGTTGGAGTCTGGACCATCGGTTATGGTACGACCAATGCAGACCGAGCAATTACCGGTACTGCTATTGTAAGCGGATTGAAAATCAATCAAGCAACGGCAGATGAGTGGTTGAAAAAATCAGTTGATGTGAAGTATGGCCCGAAAGTTGAAAAATACAATGGCATTTATATCTGGAACCAGAACGAATATGATGCACTGGTTTCTTTTGCGTACAACATCGGCTCCATCGACCAGTTAACTGCAAACGGGACCAGAAAACGGTCAACGATTGCAAAGAAAATTCTTCAGTACAACAAAGCCGGCGGAAAAGTGCTGACAGGGCTTACCAGAAGACGAGAATCGGAACGAACCCTTTTTCTTACACCTGTTCAAGAGCAGAAAGAAGGATGGGTACATGATGAAAATGGTTGGTGGTGGAGAAATGCTGATGGAACTTATCCTAAAATGTGTTGGAAGACTATTAACCATCATCGGTATCTCTTTGGAAACTCTGGATATATGCTAAGCGGATGGGTTCAATGGGATGGAAAGAAAACCGGAGCTGGAAAATGGTATTATCTTGAAGAGAGGGGAGATTTCCAGGGCGCTTGCTGGCATGGGACCGGAGACGATGGATCATTAGAACGTTGGTATATTGATTAAAATTATGGGGCGGGAAAAAACCGCCCCATTTTTTCGTTTTAACGAGAATCATCATGGATCTAAGCATAATATTCCCACAAGCCGAATATGATCATAATATAGAAACATATTGACAATACAGAACATATGTTCTAATATTAAGACATAACCTGTGCAGTAAGGGGGCTTGAAACATGGGGGATTACAAAGAAAAGATTATGCAGCTCGTTGGAAAAATTAATGATGATAAAATTCTGCGGTACATCTATATTATATTGGATGATATCGTGAAGGGAGAGAAGAAAAATGAAGGATAGACAGATCGACACGACTATAGACGGATTCCGCCATGTGGGAATAAGCCTGACGGAAGAACAGTATAATGATTTATGCACCTTAAACATGCTTATATTAGGAAGTGAACACAGAAAAAAGATACCCATATTCAACACAATGATTGTATTGAAAATTTTGGGGTTGCTCCCGGCTGAAATGCTTTGTGAGCCGGGAAGCGGACATCCCGTAAAAAACGATGAATTTTCCGAAGAATTGTGCCAGCAAAAATTCGGCAGATTTCGTTTTAAGGATTAACCCTATAGTATTCGCGTAATCCTGCTTCGGTAACAGTGGCATCTTCAAATACCTGGGTAATATAACCTTTTCTTCTGAGCGGCTCAAGATACTTGCCGAGCGTAACAAAATCAATACCGAGCTTCTTAGCTACAATATCGTAGTCGGTTTTTCCATATGAATCTCTTAATTCAACCAATACTTTAAGAACAGTTTCTTCTGTAACGTTCATAACTCCACCTCATTCGGATAACAAGTTAATCAGCTCCACAACGTGCTTCTTTTTGGCATCGGACAGTTCAAAGTATTTTTGCAGTGCTTTGGACAGTTCGGTGTCTTTTCTTATTTTCGCCACGAGGTGTGCGGACTCGTCAGAGAAATAGTCTCCAGTTTCTTTTCCCGTCATTAGATAATCTACTGATACATTAAGATAAGTTGCGATTTTTCGCAACTTTTCAGCATTAGGAGCACTCTTATCCAGCTTGCTTACATATCCTTTGGCAACTCCGCATGCTAGTTCTAAAGAATTAAGCGAAATTCCTTGTTCTGCGCAGAGAAACTTAACTCTATCTCGTAATGTCATTTTTTGAATTCCTTTCACTTCTGAAAAAAACGCAAAAATAATACTTGACATTCTGAAAATATCGCTTATAATGTAACTATCACCTCTGAAAATATCGCAACAAAATAAGGACATTAAAAATGCCATGGATTATTTTTTATATTCTTGTGTGGTAGCTTGATTATAGAATATATTCAGAACTATGTCAATAAATGTTGTGATATTTTCAGAAATTAATAAGGAAAGGAGATTTGAACTTGATTTACGACAAAATTAAGTTACTTGCGAAGAAAAGAAATATTCCGATTAGGAAAATAGAAATGGAATGTGGATTTTCTCAAGGCTGCATTAGTAAATGGAATAAGCATTCCCCAACAGCTGAAAGTGTTCAAAAAGTAGCAAAATGTTTGAGCGTGCCTATATCGGATATTTTAGGGGGAAACTAATGAATGAATTACAGGTATTTAATTCCGAAGAATTTGGAAGAGTCCGTACCCTTTACATTGATGAAAAAACATATTTTGCCGCAAGCGACATCGCTAATGCGCTTGGGTATTCCAATCCTCGGAAAGCAATTATTGACCATTGTCGGTGCGTAACGAAACGTGACGTACCCCATCCACAGTCTCCCAGTAAAATGATTGAGATGTCTTTCATCCCAGAAGGAGATGTATACCGGTTGATTGCCCATAGCAAGCTCCCATCTGCCGAGAAGTTTGAGCATTGGGTGTTCGATACTGTTCTCCCTTCCATTCGCAAGAATGGCGGCTACATCTCCGGACAGGAAAACTTGACACCAGAGCAGATCGTTGCGAACGCCTTAATCGTTGCCCAAAATATCATCTCGCAAAAAGATAAACAGATTGAGCAGATGAAGCCAAAAGCAGAATTCTTCGACGCTGTGGCTGACAGCAAGACCGCCATTTCCATGAATGAGGTTTCAAAAGTTTTGGGAATCAAAGGATACGGCAGAAATAACTTGTTTGAATTCTTACGCAACATTGGAATTCTGGACAGGTGGAATGTACCATACCAGAGATATGTCGAATGCGGTTGGTTTAGAGTAATCGAACAGAAATATTCCAAAAACGGCGAACAATGCGTATCCACAAAGACATTGGTGTATCAGAAAGGCGTTGACGCAATAAGAAAGAAGATACTGAACGCGGAGGGAATAGCATAGGGGGTAAGAATGGGAAAGAAAAGTTATAGCATTGATTTCGAACCGGAGACGGTTGAGGAAGAGTATGCGATCTTAATAGGAAGAATCGAAGCCCTTAATGCGTTAATGGAAATCAATGAACAACGATTTGGAAATAATGTAAAATATCCGGCAAACGTGATTCGAGGATTACTTGGAATCAAAAAGGTAAAGAAAGGGGAAACATGATGGAAAAGATTACATCATACAAGGGATTCAACAAGGATATGACTTGTAGAGACTTCCAGTATAAAGAAGGTGAAAGCTACGAAGAGCCAAGTGCCAAGGCGTGCGAGCGTGGGTTTTATGCCTATGAATATCCTCTGGATTGCCTTGATTATTATTCACCGAACGAGAGTGTGTACCACGTTGTGGAACAGAGTGGCGAAATAAGCAGACATTCGGATGATACGAAGGTCGCTTCGACAAAAATTAAAATCGGCGCCGAAATCAATATTGCAGGGCTTGTCAAGGCTGCAATTGAATACACGATGAAGCGTGTGAATCCAGAAGCGAAAGCTGATGAGAGGCAAGGAGCATCATCGGCAACCGGCGACTACGGAGCATCATCGGCAACCGGTGACTGCGGAGCATCATCGGCAACCGGTGACTACGGAGCATCATCGGCAACCGGCGACTACGGAGCATCATCGGCAACCGGCTACAAAGGAACATCATCGGCAACCGGCGACTACGGAGCATCATCGGCAACCGGCAACTGTGGAGCATCATCGGCAACCGGCTACAAAGGAACATCTTCGGCAGGAGATCCAGAAAGTGTTGCTGTAGCGTGGGGATATCACGGAAAAGCAAAAGGTGTTCTCGGTGCCCATCTTGTTCTGGCTGACTGGGAAGGCGATGAAGATGATTATTGGAATCAGGACTCATGGCAGCTCAAGGGAGCTAAAATGGTTCGCGTTGATGGAGAAATCATTAAACCCGACACTTACTACACGATGAAAAATGGCGAAGTAGTTGAAGCAGAAGAGTAATCAGAAAAGGAGTCTACTATGGAAGAGAAAAAGGCAATGAAAGAACCAGAAGAAAATAGCGAATGGACAAAGGTAACAAAGCTTCTTGCAAGTGAAATTATCTCTGGGAGCCGCCGGGAGTCCAAAGCGAAATCATTTGCGATCATTTGCTTAGCTACTGCGGTAGTTATCATTTCTATCGGATCGGCAGTAGTGAATTACAAAAATGATCGGGAATGGAGAGAACTGATTACTTCCTATAATTATGCTTCGGAAAAAGTCTTAGTAAATCAGAAAGTAGGGGAATAATGAAACAGGCAGTATTAAAGCAGCTTAAAATCGAGAATTTTGGAAACATTAAATCAAAAGAAATTCAGTTTGGAAAGCGGACCACCATCTGCGGAGAAAATGAGTCCGGAAAAACAACAATCGGAGATGCATATTCCTGGACAATGACCAATTCCCTCATGAACGGATCACAGGCCGATAAGATCAGACCACACGATGCGTCCGGAAAAGATGTTGATTACGTTGATATCGTTGCGACGGTGACGTTAGATATCGATGGTAGAACGGTAGAAATTCAGAAAACGCAGGCTCAGGACTGGGTGAAGAAAACTGGGGAATTCAAGGGAAACAACAACACTTATCTGGTAAATGGAATTCCTAAAAAAAAGGAAAAAGACTTTAAAGAATTTATGGCTGATATCGTTCCAGAGGATGTGTTTAGAATCTGCACCAGTTCTGCGGCGTTTTTAAAACTCGATACAGCAGCCCGCAGGCAGAAACTTTTCGACATGATTCCGGGATTGACGGATGATGATGTGGTCGCAAAAAGTGACGAGTTTCTTCCTATTAAAGAAATGTTGAAAGATGGAAGCATTGAAGAACTGATTTCCAGAGAGAACTTCCAGATCAACGGAAGAGGACGAGGAGACCGTGGCTTAAAAGGGCGGCTGGATGATATCCCGACAAGAATCGATGAGGCAAGCAAAGGTATTAAGGATGTTGCAGAGTGCGAACTTGCAATCAAAACTTTAAATCGTCAGATTTCAGAGGTCGATGAAGATGATAAGCAGTTGGATGAAATCGGGAAATCATATGATTTGAAGCTTGCAGAAATCAATGAGTTAGAGAATAAACGGCAGAATCTTGAAATACAGTTATCCGCCGGGCTGATTGAAGAACGAAAGGAAAAACAGCGTGAAATCAGCACATTAGAAGCAAAAAAAGTCGAACTGGAAGCGCAGCTTAAAATCGCCGAACTGGATTATAAACATGCGAGCATGGCAATTCAGAGGAATCAGGCGGAATTAGACGCGATAAGAGAGCAGTATAAGCGTGTAACAGAGTCTTCCTACGATGACAGTAAGATTTCTTCTATTGAAGCTGAGAAATTTAACGATACTACGCTGATTTGTCCGACATGCAAACAGGAACTTCCAAATGATCAGAAAACCAAAATCAGATCCATGTGGGAATCTGGAAAAAAGAAACGTCTGGATGAAGAGATGCGGCAGAAGAGCCAGTTCGAAGAAAACAAGCAGAAAAATTTAGCTGAAATCATCCAGGATGGCAATGTGGCCGCCGCGAATCTGAAATCATCCCAGGAGACAAAAGAAAAGAGTGAGGAGCTCATTGCAACATGCAAGCAGGACTTAATGTCACTGTCAATGGAAATCGCAGAAAAGAAAAATGTGTTTCATGCAATGCCTGCATCAGCAGATATGTCGAACAGTGATGAATATCAGAAAATTTCTGCATTGATTTCTCAGAAAAGGAATGAATTATCCTCAACTGATAATGTTGCAGAACAGAGAAATCTCAATCGCGGAAAACGGAATCAGTTGGTTGCTGATATCGAGAGATACAAAGCTTATATTAAGCAATCAAACGATGCGAGTGATCGGGTGACAGAACTTAAGCGGCAGAAAACAGAAATCGCGCAGGCACTTGCGGATTGTCAGGCACGGCTGAAACTTCTTAAAAAGTTCAACAAGGCAAAATGCGACATGTTGACGGAAAAAGTAAATCAGCTTTTCCGGTTCACTCAGTGGAAATTGTTTGAATTCAATCAAGATGGAGAATCCTATCGCGAGATCTGCGAACCCACCTTTAAAGGAACTATGTATTCTAAGCGGTTGAACGATGGCGCTAAAGGGCTGATTGACATCGATATCCCGGCAACATTCCAGAATGCGTACGAAGTCAGCTTGCCGATCTGGGTGGACAACGCTGAAAGGATCACGGACAAGACCGCAGAACTTATCAAAGACTTAGATTGTCAGCTTATTTTACTCAAGGCAGATGATTGTCAGCTGACAGTTGAAAATGAAGATTAGGAGGTATATTCGATGATTAAAGTTGAAAATAACGGAAATACTTTTATTAAAGGGAAAAAGTTTGAATTGATGGCAGAATTTTCAACTCTTATTCATAATTTTGTCGAGGATGGAATTTTTACCCCCCAGTGAAATCAAAGATATGGTTGATCTTGGGTTAAAAATCGAAAAAGAAATCGACGATATGATTAAGGAGAAAATTCCAGAATCAATTTTTAAACTCTTTTTTGGAAAGGAAGATAAATAATATGGAAAATGCAACAGCAGTTCAGCAGGCGGAATCCCAGGCAACACAGGATTTTTCGGCACCGGTCAAACACAACACAGATTTCAGCCTTGGAATCTTTGGCTCATCAGATAACTTCCTCATGGCAACTCAAATGGCGAAAGCATTTGCAAGCTCTACAATCGTCCCAAAAGAATATCAGGGTAACTTTGCAAACGGATTAGTCGCTATGGATATCGCGAATCGGCTTAAAACGAGCCCATTCATGGTTATGCAAAATTTAGACGTTATCCAGGGTCGCCCGGCGTGGAGAGCAACATTCTTAATCGCTATGATCAACAGATCGAAGAAGTACGACATCGAACTTCAGTTCGAGGAAAAAAGAGACAAAAACGGCAAGCCGTACTCATGCACATGCTGGACAACAAAGGACGGAAGAAAAGTTACCGGCATCGAGGTAACTATGGATATGGCTGAAGCAGAAGGGTGGACCAAGAAAAACGGTTCTAAGTGGATCACCATGCCGCAGGTTATGCTTCGTTACAGAGCAGCATCCTTCTTCTCAAGAATGAACTGCCCGGAACTTTCCAACGGCCTCTATACAACTGATGAAGTTTATGAAATGGCTGATAACGAGTACAAGGTTTACAATCTGGAAGATGAAGTGAAACGTGATCTCGCCCAGAACGCAAATAAGGAAGAATTCGTCGCGCCGCCGAACGAAACAGCACCGGAGTCTGAAAGTAAAGGTAGTGAGCCGTTAGATCCGGCAGTAGAAAATCAGAAATCTGGTGACACTCCAGACTGGATGAAGCCAGAAACAATGTAATGCATGAAGGGTGATCGGCACAAGTCGGTCACCCACAGAGGAGAAATATGAATAAGGTTGACAAAGTAAAGGCGAGAATCATTGCAAAGCATTATGGATGGATTTCTCAGAGCTGGAAAATCTTCGAGGAAATGTCGGAACTCATGATGGCAATCTGCAAATGGGTTGGGAAAAATGGCACTAATATTCCCAATGGTGGAGCTGTTTCAGAAGAACGCTGCAATATCATTGAAGAGATTGCCGACGTAAAAATCATGATTTCACAGATCGAATATCTGATGAACGCAGAACTCGAAGTTGAAGATGTTGTAAAGAGAAAACTTGATCGGCAGCTCCACCGTATTGAAGAGCAGAAAAAAGCGTATGACAAAGTTAAAAGTAGTTGATACAGGCAGTAGAAGAGGAAACTGTTATGTTCTGGATTATGATGGAGAGCTTTTACTTCTGGACTTTGGTTGCAAATGGGAAAACATCCTGGAAGGAATACAATTCAAAATCTCTAATGTCTCCGGTGCGCTGCTTACTCATCAGCATATGGATCACGCTAAATGTTATAAAAATCTTATGACAGTTGGCATACCAATTTATACGAATGATGAGACGGCGGAACATTTCAATGTCGTGGCCGGAGAGAGGATGGTCGGGATTCCGGAAGGACAATGGATATCTATCGGAAACTTCAAGGTAATTCCTCTATATGTGCCACACGATGGTGTCCCGAACTATATGTATCTGATAAAAATCCCAGACGGTCAGCTGATGATGTATGCGACAGATTTTATGTATCTTCCTAAAACATTCAAAGGAATGCATATCAGCACATTTCTTATCGAGTGTAACCATATGGATGCGGACACGGAAAAGGATGCTGTGAATTATAAGCATTCCATAAAAGGGCATAGCAGCTTAGATGTTGTGAAGAATGTCATCCGGGCAAACCGAACCGAACTGATGAAAAACGTGATTCTGTGCCATATATCAGAAACGTGGGGAAATTCGGAACTGATGCGGCATGAAATCAAAGAGATTACTGGAGATGCAGTTACAGTTGATGTGGCCGAGCCTGGATTAGAACGAGACATAAGCTTATTTCCGTTTTGAGGAGGGAATTCATAGATGCTTATAAACCTAAAGTGTGATACCTGTAAAGAACCATCGAAATATGTAACAGGGTTTTACGATGGTAAAAAAGGCAAACACGGTGTTCTCTATGATTGCAAAAATGAATTATGCGAAGTTAATCAGCTGATGAGAGCAGCAGAAGCAGAAGACATTCAGAAAAGACTTGAGATCCAGGACATGGACTCACAAAGAGGGATATCAGCTGGATATGTAGCGGCTAAAAGGCGGGACGCAGGACTGACTATGTACCAAATGTCGCGGATTGGTGGATGTAGTCCTGCTGAGTACAGCTCATATGAGCATGAGAGGAAGCCGTTTGACCTGGAAGTATATCGGAAATGCATTATAAGTTGGCGCTATTTAAGATTTGGAGGTTGGAATGTATAGCGCAATCAATATTGATACAAAGAAGGCACTGGAAGCCATTCGCGAATCAAGAGAATATCAGATCAACGCATCAGCATTAAGAGTGCAAAAGGAACAGGCATATATGGAAGGCGTAAACAAAGGACTTGATATCGCAGAAGGACTTTTCATGTGTAGTAATTATGAAAAAGAGAAGGAACCAAGTTACACGGATGGTATCAAAGATGCATTTTTTGAAATCGGAAAGGAGCTGGATATAAAAACTTTGGACATTTTAGAAAGCACATCATCAGTGGATGAAGCCTGTGTACTTCTGTCTGACAGGATAAGAAAACGACTTTTGGAAGAAAATACGGATGACGCAAACTGAAAGTAAAGATTGGTGGTGATTTGAACATGAAAAAAGTGTGCCTCAATACGGAAAGAATGCTTGACGAGGCGAATCCCCAAGATGATGATTATAATCTTTGGAAAAAAGTTTACGAGCTTATGAATGGGGAAGATGCTTTTGTTTATGAAAGCCCAATAGACAAAGGCAAATGGATCTTCTGTGGTCTGGTCGATGGGAAAAAGAATAAGGATCTGTTTTACTTGATCGAACAGGATAGCATGATTGGAAGATATATCGGAGACTGGGAAGAGTTTGAAACAGATTGGGAAAGCGGAGCTTACGAACCAGATGGATGTATTTATTTGGATTTGAGAGATATTAACGAAAATTAAGATTTGAGAAGTGTAACTAATACATAGTTTCACGGACAATTCGCCCGGATTTTTAGAAAAAACTGAAAGGAGCAGAGAGATTTACTCCAAATATGAAGTTAGAAATTAATAAAATCTATGACCAAGATTGCCTTGAAGGAATGAAACTGCTTAATGACAGATCCATCGACTTGATTTGTACGGATCTCCCTTATGGTGTCACACAAAATAAATCAGATATCGTGATTCCGTTTGAGCCACTATGGGAGCAATACGAGAGAATTATTAAGGAGAACGGCGCAATTGTTTTGTTTGGTCAGGGTATGTTTTACGTTGATCTTGTGGACTCCAATCGCAAGCTGTTTCGATACGACCTGGTTTGGGACAAGATCCTCACAACAGGATTTCTAAATGCCAAGAAGATGCCATTGAGACAACATGAGCAGATTGCTGTGTTCTATAAGAAAACTCCGACATATAATCCTCAGTTCACTGTCGGAAAGCCACTACATAGTCAAGGTAAAGCTTGTGTCGGAGATGAAATTGTAAATAACAATTATGGAAAATTTGATCGAAACAACAACAATCGTGCTGGCAGTACGGAGAAATATCCAACTAGTATCATTCAAATTCAGAAACCGCATTCTAGTAAAGCAAAGCATAGAACTGCAAAACCCGTTGAGCTAATCGAATGGATTATCAAGACGTATACAAATCCAGGTGAGATTGTGTTAGATTCCTGCGCTGGAAGTGGAACTACGGCTATCGCAGCTATGTGCACAGGAAGAAACTGGATCTGTTTCGAGAACGATAAAGACATATATGAGGTGGCGAAAGAGAGAATTAAAGAGTATCAGCAGCGATGAATTTTTAGTTTCAAAAGGAGATTAGGAGAGAACATGAATTTTAAGATTTGGAGGAGATTATGCGTATAGAAGGCTTCAAAGAAAGGGACGAGCACGCAGAGATAACGTATGTTGTCGCTACGTATAGTGCCATACACGATCGTTGGTATCCGTACAGTGAGTCAGAAAACATCGAAGAGGCACAAGAAAGATTAGAGGGGCTAAGTCAGAGAAGACATGGTAAATTTGCAATCTTTGAGAGGATAAGATCAGAGGTTATTACAAAATTGAATTAAGATTTGGAGGAAGTATAGAAAATGACAGGACGAGGAAAAGCAATACTTAGCAAGGCACATCAGCAAGGGTGGCTTGATGGATTTGATTTATCAATATTTATTCAAGACATAGCGATATCTGAAAACGGATATGTCGTTGATGTTGGCAATTGGGAGAATGTAAACGCCGAAGTGGCGTTGCGATTGGCGGAGAGAATTAAAAGACATCCGATTCTTTGGAACCTTTTCTTTAGGATTGCGTAAAAGATAACGTGGAGGAAAAATGTCACAGGAAGAAAAATAACTATTTAAAAGAAATTCGCAATACAGAGCGAAAGGAGAAACTATTTTGAATAAAGTAATGTTATGTGGTCGGCTGACGCGAGATCCGGAAGTAAGGTATGCCGGGGAAAAAGCGATGGCAAGCTATACGCTCGCCGTGAATCGCCGTATCAAGAAAGATGATCAACAGAGCGTGGACTATCTCCCCTGCGTGGTATTTGGAAAGTCTGCGGAATGGGCCGAAAAGTATCTCAGAAAAGGCATGAAACTTATTGTATCCGGAAGAGTTCAGACGGGATCCTATACCAATAAGGAAGGAAAGAAAGTTTATACAACCGACATCTTTGTAGAGGAGCAGGAATTTGCCGAGAGTAAGAGTAGTGGTGGAAATACTGGTGGAGATGCCGGTGCCAGAAATTCTCCTCAGATTGGAGACGGATTTATGAATATTCCGGACGGCATCGAAGATGCTGGACTTCCGTTTAACTAGGGGTGAATAATGAAATTTTTGGATTTTTTTGCGGGTATTGGTGGATTTCGGCGAGGAATGGAATTAGCGGGACATGAGTGCGTTGGATTCTGCGAGTTCGATAACTTTGCAGTGGCGAGTTATACATCAATGCATCTTTTAACAGAGAAGCAAAGAGAACATTTGTCCACCCTCCCAGAAAAACAAAGGCAAAAAGAAATCTTAAAGGAGGAATATAGAAATGGAGAATGGTACGCAGCTGACATTCGAAGAGTGTATGCCGGAGACATACCAAAAGCAGATTGTTGGTGTTTTGGATTCCCGTGCCAAGACATCTCGGTCACAGGAAAGCAACTCGGATTTCAAGGAAATCGTTCAAGCCTGTTTTTCAGAGTTATGTACCTTATCGGACAGCTCGAAGAAGAAAATAAACCCACTTTCCTTTTCATTGAGAACGTTAAAAATTTGCTTAGTGTTAATGGAGGATGGGATTTCGCCAGACTGCTCATTGAAATGGATAGGGGGGGGGTACGATGCGGAATGGCAAGTGCTCAACTCCAGAGATTTCGGAGTGCCGCAGAACAGAGAACGGTGTTTCATTATCGGACATCTTAGAGGCAGGAGTTCCTCAGAAGTATTTCCTGTCGAAAGAACAAGTGGAGAAAATCGTATTTCGATAATCGCACACAGGGATGGATTTCACAGGAATCTACAAACATTTTCTACCGAAGGAATCTGTGAAACACTTGATACGGGTCAGGGTGGAGGACGTGGAACATACGTTCCAATAAATATCTTGAACAAAGATTACAGGCATGCACATGAAGCAATTCATGATACAGACGGAATTTGCGGAACTCTTATGGCTCGAGATTATAAAGATCCCAAGAGAATATGCATGCCAGTTCTTACGCCAGACAGGGTCGAAAAGCGGCAGAATGGTAGAAGATTCAAGGATGACGGAGAGCCTATGTTTACACTGACGGGGCAAGATAGACATGGTGTTGCTATTGAACCTATTGGAATCATTGATCCGCAAGGCAGAAAAACGAAAATGGTTGTTCCGAGGGATTTATCCCCCACACTTAGAAGTCAATCGCATGGGAATGAACCAAGTTTATGCGTAAAGGTCGCAGAAGCCACAAAACAGGGCTATTCCGAATGCAGAGTTGGAGTAGATAGCGTGAATTTAACTGTTCCTGGCAGTAAAACTAGACGAGGAAGGGTTGGACACGAAGTCGCAAACACACCAGATACCAGTTGCAACCAAGGAATCTTCGTTCAGGCGTCCGAAAATTTAATTGTATACGCAGTATGGTATGAAAAATATCAATGTTACATCGCAATTCGTAAACTGACGCCGAAGGAATGTTTTCGGCTGCAAGGTTGGACGGATGATTATTTTGAAAAAGCGGCGTTTGTTAACTCGGATAGTCAACTTTATAAAGAAGCCGGCAATGGTGTGACGGTTTCCGTAATTGAAGCGATGGCAAAGAAAATGAGAATGGAGTAGAGAAAATGAATAAAGATGAACACTGTGATAACTGCATGTTCGAATATACATGCAATTGGAGTAAAGCAGGGAATGACCTGCACTGCTCAGAATGGAAAACAGATTCTCCGGAGGACAAGTAATGAGAATTGGAGAGGACAAAGCGCAACAGGCAAGCAAGCATGAGCTGAAGCATCGCATGCTGGCGGAGATGGGACATGAACTGGTCCCTCTCCCGGTGCCTGTTGGAGATTATATCGAAATCACGCCGGAGATACAGGAAGTCATTGATCGCCGGGGAGACAAGCTGAAAAAGATGGACCTGATCGGTTTGATTAAGACCTCGGTAGATACAAAGAGAGATTGCGAAGAGTTGTACCAGTGTTTGATGCAGGGACATAAGCGCTTTTCTGACAGTTGTTTCCTTGCACACAATAACGGAATCCGTCTCATCATTCTTGTAGAAAACACCGACGGCGTCACTTCGGTAGAGAACCTTGAGCGCTGGAAAAATGAAAAACGGTGGAGGAGCTATTTTATCGCGAAGAAACGCGCGGAACATGTCGGTAAAAATCCGCCAAAGTCTCCGTGCAAGCCATCACAGCTTAAACAGATCATGTGGACCATGCACGAGAAATATGGAACAGAATTTATGTTCTGCAAGCCGGAAGAATCTGCGGGGAAAATTATTGAATTATTGGAGAATTAACAAAAGATTACAATGACATCGACTAACATGAAGAATTTCATAGAGCGCAGGCGGAACCAGGGACTATGTGTTCTATGCGGCAAACCATCAGAGAACGGTGCTTATAGATGTAACGCATGTAGGGAAAAGAGAAACGAAGAAAAGGCAAAAACGAGAAAAATGTATCAAAAATGTGGCGTTTGCCCCGAGTGCAGAATTCATCCGATTATGGGAGACGAAAAAGCTTGCCCGGAATGCAATGCAAAATTTAGCGCACAAGTCAATGCACGTCGAAACAAGGACCGAGAGCACTATAATGAGCAGCAGAGAGAGTATTTAAGAATTTTGTATGCCAAAAGGAAAGAACAAGGAATCTGCACAAGATGCGGAAAGCGGAAAGCTCTTCGGGGGGGGCGAAGCACGTGTGGTATATGCGCTGATAAAAATAGGAAAATGAAGGCAGAGACAAGTCATAATATCGGTTTCGAAATGCGTGAGAAATTACACATGTGTCGCTTCTGTAGCAACCCGGTAAAATCTGGATATAAGGTATGCGAAAAACATTATCAAATGTGCGTGGACAAATTGAAACATCCTAAATGTATTGAAGCCAGAACTGAGTACAAAAAAATAATTAACCGATCAATCAACGCAAGGAGGGAGAAAAAGGGTGAACGAGTTTGCAATCAACTGGATTAAAGGCGGAGACTATGCCGAAGTCACGGTTCCGAGTGGAACGGCTTTGAAGTCAAAGCTTTTGAAAATGGCGGAACAGAGACCGGATGAGGTCAATTCAGTACATGTCAACAATGACGGATCAATGGTATGCCATGTACCGATTAATTTCATCAAGATCAGCCCACCGAGAAAGGTATCGGAAGAGCAGGCGGCGGCAGCTTCTGAACGATTCAAGCAGATGTGGGAAGAAAAACGTGCTGGAGAATCTGATGAGTAGGAACTATACAGTATATGCCGTGGATTTCGATGGGACACTGTGCGAGAGCATATACCCAGGTATCGGTGCTCCGAACATGGGATTGATTTTACACCTTATCAAACGTCGTAGTCAGGGAAATAAAGTGATCCTGTGGACGTGCCGGTGTGGTCAGCAATTAACTGACGCAGTTGAATTCTGCCGTAAGCATGGGCTTGAATTTGACGCTGTAAATGAAAATCTCCCAGAGCTAATGGAAATATGGGGAGATAATCCGAGAAAGGTTGCTGCTGACGTCTACATTGACGATAAAGCAGTGATGAAACCTAAGTATCATGTTCCATACAGATCTACGCAAAGATAAGAAAATGGGGTGATAAATGTATGGGAGAAGTGAAGTGGATAAAACTCACTACGGATATGTTTGAGAACCGCAAAATCAAGCATATCCGGACACTCCCGGAAGGTAATAACATCGTCCTCATCTGGGTGATGTTATTGACAATGGCCGGAAGGTGTAATGCTGGAGGAATGATCTATTTGACGGAGAACATTCCGTATACGCCAAAACTACTTGCCGATGAGCTGAATTTTGATGAAAGCGTCATTGTATTGGCGCTCAGCGTTCTGGAAAAAATGGACATGATCGTGTTAGATGAGGAAAAATTTGAAATTCCAGGATGGGGCGAGTACCAGAGTGCGGAGGGATTAGACAAAATCCGGCAGCAGAACCGGGAACGGGCATCGAGGTATAGAGAAAAGAAAAAGCAGGAGCGGATTGAAGAGAAGCCGAAGGAAATTCGAGCGTTGCCAGAGCCGAACCCTAATGAGTTCTCGAAAAGATCATCGAACCTTACAAACCTAAACATCATTTTGAAGAAATATGATGAGTATATGTTTTTCTATGATAATCCCGATATTTTAGAATGCGCTAAGCGTTGGATGACTTACAAGGATGCAAAGCCGAAAGCGTCGAACCATTATGACACAGAAATAGGAATCAAGATGTTGCTGAACAAGTTCATCAAGAATTGCCAGGAATACGGTATGGATTCGGTCATTTCTGTTGTAGATGATTCTATAGTGAATAACTATGCAGGAATTACATGGGCTCGGCTGGGGAAAATGAAAACCTCTAAAGAATATAACGATTGGAGGAATTCCTGATGACTAGGGATGAAACCATAAATATTCTCATGATGATCCAGGCAGCATATCCAAGATTTTCAGTCCCAGACAAAACGGTGACGATAAATACTTGGCACAATCTTTTGAAAGAATATCCACTCAAACAGGTTGAAGCTGCAACTGTGGCATACATCAAATCTGATAAAAGCGGATTTGCACCAGGAATAGGTCAGGTGATTGAAAAATTGAATCTCATATTCCAGAAGGATGACATGAGTGAACTGGCGGCATGGGGGCTTGTTACCAAAGCAATCCGTCGGTCTACGTATTATTCCGAAGAAGAGTTTGCAAAACTTCCACCCACAGTACAAAAGGCGATAGGATCACCATCTCAGCTTAAAGAATGGGCTCAAATGCAGGTGGATGGTCCGGCGCTGACAGTATTACAATCGAATTTCTTGAAATCTTACCGGACTATATCGGCGAGGGATAAAGAACGTGCTTCTTTAAATCTTCCGATAGAAAAGCCGGAATATAGAATCGGAGCAGGTAGCCAAATGCTCAGTATTTCTGATGAACGTGAAGAGGCGCTGAAACAATCTGTACCAATGCCGAAAAATGTTAGGGAAAAACTTAATAAACTGATCGGAGGGATGACGCTTAATGAATAAAAGAGAAATTGCGGAAATCAAGAAAATAAATAAGTTCAGTTCTGACGGATGTACTATTGGTCGCATGTGTGTCTGCTACGTAGATGCAGAGAAGAACATTATCCTCAAGGATAGAGATGCATTCCAGCGATAAGTTTGACGAACTTCGAAAAGCCCGTGTAGAGACGAGCTATTACAAGTACGGCCCGGCAGCAGAGAACTTCGGACAGCACTATGTGGATGCCCTCGGCACTATGCAAAAGTGTATCCAGAAGTACAAGGAGACCGGAAACACCGAGTACCTGTGCGACGCTGCGAACTACTGCATGTTTGAATACATGTACCCGGCGGTACCCGGAGCGCACTTCCGGGCAACTGATAGCGGAGAGAGCGCCGGGATCGTGGGGCTGAGCGTGAAGGAGGCAGAACAGTATGATAGAGATTAGCATGGTAGACGCAATCGGAGAGCCTGCAATGCTTGAAATGCTTGCAGAAGAAGCCAGCGAACTGACACAGGCAGCATTGAAAGCTTCTCGGGTTTTACGTGGAGAAAATCCTACACCAGTGACAGTAGCAGAAGCTCTTACACATCTGGTAGAGGAATATACGGATGTAGTGCAATGCGCACTGGAACTGCACATGCAGACGGATTTAGTACAGATGAAAAACAAACACGACAGATTTGAGGAAAGATGGAGAAGAGAGCATGGAAAAAGAACGCTGTGATAACTGCTTATATGAGTACGCCTGCGACTGGAGCAAGGCAGGAGGAGAGCTGAGATGCGAGGACTGGAAGCCGGAGGCAAACTCAAGCGAAAATGAATAAATAACAAAAGCGGCGGACCACCCGCCAAGATGATTCCGCCGCTAAGAAAATAAATCGCTTAAGTCCATTATAGCCGGACTTGAGCGCCAAAATCAAGGAGATATAAGATGGATAAAAAGAAAGTAATAGAACGATTTAAAAATCACAAAGCCACATTCGCAGATTATGGCAATATCAAAATTCTGGATTTCAAAAAGCCGGGGTCAATTGAGTATCGAATTCGTTTCCTCTTCGAAGAGGACTATTTTAGGCTTCATATTTCTGGAGATCTGGGAGAGTTAATCGCAAGTAACTATAACAATATGATCTACGAAGAATTCTCAGATTTTGTGAATGATATCGGATATTTTAAACAAAAAATTGACTGCATGAGCCGCCCGTTGTACTTCTGGGACGAAAACGAGGCAAGGCAGGAACTTGAAAAGGAATTAGAAGAAGCAGGATATGACATAGAGAAAATAGAATCTGATATTGATGAAATCATGGAAGGATTTGATGATGGTCACGGAATTGCTCCAGACGGGCAAGAAAAACTTGAGGATTTAATATCTGATAGTTGGGAGTTTGCCGGAGAACTGGGGAAAAGAGATACCGGCATAATAGATATATACATGATTGCGTTTAAACTCGCTAAGAAGCAACTTACTGATGCGGAGGGGAAAGTATGCTGAAAGAATTGTATAAAATCTTAGAACCCTGGTGGGTGTGTGAATGGACACTAATGGATGAGGAATTTAATGCCTATGATACATCATGTGGAAATCCCTGGTGTCTGGAAGAGGGAACGCCGGAAGATAACAAGATGATTTATTGCCCGGCGTGTGGTCGGAAAATAAAAGTGGTTAATGAAAAAAATTAAGATTTGTCTAAGAAAGAAGGACGTAGATGGGATTGGACGAAAACATGTTGAAATGTATACGGGCTTTAGCAGAAAACCGAATACAGGATGCAAAAAACGCAGCAATTTGCTGTTGTGCTAACGACACTACAAAGAAAAACCGAGACAAGACTGAATATTACAAAAAATTATTGATTAACGGATCCACCAATCTGTTTGAGTTGCCTCCAAATCTGAAAGGGCTGATCAATATGCAGGATGTCTCTGGTTTCCGCAAAGATCGGTACTATCTCGGCAAACAGCAAAAAAAATTATTTGAGCAGATTGAAAACGGTGTCAGGGTGACAACGAAAATGTTGGAGTATGGCATTCCATACACAAACAGCACTTTGATATATGGGATTCCGGGAACGGGAAAAACAGAATTTGCCCGATATGTTGCTTTTAAACTGGGGTTGCCATATGCCTATTTGAATTTTTCTTATCTGATTGAGTCATATTTAGGCAAGACGGCACAGAATCTACATCGTGTGTTTGATTATTGTAAAGGCCAAAGATGTGTGCTTATGCTTGACGAAATCGACTGCATTGGGCTTGCAAGAGGAAATGATCATGGCGCCGATGGAGAACTCGGAAGAACTACGATTGCCTTGATGCAGGCGTTGGACGGGCTTGTAGATGGTCAAGTTGTGATAGCGGCGACTAACCGATGCGACCGTTTGGATAAAGCTCTCCTAAGAAGATTTCAACGTAAGGTGGAATTTGTTCCGTTTGGACAGGAAGAGCGGAAAAACATGATCCAGACATTCATGAATAGCGTTGATTCGTCGTTTTTGACAGATGAGATTTTGCAATATGCAGAAGCGCCTCATACGCAGGCCGAAACGGTCAAATATCTGATTGAAAAAATAACAGAAGTAGTGAGCTAAATTTAAGATTTGGAGGAGATTATGATTATAGACGGCTTCAAGGAAAAGAATGAGCGTTCAGAAATAACGTATGTTGTCGCTAAATATAGAGTTATAGATGCCCACTGGTATCCATATGGCGAGTTTGAAAATATCGAAGAGGCACAAGAAAGATTAGAGGAGCTAAGTCAGAGAAGACATGGTAAATTTGCGATTTTTGAACACATAAGATCCGAGATTTTGACAAAATTGAATTAAGATTTGAAGGAGTCGATAACTATGTTAATGATTCAAGATGGAATAGAAGTTTACTGCTTACCGGATGGCGCTTGTTGCGAGGTCGATGAGAATCACAGAAGCCCTCTGGACTTGGATGATTGCCCACTCGGATACGAAACATGCAACGGAAACTGCTTTTATTACGCAGAGTGATTTGAGATTTTTGAACACATAAGATCCGAGATTTTGACAAAATTGAATTAAGATAAGGAGCATTTATGACTTGTGTTGTTTTGTGCGAAATAGATGGGATTTATTATCTTCGGCATATCATTCATGGCATCAATCCAACAGATACTATAGAGAGCGTTAGGGAGAAGTATTATAAGGATTTTGACAAGTTACATGATGAGTTCTTTTTCTGCAAAGATAATGCCGAGATCAAAGAAATCATAACCATGCATGGAATAAAGAGTTGGTAAAAATCGTTATACAAAAATAATTTTTAGGGTGAAAAGATGATTAAAGCGTTTGTAAAAGCACTTACAGTAAATCTGGCAGTTACAGCTATATGGTATGCATCAGAGTGGATGCAATTCGGAGAATTACAGTTTGACAGAGAGTGCGATAATATCGTAAACATTATTTATCTGTTTATTTTGTGGTGCTTATTTTATGAAAATGAACGATGAAATCGATCTTTCGTAGGAGGGAAAGTAATGGCAAAATTCACTATTACAGTTGACTTAGACTGGTTAGACAATGAAGAAAGTATTGATGACGCGATTAGAGGTGAGGTCGTCAATGGAGCAAGAGAATACTTGTTAAACAAAACAAATATGGAGATCCAGAAAAAACTTGATGCTGAGATTGGGAAAAAATTAGTACAGGCACAGGAAGTTGTAGATAAAACTATTGACCAATATATCCAGGTAATAACCACGGACAATATTTCTAAGCTCAAAATCGCAGAGAAAAAGTCCACTTGGAGCGATGAAGTGGTAATGACTCCAATCTCTGAGTATATTGGAAAGAAATTCGATGAATTCTGCAATACAAAAAGATATAATTGTGACTTCAGTGTCGCCCGCTATGACGGAGATAAAATATACTCAATGGCGGAAAAATCCATTCAGGAATATTTGAAAAAAATTCTTGAAAAGCAGGTGTCCGATGTTGTCAAGAACGCTCAGAAGAATGCGGAATTAGAGATTGTCAAGAGTCTCGAAAATACGTTAAAGACAAACCTTGCGGAAGAAACTATCAAAAAGATGAACATCCCGCAGGTACTTAAGAATTTAGAAACTGCATATGCTGGACGAATTGAGGAAAAGTAATGGAATATAAAATTGCAAGGATTCAGCATTCTGGCACATGTGGAGAACGCTGGACTGACCGTGAAGACGGCAGATATATACATAGAGTAGGACGAACAGTAGAGCTTGACGTGGAGAATATAGAGGTAGGAATACCGATGATTCTGAGATTTGAAGGAGGGGTTGTAGTGAGTAACTTAAAGATTTTTACCGATAACATTGAGCCTACGGCTCTGAATCAGATTTATACCCTTATCAAACAACCAGCGTTCGCAAAGTGCAAGGTTCGTATCATGCCGGATGTTCATGCTGGAACTGGTTGCGTTATTGGCTTTACGGCTGATTTAGGGGATAAGGTTATCCCAAATATCGTTGGTGTTGACATTGGATGCGGTATGCTAACCGTGGAGCTTGGGAAGATTGACATTGATTTCGATTGTCTCGACAGGGCTATTCGGGAGAACATACCGAGCGGACGTGAGGTGAACGAGGTCGCTATTTACTCTGCCAAGACACTTAAAAACCTTCGGTGTTATAAGGTACTCAAAGATCCTGAACGATTGGTTCGCTCTATCGGTTCACTCGGAGGTGGAAATCACTTCATTGAGATTGATGCCGATTCCGAGGGTATGAAGTATCTCGTGATTCATACTGGCAGCCGTAACTTGGGGAAACAGGTTGCCGAATATTATCAGAATCTTGCCATTGAGACCATGCAAGGCAAGGACGAACTCATGGCTATGCAAGAGAAACTGATCGCCGATTATAAGGCACAGGGGCGCAAATCAGAGATTCAGAAAGCGATTTCCGAAATTCATAGAAAATTCTCCCCGAATCCTCTCAGAATTCCGAAAGAGCTGTGCTACCTTACCGGGAAACATAGGGAAGATTATCTTTACGATATGAAAGAATGCCAGCGCTTTGCAACGAACAACAGATGTGAAATTGCAAACCGAATCGTCAGCAATTTATTCGGAGGCAAAATTTCCTATTGGGATTTACCGATGTTCGAGACCGTTCACAACTACATTGAATTTGGAACGAACATGGTTCGTAAAGGAGCCATCTCTGCGAAAGCTGGTGAAAAACTTCTTATTCCTATAAATATGCGTGATGGCTGTATCATCGGCGTTGGCAAAGGCAATGAGGATTGGAACTGTTCAGCTCCTCACGGTGCTGGTCGAGTAATGAGCCGTAGCAAGGCAAAAGAACTGGTATCACTTGAGGAGTATGAAAATGCCATGAAGGGTATCTTCACCACTTCCGTCAATTGCTCTACCATTGACGAAAGTCCGATGGCTTATAAGACAATGGAAGAAATCATTACCAATATTGCGGATACCGTAGAAGTCGTGAAAATCATAAAACCTATATACAATTTCAAGGCGAGTGAATAAGGAAAGCACAGCTATAAAATGAGAACAGGAGGTAAAAACTATGAAAAGAGGAGATATATTCTACATTGCCCGCGGGGGGGCAGTAACAGGGAGTGAGCAGTACGCAGATAGACCGGCTATTATAGTCAGCAACAATGAATGCAATAAGCATTCAAGCGTAATCGAAGTTGTATATATAACAACGCAGCCGAAAGCAGATCTTCCGACACACGTGACTATTCGTAGCACTGGAAGAACCTCTATTGCATTATGTGAGCAGGTATCGTCTATATCTACTGATCGAGTAAATAACTACATCGGACAAGTTACAGATCAGGAAATGAAAAATATTGACATTGCGCTCATGATTTCTCTGGGCTTAAATGGAGATACAAAAACGGTAAGTCAGTACGAAGACACAATACAAAAGCAGTTGCAGGAAATTGACGGTCTTAAGGAAGAAATTGTTCAGGCGCGGCAGGAGAAATTCAGAAACACTTCAGAAAACGGGCCGGTCGTAGCGTCAGCAGAAGAATCAATTAGATTGCGGGTGCAGTGCGACATATACAAAGAGTTATACGAGAGTCTTCTGACTAGGGTAATGGCATCTTAAAAATTCAGTTCTGATACTAGAGGTAAAAATAACATGATTTGGATTAAAAGAAAGGAATAACGAATGCCCGGTAAACCGGGTTGACCGCCAAGCGTGATTAGTGGCGAGAACAAAAGGGCTGACAGTAGCGTGAAGGAGATATGAGTGGGAACTATTTTGTGAAAGCCATATTGAAGTAGCATAGGAAGCGTGAAGCCCTATCCACGATACAGCATTTGTAGCGTGGTGTTATGACGAAGAAAAAAGTGTGTTGGATCAGTGCGGGAGTAAGCAGCTTTATGGCTGGATATTTAGCAGGTGATGTGGATGAGTGGTTGTACATAGATATTGCCGATCAACATCCAGACAGCATACGATTTATACGGGATTGTGAGGCGGCAATCGGACAAGAGATACAGATTCTGAGATCTAAGGAATATAGCTGCGTTGAAGATTGTGTGAAAGTATTTGGAGGATTTAGAGCCCCCAACGGATTTTCACCATGTACAAACTGGCTGAAAAAGCGAGTACGAAAAGAATGGGAATTGGAACATCAAGGATATGATTTGACGTATGTCTGGGGATTTGATCTGAAAGAACGAGATAGAGCAGATAGAACCATAGAAGCGAATTATCAGGCTGAGCATGAGTTCCCACTAATTGAACGGAATTTGTCGAAGGAAGAAGTTCATGGATTGTTTGAACGGACCTTTTCTTTCCGGCGGCCGGTCATGTATGACATGGGATATCCCAATAATAATTGCCGTGGCTGCGTAAAAGGAGGCATGGGTTATTGGAATAAGATCCGAAGAGACTTCCCAGAAGTTTTTGAAAGTCGAGCAAGATTGGAGAGGCAAGTAGGATATGCAATTTTGAAAGATAGCAAAGGAAAGCCGGTCTATCTCGATGAATTAGACCCGAATCGTGGCAACATGAATGCAGAAATATTCCCGGATTGCGGAATTATGTGTTACTTAAGTTTAAAACAATAATCATGGAGGAAGATTTATGAAAGTATGGATTACCAAATATGCCCTCACACGTGGCATATTTGAGATGGAAGTAAAAAGTACGAGTAGAGATGGATCTACTGTTTATGGAAACGCTTGGGATGAAGCATATGGCAGTAGGGATTGGTACAAGAGAAAAACAGATGCCGTGAAACGTGCTAAAGAAATGCGGAAAAGAGAAATCACTAGGCTAGAAAACAAAATCAAGAAGTTAAAAGAGAAAAGATTCGAGTAAAGGAATAAAAATGTACGCGATATTAAATACTAAAACTAAGAAATTCGTATATGGGACCGATAAGTCCAATGGGTGGCCATTCTATCAGCGTGAAAGCAGTGAGCAGATGATTACCTACAGTGATCCGGAAATCGCGAAGATTGATTTTCGAAGAAGAGGATGCGGCGATGAGTATAAAATTGCTAAAGTCAGCATAAATATAGAACAGATACTCCCGTAAAAGTGAGGTGATACAAATGATTGAGTATATGGAGAATGGTGACAAAAAGTACACATGCGACCTCTGCAAACGTAAATATGGCGTCCTGAACGGTCGCAGCTATAACGGCGGGTTCTGTAAAATCAAAATCCGTCATGAAATGGATGTATGCTCTACATGTTTCGACGCAATAGAAAGATTTGTGGAGTTTAGACGTGATCACTCAAAAAAATAAGAAAGGAACAGGATGCTGCCGGCCGGCATAAAGGATATCCTAGCTTCTTTCAAAACATGGGAAAATCTAAAAATGAAGAAATCATGGCTCGATGCATCTTAAGAGCAATTAACAATAGGATGCTTCGAAGCGGAATTATTGATGAGGATACTAAGAAACGGATAGAAAATCGCATTCAGAGGTTGAAAATTGTCAGTAATTGATTGAAAAACAATTATGCAGGGGATATAATCAAATTGATTTTGCCCCTGCATTTTTTGCAGGAGGACATTATGGATATATATAAGGTAAGGCAGCTTTTAAAAGGGCAAAGTATCTTTGACATCCCGCTACGGGTTGTCTATTATGTGCGTGTCAGCACGGATAAGGAGGAACAGAAAAACTCAACTGTAAACCAGGACACATTTTTTGAGGAGCTTATCGCCTCTCATCCGGCGTGGACTTTTGTAGGTAAATATATCGACGATGGTGCATCAGGAATTATGGCAGATAAGCGAGAAGATTTCCAGAGAATGATCAGTGATGGACAGAATCAAATGTATGATTTAATCCTCACAAAAGAAATCTCCCGTTTTGCGAGAAATACCCTGGACAGTATCCGGTACACCCGATTGCTCTTAAATTGTGGAATCGGTGTCTGGTTCTATACTGATAATGTGAATACGATCAATGAGGACGCAGAGCTTCACCTAGCGATATTGTCCAGTATCGCCCAGAACGAAAGCTTAAAAACCTCTACAAGAGTCCGAATGGGACATGCCCAATCCATAAAACGGGGAGTAGTAATGGGGAACTCTATGCTTTATGGATACAACAAAGATCATGGCAAGCTTGTTATTGATCCTTATGAAGCTGAAATGGTCCGATCAATCTATGAGAAATACGCAACAGGAGTGTATACAACCCCTATGCTTGAACGGGAAATATATGCATCTGGATACCGAAATCATTATGGGGAAAAGATCAGCCGGACAGTAATCGGGCATATTATTACAAATCCCAAATATAAGGGATACTACGTCGGCGGAAAAGTAAAAATCATTGATATGTTCACGAAAAAGCGGAAGTTTATCCCGAAAGACGAGTGGATCATGTATAAGGATGAGACAGGTGAAAGGGTCCCGGCAATTATTGACGAGGAAACCTGGGAACTGGCGAATAAATATTTCGTTGAACGAGGTGACGCGATCAAAGCTCGCAGGAAGGTATGCACAACGCCAAATACATTCACTGGGAAGATATATTGTGGGACGGATGGCGCTCCATACTGGTTAAAACATCGCGTTTTACGAGGTAAAGATGATTCAACCTGGTATTGCAGTGATAAGCTAAAAAACGGAACAGATAGCTGCAAATCATTCCCGATAAAAGAGGATGAAATACGGTCAATGGTAGTAGATCTTATCACACTTTCTCCTTCTGATATCCAGAAATACTGCGAGATGTATCTGGAAATGTTGCGGAAAAGTATCGACTCATCTGTAGATAAATCTGCTAAGATTGCAGAACTGAATAAGGAGATCGAGAATAACATGGCGAAGAAGCAGAAACTTCTCGATTACAACCTCCAGGGCATTTTATCCGATGATGAGTTCATTTCCAATACCAAATTGCTGAATCGAAAGATCGAGCGTGCTCAGTCCCTAATAGATTCTTTCACTTCTAAGTCACCAGTAGAGCTAAAATCGAATAGCGTACTGGACAAAGCGGCTAAGCTGCTGAATGATTTTTCTGGCGTAAAATCGGAAGATCTGGACAACAAGATAGTGGATGAATTGATCGATAAAATCGTCATTACACCACAAGATACCGATTATGCCAGTGTTGAGTTTTATCTGAAAACTTCCGAAAAAGTACATAAAACTTATGATCGGAAAGCGGTGCTCCGTAATGACAACCTTTTAAAGAAGATGATCGAAGAGCAGGAAAAGAAGATGGCAGGTAAATAAAGCCTGAGCATCCGGAAAGCCTTCGCAGGAAAGACGGGACCTCATCAGTTCCATCTGCCCTGTGAGGGCTTTTTCCGTGTCACGATTCACGCCTTGCCGCAGACAGTAACTGAGTATGTTACAGCAAAAAATACTTGTATAATAGAAAAAATGCGATTATAATGGGTATGCTTTCTTACGGTCAGCGTAGCAAGTGCGCAGACATGCAGAACAGTTACGAATAATTGCAATATTCAGAGGTTGAAATATGAGAGTGATTGCAGGCAGCGCGAGACGGCTGCTTTTAAAGACGGTGGATGGAATGGAGACAAGACCCACCACGGACCGGATAAAAGAGACCCTGTTCAATATGCTTCAGAATGACCTTTACGGGGCAAGATTCCTGGATCTTTTCGCGGGAAGCGGCGCGATCGGGATCGAGGCATTAAGCCGCGGGGCGAAGGAAGCGGTCTTTGTCGATAAGGGTGACGGACAGATTTCCTGCATCCGGGAGAATTTAAAGACAACCCACCTGGAAGAAAAGGCCAGGGTCATGTCTGCGGATGTGACAGAGGCAGTTCGGAGACTTGACCGGGATGGAAAGTCGTTTGACTTTATCTTTATGGATCCACCGTACCGGATGGATCTTCCGAAAAAAGTCCTTGAGGCATTAAAGGATACCTGTCTCGCGGACGAAGAGACGCTGATCATCGCTGAGGAAGCTCTTGACGTGGATTTTTCCTGGGCTGGTGCACTCGGGTATGAGATCGTGAAGATCAAAGAATATAAGACGAATAAACATGTTTTCCTTAAGATTAAGAAAGTGTAATGAAGTGACCAGTACGAATGACAGATCACAGGCTGGAAATTGCCAGAACAAAGCCAGAAAAAACACATAAAATGAGGAGATAAACCGCAGCAGCCTGCGGCATAGACAAAAATCATGAAGACAGCAATCTATCCGGGAAGTTTTGACCCGGTCACACTGGGACATATCGATGTTATCAAGAGGGCATCAAAATTATTCGATCATCTGATCATCGGCGTTCTCAATAATCGCGCGAAAACGCCATTGTTTTCTGTGGAAGAACGTGTTAAGATGTTAGAAGAGGTCACAAAAGACATTCCGAACGTGGAGGTAAAGAGCTTTGCGGGACTTACCGTTGACTTTGCAAAGGAATGCAACGCCAACGCCGTTGTCCGTGGACTCCGCGCGATCACTGACTTCGAATATGAACTCCAGATCGCCCAGTTAAACCGCGTGATGGATACCAGCATAGACACAGTATTTCTGACCACGAGCCTTGAGTACGCGTACTTAAGTTCCAGTACCGTAAAGGAAGTTGCGGCTTACGGCGGGGATATTTCGAATTTTGTAACACCTTATGTGGCGGATGAAGTACATAAGAGACTGCGTGAGAGACAAGGCAGTCAGGTGTAAGGGAAAGGAAAAGGAAACGACATGAGCAGAATTGAACAGTTAATCAATGAAATTGAGGAATATATCGACAGCTGTAAATTTCAGCCGTTATCTACAACAAAGATCATCGTAAACAAAGAGGAGCTGGACGAGCTTTTAGTGGAGCTTCGCTTAAGAATCCCGGATGAGATCAAGCAGTATCAGAAGATCATCAGCAACCAGGATGCGATCCTCTCTGATGCCCACAGCAAGGCAGACGCAATGCTCGCAGAGGCAACGGCCCAGACAAACGAGCTTGTAAACGAGCACGAGATCATGCAGAGAGCTTACGCCCAGGCAAATGAGATCATCGAGCAGGCCCAGGCCCAGGCCCAGACTATCGTTGACAACGCAGTCGCTGACGCAAACAGTGTCCGTCAGGGATCTATCCAGTACACAGATGATATGTTAAAGAGCCTTCAGACAATTATGAACCACACAATGGAAGGCGCCCAGGGCCGCTTCGACGCGTTCATGAACTCCATGAAGTCCAGCTACGATATCGTTTCCTCCAACAGAAAGGAACTTTCCTCCGGAATCATCACAGAGAAAGAGGAAGACGCTGCGCCGGAGACCGATGGTAAGAACGCTTAATGCAGTCAGTCTGTACAGAATCGCTGATGGAAACAAAACGAATTTAAAATATGGAAAAACGCAGAACACCGGTGAGGACTGCCATGACGGCAGCTGTCAGGGAGGCGTGGGCAATTTTCCAGAGAAGATACTGCCGGATGGAGAGTCCGGCAGTTTTTTCGTGTACAGAATTCTGCCGGCCGCCGCAGGAGACCGTCCTGCCGGCGGATCCCGATGAGGATCGGTGTATCCGGATCACTGCATTTGTCTGCGACATGGCGGAAAAGCCGCCGAAAGAGAATATGGCAGCAGCTGCGATAGCGGAATATGGATATGTAAGAGAATCGCTGACAGTACGGATCCCCGTTGTGATCTCCATTGCGCCAGAGAAAAACAGACGGGCTGGGGCTGGAATCTCAGGAGTATTCCGGATCACAAGGATCAAAATGGAATAAAAGATCAGGTAGCCGCCGATCTTTACAAGAATCTCTGCGGAATTCAGGATCGCGGCATCCAGGGAAAGTGCAGAACTGGACGATTTATCTGATCGTGTGTGCTTTGAAGAAAATGCATTGGCGGAATTCGGAGTTGGATGTTGTTGGGAAATACCGGAATTTTCCGGGATGGATTCAGGACTAAAAGGAGCGTGATAAATGAAGTGTGCCGGGATAGCAAGCAGCAGGAGCGGCGTGTAAATGGCAAAGACAAAGCAAAAAAGCGGCAACTGAGCGGCAAACATGGGATAGACGAAACCTGCGAGAAACATCGGACTCGGGTGATTGCAGAGGGCGAAGAGAAACTTTGCCTCACTGGAGCTGAGCCGCCTTTCCGCGAGAAAGTCCGCGCACGTTTTTGCGCCCATAGGGCAGCCGCAGAGGAGCCCTGTGAGGAGAACATACCATCCGTCTGCTGACAGCCCGCAGAAACGGAAAACCACCGTAAACGGCTGCATAAGCCAGGAGATCCCGCCGGAGGCAGAGAGAATGGAGGACAGAACCATAAATGGAAACAGCGCCGGTACCACTGCAGAATACCACAAAAGAAGTCCTGCTGCTGCACCTTTTGTCACAAGGCCCGCGTGAAAGATCATAAAAAGCAGGGAGAAAAGAGCCAGGATTGATGTCTTTATCATAAATACTCCTAATGAGGATATTTAGATCAGGTTTACCGGGTGCCCCAGATAGTTACAGTTCAGCCATTACATCTTCTTGTTTTCATATTCATGAAAACAAGAAGCTTGGTGGTTCCACCATATGCTGATTTGGATGAAAAAGTGCTTATGCAAGCAAGCTTGCAACACACTTTCTCATTCAAACCAGCGCATGGCTGAACTGTAACACCAGATAAACTCTTTCTATTATTTTCATTGTACTTTCACCGGAATTTTGATATGATAAAGATAGTGTGCTTTTTTATTTAAAAGTCCATATTTTCCGGGAATTCTGCATTTCCCAATAGAATGAATACGGACTGGACCAGAAAAGCACGGGATTCGGAAGGAGAGAAATACTTGGAAAAAGCAATCCGGTTGGATAAATATCTGGCTGATGTGGGAAAAGGGACGAGGACGGAGCTCAAGGAGATGATTCGGAGAGGACGGATCACGGTGAACGGTGTGATCGTAAAAAAGCCTGAGACGAAGATAAAGAAAGGCGAAGACACGATCTGTCTTGACAATGCGCCGGTAGAATACGTGGAACTGGAATATTACCTTTTAAATAAACCTCAGGGCGTGATCTCCGCGACGGAGGACCGCCGCAGAAAGACCGTGGTGGATCTTATCGATGAAAAAAGCCGAAAAGACCTGTTCCCGGTGGGCCGTCTTGATATCGATACAGAAGGTCTGCTTCTCATCACAAACGATGGGGCGCTGGCCCACCGTCTTCTCTCACCGGGACATCACGTGGATAAGGTGTATGAGGCGAGATGCGAGGGCTTTGTCCCAGATGAGGCGGTAGATAAGTTCCGGGAAGGAATGACGCTTGCGGACGGACTTTCCTGTATGCCTGCGGAGCTGGAGATCTTAGAGAGAAGAGCGGAGGACCGGAAGACGGGGACAGCGGCGGAGAGTCTCGTGCGGCTCACGCTTCACGAGGGGAAATTCCATCAGGTTAAGCGCATGATGGAGGAGACCGGCTGTCCGGTGCTTCACTTAAAACGCTTGTCTATGGGGCCGCTGAAGCTCGATGATGCTTTAAAGACCGGGGAATACCGGAAACTGACGGATAAAGAACGGGAGTTGTTGGAAAACTTATGATAAAGAATTTTTTGGAAAATAAAAAGGCGATGCTTTTTGATCTGGATGGGACTCTGGTGGATTCCATGTGGATGTGGGAGGCGATCGATATCGAATTTTTGGGAGCTTACGGCTATGAATGCCCGGACGATATCCAGAGAGCGATCGAGGGAATGAGCTTTTCGGAGACGGCGGTATATTTTAAGGAGCGGTTTGATCTCCCGTTAAGTCTTGACGAGATCAAGGCAGTCTGGACCCGGATGTCGATCGACAAGTACCGTCATGAAGTACCCTTGAAGCCGGGTGTGCTGGAATTTTTAAAATACTGTAAGGAGAACGGGATCCGCACAGGGATCGGGACCAGCAACGGAAGCGAGATCGTAGATGCGGTCCTGACATCTTTGAATGTGAAAGAATACTTTGATGCGGTGGTGACAGCCTGTGAGGTGGCTCACGGAAAGCCGGAGCCGGATATCTACCTCGAAGTCGCAAAGCGTCTTGGTGTGCAGCCGGAGAACTGCCTCGTGTTTGAGGATATCCCGGCGGGGATCATGGCAGGCAAAGCGGCGGGGATGCCGGTGATCGCCATGGAGGATGATTTTTCGGCAGATCTGATGGATGAGAAGAGAGAGCTTGCGGATGCGGTGATCTCCGATTACAGAGAATTACTGTAGTTTTTATGAGATTGGCTCATTTGCCGGTTCAACAATAAAATGAATAAGGACATAACATATGATACATGATTTTCTCCCGGTATGCCGGGCAGATATGGAAAAAAGAGGCTGGGACCAGTGTGATTTCGTCTATGTTTGTGGAGACGCCTATGTGGACCATCCGTCCTTCGGTTCCGCAATCATCAGCCGTGTGCTGGAATCCTACGGATACAAGATCGGGATCATCGCCCAGCCGGACTGGAAGGACAAAGAGAGCATCCAGGTTCTCGGAAGACCGCGTCTCGGCTTCCTCGTGAGCGCCGGAAATATGGACTCCATGGTAAACCATTATTCCGTCTCAAAAAGACGCCGCGATAAGGATTCCTACACGCCGGGCGGTGTTATGGGAAAGCGGCCGGATTACGCGGCGGTGGTTTACTGCAACCTGATTCGTTCCGTTTATAAGGATATTCCCATCGTGATCGGCGGAATCGAGGCGAGTTTACGGCGCCTGGCCCACTATGATTACTGGTCGAACAAGGTGAAGCACTCGATTCTTGTGGATTCCCAGGCAGACCTGATCTCCTACGGGATGGGCGAGAAGTCCATCGTGGAGATTGCGGACGCGCTGAACTCCGGTCTTGATGTGAAGGATATCACATTTATCGACGGAACTGTCTATAAGACGGACAGTCTGGATTCCGTATACGATGCGGTTACCCTGCCGTCCTATGATGAGATCAAAACAGATAAGAGACGTTATGCGGAAAGCTTCAATATCCAGTATAAAAATACGGATGCCTTCTCGGGAAAACGTCTTGTGGAGCAGTACCGGGACAACCTTTATGTTGTCCAGAACCCACCGGCAAAACCGCTCTCTGTTCAGGAGATGGATGATGTCTACGCGCTTCCCTATATGAGGCGTTGGCATCCGTCCTACGACGCGGCGGGCGGGATTCCGGCGTTCTCGGAGGTGAAATTCAGCCTGATCAGCAACCGTGGCTGCTTCGGCGGCTGCAGCTTCTGCGCGCTGACGTTCCATCAGGGGCGTATTATCCAGGTACGAAGCCACGAATCGATTATCGATGAGGCGAAATATCTGACAAAGGAACCGGATTTTAAGGGATACATTCACGATGTGGGCGGTCCGACGGCGAACTTCCGTTTTCCGGCCTGTAAAAAACAGCTGAAATACGGAGCATGTCCGGGGAAACAGTGTCTGTTCCCAAAACCATGTGAAAACCTGATCGCGGACCATACGGATTATATCGCGCTCTTAAGAAAACTCCGGGCGCTGCCGAAGGTGAAAAAGGTATTTATCCGTTCCGGAATCCGTTTCGACTATGTTCTCGCGGACAAGAAAAAGGATTTCTTAAGAGAACTCTGCATGTACCATGTCAGCGGACAGCTGAAGGTTGCCCCGGAACATGTCTCGGATCAGGTGCTCAGACTTCTCGGAAAGCCGGAGAATTCCGTCTATGAGAAGTTTGCTCAGGAATATAAAAAGATGAATGAGAAGCTGGGCTTAAAGCAGTATCTCGTTCCATACCTGATGTCCTCCCACCCGGGTTCCACCTTGAAAGAGGCGGTGGAGCTTGCGGAACACTTAAGGGATCTTGGATACATGCCGGAGCAGGTACAGGATTTTTACCCGACACCGTCGACGATCTCTACATGTATGTACTATACAGGGCTGGATCCGCGGACGATGGAACCGGTCTATGTGCCGACGAACCCGCATGAGAAGGCGATGCAGCGTGCCCTGATCCAGTACCGGAATCCGGACAACTATGATCTTGTAAAAGAGGCACTGATCAAGGCCGGAAGAGAGGATCTCATCGGATTTGACCAGAAATGCCTGATCAAGCCAAGGAAGATGACGAAGGACATCGCAGATAGAAAAAAAGTCGGAACGAGGACCGGAAAAAAGCCCGGGAACGGGAAAACGGAAGGAAAAGGCCGCCAGGTCTTATCCGGCAGGGTAAAGGGAATGGCCGGACAGACCGGTGGGAGAAGACCGAAGCCGAAGCAGGGAGGACGAAAGAAATAACGGCGTTATCCTGCGCGGATCTGTAAAAAGATGAGCATTGATACAGCTCGACCATATTTTTAGAAAGGCAGATTTCATGAGTGGAAAAAAGATTGCGATCGTGACCGGCGCGTCGTCGGGAATGGGAAGGGAGATGGTGTATCTCCTTGCGGATCACTTTGCGGCACTGGAGGAGATCTGGATCATCGCCAGACGAAAGGACCGCTTAAGGGAGCTTGTTGGAAAGGTTCCTGTATCCTTGCGGATCCTGCCGTTTGATCTTTCAGGCGAGGAAGATCTCCACAGGCTTTCTGGACTTTTAAAGCAGGAACAGCCGAATGTGAAGATCCTCGTAAACGGCGCGGGATACGGAAAGACAGGTGCCGCGGGAACGATCCCGGGCGCCCTTTCCACCGGAATGGTGCGGTTAAACGATGAGGCGCTGGTGGCGGTGACGGAGATGGTACTTCCGTATATCTCAAGGAACAGCCGGATCATCCAGTTTGCCTCCGCAGCGGCGTTTATGCCGCAGCCGGGATTCGCGGTCTACGCCGCGTCAAAGTCCTTTGTGCTGAGCTACAGCCGGGCTCTGGCTGCCGAGTTAAAAAAGAAGGAGATCTATGTGACAGCGGTTTGTCCGGGACCGGTCGAGACGGAGTTTTTCGGGATCGCTCTCAATGGGGGAAAGCTTGCACCTATCAAGAAACTCACGATGGCAGATCCGAAAAGAGTAGTGAAAAAAGCTCTCCTGGACAGTATGAAGGGCAAACGGATCTCGGTATATGGTCCGTGGATGAAAGCATTCTATGTTCTCTGCCGGATCGTTCCGCATGAGATCCTGATGGGGTTTATCAACTGGTAACCTCCGGCTGCGGGACAGAGCACTGAAAATTTATAAAGTATAGCAGAAAAGAGGGAAAAACTTGAAATTACGACTGGAAAAAGGAACTTACCGTTACCGTACTGCCCATAAGAAACGTCAGCTTTTCTTTGTGGTGTTGTTTATTCTGGCGATCATTGCGCAGCTTATTTTAAGAAACTTTATCACGGCGCAGATCTATAAAAATCTTGTCACGATCAGTGCGATCCTCACGGTTCTGCCGATGGCAAACCTCGCATCCCCTCTGGTGGTTGCGGCGAGGATCCCGGAGGTCCCGGAGAAATTTCACGACGCGTGTGTTCCATACGAGGAGAAATTTCCGATCTTATACGATCTGATCATTACATCGAATGACCTGATCATGCCGGTGGACGCTGCGGTTGTCCATCCGACCGGGGTCTACCTCTATTGTCCGAACAAAAACGTAGACAGGAGGAAGGCGGAAAAATTCTTAAACGAGATGCTGGTGGGCTGGAAGCTGGACGGAAACGCGAAGGTCATGAACGAGGAGAAAAAGTTCCTACGGAGGCTTTCTGAGCTTAAGACCGTCACAGAGGAAGAGGATGACGGAAGCGCTCCACATGTTTTAAAGTTATTAAAGAGTCTGTCCATGTAGGGGAATAAAAGATGAGAGAGATCGTGATTGAAAAGAACGAGGCGGGACAGCGACTGGATAAATTTCTCGCGAAGTACATGAATGAGGCGTCGAAGAGCTTTTTCTATAAGATGATGCGCAAGAAGAACATCACGCTGAACGGGAAAAAGTGTGAGGGAAATGAAAAACTCGCCGAAGGCGATGTCGTGAAGCTGTTTCTTGCGGAGGACACCATCGAAAAATTTTCCAGTGTTCAGGTGCAGGAGGTAAAGAAAGTAGATCTCGATATTCTCTATGAGGATGACGAGATCATTCTGGTCAACAAACCGGCGGGTATGCTGTCGCAGAAGGCTAAGGAGACCGATGAGTCTCTGGTGGAGTATCTGATCGATTATCTTTTGGGGAGCGGCAAGCTCACGGAGCGCGGGCTTCGCGCGTTCCGCCCTTCGGTCTGCAACCGTCTGGACCGGAATACCAGCGGTATCGTGGCAGCAGGAAAGTCTCTGGCGGGTCTTCAGATGCTTTCCGGCGTGTTTAAAGACCGCTCGATCCACAAGTATTATCAGTGTCTTGTATCTGGCGAGATCCGGGACGTGAAGACGGTGGACGGCTGGCTTTTAAAGGATGAGAAGAAGAATCAGGTGCGGATCCTCACGGAGGCGGAGGCAAAGCGCTTTGGAGGAAGAGGCGGAGACGAGGAGCCGAAACGGATCCGGACAAAATATGAGCCGATCGCAACGGATGGAAGGTTTACGCTGCTTAAAGTGACACTTCTGACAGGACGTTCCCATCAGATCCGCGCCCATTTAGCGTCTCTTGGGCATCCGATCGTAGGGGATTTCAAGTACGGCGGAGTTTCGAAAGTCAACCCATCAGGGCGGACCGTGAAGTATCAGCTCTTACATTCTTACCGTCTGGAGTTTCCGAAACTTGCGGAACCGTTTGTCTATCTATCCGGGCGGGTGTTTGAGGCGCCGCTGCCGGGATATTTTGGTTCGGTACTGAAAGAGACAGGGATCAGGTCGCCATAAAATCTGGCAGCACCGGACAGACATGTGACAAACAGCTGGTTGACATAAAAAACTTATGTAAATCACTCAAAAATATTTGCATTGATGATAAGGAACAACTATGGGAACATGGAAAACCAGGGGCCTTCGTGGCTCCACGCTGGAAGATCTGCTCAACCGGACCAATGACAGCTACCGGGAAAAGAAGCTGGCTCTGATCCAGAAGATCCCGACCCCGATCACGCCGATCGAGATCGACAAAAAGAGCCGTCATATCACGCTGGCGTACTTCGACATGAAAAGTACGGTCGACTATATCGGTGCGGTTCAGGGGATTCCGGTCTGCTTTGACGCGAAGGAATGCGCGGTGAGTACGTTCCCACTCCAGAATATCCACCCGCACCAGATCGCATTCATGAAGGAATTTGAAGCCCAGGGCGGAATTGCTTTCATTATCCTCTCCTTCACAGCGGAGAACGAGATCTATTATGTCCCTTTTGATGTGGTGAACCGTTTCTGGGTACGGATGGAAGAGGGCGGAAGAAAAAGCTTTACCTATGATGAGGTGGTGCCGGAAGCGTACAGGATCCGGAGCCACCGGGACATGTATGTCCATTACCTGGAAGGGATCCAGCAGGATCTTGACCGGAAGGAAGAAAAAGGAGGAGACAGCGAATGATTGAGATGGTCATATGGCTCGTTGTGATCGCGGCGTTCGTGTTCCGGGCGTTAAAAAAGAACGGGACACTGGACGAACTCTTTGCGGGTGCAAAGAAGCGGAAAGAAAATAAGGCAGAGCGCGTGGTGTACGAACAGCCGGAGGAAGGTTCCGGGAAGAAGGAGAAGAAGAAGAAGGGGCCGGGGATCCGGGTCCCGAAGCACACAGGTCTTGCGGTGACTGCGGTTGTGATCGTCCTCGCGGCGGCAGTGCTTTCCTTCGACAGCTTCTATACTCTTTCCGAGGAGGAGATGGCGGTGGTCACCACGTTCGGAAAACCGGCAGTGGAGGAGGCATCAGGTCTTCACTTTAAAATTCCGGTGATCCAGCGCGTGACTAAGGTTTCCAAAGCCATCACGGGTATGCAGATCGGCTACACGACGGACCCGGCCCGGGCGGACGGCGCCTCCATAGACAATCCGGTATCTATCGAGAACGAGAGCCTGATGATCACAAAGGATTTCAATCTGACAAACGTGGATTTCTATGTGGAATACATGGTCACAGATCCGGTTCAGGCGGTGCGCCACAGAAGTGTGTACGAGTCTATCATCAAGAACCTGGCTCAGAGCTATATCCGCGATACCGTCGGCGTTTATAATGTTGATGATGTGATCACTACCGGAAAGACTCAGATTCAGGAGCGGATCAAAGAGCAGCTCACAAACCGTCTTGTCGAGGAAAATATCGGATATGGAATCTACAACGTGTCGATTCAGGATACGGAAATGCCGAGAGATGATGTGGCGAATGCGTTCAAGGCGGTTGAGGATGCGAAACAGGGCATGGAGACGGCGATCAACTCCGCAAAGAAATATCAGTCTGAGAACATTCCGGAGGCGAAGGCAAAGGCCGATAAGCTTTTGCAGGATGCCGAGGCATACAAGGAACAGCGGATCAACGAGGCAAACGGACAGGTGGCGCGTTTTGAGGACACATACGCGGAGTATGTGAAGTACCCGCTGATCACAAAAAAGCGTATGTTCTATGAGACTATGGAGGAAGTTCTTCCGGATCTCAAGGTCATCATCACCGGCGGAAACGGCACACAGACGCTGCTGCCGTTAGAACCATTTTCAGAGGCAGTTTCCGGCAGCGCAGCACAGACGGGAGGAGGGAACTAAATGAAAAAGACAGGAAAAAGAATCATAGGAATCGTTGTTCTTCTTCTGATCGTTGTTCTGCTTCAGGGAAGTATGGTGAGCACATACAATGACGAGTATAAGCTCATTCTCCAGTTCGGAAAAGTGGTCCGGGTGGTCGAGACGCCGGGTCTCAGCTTTAAGATCCCGTTTCTTCAGACAACACAGTCGATTCCTAATTATGAGATGATCTATGACCTTATTCCGAGTGAGGTTAATACAAGGGATAAAAAGGTGATGGTAACGGATTCCTTTGCATTGTGGAGTGTTACAGATCCGCTGGCATACCTTTCCAGACTCGGAGCGAACAAAGCAAATGCGGAAAGCCGAATTTCCGTCGTTGTATATAATGCTGTAAAAAATGTCATTTCCTCCACGGATCAGGCAGATGTGATCTCCGGCCGTGACGGAAAGCTGGCAGAGATGATCACAGAAAAGATCGGTTCTTCTCTGGACAGCTACGGAATCAAGGTAAAAAAGGTGGAGACGAAGCTTTTAGACCTCCCGGATTCCAACAAGGAGGCTGTTTACCAGCGTATGATCTCCGAACGGCAGAATATCGCTGCCGGATATATCGCAGACGGTGAGTACCAGTCCAATGTCATCAAGAACAGTACGGATAAAGAGGTCTCCATCATCATCTCCGAGGCGCAGGCCCAGGCGGAGAAGATCCGGGCGGAAGGCGAGGCAGAGTATATGAGGATCCTTTCCGGCGCGTACAATGACGAGGGAAAGGCCGATTACTATAATTATATCCGCAGTCTGGACGCGTTAAAGGCGAGTCTCAAGGGAGATAATAAGACGATCATTCTGGATGAAAATTCAGAGCTTGCGAAGATCCTTAGGGGAAACTATTAAGGAACGGCCAGGATAAAACCGCAACAGCGGAAAATTCCTGTGAAGCAGTGATGCTGTGGATCCGGAACGATCCGGACGAAGCAGGCTGCTGCGGGACATAACCGCGGTCAGTAAAAAAGATCGTGGATGTCTGATAAATAATGATACGGTAAAGGAGAAGGGTTATGTCAAAAGTAGTTGATTATTTCCTCAAGTATGTAGCATTCGATACGCAGTCCGCAGAGGATGCGGGGACAGTTCCGAGTACGGAAAAACAGTTCGCGCTGGCGAAGCTTCTGTCCGAACAGTTAAAGAATATCGGGGTGAAGGACGTCTCCATGAGTGAGCACGGCTACGTGTACGGAACGATTCCGGCAAACGGGGATTATAACTGCCAGACCGTCGGCTTCCTCGCGCACATGGACACTTCACCGGATTGTCCGGATGAGAATGTCCGCCCGCAGCTCGTCAAACACTACGACGGAAAGGATATCACTTTAAATAAGGCGCTCGGAGTGAAGATGACAACAAAGATGTTCCCATTCTTAAAAAACTATGTGGGACAGGATCTGATCACCACCGACGGAACGACACTGTTAGGTGCAGATGACAAGGCGGGAATTGCCGAGATCATGACCATGGCAGAGACACTTCTGACACATCCGGAGATCCCGCACGGAACCATCAAGATCGCTTTCACACCGGACGAGGAAGTCGGACACGGTGTTGACTTCTTTGATGTTCCCGGCTGGGGCGCAGATGTGGCTTACACCGTTGACGGCGGCGCCTGGGGCGAGATGGAGTATGAGACCTTCAACGCGGCATCCATGAAAGTCACGATCCATGGAAGCAACATTCATCCGGGCAGCGCGAAGAACAAGATGAAAAACTCGATCCTGATCGGTCTGGAATTCCAGTCAATGCTGCCGGAGAACGAAAAGCCGCAGTATACGGAAAAATATGAGGGATTCTTCCATCTGAACAACATCGGCGGAAATGTCGAGAACACGACTCTTCACTATATTGTCCGTGACCATGATATGGCGCGGTTTGAGGAACGGAAAGCACTCGGAAAGAAGATCGGTGCGTTCTTAAACGAGAAGTACGGTGAGGGAACTGTTCAGGTGGAGATCGCAGACACCTACTACAACATGGCAGAGAAGATCCGCCCGCATATGTATTTGATGGATATCGCGGCGGAGGCATTTAAGGAGCTCGGCGTCGAGACACCGGTCGTAAATCCGGTCCGTGGCGGTACTGACGGATCCAGACTTTCCTACATGGGACTTCCATGTCCGAACCTCTGTACCGGCGGACATAACTATCATGGAAAGTATGAGTTCATCTGCATTCAGTCCATGGAGAAGACAGTGGAGCTGCTTCTTAAGATCGCAGAAAAGTTTACGAAGGTTGAGAAGCAGGCATAAAATCCGGATCAGGATATGGCTGTTTAGAAAATGCGGGAGGCGCTGGATGTCGCTTCCCGCTTTTCTTTTTGGATGTATGAATGTAATTTAGAACATGGCTTTATGTTGAAGGGGCAGATTATTCATGATATAATGAGCGAAAGTGAGTCAGAAGCGTGCTTGCACGGTTATGGCGAACGGCGAAATTAGTGAGTGACGAAGTCACGATATAATCATGCGCAGAAAGGCGGTACAGATTATGATAAAAACGATTCAAAGACGTCTGGACGCGATCCTGCATTGGAATATTTCCTTTGTGGGCGGTTTCCTCGGCGGTTATGCAATCCTTTCCCATGCCGGAGTCTTCGGCTCTGCACAGACAGGAAACCTGATGGAGATGGCTTCGAACGTCCGATTTATGGAATGGGAGGAATTGGGACTCCGTCTGCTGGCGATGGTGATCTTCGCCTGCGGTGTGATCGCCTCCTATATGCTGACAAACTATACAAACTTACATATGCGGAAGCTGGCGATCTGGGTGGATGCGGCCGGTCTCGGACTTACGGCCCTGCTGCCGGATTGGTTCTCGCCGATTGCGGGTGTTTACCCGATCTTTTTTTGCTCAGCATTCCAGTGGGGGGTATATTCCGGCGCAGATGGTTTCAACAGCGCGACGGTTTTCATCACAAACAACTTCAAACAATCCGTCCTCGGCTGGACGCAGTATGCGTTGACAAAAGATAAAGAATTTAAGAGAAAAGCCGTGCTCTACAGCAACACGGTACTTATGTTCTTTCTCGGTGCCCTCCTCGGTGTCACCGGTGTAGCTGCCTTCGGCAACGCACTCGGTGCCTGCGTAGGCTTTATTCCCCTTGCTGTCGCGCGGATCTTTATCAGCATCGGTGAACTTCCGATAGAAGATGAGACTCCGGAGGAGACAGAGGAAGAGGCAGAAGAGATGATGGAAGAGGCGAAGATTTTGGAGAAGGAAGAGAAGAAGAAAATTTAAAAATTGTATATTTGATGAATGGGAATAGGCAGTTGATTCAGGGATGGGTCGGCTGCCTGTTTTGCGTAACAGAGGAAATACTATGGAATTTTGAATATATTATATGGCTTATGGTTTACAAAAATACCAGTGGTGTTAGAATATATTATATGATTCAAAATATAAATTGTCATGGAGGGTATAAATGATTCCTGAGATTCGCTTGCTTGCAGCAAAGACCAGCAGGGATAATGATAATTTGTGGCTTCCACTGTTAGATCACTTAAAAGATACAGCTGGAGTTATAGAATACCTATCGAGCAGATGGTTACCGGGCTCTGTATATGATGAGATGGAGATTTCGAGAAAAGAGGGAATACGATTAGCAAAACTGCTCGCATTACTGCATGATATAGGGAAAGGTATCCCGGCATTCCAGACAAGAATATTGGAACAGCTTCCGGACATCAAGTGTTTTCAAGAAATGGCCGGAATCGAAACAAACTTGAATAAAACACAGATGGATATTAAACATGCACATGCAGGGGCTGTCCTTCTTCGAGCAATGGGATATCCGGAATCAGTGGCAGCGATTGTAGGCGCACACCATGGTTCTCCCGAACCCAATAACATGGATGATGATGCATTCGATGAATTAACATTGGAACGAAAAAAATATGGAGATAAAAATTCTATATGGCGGAAAATGCAAGAGGAACTTTTGAAATGGGCATTAGAAGAGGCGGGATATTCGGAAAAGGGAGAGATTCCAGATATTTCGGAAGCGGCTCAGATGATTTTTTGCGGCCTTTTGATTATGGCAGATTGGATTGCAAGCAACAGCTACTATTTTCCTTTGCTTTCTGTAACAGATGATACAGAACCATATGATAACAATCGGTCAAGGGACGCAATGAGGTATCTTAATCTGCCCGACGGATGTTTGATGGGTTCTGCGTGGAAACAGGAGGATTTTTTTGAAGAGAGGTTCCATTTTACTGCAAATCGAGTACAGAAGGAAATGTATGGTGTTGTAGCCAGAATGGAAAAACCAGGATTGATCATTCTGGAGGCACCAATGGGAGAAGGAAAAACGGAGGCGGCTCTTGCAGCAGCTGAGATTCTTATGAATCGTTTCGATTTAAAAGGAATTGCCTTTTTTCTCCCATCACAGGCAACAACGAATGCCATGTTTACCAGAATCAGTTCCTGGCTAACAGGTCAGTCAGATATTAATCAGGTTTCGATCCAGCTTTATCATTCCAATGCGGAATTAAATGAAGATTTTAGAAAACTGGAATATGGGGATGTCTGCATAGAAGACGATGATCAGGATGCTTTGATAGTTCATAGCTTTTTCAGAGGAAAGAAAACAAGAATGTTATCCGATATTGTGGTTGGCACAATCGATCAGCTTTTGATGGCAGCATTGATGCAGAAACATGTGATGCTTCGTCATCTGGGGCTTGCAGGAAAAGTTGCAGTGATTGATGAGTGCCATTCATTTGATCCTTATATGAATACATATTTGGAAAGTATTTTGCAGTGGCTGGGGATTTATCATATTCCAGTAATTCTTTTGTCAGCTACGCTCCCGGGGGATAAACGATTGGCTTTGATGCAGGCATATGCCGGAAAGAAAAAATGTAAAAATGCCTTGATTAAGGAAACAACTTCATACCCGTTGATTTCATGGTCAGATCATGAACGGGTACAATTAATACCAATTCCTTATGATAAAAAAGACAAGGTTGTTCAGATCGTTAGAGAGAATGAAGAACAACTGGAAGAAGAAGTCCGCAATGTATTGAAACATGGCGGTTGTATGGGAATTATATTAAATACTGTTTCAAGAGTGCAGAAAATTGCAAAATTCATACAGGATAAATTTCCGGAAGCAAAAGTATTGATTGATCATTCGCAGTTTATCCTTCCGGATCGACTTGAACATGAGAAAGAAATTTTGAACTGTGTTGGAAAACATTCGGCGAATGAGCAGAGAAGAGATGTGGTTGTAGTTGGAAGCCAGGTGCTGGAGCAATCATTGGATCTTGATTTTGATGTACTGATAACAGATCTATGTCCAATGGATCTTTTGCTGCAAAGAATCGGTCGTCTTCATCGCCATGAGAGAAAAAGACCGGAAATGCTTAAAAGTGCTAGATGTATAGTATGGAATTCAGAGTTAGACAATCTGGAAAAGGGAGCAACAGCAGTTTATGGAGAGTATCTGCTGTTGCAAACATCAGCGCTCCTGCCGGAAAAGATTATGATACCGTCCGATATCTGCTCACTGGTACAGAAAACCTATTGCGAAATAGATGAGAATCAACGCTTTCAGCCTGCATATGAAGAGTATAAGAAGGAGTGTATGCTTAGGAAGCAGAATGCGAAACCATATTGTCTGGAGAAACCAGAGATAGGAAAATATGGAGGGACTTTGGTTGGGCTCTTGGACAAGTCAGTCGGGCTTGATGATGTAAAGGCACAGGCTGCAGTGCGAGACGGAAATCCATCAATAGAAGTGATTGTTGTAAGAGAAACAGAAGCTGGTTTTGTATCTATAATTGCCGGAAAATTAAAAGGGAAAAAATATAATCTCAGGGAAGCAATATCAATTGACGAAGCCAGAGAAATATCAGAGCAAAAACTCCGCCTTCCTCAAAGATTAGCACAGCCATGGTGTGCAGAGCGTGTAGTCAAACAATTGCGGATAGATATGGAACAGCATACAAAAGAGTGGCAAAACAACCCTATGCTTGAAGGTGAGCTGATATTATTTTTAGATGCGACAAATCACGCGAGTTTGGATGAGATTCGGCTGTTTTATGATGAAAAGAAGGGCTTAGAATGGGAGGTTGAGAAATGTGGATGATAAAAAATATAATTTATTAGACGAACCATGGATTTGCGTCATGAAAGAAAATGGAGAAGTGAAGGAACTTTCACTGATGGACGTGTTGCTCCATGCACATCAGTACCGAAGATTGGCCGGAGAGTTGCCGACGCAGGATGTTGCGGTGTTAAGATTGCTTCTGGCTGTGTTGCAAACGGTTGTTTACCGATACGATACAGATGGCAATGAAGATGAACTTGTTGAAACAGAGGATGCATATGAACGGTGGAAAGAAATTTGGAATGAAGGAAAACTTCCGGAAAAACCGATTCGGGAATATTTAACAAAGTGGAAGGAACGTTTTTATCTATACGATAGTGACAGGCCATTTTACCAGGTACCGAAGGCTGCAATTGGAACAGAATGTAAAGCAGCAAAGTTAAATGGTGAAATCTCAGAGAGTAGTAATAAGCTGCGCTTGTTTTCAAATCGTGCGGGAAAAGAAAAAGAATTTTTAAGTAATTCAGAAGCAGCCAGATGGTTGTTGTATCTGAATGGATATGATGATACATCTGCAAAGCCAAAGGAAAAGGGACTCCCATCACCCGGAACAGGATGGCTTGGTAAACTGGGATTAATTTATGCAGATGGAAATAATTTATTTGAAACCCTGATGTTGAATCTTGTATTGGTTAATATTTCAGATAAAGAATGTTGGGGCAGTCCAAAGCCTGTGTGGGAAGCAGAAACAGTTAAGGATGCGGAGAGAACTGAAATCGCGGTCCCATCAAATCAGGCAGAACTACTGACAGTACAATCCAGAAGAATTCTTCTAAAAAAAGAGGAGCAAGGGGTCAGTGGTTATTATGTGTTGGGAGGTGATTTTTTTCCAAAAGAAGCAGCATATATGGAACAAATGACTGTATGGAAAAGATATGAGCCGAAAGGAAATGCCGCTCCGTATTATCAGCCAAGAAGACATTTGCCAGAAAAACAGATGTGGCGCGATTTTTCAAACCTTGTTATTTCAGATCAGGAAAACAGAACACCGGGAGTACTTGAATGGGTCGCTTGGTTGAAAGATAAGAAAATGATTGATAAAAAGAAAATCATTTGTTTTAAGACAGCCTCTGTACAATATGGGGACAAAGACTTTTTTGTAAAAGATGTTCTTGGCGATTACCTGGAATTTCACACAGACTTATTAACTGTAAATGGGAAAATTCTTGTAAGAATCATACGTGAAGAAATTGAAAAATGTGAAAAAGCAGCAAATATAGTGAATCATTTAATAGAAGACTTAAAGAAGGCAGCAGGAGACTGTTCAGGTGAAAAAACTCAATATGGAAAAGAAGAGTACTTTTACCAGATAGATATACCATTTCGCAGTTGGTTAAAGGAACTGGATCCGATAGGTGAGAGTGATTCTGATTATTATGAGAACATTCGAAGCGATTGGAGAATTCAGGCATATCGGATAGCGGAAAAGCTTGGTATGAACTATGTTGAACAAGCAGGAGATAAGGCTTTTGTTGGCCGGGAAATACAAGAAAAAAAGGATGGAGTTGAAAGAAAAGTTTATTATTCATCTTCAAGTGCCTTTAATATATTTAAGTGGTCATTAAAAAAATGTTTTGAGCTGTAGCAAGGAGGGATTATTGTATGGGAAACCAGGGACAGATGGTCAGAAAGTATATGGCCATGCGTCTGAAACAATGGGAGAATGAGCCGAATGATGCACGCGTCAAAGGAGAACTGGCCCAGCTTCGTCATGGAATTGGAAAAAAGCCCGGAGAAGTTCCTGAAATGTGGGAACTTTTATTTAACGGATTTCCAGAAGAATTGATGAGCAGAAATGGAGAACCCAGTTGGGCTGAGTGGGCGGTATCCCTTTCCTTATGCATGTATGCTCTGCATCAGCAGGGAAGTGATATTCATCAAAATAACATGCATAGTGAACAGCAATCATTAGGAAAAGCAGTTAGAAAATTGGCGGCTTTGCAGGATGAATCAGAACTGGCACGAATTCGAAAACGATTTACTGTTTTTGCAACATCGGCAGATATGGAAGAATGTGCGTATTATCTTCGAGGATTAGTACAGCTTCTGCGGGCAAAGGGCGTGCCGATGGACTACATTCAGCTGGCATATGATCTATATCAATTTCAAACGGAGAATGGTGCCCAGAAGGTTAAGCTTCGCTGGGGACAGGATTTTTATCGAGTAGTAAAACAGGAAGAGGAGAAAAAAGAAAATGAGTAAAAATTTGTATATTGATCTTCATGTAATTCAAACACTTCCGCCGAGCTGCGTAAATCGTGATGATACAGGCAGTCCTAAGACAGCAATTTATGGTGGTGTAACCAGAGCGAGGGTTTCAAGTCAGTCTTGGAAACGTGCAATGCGCCTTATGTTTGCTGATATGTATACAGAAAAAGAAAAGGGAATTCGAACAAAGAAAATTGTAGATCTGCTTGCAAAGAAAATATCTGAGCTGGATTCGGAAATTCAGAGTACTGAAAAATTGGCAAAAAAGGTATTAGAAGCAGCCGGAATTAAATTAACAGAGAAAAATGGAAAAGTAGAAACAGGAGCTCTGTTTTTTATTAGTGCAAAACAAATTGAAAAACTGGCAGAAAAGGCCATTGCCCATCCGGATGGAAAATTTGAAAAAGAGGATAAAAAAGAATTGCAGGAGGCATTAAAAAACTACCCCTCAGTTGATCTCGCATTGTTTGGCCGCATGGTGGCAGATGAACCTTCCTTGAATTATGATGCGGCGGCACAAGTGGCTCATGCTATATCAACACATGCTGTACATAATGAATATGATTACTTTACGGCTGTTGATGATTGTACATCGGAAGACAATTCCGGGGCAGGACATCTTGGTACGGTAGAATATAATTCATCTACCTTATATCGTTATGCGACTGTGAATGCAGCAGAACTTGTAAGATACTTGGGAGAAGATACTCCGAAAGCAGTTAGAAATTTTGCAGAGGCATTTATCACTAGCATGCCGACAGGAAAACAAAACACATTTGCAAACAGAACACGTCCGGATGCTGTTTATGTGACGGTTCGCAGAGATCAGCCGGTTAATATGGCAGGCGCTTTTGAGAAACCTGTTATCACAAAGGGTGGATATGTGGAGCAATCAATAAAGTCGTTGATTGATTATGCAAAGGAATCTTATGAAGATTATGTAAATGAACCGGAAATGGCATTTGCAGTGGGAAGAGAGTTGGAGCCGCTTGCGGCAACAATGAATTTGACAAAATTATTAGATGAACTGGAAAAACAGGTTTTGAATGATCTGGAAGAGGTGAAGGAATAATGAGTACATTGCTGCTTCGGTTGGCAGCACCACTTCAATCATGGGGAATTGATTCGAAGTTTGATATTCGTCGGACAGGACGGGAACCCAGCAAAAGCGGGGTGATTGGACTTATCTGTGCAGCACTTGGAATCAAGAGAGATGATGATGAGATGGTGAGCCAGTTAGCAACACTACGATTTGGTGTGCGTGTTGATAAAGAGGGGCATTTTGTGCGTGATTTTCACATGGTACGATCAAAAAAGGGAGAATCATATGTCACAAACCGTTATTATCTTGCGGATGCAGAATTTCTGGTAGGTTTTGAAAGTGTGGATGAAGAACTTTTGAAAAAGATCGAATATGCATTATTGAATCCAGTGTTTCCGTTATATCTGGGACGAAGATCGTGTCCGCCGACCGGAAGATTATGCCTTGGTATCAGAAAATTGGAATTGGAAGAAGCTTTGCTTGAAGAAGAATTTCGGAATGAATCAATTGAAACAGTACGCATAGTGATGGATGCAAAAAAAGGAGAAGACGGAAATATTGTTAAGGATTTACCGATATCCTACAATCCAGAGCACAGAAAGCATATGTTTCGAAAAGTGACAGAGAAATATCGAGCGGTGCGAGAACCGCTTCAATGCCATGATCCAATGGCAGAATTGGGGTGAGTGGTTTGTATTTAAGCAGAATGACATTGGATGTGACTAAAAGGAAAACATTGCAGGCGTTAAGTTCACCAAACTTGTTCCACGGAGCAGTTGAGTCTTCGTTTGATATGACGGAAGCGGTTCGGCAGAGAAATCTATGGAGAATCGATCAACTTAATGGTAATTATTATTTGCTTATTCTGAGTCGGGAAAAACCAGATCTCTCTGAAGCGATAACTCAATTTGCACCGGAAGGTGAAGGATGGGCAACGAAAGAGTATGATCCTTTTCTGGAGAAAATCAAAGCTGATTCACGGTGGCATTTTCGCTTGACGGCAAATCCAACCTACCAGAAAGCTGCGGGAAAGGATCAAAGAGGCAGAATTTGTGCACATACTACGGCAAATAATCAGCGAAAATGGCTTATAAAACAGGGGGAACTGCATGGCTTTGCAGTGAGTGAAGATTCTTTTGAGATCAGGGAATCTAAATGGTACCACTTTAATAAGACTGTTGGAAAGAATCAGGTTAGTATGCTGTCTGTAACATATGAAGGCATTTTAAAAGTAGTGGATGAAGAGAAAGTACGAAAAGTGCTGACAGATGGTATTGGACGTGAAAAGGCATATGGAGTAGGTCTTATGACACTGGTACATGTAGAGAAGGGAACAGTATGACAAATATTCCTGGAATGATACGGCCGGAAATCCAGATGCTGCCGCAGGTTGCAGATCGACTGACATTTCTTTACTTAGAGAGATGTGTACTAAATCGACAAGATAGTGCAATCACAGTTGCGGATGATAGAGGAACAGTTTTTGTACCGGCAGCAGCGATCAGTGTGATTATGTTGGGACCTGGAACGAAGATCACTCATCGAGCGATGGAATTAATTGGAGATGCCGGTGTCACAGTGATATGGGTGGGAGAACAGGGGGTGCGTTATTATGCATCGGGCCGTCCTCTCACCCATCGTGCGGCACTTTTGCAGAGACAGGCAGAATTAGTCAGCAACATGAGAATGCATTTAAATGTTGTCAGGCAGATGTATTGCATGCGATTTCCAAATGAAGATGTTTCCCGACTTACACTTCAGCAGTTGAGAGGACGGGAGGGAGCAAGAATTCGTGCAGTATATAAAAGAGCATCAAAAGAGTGGAATGTACCTTGGAATGGGCGCGAATACGATCCAGAGGATTTTACAAGTGGAGATCCTGTTAATCAGGCATTATCCGCCGGTCATGCATGTCTTTATGGTCTGGCACATGCGGTAATTGCTGCGTTAGGGTGCTCGCCGGGGCTAGGATTTGTACATGTCGGACATGAAAATTCATTTGTATATGATATTGCAGATTTATATAAGGCAGATATCACGATTCCGTTAGCGTTTGAAGTGGCTTCATCGATCCCCAAGGAAGAAATTCCATCTGTGATGCGGAGAAAAACCAGAGATAAAATGGTAAAAATGAATATTCTGAAACAAATGGTGCACGATATCAAATCTTTGCTTGCCAAAGAAGGAGAAGCTGAGGATTCAGATGCAGTGTATTTGTGGGATAACAGAGTCGGGGAAGTTGAAAATGGACGTTCATATGGAGAAGATCTTGAAGAAGGTGAATAATGGTAGTTGTAACGCTGACAGATTGCCCACCTAAGCTGCGCGGAGATCTTACAAAGTGGCTTATGGAGATCAATACAGGAGTATACGTTGGAAAGGTGAGCGCAAGAATTCGGGAAATACTTTGGACACGAATCTGTGAGAATCTGTCCCAGGGACGGGCAACAATGGTATATAATACTAATAATGAACAGGGAATGGAATTCTGTGTTCACAACTCATCCTGGAAACCTGTGGATTTTGATGGAATACAATTGGTTATGCGTCCAGAACAGGCACGATGCGAAACAAAAGCGCGTGCAAGCAGGGCAGAAGTTCAGCAAATGCTGATTAAGAAAAAGCAATATAGGGCAAACAAAGAACGACAAGAAGGTTATGTGGTGATAGATTTAGAGACAACAGGATTAAATAGTTCATCAGATGAGATTATTGAGTTGGCGGCGATCAGAATCATTAACCACGAAATTGCAGACCAATTGGAGATTCTAGTAAAAACAGAAAAAGGAGTTCCAAAAGTAATTACTGAACTTACGGGGATTACAGAGGAGATTCTTGAGGAAAAGGGGGTGGTTCTTTCTTCGGCGATGGAGAAGTTCTGTAAATTTATTGGAGAAAGCGCAATAGTGGGACATAATATTGCATTTGATCGTAGCTTTTTAAAGGAGGCTTGTCGAAAGACCAATCGAATGAATCTGAAAAATCCAGCAAAAGATACATTAGATCTTGCTAGAAGGCGAATCGACGATATTGATGATTATAAGCTTCATGCACTGGCAGACTATTTCCAGATAAAAGTTGAGGAGGAACATAGGGCATTAAGTGATTGTATTACGACATTTCAAGTATATGAGAAACTAAATGAAATTTAGCGGCAGAGAGTGGAAAAATGCTGTAAATAAGGGATTCTTTTAGTGTATTCCCCGCGCAAGCGGGGGTGATCCCGATGATGTTCGCATCAATCTGGTAAGCCTTGAGTATTCCCCGCGCAAGCGGGGGTGATCCTATACCACAGGCAGCGGACTTGTAACGCAAACAGTATTCCCCGCGCAAGCGGGGGTGATCCCTGGCGGCTCGCCAGCTAAAACCTCATACCAATGTATTCCCCGCGCAAGCGGGGGTGATCCCCGGAGAGTCGTGATAGGTCAGTGCAAGCCCTCGTATTCCCCGCGCAAGCGGGGGTGATCCTGCAGGTCGTGATTTGTTACATATTTGAGCATTGTATTCCCCGCGCAAGCGGGGGTGATCCCATTTTTCCCAATCCCATTAGAAGCATTTGGAAGTATTCCCCGCGCAAGCGGGGGTGATCCTAGTACCCGTTCCGATTATTTCCGCAAAGCTGTGTATTCCCCGCGCAAGCGGGGGTGATCCCGCGCTATGAAGACCGTTATACCTCTGGAAAAGGTATTCCCCGCGCAAGCGGGGGTGATCCCGATTGCACCGAAGATCGGGAGCGCCGCCGGCAGTATTCCCCGCGCAAGCGGGGGTGATCCTGGATCCAAGTATCGTTTCCCATGTAAATGCCGGTATTCCCCGCGCAAGCGGGGGTGATCCTATTCCCCGCATCTAAATAAATGCACCCATCCAGTATTCCCCGCGCAAGCGGGGGTGATCCCTAACGCTCTCATTTCAGTACTCCTCCCCACCTGTATTCCCCGCGCAAGCGGGGGTGATCCCCATGAGGCGGATCGGATCTCCCGGCTTATACGGGTATTCCCCGCGCAAGCGGGGGTGATCCCTTGTCAAACAATTCATTCAGACGTTCCCGTTCGTATTCCCCACGCAAGCGGGGGGTGATCCTGATCCAGAATTTCTTTCACTGCTCTCGGTACTGTATTCCCCGCGTAAGCGGGGGAATCCCGTATTAAAGCATGGACTCTAAAAAGAAAAATCCACCCTATTGCAATTCTCCGCTATTTTGCGTATACTTATAATATGAGTGGATAGATGCAGCCGCTATGTGTTGGGCATTTTGCCTGCCGTAGTTGAACGGGGCACTATCCACTCTTTTATGCTTATGAACAATCAATAGCCCTCACGCGGACTCCCGCAGCAGCCGGATCAGCTCCTCCATCGCCGGAAGGGTCTGTTTTCCTTTCAGCGTAACGATGGAGTAGCTGGTGGTGTCATCTGGATTACCGATCCGGAAGCAGCGGACAGGCTTTGGATAGTGGAAATTTTTCATGTACTGGTAGAAGTTGAAAGCGATGCCATAGCCTTCTGCTGCGAGCTGACAGGCAGATTCAAGATTTTCAAGGAGAAAGACCTGTCCCGGTTCGGCGTGGTCATGAGCAATGGCAAGGTCTGTGTAGTGTCTGGAGGACTGATCCGGCTTTTGCAGGATAAAACGTTCCCCGTTAAATTGTTTGAGATCGATCCTCGGACATGGATCTTTCCGGCTTTTCTTTGCCGCGCCGATGCACAGTGGGTGCCCGGCGGAGACAACAGCGACCATATAGTCCTCATAGAGAGGACGGTATTCCAGCAGCGGATGGCTGGAGGATTCGTTTACGATGGCAAAATCAAGCTCTCCGGCAAGCAGATGCCGGATCATCTGCTCAGTAGATTCCTCGCATGGGATCAGCTTCACGTCCGGATAGCGGGCGGAAAAAACAGGCAGCGCCTTCGCAAGAAGGTAAAGTGTTCTTCTGGGATGGATTCCGAAACGGATCGTTCCCGAAGAGCCACCCATGTATTTTTGAAGCTCATTTTCATAATGGGCTTCTATTTTTATCATTTCTTTTGCATGTTCCAAATAAATCTTTCCGGCCTCGGTTGGGACAAACTGTTTCCCGATCCGGTCAAAAAATTTTGTCCCGGTGCGTTCTTCAAGATTTCCTAAAAATATGCTGAGGGCAGGCGGAGAGATGTGCAGGGCCTGAGCCGCATCCTTAATTCCCCTGTGTTTTTCAATTTCAAGCATATAGAGCTGTTCCCGCATATCCATGGCCTTTCGCTGGTCCTTTCCCTGAATAAATATTTGCAATTTCGCATAAAAATAAACAATATTAAATAAAACAATAAAAATATTAAACTTGCTTTAATTATATATCTTGATTATAGTCTAAGAAAGAAAACAAATCAAGGAAGGATTGGAAGTATGAAACCATTAAAAGAAAAAAAACCTTTTCAGGCGCCGCACACATTTGTGATCCTTGCAGCGCTGATCCTTCTGGCAGTCGCAGCCACTTATGTTGTGCCTGCTGGAGAGTATACCCGGTATACGGATGAGGCGACAAACAGAACCCTCGTGGAAGCGGGGAGCTTCCATTATGTCGAATCTCATCCGGTAAGCTTTTTAACCGTTCCGGCACTGATCTACAGGGCGATCGTAAAGGCGGCAAGCACAGTTACGTTTATCCTTATTATCGGCGGCTCTTTTGAGATCATCACATCCACAGGGATCCTCACAGTTCTCTGTAAGAAGATGGCGAAAGCCTTCCGTGGCCGCGAGTATTTTGTGATCCCTGCATTTCTGCTGTTGTTTTCTGTTTTTGGAACGACGATGGGAATGTCTGCTGAAGTCATGATCTTTGTACCGATCGGAATTGCCCTTGCGGCATCTCTGGGACTTGATAAGGTGACAGGTACCGCAATGATCGCTATGGGCGCCGCATCCGGATTTACAGCCGGAATCCTGAATCCCTTCAATGTCGGTGTTGCTCAGGATATTGCAGAGATCCCGATGTTTTCCGGTATGGGATACCGTATTTTTATTCTCGGAGTTCTTCTGGTGATCAATACGGTCTACATTACCTGGTACGCAAAGCGCGTGAAAGCGGACCCGACAAAGAGTATCATCTACGGAGAGCCTGAGGATCAGGAATTTACTTTCGATGATACAGAAGAAGCGCTGAACCTGACCCATGGTCTGACTCTGGTAGTGATCGTAGCCGGCTTTGCGGTCCTGATCTATGGACTCAGTAAGCTCGGATGGTATTTTGAGGAGATGTCTGCGATCTTTATCGCGATGGGTGTGCTCTGCGGTATCGTGAACCGCTATAGCCCAAACAAGATCGCCGCTACGTTCGGAAACGGAGCGAAGGGAATCGTTGTGGGAGCTCTGATCGTCGGTATTGCCCGCGGTGTTGAGCTTGCATTATCTGACGCGATGATCCTTGACACCATCGTCCATGCGATCGCAAGTATCGTAAACATTCTTCCGCAGTCCTTAAAAGCCATCGGAATGTTCCTTGCACAGTCACTTGTCAACTGTGTGATCACCTCCGGTACCGGACAGGCCGCGGTTACCATGCCGCTTATGGTACCGGTTGCGGATCTGATCGGTATCACGAGACAGACAGCCGTCCTTGCGTTCCAGCTCGGAGACGGATTTTCAAACTCTGTTCTTCCGACATCCTCTGCGCTGATGGGTTATCTTGTCGTTTCGAAGATCCCATATGTAAAATGGTTAAAATTCATGATGCCGTTATTCCTGATCTGGACATTCTTCGGATGTCTGTTCATGCTGGGGGCACTCATGATCGGCTATTAAAGCGGAGGAAAAGAGAAGATGCAGGATTTTGAAGTGAAGGAGCGTTTAAGAGAACATCTGGAGTACCTTTGTTCGTTCGATAAGCTCTCCGGTGAACCGGAGGCGTATCGCGCGGTCGAGTATATTCTTGAGGTATTGGAAAAATCCGGGATCTCCTGCCATGAGGAGGATTTTCCGGCTTATCTGAGCAATCCGGTGAGCAGTGTCCTTATCGCAGATGGTGAGGAGTTCCCATGCCGTCCAAGGTCTTTCTCGGAGAGCACAAAAGGGAGGATCGAGATCCCGCTGATTTACGATCCTGGAACAAAAACGGAAGTCTCCCTTTCAGAACAGAAACAGTTTATGGAAACGGTTGCCGGAAAGCTTGTCCTCGGGTACGGATTTGATGAGCGTTATGCAAAATTGCTGGAGCAGCATGGAGCGGCTGGGTGGATCCAGATCTGGACCTCCGACGAGGACGCGGTCCATGAGGACACGGTAAGTCCTGTCTGGGGAACTCCGGATATGGACTCATCTCTGTTCCAGTTACGGATGCCGGTGGTTGCCGTCTCAAAGCCCTGTGGGGAGAAACTGATCCGGAAGCTGAAAACATATGAGGCAGAAGGAAAACAGCTTTTTGCGCAGCTTTCCAGCGAAGTGGACACAGATGTAAAAAACGTCGCGCTGCCGATCGCCGAGATCCCGGGAAAGAGCAGGGATTTTGTCCTGCTTTCCGGTCACTATGATACCTGGTACCGTGGCGCTTTTGACAACTGCACGGCCAATGCACTGGCTCTGGAGCTTGCCCGTTATATGAAAGAACATCAGGATGAGCTGTTTTATTCCCTGCGGATCGCCTGGTGGCCGGGACATTCCAATGGGCGCTATATGGGATCCACCTGGTATTGTGATCACCACTGGGATGAGCTTGAGGAGCACTGCATCGCTCACCTGAATCTTGATCTTCTGGGATCAAAAGGAGCAGACCATACGCTTGCGATCCGGACAGCGGGGCTTGAGGGCGAGGAATGGCTAAAAGAGCAGGTGCGGAAGGTAGATCCGGCGGCGGAAATGATGTTTGGGCGTATCGGGCGGGGAGCGGATCAGTCGCTCTGGGGCGCAGAGATCCCATATCACATCAATCCCCGTTATGAGGCGAAAAAAGAACGAAAACACTCGGATGCTCCGGGTCCCGGCGTGTACTGGTGGCATACGATCGACGATACCTTTGACAAGATCGATCTTGACGGGCTTTTGCGGGATGGGAGAGTCGTGGGCGTTCTGCTGTATGAACTCCTCTCGAAGGAGAAGCTTCCTGCCGATTATCGCGGCTATGCAAAAACCTGGCTCCCATACTTTGAGACGTTAAAAAATTCAGAGGAGCATGAACAGGCGGCGGATGAGATCGAAACACTTCTGAAAGAGGTTCTTGATCGTTGTGAAACGCTTGAACATATATGGGGAACGGAGAAGATCGAAGAACATAACCGCCTTTGCTGTCTCGTCGGAGGAGTTCTCAGCCGTCTTATGCACTCCACAGGCTCCGCGTATGAACAGGATACTTCTTTTGCATATGGTCCGCTGCAGCTTCTTAAAGCTTCCGCGAAGGCACTCCCTGAAAACAGTCCCGCGGATTGGAGCCTGTTCTATCAGACAACATTCGTGAGACAGAGAAACCGGATGGTGACGGAGCTTAGAAAACTGCTGAAAGAGATCGATCTGGAATTCAGGAATGGATCGGATCGCTTTGGATCTTCACGAAATTGTGACAGGAGAATGGAGATATGAAGAAAGAAACAATAAAGCAGGCCGTTGCGCCTTACATGGCAGAGCTTACCAAAATGGCAGACAGGATTTATGATCTGGCGGAGCCGGGGCTTGAGGAAGTCCGCTCCAGTGGGATCCTTACAGATTATCTGGAAAAAAAGGGATTTCAGATCGAGCGCGGGATCGCAGATCTCCCGACTGCTTTCCGTGCTGTCTATGAACAGGGAAACGGAGGTCCTTCCTTTGGATTTCTCGCAGAGTACGACGCACTGAAAGGGATCGGTCATGCCTGCGGTCATCACATGCAGGGACCGTCTGTGATCGGAGCGGCCCTGGCACTCCGGGATCTCTGTAAGGATCAGCCCTATAAGATCGTGATCTACGGGACACCGGCGGAGGAGACAGTCGGCGGAAAGATCATTATGAAGGAGAAAGGGTGTTTTCAGGATATCGATCTTGCGCTCATGATGCATGCAGCCCCCAATACCTGTGTCGATGTCCGCTGTATGGCACTTGAGTGCTTTTACGTTACCTTCCATGGGGTAGAAGCTCATGCCGCCATGAGCCCGCACAAAGGGAAGAGTGCCTTTGATGCCGCGCTTCTTTCCTTTCAGGGGATCGAGTTTATGAGGGAACATGTTCTTGAGGATTCCAGAATGCATTACACGGTTCTTGATGCCGGCGGTCCATCGAACATCGTTCCGGGAACGGCAAAGGCAGAGTATACACTTCGCTCTTATAGTACGGATTACTTAGAGAAGGTCATTGTTCCGAGATTTCAGGACATCATAAAGGGTGCGTGCCTGATGACGGGAACGACCTGTGAGATAGAGAGAAGCTATCCGTTTCAGGCAAAGATCCCGTGCCTGACCCTGAATGACCTGATCATGGAAAATGCTAGAAAATTTGAGGCACCACAGCTCGCCGGACCGCGTGAAAAGACAGGCTCCACGGACTTTGGAAATGTCATGTATGATGTGCCCGGATGCTGTATCCGCACAGCGTTTGTGCCAGAGGGTACTGCGGCGCATTCGCAGGAATATCTCGATGCGGGAAAGACGGAGCGGGCTCATGAAGCGATCCGGTCCGGTTCGGAGATCCTTGCGGGAACATGCATCGACATGATTGAAAGACCAGAGCTTTTGGAACAGATCAAAGAGGAGTTTCGGAAGCGGAAACAGGAAGAAACTGCAAAAATATGACAAAATTGTCATTTTCCAGTCATGAACAATTAAACTGCTGTCTGTAAAATATGAATCTGTAAGGAACTTAACAAATATCCAGAAAGGAAGATGATTATGACAGCAGCTATTGGTTTTCTGATGATCATCGCGATCGTAGCACTGCTTTTAAAGGGCAAAATGTCTCCGATCGTGGTACTTGCGGTGATTCCGGTCATTGCAGCCTTGATCCTCGGCTTCTCCCCGGTGGAGGTCATGGACTTCATTGCGGATGGAATCAAAACCACCACAAGCAATGGTATCTTATTTATCTTTTCAGTAATTTATTTTGGTGTTCTGGCAGACACCGGACTCTTTGATGTTATCGTAGGCTGGCTGGTAAAAAAAGCCGGAAACAATGTAATTGCGGTCACTGTAGTTACAGCGCTGATCGCAACGATCGCTCATCTGGACGGTACTACGGCTGTTACCGTTCTCATTACGATCCCGGCGATGTACCCGGTA
>OGMW01000276.1_pt1 | contig 58373 bp, 55 predicted proteins | sample 1573281 | NCBI WGS metagenome assembly OGMW01 (sample SAMEA2581907, study PRJEB24529) | metagenome | biome: Human gut stool | place: China | collected 2011 | reverse complement strand
TGCAGAACAGCTTCCAGCACAAGATAGCCTTTTTCTGCAATGATGCTTGTCCGGTATCCCATCTTCAGTTCTTCTCTTTTTAAGGTTTTTACTTCGCCTTTTTCTGTCAGAACCGTGACTTCTTCTGTCACATCTTTCATTTCTCCGCCGTAAGCACCGGCATTCATAAATGCCGCACCGCCTGCCGAGCCGGGAATACCGTAAGCAAATTCAAGCCCTGAAAGAGAATGCTCATAAGCAAAGCGGCAAAGCGCAATAAGCTTAGCCCCCGCTTTTGCATATATAGTTTCATCATCAATAAGCTTTATTTGCGAAAAAGGCTCACCGAGTATTAAAACACAAGCATCTATTCCGTCATCATCCACAAGAAGATTGGAACCGTTGCCAATTGCAATAAGCCTTACATTTTCGGCTTTTGCACACTTGACAAGTTCGCTTATTTGCTCCTCGTTTTGCGGATATACAACGAGCCTTGCATTGCCGCCTATTTTAAAGGTGGTATGAAGGCTCATTTTTTCGTTTTGAAGATACTTGCAATTAAATTTTTCACAAAGTTTAATTAACTGCTCCAAGCTATCACCAAATTATTATTTTACTTTACCAAGAAGAGCCGCACCGATAACACCGGCATCATTACCAAGCTCTGCCTTAACAATTTTAGTTTGAATTTTACTGTGAATTGAATATCTTTCAGACTGAACAAAACGACGAAGCGGTTTCATAAGAGTTTCGCCCTCATTGCAAATTCCGCCGCCGATACAAATAATTTCAGGCTGGAGAGCATTAACAATATTGATAAGACCGCAAGCAACATACTTGATATAATCATCAACAACCTTAATGCCTGCGATATCGCCTAAACGCATAGCGTCAAAAGCAGTCCTTCCCGATACCTTGCCCTCCTCCTTAGCAAGCTTGTGCATAAGAGAATCAGGATATTCTTCCATAGCTTTTTTAGTCTGCCTGATAAGAGCGGTAGCAGAAGCATAAGCCTCCCAGCAGCCCTTACGACCACACGAACACTGCTCGCCGTCAACAACGATTACCATATGACCGCACTCGCCGCCGGCATAGTTTACACCGTTTACGATTTTGCCGCCGATAATTACACCCGAACCTACACCCGTGCCGAGAGTTACGGCAACAAAGTCCTTAGCACCGTTTCCGCAGCCTGCATAAGCCTCACCTAATGCTGCGCAGTTAGCGTCATTTTCAATAAATACCTTTTCCTCAGGCTTATTAATTCTTTTTGCAAGCATAGTTCTTGCAGGAACATTATTAAACGCAAGATTGTTTGCAAATTCAATAATACCGTCCTGATTAACCGTACCCGGAGTACCCATACCTACGCTGTCGATATCCTCCATAGTAAGGCCTGCCGCTTTGACCGCTTCCTCGCAAACATCTGCAATATCATCAAATATTTCGTCTGCACTTCTCGGAGCGTTCGTAGGAGTCTTTGAAGTGCCGATAATATTGTAATCATCATCTACAACCGACGCAACAATATTTGTTCCGCCTAAATCAATACCAATTGTATACATTGTGCTTTACCTCTTTTTTAATTTATATAAACAAAATTTGACTTAGCTTTGCCAAATTTCAATTTCCTTATCCTCCGGCTGAACATCGTCCATACCAAGGCTTATCATTAAATCCTTTGCCGCATTGTAACCCATTTTCTTTTGACGGTTATTCATTGCGGCAGTTTCAACAATAACTGCAAGATTTCTGCCGGGAGTAATAGGAACGGTAATAGCCGGAACCTTCACGCCGAGAACATTTGCATACTCATTATCAAGACCGAGTCTGTCATAAGCCTTTGTTGAATCCCAAGCCTCAAGCTGAATAACCATATCAATTTTTTCGCTTGATTTAACGGCACCCATACCGAAAATGCGCCTTGCATCAATAATACCGATACCTCTAAGTTCAACAAAATGACGAATATTGCTCGGTGAATTGCCACGAAGCGTTCTTTCGTTAATTTTTCTGATTTCAACTGCGTCATCCGCAATAAGACGATGACCACGCTTGATAAGTTCAATGGCAGTTTCGCTCTTGCCCGCACCGCTTTCGCCGGTTATAAGAACACCTTCACCGTAAACCTCAACAAGAACACCGTGCCTTGTAATTCTCGGTGCAAGTTCTGTGTTAAGAAATTCAATCAGTGCGGCTAAGAACGGCGATGTTTCCTCCTCCGTCTTAAGAAGCGGAATCTCGTGCTTTTTGCAAGCGTCGTAAAGATAATCGGGAATTTCAAGACCTCTTGTAACTACCGCAGCGGCAGGTTTAAGCGAAAGCCAACAATCAAGAGCCGCTTCCCTCTCGTCAGGTTCCATACTGCGAATAAAGCCTATCTCAGTCCAACCGAGAATCTGGATTCTCAAAGAGTCAAAATAATCGGTATATCCCGTCAAAACAATACCGGGACGATTAACCTCGCTTGTTGTAATCAAAATTTCGTCAGCCGAGCGTGGCATATAAACCGTTTCAAGCTTGTGGAAATCAATCATCTTTTCAAGCGAAACAGAATATGTTTGCGACATAATCCATTCCTCCAAATCTACATTCAAAAACTATTATAAAGTATTTCGGTAACTTAATCAAGGGAAATTTGATTTTTTATTATAGAAATTATAATATAAATATAAAATATTTGCTAAATGTTTACTTTTCTTTTCTTTTGTGCTAAACTTAGTACAATTTCAATCAAATTATACGGAGTTAAACCAAGTGAACAATAAAAAGAAATTAAAAATAGCAATCGGCACCGACGCATTTCCGCCGACAACCGACGGAATAAGCAACGTTGCCCAAAGCTATGCGCAAATAATCAATAAAAATTTGGGCGAAGCGGTTGTTGTTACACCTAAAAACCCAAATCAGCTTGACTACAGATACGATTATCAAATTTACAGATATAAAAGTTGGTGGCTTCCGTCAAAAGAGGGTTACAGCATAGGCTGGCCTTTTAAAGACGAACTTCATCAGGACATAATCAACATGAATTTTGACCTGCTCCACTCTCATGCACCTCTTGCAACAAGCTATTATTTCAGACGTGTTGTGGAAAAGAAAAAAATTCCAACCGTGCTTACTTATCACACAAAATATGAATACGATTTTGACAGACGTGTTCCGACAAAGGCGGCAAGGGATTTTGCATATCGATTTTTGCTTAATAATATCAATGCCGCAGACGAAGTTTGGGTGACAAGCGAAGGCACTGTCGACTCGCTTCGCAAGGTCGGATATGAGGGCAAATACGTTGTTATGCCAAACGGTTGCGATTTACCTATAACAAACGTAAGTGACGATGATATTGCGCTTATTAAAAGAAAACACAACATACCAAACAATATTCCGCTTTTTATTTATACCGGCAGAATGATTTGGTACAAAAACATTGAGCTTATCCTCGATGCCTGTGCAATGTTAAAAAACGAAGGCAGGGACTTCAGGCTCATCATGCTCGGCTTCGGTGCAGACGAAAACGCAATTAAGAAAAGAATTCGCAAATGCGGTATTGCCGACAATGTTATTTGGACAGGAAAAATATTAGACAGAAACGAGCTTTTGGGATATTACGGCATTTCAGATTTACTTCTTTTTCCGTCAACCTTTGATACAAACGGCCTCGTTGTAAGAGAAGCAGCAGCGTGTGCAACGCCAAGCCTTTTAGTACGTGGCAGCTGTGCGGCAGAGGGTGTTGAGAACTGCAAAACAGGCTTTTTATGTATGGAAAGCGCCCATTCAATCAAAGCAACACTCAATAATATTATGGATAACAAAGCACTTCTTAAAGAAGTCGGCAAAAAGGCACAAAGCGATATTTATATCAGCTGGGACGATGCCGTTAAAAAAGCCTATGAGCGTTATTATGTTGTTATCGATAATTTCAAAACGAAGAATAATTTATAATCAAATTAACAAAATTTCAACTTTTTCATAGAATAAAAAAGTAAATTAAGGAGTTGATTTTTTGTTTAGTTATATAAAAAAACTGCAATACCCTATCAATATAAAACACCCTGACCCAAAAGCCGCCGCCATCATAATAAGTCAATACGGTGGAACGTATGGTTTTTAGATATACATTAATATATAGTAAAACGCCCTCGGCTGAATAACCGAGGGCGTTTCTAATGAGATACGTAGTTTTTGGTATCGGACTACGTAACATTATAATATCAATTTATATTATGTTTTGTCAATAATTATTTCAAATAACTCTTGGCAACATAATATGTAGCGCTGCCGTATTTGACTTTAGACATAGTATATTTCTTGCCTTTAATTTTCTTAGTGCCGGCGGAAGCGGTTACAAGTTCAACCTTTGTATTGTTAGGAATAAGCGTGTGAGCTTCTTTGTCGCCGAGTGCCTTATAAGCATTCAAGCCGCCGTTTGCCTTGACCGTCTTGTAAACCTTAGCTTCTTTAAGATTTTTTTGATTTTTCGGTCGGAGAATACCGTTTACTGTTGATGAATTATAAGTTTTCTCCCTGAGTGCCATTTTATCGCCGTTCCCGGTTGCATTTTGGTCGTAATACTTAACCTTGCCGTTCTTAGTAGGCTCGGCAATAACAAAAATATGACCGTATGTACCTGATGTTCTAATTCCGATATCACCCTTTTTGAGTTCGCCGTTTTTGTACGTAGGTGTAATAAAAACGAAATTCTTTTTGAGCCACGCAGATGATTTACGTTTAGTCCACCAATATTTTGCCCTGCCCCAAAAGCCTTTATCAAGTCCAAGGCATTCGTGGATATAGCAGTCAATTAAATCCACGCACTGTACGCCGTACATTCCGTCATAGTCTGTTTTTTTGCCGAGGAATTTCCTAACCCAAGCGGAAAACTTCATACCATTTGAGCCGCCTTTTTGCTCGATGTTCATAACAGCGGACAAGCCTGCTGCTACCGCCGAGGCAAGAACGCCGAGAAGCGCTGCCTTAAGCGCAGACTTTTCCTGTGTAAAATCTATCGTCGGCAAAGCGACTACAAGAAATGCGATAAGTGCCTGAATAAATGTTTTTGCAACTCTAATGAGTGCTTCTTTAGTTAATGTGTAATTTTTCATAATTTTTTACTCCTTTTTATTTTAATCTATCTTCAAGGTCCTTAATTCTATGGTCGGCAACGCTAACCTTATTTTCAAGCACAGGTACTCTTTGTGCAAAGTTGTTGTGTTGTCGAACCTCTCTTGTAAGTTCCTCGATTTTTGTATCTGTAACTGCTTGATTTTTTTCAAGCTCTTTTTGCATTTTTCGGCTGTTACCGATATTTGTAACGATAACTCCGAGAAAAGCTGAGCCGCCTGTGATTAATGCGACTAATACTTCATTTGTCATATCATCACCTCTTTGTCTTATGCAAGTTTCCAATTCTTGGAGGCTATAGCACTTTTCTGTTCGTCTGTCAATTTTGACTTAACATCTGTGTGTAATGTTAATGTTCGTTTGCTTGTAACCGTTGCCAAGCCGTCTATGATTGACCGCACTGATTCGGCAAGAGCAAAGGCTCTATCCCCCCCGCATTTTTCGTTGATTTTATCTGCGAGGGCGTCGAGTTTTAATTTGTGAAAATATACTAAATCACTCATTCTGTGCCCTCCAACTCTCTGATTTTTGCACGGAGTTTTTCCGTGTAGGCTATCTGCTCTTGATATTCTTCTACAGTTGCAACTCCCATAGCAATTTTCACGCCTATGTAATCATAGCTTGCAAGCTCCTGCTTTAGTGCTTGAATTTCAGCCTGTGGATCAGGTGTAAAGATTTCATCTTCGACATCAAGATATTCACCATTAATTAATGCTCTACTCATTTGCTGCCACTCTCCTTTTAGCCCAAATGCGTATTCTCGTTCCGGGATTAAATACCGAAGTGTCAACATCAAAATAAATCCCGATTGTATCATCAACCGCTTGAAAAACCTGCATCGCTCCGTATCTAATTGCTTTTTGGCTGCTCTTTATTCCCGAATAACTGTAGTTCACAATTACATCTTCGTTCATTTTCTGTGCGTGAATAACAGAAAGAACGTGTGATGACAATTTATCAACATATATGTTATTTGCGCCCCAAAGTATTGAGCGTAGAAAACCACTTGTAGAATGGTTTATCTGTATAAGATCATCGTTGGTAATTTCTATATGCACTTCAACTGCGTTTTTTATTTCATATTCGATTTTATTTACTTCCTCTTGCACCGTAGTATCTACTGCCAACTCCCACTTTTCGGATGAGCCTTGTTCTCCCTTTTCTCCTTTCGGACCGGGAACGCCTTGCGGCCCTTGTATTCCTGCGTCGCCTTTTGGTCCTTGTTCGCCCTGCGGTCCTGTGTCACCTTTTGTTCCTTGTTCACCCTGCGGTCCTGTGTCGCCTTTTTCGCCTTTAAGTTCGCCGTTCGCAAGCTTTGTTTCAAGCATTGAAGATATATCATTAGCTCGCTTAGTAGCCTCTTGTGATTTAACCGTTTCACTCGCAAGCGCCGAATAATCAGACGTTGAGGTTATCCTATTTTCATCACTTAACACGTCATACACCTCTATATTAAATCTCGGTGTAGTTAATAGCTGAGCGCCTGCTGCATTTGAATCGTATATCCTCAATTCACACTCAACAGTACCTGCTGCCGTAATAAGCTGCTTTTCGACGTCAACAATAGCCATTCCGTTTTCGATAGTGCAATCCTTATATATCACGTTACCGTCAGTCTTTTTGCCATATATTGTAGCAATCATATCACCGCCAAGTATAAAGGCTTTTCCGCCGTCGGTAAGTGATATAACTATCCTTCTTGAATTAACATCATTTTGCTTAACGTCTATGCTCCATTGTGCGCCGCTTTTCTGCAAATCAAGAGATTTTCGATAAACTTGTTTTTCCATATAATCACCTCTTGAAATAATTATACAAAAAGAACGAGGGTGTTTGTCACACCCTCGCCGTTAATTATTTGAGATAATGTTCGTCTGCATATTGCTTTGCAGCTCTTCTATCTCCATATAATCCTGTTTTAACCATAATTGTTAAAACATCCGCTTTTTTGTCAGCATTTCCGTTTTTATACCGCAACTCTAAAATTCCGTCTATCGATTTTCGAGTGTAATTTGCACTTTGCTTTGCACTTTTTCCACTATCAACATAAGAATTAACTTTTTCATTAATATATGACCGAATTTGTTGAGTGTTATTAGCATTCAAAACATTTGTTGTTTTTCTTTTTCCGTACTTTGCTTTTTTGATTTTTTGTTGAAGCTTTTCTTCAGCTTCATCTTTGTTGCTTCCGTTTGCAATATATACATTTTTTATACTTTCGCAAACTTTATTCAAAGTATTATTATCACCGCTTTCTATTACTGCACTCAAATCATCCTCATTAAACAATTGACTTTCATTTTGGCTGTCACTATCTGTTACAACTATTTTCTTTATAGCTGATTCAACCGTCGACTTATCCATTCCGCTCGCAATAAGTTCTTTGAGCTTTTGATTATATGTATCATCGTCCTTATCGTCCAATGCTTCTTTAGCCGATTTCATTGTTGAATAATAGCTTTTTATTGCCTTAATAACAGTTGTATATTCATAATTATTTTCCAACTCATCAGCGACATCAATCATTGTTTTTATATTGTTATCAGAATAATCTATTCCTGCTTGAGCAATTTCCTTTTTTCCTTTAACAAGAGCAGATTTAATTGAATTTTGAGCACTATCTTCGGCTTCCTCTTTACTCTTTCCATTTGAAATGTCAACCTGTTTATTTTTTTCCACCATTTCTTTCAACGTACTTAAGTCATTTTTATAAATCGCAGTTGCAAGGTCATTATTTGTAAAGAACTTACTGTCTTTACTGTCCTGCTCCTCGTCAATCTCGACCGTATCAATTGCTTTTTCAACAGTTTCCTTATCCGTTCCGCTTGATATAAGCGTTTCAAGCGATTGCTTATATTTTTTGTCGTCGCTGTCCGCCTTATATCCTGCTGCCTTTTGAATTTCGGAAGAATAAGCTTTAATTGCTTTATAGGCAATCTCGTAATCAAAGCCGTCGCTTTCAAGCTCTTTAGCGGTGTTAATTGCCGTGCCAATATCTCCGTCAAGATATGCAAGGCCTGCTGCAGCAACTCGCTCGTCATTTTCTATCAATCCCTTTTTGATGTAATTGTCGGGGTCAGAAACATTATCGGCAATGCGCTTATACATTTCCTTGTTGCCGTCCTTAATTGCCTCATATATCATTTGTTGCTTATCCTTTTCGGGAAATAGGTCAAGGCCAAATACGGCAAGCACATCATCAGTAACCAATGATTCTTTGATACCGTCCATTGTAGCTGATTTAAGGGCTGATTTATTTACCCCAAGACCAATCGTCAGTCCCTTATGTATCATATTATAAACGCTTCGAACATCTCTCATGACATTTTCAATAGGCCACCCAATAAATGCGCCAAGTGCACCCGCAATATTCTGTACCTTTTTCCATGGTGTCAAGTTGTCACTCCAAAGATTTTTTACCGCACTAACCAAATCGCCCACACTGTCCATGTCGGCTCTTGTAACATCATAGCCTTTAAAAATATTTGCAACATCCTTAACGAACGCAATCTGATTTACCGGGTTAGCATTGTCAATAAAGTTAGGAATAAGTTCTGCCAAATATGCTTCAAGATAGGTCTTGTCGTCATCATCATTACGTGCGGCGGTTACAATTGATTGAAGAAGAGCGTTTATAACACTTGCAATAACGAGTGAAGCAACAATTCTCGTAGCTTTTCCCTTGCTAAACTTTCCACGCTTTGCCTGAACGGTTGCATTGAAAAGCATGTTAAGGGAAGTCGTAGGCTCTGCCATAAATGCAGTCGCCATTTTAACGGCTCCGTTTTTACTTCTCATTAAAGCCGAACGTGAAAATACCGAATCATATACCTGTGTTTTTGTTATAACCTCAGTAAATCGTTCGCCTGCTTTTTGCAAACTTTCCTCTGTTGATAAATTAGGATATTTATCCTTTGTTTCCGCCTTGCAGGCATTCCATATATGCGCCCAAGTCACCTCGTCGGCCTTTGAAGCAAAGTAGCCGAGTGCTTCATCTCTGAACGCTCCGTCTTTAAAGAATGCCGCAATCTTTTCCTTACCCTTATAATCAATATTATTAAGATAATCAACTGTACTTTGAGCCATATTGGTATCGAAATATCCCATTTCCTTAATAATAGCAACAGGAGCATATTTCTTTATTTCGTCATAACTGCGCTTCGTAAATGTAGTTTTTGCAAAATATTTGGTATCAATGATTGATAACGCTCTGCCTATTGCCGACGGCTGCTGAATTGCAACGGAAGCGGAAGCAAAAACAGCATTTTTCTTGAACATACTTGTAAGTTTATCAACAATATCTGAGCCTGCTTCATGTATGACACCGCCGTTAAGGTCCTCAAGCAAATCGCTTATATATCCTGTTGCCTTTTTGCCGTATGCATTTTCCACCAAAGTTCTGATAGAATTAAACTCGTCGCCGTTGCTCGAATGATAATTATAAACCCGGTCGAAATTTTCAAGTGGCAAAGCAAAGGCATTATAGCTTGCCATTTCATCAACGTGGCTCGCCCATACGTTGTCAAATTCTTCAAGTAAAAGCGGATTTTTTGCTTTTTCAACAATCGCATTAGTAAAACCTGAATTAATGATTTTTTTAGCGCCAATAGTTTCCATACTGCTTCTGTGCATGTAGTTTTTAGCGGTGCGTGCAGGATAATAATTTTCTTCTTTAAAAAGTTCAACGTCATATAGCCGTCTTGATATCTCGTTGCCCTTTTCCGCCATATCGGTTGAAAGATATTTAACCATATCCCGAACATAATTCCTTTGTTCGTCGCTTAGCATTGACCTGATTTTTGATATATCCGAATAACTAAGTCTGTGAGTTAAACTGTCATTCCACTTTGAGCTTTTATCCTTAAGCGTTTGAATAGCACTTTTAGGCTTATCAGTCACTACAATACCGCCATGGATAATATGATTAAGCGTTTGCTTTCGATTGCTCATTGCATATATCGCCATTAGCTGTTCAAGGTTTAAATTAAGCTTGTCGCCTAATGAAGTTGTTATATCATAACGTTTCTTCCTATCCCAGCTTTTCCAATCGTATTTTTTTCTGACATCATCAGCGTAATTTTTGCTGTTGTCTATCGTAACCGCCCATGTATCCTCACCCTTTCTGACATCACGGTAAAGTTTAAGCAACTCATCACTGCCAAGATATTCAAAAAAGTATTCCGGTTTCATAGAGCCGTATTTAATTGAATCAATAATACCCTTGTCTATCTTATACTTTGCATTTACTTGTTTAAGTTCTTCCTCAACCTTAGAAACACTCTGTTCGATAGTTTTATTTCTTTCGGAATAGAATATCTTATTAACATTATTGCACACTTGAACAGTTGTGCGAACAAGGTCATCCACCATTTTAAGCTCGTCAAGTGTCAATTGATTAGCATTCCTGTCACCAATCATTGTTTGCAACTGTTCAATATAGTTTTTGATATATCCGTTATATGCTTCGGTCACCTTTTCGTAATCGTCATTATTATTCAGCGATTTAAAACTGCGGTCGAGTGCATAAAGCTTTGAATATATTTTATCATCAAGCTTAGTACCGAATGATATAACATTTACTATTCCTTTGACTGCTTCGACAATATTATTAGGAATATGATTTTTCTTATCCTGCTTTGCAAGCTGTGCAAGTCTAATTGTGCTTTTTTGAAAGCTCTTATAAAGCAGACTGCGCTCACGCTTTTCTTTCTGCTTTTGCCTATATTCAGCCTTATACTCAACTGTATCTCTATATAAGTTCGACCTATAATCTTGATTTTTTCTTATCTGCTCTTTGCGAAATTCAGAAAATTCCTTTTTATGCTTTGCTTTTTCGTCAACGAGCAGCTTTTGATAGTTGCTTATTTGCTGAGCATATTTCGACCTTGCTTTTAAAAAGCGCTTTTCGTTTTTATCTGCCTTGGTCTCATAAAGATTAGTCTTGAAATAATAAGAAAGAATATCATTAGCAAGGCTTTCGAGATATTCTTCCTTGCTGTAGCCGTAATCGTTTTCAATAACCTTATCCTTATAAGTATTAACCATATCAAGAAGCGCAATCGGCATATCCTGCGAATTGTCACTCGGCATTAATCCGCCGAATAATTCTTCCATTTCATTAGCCAAATCGTCAAGCGGTATACCATTTTCGGTAATGTTAATCTTTCCTCTTGCCGCATTCTTATACTTGCCGTAAGTACCGAAATAATACGAAACCTCTTCCTTTTGCTTATCGGATAGCTTAATCTCTGTGTTTTTCAAATAATCAAGCATTTCCTGTTCTTCCTGCGTAGGCTGATACTTAATCTGCTTTTCGTTTTCAACAAGCTTGTTTGCAAGGTCGTATGCAGCGTTAAAGAATTGCTGAGAAGTGTCGAGCGTGTGCCAACTTTTCATATCCTTTGCCACGTCAACGCCTGTCATACGTGTAGGTGTAAGCTTAATGATTTTTCTTGCCGCAATTAATAACGAGTTTGTGCTTACCTCTCTGCCGTTAGTAAGCTCAAATTGGTGTTTTAAAACCTCGTTAATTTCCTTAAGGTGCTTGTTTTCACGCTTAAGCTCTGCGTAGTCGGCATAGTCTACATCTCGGGAGTATCTTTTTTTGCTTGTGTTATCATTATCAGCATCTTTCCTATATCCGTATCTGTCACTTTGCCTTTCTGCTTGTAGCGCTTCTCTATCGAGTGAATCAATATTTCCTGCTGTTCTTCCGTTTTCATTGCTGCTAAGGCTGCTGCTATCGTATCTTTCGGAAGCTTCAAGTAATCCAGATAGTCTATTATTGTTTTTTGCTTTTCTGTGAATTTCATAATCGTCCATTCCTTTCAAATACTTTTCGATATTATATTTATCATAATATCGAATACCGTTTTCGTTATAAATAAAATAATATTTATAATCGCCGTAATTTATACTTCTTATCTCATCAGAGTACCTATTAGCATATCTTATTGTGATTGCACTTGATACAGCAGCATATTCTTTTTTTCCAAGTCTGATTTCATTATATTCCGTATCATCATACTCGTCAACATCTACATCCCTTGAAAATTTAACATCATCAAAAGAATTAACAACATCAAGTCGGCTTTTTTCGTCACCTGCTTTGTATTCAGCATACGCAACTCCTGCTTTTTCAAGTCCGTTTTTGAGTGCTTCGGACGAGTTGTCGGGAATAACAGCAGTATATACTTCGTTAAAATAAACGGCTCTTTGCGGCTTTGCTTCAAAATAACTCGTTGGCAATGCACGAATATCATTAACGAGGGTCCAAATATCATCAACCGCCATATCACTGTAATTAGCCCAGCCTTTAAGCTCGGTTTTCAAATAATTTGCAAGCCCTGATTTTGTTTCTGTTTTTGCAACACCATCAACGATAATATCAGCCACAGCAAATGGGTTATCGTTTTTTGTCATACTTTGGGCAATTTCTTGAAATCTTTTATAAAGATTATTGCGTATTTGATTGTATTCTTCATCATTAACATTTTGAAGTCGTGATTTATCATTTCTCACTTCATCAAGATTGTTATATTTCTTTGCCGAGCCACCGATTATATTGCTGACGAGAAAATTGCCGCCCTGAGCATTTTGATTATTCATTGCCTTAACGATATTTTCAAGGTTATAATCCCAATACAGATTTTCCCAATTCTTTCGTTCACCTGATTCGTCAAAAGGGTCATTGCCTTTCCAAATACCCTTTTTCTCTACAACACCGTCAAATAAATCATTAAGCCAGCTTTCATATTCCTTTTGATTAATTTTATTATCAATAAGATTATGTGTTGCCTCATCATCTGAAACGAGTTCAACTTTTTCGGCTCCGTTTTTCAAATAATCGATAGCCTTTTTCACAAAAGCTTTCCTTTGAAACGCCGTCTTAATTTCATCCGAATTGTTGAAAATGTTATCTATGTTCTCATCACTTATACCGGGAATTAAGGATTTATAGTAATCGGCGATTGATTGCTTTATCTTGCTATCGTATTTTTCGACCCATAATCTGCTCGGAAGCAACGGTTTGTTCTCAATTTCCTGAAGCGTATCTTTTATATTATCATTAAGAAAATCGAAAACGTCAGTATCTTCGCTTGTAAGAGTTGTTTTCTTTTCTCTTTGAGCAATATCTCTAACCGGCTCAGACTTGTCTGCCAAATATAATTCCTTAAAAGCATAATCATTTTTATACTTATTGACTAATTCGGCAATACTTCCTGCGCCGTCAACCTGGTCTTTGAAATTATCAGGATGAAATGATGAAGCATTAGGCTTATATGCAAGTTTTTGCTTTACAAGATTGTTTATTTTGCTATATAAATCCCATGCTTTCTTTTCATTAAGTTTGTGTTCGGCTTTAACTGATATCGGAGTATAAGCGTCAGAAGAATAAACCTTATTTGCATTACTTTCTTGTGGGTCAATAGTCTTTTTATCAAAAACAAGTGAAATATCTCCAAATTCATTATTTGCGCTGATATTTTGTGCTTTCATTATTGCTATCGACGGACTTGGTAAACCACCAAGTTCTAATGCACTGAGCAGTTTACTTTCGGTAGTATTGTGAATTGCCACAAGGTCTCTTGTTTCCTCAACAGGAACATCAATAGAGAAGTGTATATTTGGGTTAGATGTAGGATTGAGATTGTCAGTATTCTTAGCCTGATTTGAATTGAATATGACAAATTCATTCACAGGCTTTTCAAAATACTCATATCCTGCACCGTCAACGACATTACGAAAAATCACACCGTCATAGCCTTTTTTCTTTGCGTATTCAGCCCATTCATAAGTATCGTGTGTTTCTCCGTTGAAATTAATGTTTGAGTAATTTTGTCCTCTGCATTCAATAGTCAAAGGATTTTTTATATACAGATAAACTTTATAAACAGTGCTACCATAGCCACCTGCGTTATTGTAATCATCTACAAAGAAAAATCCACTTGTGTCAACCCAATCTGGCGTTTTAAACTTTGTGAATATCTTATACTCAGTATTCCATTGCTTACTCTTTGCGTCCCAAGTTTCAGTTTCTTCTCGGTTATTTGTTCCGTGATACACAACAAGCAGATTGCCGTTATCATCACGCACCTTGCTGTCCTTGAAATACTCAGCCTGAGCAGGGGATAGCTCGTTACCGTCAGAGTCAACGTCAAGTGAAAATTTCTTGACATTATCGGAGTATTTGGATATACTGCTATTGAAGGAAACATTACCGACACTCGTCTCGGACGTTGAGGCAAGGGCTTTTGCATTTGCTGTGTCGTCGTTGTTTCCTTTGTTTTTTGCATACATTGTATGTATTCTTAAATCCAAGTACTTTTTTTGCTTAAACGCACCAATAGTTATAGTGTCGTCTTTGCTGCTTTTCAAATTTATAAAATCGTTATTGCTGTTCTGCATTCCGTTATATTTTCCGGCATATTCAGCATAATCAATATTATTCAGCAATTGCGGAAGTTTCAGTATATCTTCATCTGTAATTGCTCTTTGTCCTCTACTTAACTCAAAAGTTTCGTTGCCGTGTGAATTAAAAATTTTCAGAATATTATCAGCTCTGAGAGCAACATTATATCCTTTAACATCAACACCTGTTTCGTTCTTTATATACTCAGCCATTTCATTAGAAATAACACCGAAATACATTTTTTTGTTTAGATTTTTGTGTTGCCTTGCATCGTTAACAAATTTTTGTAACTGTTCTTTTGAATGATATAATTCAATTTTATTACTATTTTTAAAGCTATCAATTTGTTTTTTGTTATAAGAATCGAGAGAATACTTAGTATTATTTTCAGCCTCAACTCCGCCGTAGAGGTTTTCGCTTGCATTATCAAGCATATCAAGAAACTGTTTGCGGATATGGTCGGCTCTCTTTTGCTCCATTTCCATAGCGTTCCTTGCAGCCGTCTGCAAATTAGAAGTAGCAATCACATTTTTAATTTTCTCAATAACAGACTTAAGGAAATCTGCGATTGTTTCAATAATGCTTTTCTTTTCAGCCTCGGTTTTGTTGTCACTAAGCCACTTTGCAAACTGCTCAACGCCCTCGTCTGTAGAGAAAAGACCCGATACAGCGTCGTTGGTAAGCTCGTCTATTGCCTCAGCTCTTGTTTTTGACCCCTCAGCCTTAGTATATGTATCGATATAAGCGTCAACAAGAGAGTTAAAATTATCTGCGCCCTTGTAGCTGACATACCAATCACGAATAGCAGACTGCACGTTTTTGTATTCCTGCTCATTATAAGCAAGCCCAAACTCGCCAAGCTCGTGAATAAGCGCATTATACTCACCGCTGCCGTCTGCATTAATGATAATTTTAGCAAGTGACGGAATAAACTGACCGTTTCCGCCCTGTCTGCCGTCGGAGTGTCTTTCGATATCCACTCTTGTTTTCCTTGCAACTGATATAAAGACATCATCAATCGTACTGTCGCTGTCAGAAATATTCTTGTATTCACCTTCAATATGCCTTGTGGCTTTTGTAGGTGATTTTTTATTTTTTCTCTGCTCCTCGATATAAGCGTCATAACTTTTAGCGTCCGTTTGTCCCGAACGGTAAATATTAATCGCCTTATCGCCGAGGAATTTAACGGCAGGATAAAAAGCCGGGTTTCTCATAACGAATTCATTAAACGGCACATCAGGCTTGGCAACGCCCAAATCATAAAGCATTTTCGCCTGAGATACATACGTGCTCACACTTGCGCCCTTTAAATTATTCGGGTCAAAATTGACATAAACGGCATTTGCCCCGGAGTTACCGAAGTTTTTGTTTATAATTTCATTTGTAAGGACCTGCTGCGTTTGATTTTCAAATGAAATATTGTTGTAATCTATATCGCCGGCTGAGGTTTTAACCTTGAAATTACTGCGGTCGGCGCTGACCTCGAATGGGTGCTTGCCATAGATTTTTACCGCCGCTTGATTTCCGTCTGCCGTAATAGCAACAGCATTAACATTATATTTAAGGTTGGCGCTCTGTTGTTCTGCTGTGAACGTTTCTGCAGGCTTTTGCGTATATTCCGATACGTTTGGTGTGTTTTCCTCTAAAGCGGCATTTTGAGCGTTCTCTGCCCTTTGCTGATACTTGCTGTAGCCGCCATAAGTAAAGCTATAATCTGTATAGCCGTTCTTAAGCTTAGCCGACAATGCTTCAAGCGAATCGTTGCTGATATCTTTTTCGGTAAAGTCTGAGCCAAACTGTTCATTTATGGCATTAATAGCTTTTTCACTATCCTTAATCACCTTGACATCATATCGGCTCAATTCAAAGCCATTAACCATTTTGCTTATGGCCTTATTTATTCTGTCCTCGTTTTTTTCACCCTCAATTGCCGTAGCAATGTTTTCCTTGAAACCCTCTTTCACTATCTCTGTTTGAAGCTGTCCGAGCCTTTTTTCATTAATCTTACTGTAATCAGCTTCATCATAAATAGAAGCGCCGGCAAGTACATCACCTTTTGCTTGACTTGTCTTAACCTTTGCCTGCAATTCCTCGGCATACTTATATGCCTTGCTTTTTTTATTCTTTGAAAGTCCCTCGTCTATAATCGCCTGAATATCGCTGTTACTTTGTGCTTTTGCTTCTGCGCCGAGCTTTTTGTTATCAACATTATTTTGTGCGCTTTCAATAATCTTGTTCGGCGCAATTTCACTACCTGACATAACAGCACCGGCAAAGCCTGCCTGCAAGGCGGCAAAGATATCCTCGGCAAGCATAGACTTAACAACCTCTTTGTCTGCCTCTTGTTCACTCAAACCTTGTTCAAGATAGCTTCTTTTAAGCTGCGAAAGCTCGCTTAATTGTCCCTGTGTAATTTGGTCGTATGTTCTGTCAACGACATTACCGATAATTTCCTCTGTGCCCTCATTAAGTCCGCTCACAAGAATTTTACCGAATGTGCTGTTTCCTTTTACGTCTGCCCATTCAAGCGGAGCGCCCACCATTTCGGTAAGAAAATTAATTAATGCGCTTTTCACGCTGCTTTTAATCGTTTCACCCGAAGAGCTTCCGCTTGCAAGCTGTGAAGACATATCATCACCCATAGCCGCCGTACTGAATACGCCGTTAATAAGTGCTTGTTTTGCCTTTTCTGCCTTACCCGAAGCGGTAATACCGCCTGTTATTCCACCGCCAAAAAGTAATGAATTGTAAACATTTTCCGCCATTTGGTCTATGTTATCATATAGCGCCGCATTAACATTACCCATATTGTTGCCGAGAATTTCAATTTCGTTATTCTTATTGACGCTTATAGGGCCTATTTTCTTTCCGGCAAGATTGATAAGTCCGTCATTTGCCGCCTTATCTTCAAGTCCTTTTCGTGTGCCGTACGCCGCATTCGTAATAAAGTCCGCTGTGCCGTTAATACTGCTTTTACCGTTCACTGCCATATCAATGGTATTTGCTATATTCGCCTGCGCTCTTAAAGGGGAAGTAAGCGTTCTTGCCGCCTGCATTATAACCGGGTGCTCCTGTGCCGCTTTTTCAGCGCCTTTTATAACCTTTGCCTGCTGCTCATTGTTTTTATTAGCAACATAATAATCAATCAAGTCCTCTGCCTTGATATCCTTATATCCTTTCTTGTTAATAAGGCTTTGAAGTTCTTTGAGCGAATTATTATATTTTTGGCTATAGTTAATGTCGTTTTGACCCTTTGAGCCTACACCCATAGCATTAAGCATAGCACTGCTCATATCATCAGCACCCGAAGCCTTGCTTTTCTCGGCAATTGCATTTCTATATCTGTATGCCTGCTCTGCTTTTTTTGATATTTCCTTGTCTTTGCTTAAAGTGTTCTTGTTTTTAGCCGCCGTTTCTTCTCTTGCTTTTTGCTTGATGTCAGCGTCGTATGCCTGTTGCTCATAAGCCTCTTGCTTAGATTTATTATAAATCTGCTTGACTTCATTTTTTCGTTCAGCGTCATACGGATTTCCGTACAAAGTCTCGCCGACTTTGCCTATTTCACTCATAAGTAAATTTTTCTTTTGCTTACTGCCGTTCAATGCCTCATACTCTTCCTTAAGCTTATCGTATGCGCTCTGCTTTTTCTCTTTTTCCTTTTGAGCAGATTTATAATTTTTTCTTGCCTCGGAAGCGGAAACGCTGTCAAGAGGATTAATCATATTTAATACAGCCTTAAGCTGGCTTTTTCTCTCGTCATTAATTCCTTTCTTTTGCTCGTTTTTATAGGCTTTAGTGTTTTTAATATAATCATCATAATAAAGCTTATACGTATTTGCAGATACATTGCTACGATTCTTCTTTGCACCCTCATACATAGAACGAGAGTATTCGTATGCGTCCTTTTTCTGCTTTTCTTCATCACGCTTTTTAGCTTTTTTTCTTAATTTTTCATAATCAATAGCCATTGTTTTCTCCTTACATAAGATTATAGTGGTCTAAAAGCCACGCCTCTTGTTTATCGTTTATTACCTTTTTATCCTTTAATGATTTAATTGCATTTACTCTGCCATAGTCAGTTGAATTACTGCCTATTTGTTGTAACATACCATTAGGAATTTTAAGCTTTTCTTGTTTTTGCTTTGCCTTTGAATCTAAATCTTTTGGAATTGAAGCAGTATCTTTGCTATATTCCGATTTATCATTAGCAGTATACGAATAACTTGAACTTCCGCTTGACCGCCTGCCGCCTGAGCCACCGCTGCTCTTAGGCGGAGTATATTTGTATTGCTTATAAATAGCGTCTGCCTGATACTGAGTAATGTTACCTTTCTTAACCTGGGCTTTTAGATATGCTTTCATTCCTTTATTATCCTTTTTCTCCCGGTAGCTGTCTGCTTTGTCGGCAGCGATAGAAACATTAATCTCGTTCATAGACCAATATTCATCTCGCTTATTCTGTTTTGTATCTTCCTTAAGCTGAGCCTTAAATTGTCTGCTGTTTTCTTTAAGGCTGTTATCGTTCCAATAACGCTCACTGTTTGTTTCTGCGGCTTCATTTGCTGCGTTTTGCTCTTTCCAATATTGGTCAAGCCAAAAGTCTCTGTTACCCGTATATTGATTAATGGCATTAGCGTTCTCCTGATTCGACCTGCCTGCTGCAGCACCGGCGATATCAGCCCAGGCATTGTTGCGGTTTACATTGCTGTTTTCAATATTTTTATATCCCTCAATAGCCGCCTGATATGCCGCCAAATCGTTTTGTTTTTGTGCGTACCATTCTTCCTGGGCTTGCTGATAAAACGCAGGCAAAGCAGCGTCAACATTTGCCTGATACGCATTATCCGTTTGAGCGGCAACCTGTGGTGCGTATGTTGAGCCATATCCTGCCGTTAAATTCTCCGCCGCTTGCTGTGTTGCCGCCGTGGATAAACCGCCAAGCTGCCGATATAGTTCCGCCCACTGCTGATACGCTTTGTCATTTGCTTTGTCATAGGAAAAAGCGCCTTTGCTTGCAACTCTGTTATACATTTCTTGCATTTGCTGTGCGTAATTATTCGGTGCATTATTCGGCTGAGAATACGCCAACTGTTGAGCAGCCTCTCTCTGTCGCTTTTGCTCCTCTGTTTCGGCATAAGGAGTATTATATTGCTCGTATTTGCTTCTTGTGTTGTTTGATATAGCCATAATTACACCTACTTTCCTCGTGATTTTTTCTTAGCAATTGTTTCCATTTTATTATTATGACGTCTTGTTTCGGAAAGCTGTTGGTCTGCCTGGGTTGCTTGCTGATTAAGCGTATTTGTTTTATTAATTTCATTAGCATTGTAATCATTAGCCCAATTAACCTGGCTCTGTGCGTTATTAACTCTTGTCTGCGCTGCATTCCTGTTATCGCTCCACAAGCCGTATTGATTGTTGTAATCATCTTTATATGCGGTATTAAATACGTTATATGCATTATTTGCCGCATTAAGATTGTTATAATAACTGCTTTCCTCTGCCGCCTTTTGGTTGCTTACAAGGTTATATCTGTCTTGTATTTGGTTGTATTCGTTTTGCCAATTAGTAAGAGCATTTGCTCTAAGTTCAATTGCCTTATCGCTCAGTCCGCTCATTGTATTGTTGTATGCCTGCTGCGCTGATTGCTGAGCATAACTGTTGTTATATCCGCCTGTATTTGCAGAAGCTGCCGCAAGCTGATTTTTCATTGCGCCAGCACCTGCCGATAAATACTGTTGCTTATATATTTGGAAAAGTTGGTCTTTTTCTTGGTCGTAACTAAAATCGCCGTAATTCATTATTTGGTCGAACAAATCATCAACCGTGGTTTGAAGCTTTTGCTGTGAAGCGTCAAAGTTTGCTTTTCCCTGTCCGCTGTAAAGGTCATTCCAAGCGTTGAAAGCGTTTTCGGACCTTTCTTTATACCCTGCGCTGTCGTTATAATAAAAATCACCTATCGCTGTAAGCGCATTTTGTGCCGCAGTCAGTTCGTTGTTATATCCTGACGTATCAATCGTTTTTGCCTTATATTTTGGTGTTTTCTTTGACATATATCCTCACCGTCCTATATTTCATATTCCTTTGTCGTTTGGTCGCTGTATTTAACAGTAATCGTATGAGCCGTTGCTACTATATCAACTACATATTTCGCCTCGTTTGCATTACCTCTGTTGCTGTCTATATACCTTTGCAGCTTATTAACAAGCTGCTCGATATAATTCACTACGTAAGGCAAATTGCCTGTTGCGCTCATTTTACTTATAATCGGCAATTTCATAACTCGCCACCTACCTCTAAACATTTTGTAAGAGAGTAAATTTTACATTCGCCCTCGCCCTCAATTTTGAATTTCAAATGGTCGCACCTGCGTGGTCTGATAGGAAATACAAAAGAATTAATGCCACGTCCTATTATTTCTCTGCCGCAGCTTTCCCATTTGCCTGAGCTGTTATATTGAATGTAAAATCTTGCCTTTGCACCCTGTGCCAAATACATTCTCAATTGAAAGCGTGAAACATATTTTTGATTTGGATATGAATATCCGTAAACGCCTGTTTCAACACTCCAATTGATTTTATCTTCAAGCACATCATAATCATTATCAGCGTCAACAATCTTCACCTGTTTATCTGTAACATAATAAAGCGTGTTGCCGTCATTTATAAAGCGTGATATTTTTTCTTCCGTTTCCTTAGTCCACATACCCTTTTTAGTGTCGTAACAGAAAAGCTCATATTCATTTGTTTTGACGTTTTGCATTGACACGTAATATTTATTTCCCCAAGCGCCTGCCACAGCATTCTTGTATTTATCCCTGCCGAGTGCCGAAGAAATAACGGTTGTACTTCCGTCATAAGCAATAATGCCGTAAACGCTCTTGTAATATAAAACATTATCAATAATAGCAAAGCTTCTCTCGCTACCTTCTTCAACACCTTTAAAGTTATTAACCTCAGTGTACGAAAACTCACTCGGAATTGAGCCGTAAACTATATAGAGCGTGTCCTCTTTAAATACGAGCACATTGCCAAGATAATTAACTATTCCTGTGAATCTTCCGTCACTTCCGACATTAGCCGCCCAGCTGTCGCTGTTAAGCCCTGAAAAGTCATAATAATTAGTATAATCGCCGAGAGCCGAGGCATATATCTCGTGGCCGTCTTTTTGACACAGCCATACTCTGTTACCGCATAAACAGCCAAACGGCATAACATCAGGAAATTTCTTTTCAATGGTAATATCAAATTCCGTATCGTTATTAGTAAATCCTGTCAGCCGTTCGTTTTCATTCTTTTCGTAATTAATAAGCGGTGCAGAAAAATCAATGAAACTATTACCAACCTTGTTTATTCTGTAGTTATTAGTTTTCAATTTCCTTGTTGCACTGTCGTATTCAAAAAGCCCTTTTTTGAATTTAGTTAAGTCAAGTTGACAATCGGCGCTAAACTTAATACTGAACTCGACATTATCGCCCTTACTGAATTTATCGAAGCGTTCCGCCTCGTTATAATAAAAGCTTACATAACTTGATATATCAGTCCATAATGTACTGTTGTCATTAAGCTTGACTTTCTTTTGAAGCGTTCCGCTTACTATTCGATAATTGGAATTTGAATTAATGCTGTAAATATTTGCATTAAAAGTGTTTTCGTCGCCGTCGCATGTGCATAAAACAGAGGATATTTTATTTTCTTTATTAACAGAAAACGTATCCTTGTATGCAATCTTGCTTACCGAGCCGCTGTTGGTATCTATAATCACTCCGTCCGGGACTACAAGTATCTTAGTACCGCACTTAATTAATGCTTTTTTCTCGCCGTAATTTGCACTCTTAAGCGTTTCAATATTCTTAACGTTCTGATTATCCGCTATCAAGGAACCGCTCATCTTAATATTGGTAACAGACGGTGCGTTTTGTTGCTTACACGCCCAATCCAAATTAATTACAGAAGTGTTGATTAAATAAGCATTTTTATTTCTTATAATTTCAATGTTTTCTTTATTCGAAAATAACTCACCCTCTATATCAACCTGACTGTTATCTTTGCTGAGCACGCTTTTTATGTTTGATGAAAATTCGCAAATAAGGTTATAGTTAAATTGCCAGCCCTTTTTCGGCACATCATATCCGTTTGCGTCCTTTTCAATGCCTGATAAATCAACCACATAGCCATATTGCAACGGTGTTGTATTAGCAATAAGTTTACAATTCGGAATGGCGGCCTGTTCGGGCATTTCATGTTTCCACGAAACGCCTTCTTTATAAAAACTTATTGCACGTACTATTTCACTATCATATTTGCTCGGCACATAGCATTTATTTAAAACATAACAGCTATATTTTCTTTCATCGGAATTATGGATAGCACCGTTTTTATCAGAATAATAAAAAACCTGTAAGCCTTTTTTCTTTGCGAAGTCGCCTTGATATGCTTCGTAATATTCATTGGTAGCCTCTTTAACATAAGGATAAAGCTCCGTTATATCGTCGCAATAAAGCTTTCCTTTTGCTTTTTCCCATTTGCTTAATAACATTTCAGAAAAATTAGTGATTTGGCTTGCTGAAAGATAATAGTCTTGATAGTCGTAAAATTGCATATAAAGCTTAGACTTGCTTACTCTGTTTTTTATATCCAAGCATTTATAATCATCGTCCGTAAAAGCGTGTATCGGATTGTCAACTACCTTTTTAAGCCCGGTCACATAAAAATAATGCTGTGATTCCACATTTGATTCATCATTGTATATGTCAATAATAGTCTGTGCGGCACTCGTCCAATCGTTGAATATACCTAAATACTGAGCCTTGCCGCAGCATAAAGCCTTTATATTATCTACGTTATCGCCTAAATTAAAAGCGGCGGCATTTTGGCTTACAAACCACTTTTCGCCGTATCTATCTGTAAATTCTTTGATACGTGTGCAATCATTAAACGTTTCGTTCCAATTAATCTGTTCACCGTAAAAGGCGTCGTTATAATATATTTTTATTGCACTTTCCTTTTTAGAAACAAGCATAGGAAACGTCCACGGTGCTCCGTCGTCAGTAGTGGTTATGATTGCACCGAGGCAAATATCATTTGAGGAAATGCTGTCTTTCGTTCGGTATTCATACCAACGTCCGTTTATGTTGCATATCGGCTCACCTCTGCCATAGAAACACCACTTATCCTGAAATTCCTTAAGCAAATTGTTTTGATATGTAATAGTACCTTCAATATCGTTTTTGACAAACGAATATACTGCGTTTTGCGTATCCTTTAAAATCTGCCCTTCAACAGTAACTGTACCGCCCTTCTGCATTGCACAGTTTTGTAACAGGGAAACCTTGCCATTAACAATAGCGGCGTCAAAAGCGCCTCTGCGTGTTTGAATAGTTAAATCATTATTTGATATCGTGTTTTCATAATCACTCGTCACAATACCACGCTTATTTCTTACGCTTGCAACCGGGTAATCATCAAGCGTCATATTTTCCATATCATACCAAGCACCGTTTTGTGCTCGCTCGTTATGGTCCAAGCCCTTAAACTCTTCAATATTTTCTTTCGTGACGTTATACGCATTAAGCGACTGCGGTAATTTCATATTTTCACCACCTTATAATCTGTAGCCGTGCACACCTATAGGTCTGTGCGCTCGGTTATACGCAGCATAGAAATTGTCATAATAGCTTTGAAACATTGTCATAGCGTTATTCATTCTGTCAATTTCGCCGTTAGCATAGTGAACACTCTTTTCAAGCCAAAATCTATATAACTCGCTGTATTCGAGCGGCACTATCATTTGTGTATTTATATCTGTATCGGCTGTGTAGCCGTTAAATGCAATTTTGTCGGCGCCCTTATGTGTTTTTATAATATCGTTATAAATCTGTGCCTCTATCTCGTTTAACCACCTTATCTTTTCCTCGTCTGAATACTGATTAGGCACTTGATTGTCAAAATAGCTTAATACCTCGCCAATTGTAGTTTTCATATTTCTTTCACCTCAAATAGCAAAGGGCAAGGATTTCTCCCTGCCCTTTAAAATTACAACAAAGAGTTAAAGCGTTACCTCTTTAGTTCCCTCATTTGCTCTTATATATGAATGCTCAACCTCTCTGAGGTTAAGGCTCATTTTAAGTCTGTCGGCATATTTTTTCTTGATTTTGCAAACCTTGCCACGTGGGACGAACATTGCCACACCGTTTACTGCAACATATTCGCCCCTTGGGTCATCATTAGGTCCGAGATACATAGGAATTTTAATAATTTCCATTTCCTCGCCCTCAGGGTTATCCTGAATATATTCAGGCTTTTCCTGCAAGGCCTCTATGGTCTCATTCTGTTTTTTAAGCTTTTCGGCAAGAATAGCGTCAAGCTCTTCCTGTGTATATGTTTTTGCAGTTGTTTCTTCAACAACTGCGGTTTCTTCAATCGCCGCATTTTCTGCGGCTGCTTTACTTTTCGCCATAATATTCACGCTCCTTTATTAGTTAGCTTCATCATCATTTGCAAACTCTGCCGAGACAGTCTCGATGCTGAGAAGTCGTGTAGGATAAAGCACAGCAGAAGCAGTAGAAAACTTAAAGCCTACCGAGCCTCTCTGTCCAAGTGGGTCTTCTGCGCCGCCTGAGCCGACCTGCTTAACAATCATCTTAAGACTTGCGCCGTCAGGCTTAACAACGCCCCAAGCGTCCTTACCGAAAACAAGAGTTGAATATACGCTGTAGCCTACCGGGCAATTATCGGTATACACCTTAGCATTATCGCTTTCAACGAAACGTACGCCGTGAAGCTCACCGATTTCGCCGTTAAAGATTTCTTTTGTTGCAGAATACTTGTGTGCTTCCTTCCAACCGTCGCTATCCCTTAAATCGAAAGAAACAGACGGATGAATAATACCGATATATGAGCCGTTGATTTTAGGTGCTTTATTCTTCTTAAGAATTGCAACAGCTTTATTTATAACTCTCGGTGTGAGCTGACAAGTTTTATCAAGCTTATCACGTGAAGCAACTGCCGTACCGTCGCTCTTACGTGGGAAGAGTACATTCTTAACAGCCTCAGTCATAACAGAGTTACGTGTAACAATATCCATTGTCTGTGCCGCAAGGTCACCAAATAATTCGGTAGCACCGCCGATTACATCATCAAGGTGTGTAAGACTAAGTACATCTGTTACATAAGCATAACGGCCATACTGATTAATTTCCGCTTCAATGCTTGTCTGTCCGAGCTTGTCACCTGTAGGTGTAATACCTTCCTGAAGCGGAACAGTTGAAACGGTAAATGTATTCCATTTACGCCACTCTACCTTCTTACCACTGTGCTTTGGCAATGGCTGCTGTTTTCCAAACTGTGCAAAATATGTTTGACTACCCACATTTTGGAGTAAAGCTGTGTCATAAAAGATTTTCATACCCGGTGACAAATCGCTGTCGCCGGTTGTGTTAAGTACAGCGTCGTCAAAAAGCTGTGCGCTGTATTTCTTTGCGCTGATACTTGCGCTTTTTAATGATTTAATAATATTCATAATGCTCCCTTTCTGCTGAAAGTAAGAGCGAATTACATATTATTTTGATAAAAATTTCATAAAATTATTTTCGTCAATTATTTCGCCCATACTTGCAGCGTTCATTAATTCTTTGATTTGCTTTTGATTTAACTTATCAAAAGACATTCCGCTGTAATTAGTGGCCTGCTGCTGTGACGTTCCGTTTTCAATCGGACGGTTAGCATTAGCCCTCATTGTGTCGGCGATATCCTGTCGGCTTTGATTGTATGCGTAGCCCATAGCAGCGCCCTTAAGCTCTTCTCTGTGAACAAACTCATAAGCGTCCTTAACGCTCATACCTTTGTTAAGCCAATTACGAAATTCATCATTGCTGCTTTCCTGCTCAAAATCGAAATTTGGATAATATTCCTTAAGAGCTTCAGCTTCATTAACCCAAGCGTTATATTGATTTTGAAAAGCTGCTCTTTGAGCGTCCTGCTGCTGTCTGATTTCATCTCGCATGATGATTCTCTCAGCCTGCATAAGCTCCTTAGCCTGCTCAACCGTAACGCCTCTCTCGGTTGCGATTTCTTCATAAATCGAATTGTCGTTGTCGATAGCCGATACAATCGAATCAATATCCGTCGAATCTTTAATTCCGTATTTAGCGGCGAATTTTTCAAGTGCCGGGGTAAGCTTGTTTCTGAAATCTATACCCTCTTGAATTTGCGCATTTGCTTTGCTCATACGCTTGTTAAGCGCCTTATCAAATTTAGCTTGATAATCTTGCTTGTATCTGCCCTTGATTAAATCGTCAAAGCTTTCTTCCTTAGCGTCTTGTGTGCCTGTCGCACCGTCAACATTGGTATCAACCGTACCCTCAGCCGTTGTACCTACTCCGTCAGCTCCTGCAGTAGCCGCACCGTCGGCAAATAACTGAATATGATATTTCTGCATAATAATGCTCCCTGCTGATTAAGTCAGCGAATCTGTAATCTGTGGGTTAAGCCCACGGCTCTTTATTCTCATTATACCTAAGGGCGTTATTTCAATGTCACACCCTCAAAATAACTTTTTTACATTTTTTTCAAACTCTTCCGAAAGCCAGCTAACACCCTGCTTCACTGTTTCAAAAGTGCTTGCAATTTCTTTATAATATCGCTTTTTCGGATAAGCACATATAAGCGCATATCCGTCCTCAACAATAATAAGTGCCGGTATTTTCAGCTTATTTTCGTTTTCTTCAAGCGTTTTTGCAAGAGCAACAATAAGTGTAGAAACACCGGCGCAAGCTATGTCCTTGCCTTTTTCGGCATATCTGCAATGTCCCTCAGCCTTTAATTCAAAGCCGTTTCTTGTCTCTTTGTATGTAATCTCAACCATTATTCTTTACTCTCCTATCTCGGCTGTGCCGATTCATTAGCCTTTTGCGCCGCCTGCTCGGCAAGTGAGCCTTTGTCGCCGGTGCTTACGCTTTGCATTCCCTCAGGTTTTGTGCTTTCCATATTTGCGCTTCCGCTTGTTGAAGCCTGCGCTACATCAGGACTGCTGCCCTGCTGCTTTCCTTTCATTCCTGTAAGGTTGCTGTTGTCAATGTTCAAATCGCACATAACCTTAAGCTTTTCGTTTTCCTGCTGCAATTGTTGTAATTGCATTTGTGCCTGCTGTAAAGCGTCAAGTAAAGTGCCGTTTTTCTTAATTTGATTTATAACGTCGCTCTTGTGGTCGAAATCCATAATATTAAGGCAAGCAAGTGATTGGTCTGTATTCTGCGGATTAAAGAACCCTGCGCTGTAAAGCTGCAGCGCAAGTTCGTTTTGTGCTGCCTTGCTGTACGGTGAAGCCTTTTGCGCCGCCACCTCAATATCAAACTCAGGCAGATATTGTGCCGTATCGCCTTGAAGTGTCTGCCTTTCCTGCAATTTCAGGTTGCTGTTATCGTATGTATCAAAATCGTCGGTGCCGTCGTCACCTGTTATCCTTACATATCTCGGCAAATCATAAAACTGTCTCATACGCTCAATTATGAGGTAGATTATATTTTCAAAAGCGTCATACGTGCCCTTAATTGCCATTCTGCTTACTTTTGAGCCTGTTTCGATAAGCGCAGAAATAGCACTTGCGGCAGTAACACCACTTGTTGTACCGCCTGTTGATACATCACGGTTAGCTGTTGTTTCTTTAATCTCGTTAATCTTGCTGTCACGCTGAGTAAATACTGCGCTGTCAAGTCCCTTTACATTTATTTCTCTCAAATCATCTTGACCGAGGTTTGTATTTGTTTTTACAAACGGTTGCGTCCAGTCGAGGAACTCTTCCTCGTTTATCTCGCTGTCTTGCCGTTCGAAATAGCGTGGCGTTGAGTTCATCAATACGTTTTGGAGTATTCCTGCGTCCATTTTGTCAATGTATTCTTGCGGTTGCTTGCCTACGTCAATAAAGCCAAAGCCTGCAATAGTACCCTGCATAGGGAACATAACGTCAAAAACAAACGGATAATTACCGTCGTCATAATAGCCGTTCGGATATTCGTCAGGCTCATTTTCGGTTGCAAACAGCACAACGTTATTAACAAATTTGCAGTAGTGAAGCTTACCGTCCTTTTTATACCACCAATCAATAACAAGGCTCTTATCGGTCGTATCGATATAGTCTTCGTACAAATACTGCTTTAAATCAACTTCACCGTCGCTTGTTATATTTTCAGCCTCACTCGGATATTGCTTTTTCAGTAGGTCTGTATCAACAAGCTCAACAGTAAATACATTTCGGCTTTTTTGGATATTCGTAATACCGCCCTGCCAAAAGATTGAAAGAATATTTATATTTTGAATTTCAACGTCGCCTATGCCGTCCTTTTTCGGATTCCAACCTACGTATGTTATGCCGGTACCGCTCTTGCTTTTTTCGGATATATCTGCAATGTACGTTTTATAAAACTTATTTCGCTTCAAAATCATAGGAATAACATTCTTAAGTCTTTCCGCTTCGGGCACGTCGCCGCCTGTCCTTGCCCTTATATTTGCTTCGGGATAGTTGTCCGAAAAATCGGCAATCTTATTAGTAATTGAGTTGAACAGCCACGCTGATGAAGAGGGCGTTTCAATACCGTTAGGATTTTCCCTATCTGCCTTTACTGCGTCCTTTTTCTTTATTTGCTCCCAGTTGTGAATTTTCCACCACTCTTCGTTGTTTACAACTCTGCTTTCAAGCGACTGCTTTTGTTGCTTGTATTTCTGCAGCGTTTCACGTGCTTTGATTATTTCTTCAACACCGATTACCTTTAATCGCTCGCCGCCGCCCTTGCCGCTTTTGTGCACTTCAAGCCCATTTGCCTGATTAAAGCTGTCAGCCTTATTCATAGGCTTGTCTGCCTGCTGCTCGGTTTCTTTCGAAACCTTATTGTTTTTTTCGTCCATAGGATTTTCGTACTTACTCATTTTTTTTGCTCCTTAATAAATCTTAATTCCGTAGTTGTTCATACTACTTCTGTATTCACCACGCTGATTAAGTGGGTCGTCAGCAAGCTCCTTAATTGGCTTACTCTTTATCGGCTTAATCGGCAGCTTGTTACACATATATCTGATTTCGTCTGCGATATGGTCCTCGCCGTCTGTGTCAAGGTCCTCAACCTTGTGTTCGTCATATTGAAGCGTCGGCAAGGTGCGTATTGTATTTTTACAAGTATTGAATATATACATTCTTGGCTTGCCGTTAGCAGCAAAGGTAAATCTGTAATGCACCTGCTGCCAACCGGCAATTCTGTTGTTGTCACCCTTTTGAAAATAAACACCGTTTCTTGCCGCCACGTCATAAATACTGATACCTGTTGTTTTTTGCCATATAGCAGGGTCAGCAATGCCGATTATGTTTTTACCTTTCAGCCACCTGTGCGTTGTTTCAATTTCCTTTACTCTTTGAAAAACTTGCTGAGGGTCCCACTGCAAGCCCTCGTTTGCTTCGTTCTTCACACAGCCGTATAGTTCCATTATTCGGTATAGCGTACCGTCATAATCAACAGCCCACCAACCAACTGAAAAAGGCTTATGATATCCCCAGTCAAACGAACGGTAAATAGTCCAATTAGGCGGAATTTCAAAAGGTTCTATCACATGAGTGTATAAGCCTGTAGCCTGCTGCTCTTTTGTGCCTACCCTAAAATCCTCGAAAAACATACCCTCAGCCACGTCCCATAAGCCATATAGAAACATTCGCTTTTGCTTTTCGGGCAAATTCTTCAACTGCTCAATATAATCGGGCTGTGATTCCATAAGTGCCGTGTTATCTGTCACAAGCGCCTGAATGAAAGAATAATCATCAGGGTTTTCATCAGGCATATAGTCTTTGTCAATAAATATCCTCTTGAAATAGTGATGTGAAGCTCCACCGGGGTTAGTGGTGAAATATATCCTTTTGGGAAAATCATTAGCACCACGCAGGCAAAGCCCTATTGTTTTTATTTGGTATTCGCTTAGGTGGGTTGCCTCATCAATAAATATAACGTCATACTCTGTACCCTGAAATCTGTCGAGGTCCTTATCACGCTGACAATACATAAACTGTATTGTGCTGCCGTTAGGAAAATAAAAAATCTTTTCCTTATCAACATACTTCGCAACTCCGAACAGCATTGAACGCATTTCTCGAATGTGGTTGTTCATCAGTTCAGGAAACGACTGTCTGACAATTAATATTTTTATCCCGGCAAAAAAGCAAGCGAGAAGTATCGCTTTTATCCTTACAAACCAACTCTTTCCGCCGCCACGTGCGCCGCCGTAACCGATATATTTGTGCTTATCTTCTAAGGCGAGCTTTTGCTTTGGATTCACTTTCGAAAAATCGAGGTCAAGTGTTACTGCGCCCATTCTTTTTTACCCTCTATTATCTTAATTTCAACGTTCTTTTTATCCTCATCCTCTGTCAAATCATTAAGCTGTTTTATAGTGTCATTCATGGTGGAAATGGTGCTTGCAAAATCCTTTAACGCTCTTGTATCGAGTTTTTTTGTAGTTCTGACTGCCTCTGCGCCGCTTGATGTTCTGAGTATTTGCCTGTAAAGCTGCTCCGGGTCATCAAGTGCTTTTTTAAGCTCAAAGGCAAGCTGGTCTGCCGCCTCAATTAAATTATTAAGTTTTTGCGATTTATTCTTAATTTCAGTCGTGCGTGCATTATGTAATGCAACTTGCGCCACGTTTGACCTATATTTATCACGTTTTTTTACCCAATTTTGCTTTTTTCCTACCGCCGATACCCTTGACGGCGCTATTTTGTGCTTGTTTGCAAGTGCTCTGTAAGACATTTCACCGCATACATATTCATTTTCAAGCTCTTTCCAATCGACTTTGCTCACGTTCTCACCTCTTATTTACCTTATCATTTCAAAACACTTCAATGTCACACCCATAAAGCAAAAAAATAAAGCCCCTGCCTCTCGGCAAGAGCTTATACATTCATTTATTCTTTTTCCTCGTGGACTTCATATATATTTTCCGCCTGCGTATCTTCAACACCGTGGCGTTTGAACATTTCTTTCCAGGCGTCGCCGTACATTTGCTTTAAAAGGCAGTAACAAAATGCCTTAAAAGGATTGTTGACGTCTCCCTCTTTGAGCTTAACCCAAGTTGTTTTGCCGTCATTCCACTTAACCACAGTCTTATTATCCTTTGTCACGATAATATCTTTAACGCTGTAGGATTGAAGCATTTGGGCAAGCGCTTTGCTTGCTTGATTTTTCGCCATTTTAGCGTCAATTTCTGTAGCTTTGTCAAAGCCGTTTTGATATCCCTCTTGTTTCTTTTGTTCAATAAGTAAAGAAGTAGCAGCTACAGCCACGCCTAAAAGCGCAACAAAAACAGCCGCTAATAAAATAATAATAGCAGTTTTCATAAGATTACCTCATTTCTCGTATTTTTGATTTATAAGTTGATACATTTCGCAGTTTTTGCAACCGCTTATGCTGTTACAATAGGTGTTAAGCCATTTGTCGCCTCTCTGTACGCTTGGAAATCTAAGCACAATGCACCCTTTGCTTATTATTTTTTCGCATTTGATATACATTGCACCGCTTTTTTCCTTTTTCTGCGTTTGGTAAAAAGGACAACACGCTTTGACATCACGATATAAATTCGACATAGCTCAACTCCTTTTAATTTCGCTTTTTAAACAATATAGCAGTAACATAAGTATGGCCGTTATACTCATTTTCGCATACTTCAACACGCTCGTATATATAACCGGGGTATTTGTTCTCCCAAAACGCTCTGTCATCCTTGTATTTTGCAAGGCGGTTGACATATCTGTTAGTCACCATTCGCTTTTTTGTTCTTTCAATCGGCTTTTTTAGATTTTGAGTAGAAAACCAACGTTTCCTGCCCTTTGGGTCCTTTGACACATACTTAGCGGCGGTTTCAGGTCCGAAGACATCAGGGTTATATCGGTTTGCATTCACCCAACCAAATTTCCACATATCCTCGGCTCTGTCCCTGCCGAAGCCACTATTATTCATAAAAATGTGAAAATGAATATTAACAAGCCCTGCATACTTGCCTGTCTTGTATGTTTTTTCTTCCATAATCACTACCGCCCTAAGTTCGGGGAGTTTATGCTTTCTGCGGTAATATCTTATGCGACGGATATAATTATAGGCGTCACGGTATGCTTTGTCTGAACTTTGCGGAGCATTTTCGGGCGAATACGTGCAATGTAAATAGATATCTCCTGTATTAAAATTAGCATTAATAAGCCTGATAAGCTTTTTTGTGGACTGCTTTGCATTATAAAATGCCTGCTGCTCTGATGTGATTCTACTTTTTGGTGCTCTTTCAGCAAGAGGTCTGCCGCTGTCCGTGCAAGGAAAATAGCTCACCTCTAACAATCTTCCGCTTTTAATCTGCTTTTCCTTATTCACCTCTTATACTCCTTTCTTTATTTTCGTTCAGTAGTTAAGATACAATACAAGCTCGTAAGCCGGACTTGCACCGGCTTAAATTTTTGCTATATATAATATGTATATAGATATGGTGATTAGAGTCTTTTGAAATCGTATTTTCTTATTTCGCTTTCGTGCACCGCACCTATGGGTGTAGCTTCTGAAAGAGGAACAAGAACAAATCCGTTCGGTGTCTGCTTTGCTTGATATAAATAAGCGCCGCTTTTTGTTACGAGCTTAAATTCGTCGCCGTCCCTAATCTCGTTGCCTTTTTCTTCAATATATCCGTTTGCTAATCCTAAGCACATAACCTGTCTCCTATATCGCTTTTGTTACATAAATTTCCATAAGAATAATTATTGCGCCTGCTAAAATCAAAAACCATTTGGTGCAAGCTTTGAAATCTTTGCTCATTTTCTCACCGCCTATCCCACAAGCGGCTCATAAATATAATCATAAGCTGTGCCGTATTTCTGCTTTTCCGCTGCCACAAGCTTTTGATAATATTTGCTTTCCATAAACTGATTTTCAAACTTTTCCCTCAGCTCATCCGTCATATCATATTTACCGATATTGTTTTTCTTTTTAAAAGCTTCCCACTTTTTCGTAATCATAGGATGATTTATATTTAGTCGAAAACCGTAAGGATTTCTAAAGGTGTGAATCATCACGTCTTGCTTGTCTGTTTTTTCTCTTAGCTTTTCCAACGCTTCTATGTAGTCCATTTAATCACTCCACAAAATCAGGTCTTTGGGTTGATAGTTCGCTGAGTTCAATATCTGCAGTCGATTGAAAACTGTTTTTATAAAATGCGACATAAAGACATAAGGTGTTATATTCTCTTGCACACTTTTCCTCAATGCCGCAACCTCTTACCAAAGCTGGATAATTGCCCACGGTAGGTCCTTTATATGCAAAAACTGCAATATCGGCTTTGCTTAGTTTTTTAATAGATTCACCTAAATACCATAACGGTTTAGCGTTTGCCGGAGCACCTTTTATAAAACTGTCGATAATTTCAATATCATTTCCGTACTTTTCTTTAAGTGCTTCTTTAATCTTTCCTCTTATGATTTCAATTTCAAAATTTGAATAGCCCTTCATAGGCTGACTTATAAATATTTTCATTGTTTACTCCTTTTCGTCTTTCTTATGTTTTAATACTTTGCCTTGGTTTACTGAATTAATCACTTGTTCTTGATAGCTTTTTCCAAGTGCTTTTGCTACCGTCTTAAAATATGTAACTGTTTGTAAAGCAAGATTTGAATAATCTAAAACGATAACTGCCTTAACAAACATACCGACTTTTACTACGAGATACGAAATATCTTCGCTTGTTTTTCTTTCATACAATTCGTATTCATCATTCTTAAACGGTTCAAAATAAATCGACGGCACAAAAACAGCGCCTTTTGCCGTAAATATCGGTACGCATTCATTCTTTCCGTCAAAGTCTGACACCCTTATTTCCGGCAAGCTTACATACGATTCGTTGTCTGCAATATCGGATATATCAAATTCAAACGGAAAATCTTTCTTATTGAAAATTGTATTTTCCACCTCTAAAGGTTTTAAACCTGCAAAAGACGTTAAATATTCAGGCGTACAAATTGTACCGTCAGGCACTACAAACATTGCGTTACCGGTACCAAGAAAATATATCTTTTCTGAATACTTAAAAATTAAAAACTTTCTGTTTTTTTTGCATAATTCTGTTACTTTTTCAAATTTCATTTTGAAAGTTGCTCCTTTTCTTTAAAACTTTGATTTTAAATTTCGAAACTTTTAGGGGTTTTTAATGCTTCAAAATAGCATTTTTCATAATGATAACAGTCTTTACAAGTCATTTTTTACCTCACTAATAAAATTCAATAAACTACAAATTACACCAAGAAGTGCATACGGCATACTGTTATAGTTACATTTTGATACCATCACCAGAAACGCCAAAAAGCACATAATGGCAAGCCCTAAATAAATGTATTTCATTCTTTCACCTCACCCTGCTGCTGTTAATTTCTAATCAACTATTCTAACTCAACCTTTTCGTACGTGCCGGTACCGTGCGATATTGAAGATAAAACCGTATTCTTTGTTGCGCCGGGGTTTGTCCTTTTTCGCCGCAAAAGCTGACCTGATTAGCAATCACTTTTACGCTTTTTCTGTTTTCGCCTGTGTTTGCAACATAATTATCTGTTTGCAGTCTGCCCTCAATTGCAATCATTGAGCCTTTGTGAAAATACCTTTTCAAAAACTCGGCAGTCTGACGCCAGGCGGTACAATCTATAAAGTCACAAGCACGGTTGTCCTTAGAATAACCTCGGTCAACCGCAATTTGAAAGTTTATAAAAGACGTGCCCTCATTTGTCGCCATTAACTCAGGCTCGTAGGTCAGGCGTCCCATTAAAACAACACTATTTATCATCTTTGCTCCCCTTAGGTACTTCAATACACATTCCTTTTGAGCCTATTAAGCTCTTTAAAACACAATAATTAATCTCCTGCTTCGGATATCTCTTCATTGTGCCTTTTATCATTTCCGTAACTTGTTCAAGTGCAAAAGAATAAAACTTGTTTCGACAGCTGAACTCGGTGTTATTGCTGATACAATATTATCAACTTCAAGTTGAGCAATTTTTAAGTAATTTTCCTCACTTTTCTTTCCGTCAGTCATTCCTTCCATAAGAAGCCGGCTTACTTTTTCAATTCTTTCCTCTGATGTCATAATGTTTCTCCCTTTATATATTTTTGCTCTGAGCCTAAAACAATTTCGCTGATACTCGGCTCAAGCTTTCGTGAATATTTATATTTTTCTGTTTCGTTATAAATGCGGCGATACCTTGCTTCCTGCTCAGGTGTCAAGCAATTACAGTCCTGATGAAATTCGCCGAAAGCGTCCCAATGCAGGCTATGTAATTCCAACTTAACTTCACTTATCGCCGGCGGAAAAGGTTTGTTGCTTATAAGCCTGTTAATTGCCATTAACATAATATCAACCGGCACACTTTCAAATTGCATAGTCCAAATTGAAATCGTCCCCATTGCTTCTTCCTTAGTCATTCCTTTGTAAGAGTTTGGATATGCTGCCTTTAGCAATGCCAAAACCTTAGTCGTTTCGTCACGTGTCATTTTAGCGCCGCCCTATCATTTGCAAGCGAAAGGAATATGTTGTTGCCGCTCTGCTCCGGGCTTTCCGCCTGATACTCGTTTAGGTACTCGCCGAAGCGTGTGCCAAAAAGCGTAGACGGCCGCAAGTATAAGCTCATTTTTGGGTCGTTGCCCCAGCTTTTGAATTTCTTGTCAATTACCGTCTTAAAGTCCTCAACCGTGTAGCCCTCATTCATTCTTGCCCTGATTAGCTCTTTAATTTTCTTACCGTTCGGCTTATAGTGTGCACCGATTTTATTATTAAGATAATCAACAATAACCTTGATATCGTCGGTGCTTATATCCTCAGCACTCTTGTCTGCCTGCTGCCATTCGGCTTCGGGCAGTTCGTATACCACCTTTTCAACAACGGCTATCTTGCCTTCGCACTCATATGTAATCTTAAGCTTATGCTTCGGCTTAGCCTTGTAAATTTCACAATCAACAACCGCCCTCGTTAAATCGTCAAGTGTGACTTGCGACCAATCCGCCTTGCACGTATCAAAGCTTCCGTTCGTACAGCTTTGACAAATATCATTTGTAAAAACTTCCATATTTTTTCAACTCCTATTGATTTTTTATAAGAGTTGTGATAACATAGTGGTGTCAATTGGGTTATCACAACTCATTTAATGCCGTGCAGAATGTTGTCCCATTCTGCGTTTTCTGAGAAAATGTAACGGCACTTTCTTTCAAAGTCATTCCGCTTGCGGAGTGGCTTTTTCTTTTGCCTGATTTTAATAGCGATTAAACACACTGCGCAATAAAACGCAAAAGCGGCAAGCACAATCAGCGGCAATTTATACATTTTTTCACTTCCTTTCCTTTTTACTTAAGCTTTGCAAACTCCTCAGGGTGATTTGAATAATATAGGCTCATTGATTTTTCAAGCCTTTTTCTGATATTTTCCCTCAGGCGCTTTTCTTCCTCGGCGGTCAGCTCTTCAAACGGCTTAACCGTGCCGTCTTCCATTATTACGCTGACTGTCGCCGTCAGTTCTTTTCTTTTTGCCATTTCATCACCTCAATAAAAAACTATGATGATACTTTTTGTCCTTATCACTAACACTTAACCAAAACAGCAGAGCTAACTATCTATAACTTAAGAAAAGGGGGTTATGTTTGATTTATTCATATATTTTTGGAGAAAAATAAAACTATTGAGTTGATAGCTTTTCGGCTGATTTCAGTTGAACAGTAAGGGGATATTTCAGCCTGCACCCTGCTGCCTTGATTAAGTGTTAGTGGATATCTTGCGTATACGTAAGTTACGCCGCAAAAAAAATAGAGTCAACTTCATCTGCAGACAAATTGAATAACACTTTAATCATTTTAATTTCATTACGATTAAATTCCGTTTCACCTTTTATCTTTCGTGAAATAGAGGCTTCGCTTATTCCTAATTTATCCGCAAGCACAGCTTGACTCATTTCATTTTCTGCCATTATTCCTTTTAAACGATTTGATTTAAACATAAAAAATGCTCCTTTCTTGCGTTTCCGTAAGTTAAATATATCACTTACTTATCCGTAAGTCAATACTTTTTTGTAATTTTCTTTCTTTTCTGCAAGTTTTTGTTGCATTTTTGTAATACACTCTTTATAATAAAATAAAAGAGCAAAGAAAAGAGGGATAAAAAATGGATACAAAAGATATATTAAAAAGCAAACGTAAAGAGTTTAATTTAAGTCAAAAAGAAGTTGCCGACTACGTAGGTGTAAGTGAAGCCACCGTTTCTCGTTGGGAATCAGGTAACATTGCAAATATGGGTAGAGATAAAATAGCATTACTTTCAAAAATATTAAAAATATCACCAAGCGTGATAGCCGGCTATGCAGATATAAACGATTTTGAAACACCTTTTATATTAACTAAAGAGGAAAAAGAATTAGTAACTGCATACCGTAACAAGCCTGAAATGCAATCAGCAGTAAACACTCTTCTCGGAATCAGTAATAATTCACAAAGAACAGTTGAATATCCTATGGCTGCACGTACTAATGCTAAAAAAATAAAACTCTCAGCGCAGGAAGTTGAGAGCTTGAAAAAAGCTAAAGAATATAATGAGGATATATAGTTTATTATAATTACCAATATTTACCTGTATAATTCATCACTGCAAACATTTAAAATGTTTGTGGTGATGAAAAATGATAAATTATGGAAAATACAAATACGTACGCAACGCTTCATGGCAAGTCCTTTTAGATTATAACGTAAGTCGGTTGCCGGTAAAAATAACCGATATCGCAAAACAAGCCGATATTAAAGTTGTAAAAAATAGTGATTGTCATCTCCTCAAGGATAATCAAATAGGGTTAAGCATACTTATAGACAGCAAATGGTATATCGTTTTCGACGATAATATGTCATCAGAAAGAACACGATTTACTATTGCACACGAACTCGGTCATATATTCTTAGGCCACATATCCTTGCTTAACAGAAGCGATAGCGAAAATGAATATAAAGAAAAACCTGAAGAAGAAACACAAGCTGATATGTTTGCAGCTCGGCTACTTGCACCGGCTTGTGTCCTTTGGGGGCTTCACTTACATAGCGCAGATGACATTTCGCAGATATGCAACATTTCTTATCAAGCCGCTACATACAGAGCACGACGCATGAAATTGCTTTATAAGCGAAACAAGTTTTTAACAAGCAAATTAGAAAGAAAAGTTTATTCAAACTTTGAGGATTTTATAAATCAATACAATAAGGGGATAAAATGAAAGACGAATATAACTTAACCGAACAAGAATTATTGTATAAGCTCGCTACTGAAAACGATTCATATATTTCTAAAAATACTTTTGAAAAAATAAAATCATCTATGCGAAAGGTTGATATCAATGTCGGCGTATATGAATTTAGTATAGATACGTCACGTAATTTTAATAATTATGCAGCATACTATGTTGTTGAAAATAGCGGAAATGGCAGAGGTCATCTTTTTTGTGCAGATAGCACTAATGTTTGTGAATTTATACACAACGGTGAAGAACTGTATTTATATAATTGCAGCTATCAATTAAAAGAAAAGGAAAAATTAAACAACAATGCAAAACAAATACTCGGCATAATTCTTTCATTAATAATTCTATTATGTGCATCGTTTGCACTCGAACCGTTATACGGAAAGCCTCGTATTCTTCTCGCAGGTCCTATTGCTTTGATAGGAATTTATCAAATAGCCAAATGGCTAATTCCCAACTTCACTGATAAAATATCACTTAAAAAGGATGATTATCAAAAAGCACTTTATGTATCATATACTATCGGTCAAAATGATAAAGAATTAGAAATCAATGTAAGAAATAAGAGAGATAAATATTACGAAGAAAAGCGTAAAAAAGATGAAATTTGTGCACCTAAAGCAAAAGAGCTATCTGATAAATTTTTGGATATCAAACTGAAGAAAATGGATTTATCTAATTCTTTGACAACATATTTAAATAATATATATCCATTCATTACGCCTATTGAATATTTTAATATTAAAAGTCAAATCCAAGATTTAAAAGATATTTTTCCCGAAGAATATTACAAATTCATTTTTCAATATGAAGATTTAAAAGATATTGCAAATATTCCAGATGACCAACTTATTTTTAACAATAAATTTTATTTACAAATCGAAAATCAATTTGTAAAGCAAAATTACATTCCAACTCAATACACACTAACCCAAGCTATTCATCTTCTCTATAATATAAAATTAAGAATTAATGATAACTATGGCTTGTTAGATAAGGAAAAGTCATTTTATACAAACCTCGATAAAGTTACTGAATACAGTATTTTTTCTCACCACACTCGCCAAAGTTTTTTAAGTGCAATAGATATAAATGCAGATTTTTTTTCAACAGAACCTTACGCAGATTTTCCTATTCATCTTGAGCCTTATATTAATCGTGACGGAAAAAAAGTATTCCTTGCAATTTTAACACGCACTGACGAAGATTTAGGCGAAATCAATATTAAAAAGAGCGAACTACTTTATAATAACTCAGACCATAACATAACAGCTAAAATCATAAAAATTACAGGTGGAGAGCCTCCTAAAACATATTATGGCTGCAATATTAAGGTAACAATAGATTAGGTAGGTGATTAAATGAAATATGCCGCAGCATACATCAGAGTATCTGATGACCGGCAGGATGAATACTCCCCGGACAGTCAGCTTAAGCTCATTCGGCAGTATGCAAAAAACAATGATTATATAGTGCCTGATGAATATGTATTTTACGACGACGGAATATCCGGCAGAAGCGTCAAAAAGCGTAAAGCCTTTAACAGCATGATAGGCTATGCAAAATCGAAAGAGCACCCATTTGACGCAATTCTCGTTTGGAAATTCAGCCGTTTCGCTCGAAATCAAGAAGAAAGTATCGTCTATAAATCAATGCTTCGTAAAATTAATGTAGCTGTTATTTCCGTCAGCGAAACAATCGACGATTCGCCTTTTGCTCCGCTGATTGAAAGAATAATCGAGTTTATGGATGAATACTATTCGACAAGACTTTCACAGGAAGTTACAAGAGGAATGACGGAAAAAGCAAGCCGTGGCGAGGTAATGACGATTGCGCCGTTCGGCTATGATTTAAAAAATAAGACGTACATACCAAACGATAATGCCAAAACCGTTAATTATATTTACGATTCATATTTAGCAGGCAAAGGCTACCGTGCAATAGCACAGGAATTATCCGCAATGGGAATCAGAACAAAGCGAGGTAACATTCCCGACAACCGCTTTGTCGAATATATTTTACAAAATCCTGTTTATATAGGCAAAATAAGGTGGTCGCCCGAAGGTAAACAATCAAAGCAACGTTACAAGGGTGACAACAGTAACGTAATGATAATTGACGGCAAACACGAAGCAATTATTGACACGGACAAATTTGAAAGGGTACAGGATATGATAGCAGACCAAAAGAAGCGCTATGGCAAATATCAACGCAGGGAACAGCCTGTTCAATTTATGCTCAAAGGCTTAATGCGCTGCGGCAACTGCGGTGCTACTCTCGTATATGTTGGCACTCAAAGTCCTGCAATGCAATGCCACCAATACGCAAGAGGTGTTTGTAAGGTTTCACACAGTCTCTCTATTGCCAAGGCAAACAGAGTTGTTATAGACAAAATTGAGGAAACACTCAAAACATTAGATTTTAATATCATTTATAAAACGCAAAACAATCTGCAAGAGAATATCGACTACGATAAGCTTATCAAGCAGGAAAAAGAGAAAATCCGCCGAGCAAGTGAAGCATACGACGCAGGCTTTGACACACTTGAAGAATACGGCATAAAAAAGCGCACCTATCAATCACGCATTGATGAATACGAGAATGCAAAATCAAAAGTGCCGCAAAAAGAAAGCAAGGCAGTTCCTAAAAAATTTGTTGATAAGGTTGCAAGTGTTTTAAAAACAATTAAATCGCCTGAAACAGACGAAACAGTTAAAAATGAAGCACTCCGCTCAGTTATAGACCATATAACATACGAAAAAGAAGCTAATAACCTCGCCATTTATTTTTATCTTTGACCTATATCTAAAAGCAATACGGTGGGCCGCACGGGGAACTCGGTGCGTCGCTTCGCTATCTTTCTCAGCGATATTCAATGCCGTATCCCGAACTCAAGGGATTGCTTACAGACATAGGCGTTGAGGAATTGGGGCACCTTGAAATGATAGGAACAATGGTACACCAACTTACTCGCAATTTGACAGAGGATGAGATTGAAAAAAATCCTAACTTTATGGCATACTTTGTTGACCATACGGCAGGAGTTTATCCGACAGCGGCAAGCGGTGCGCCGTGGAATGCGGCAAGCATAGCCGTAACGGGCGACACTATCGGCGACCTAAACGAAGACCTTGCGGCAGAGCAAAAAGCAAGGGTAACATACGATAACATTTTGCGCCTTGTTGACGACCCGGATATAATTGAGCCGATTAAGTTTTTGCGTGAACGTGAAATTGTGCACTACCAACGCTTCGGAGAGGGTTTGCGGCTCGTGACGGATAAGCTCGACAGCAAAAATTACTATGCTTGCAACCCATCATTTGACAAATAAGTTTTCAATTCAAAGTAAGCTTCATATAATAAAATCAGATTTGATATTCCAAGGCAAACAGTAATAAAAATAAATATAAAAAATAACAAGGACAGCAAGGTTATCCCCTGCTGTCCTTGTAGTTAATATTTGTTTTATTTATCTTCTTTTTCTTGCGCCTTAATATCTGCCGAGGACAGGTTATAGATATAATCTATAAGCTTGTCCTTATTTTTTTCGGTATTAATCTTAATTACGCTGTTACCCCAAATTGTTGCATAATCCCAAGTGCCGTCAAACGGAATGCTCGTTTGATGAATATTTGCAACGCAGGTGCCTGCTTTAGACACAAGCCCCATAAGTTCGCCCTTAGACAAATCGGTTTCAATATAAGGTGCGCTGTTATATGCCATTTTGTAAAGTTTAAAAGGATTGGTAAGTGCTTTTTTAAGAATTGCACTCATAACCGTACGTTGCCTTTGAGTTCTTACAAAATCGGTATCAATCTTTCTTATTCTGCAATAAGCAAGCGCTTGCTCGCCCGTAAGCTTATTATCACCTGCCTCAAGCGTAACATTACCGTATCGCTTAGGATGGTTTGTAACTTCTTTAGCTTCCTTTTCCGTAACGTCGACATTAACACCGCCGAGGCTGTCAACAAGAACCTTAAACATTTCAAAATCGGTTACAACGTAGCCGTCAATCTTAACACCGAAATTATATTCAATAGTTTCGACTACATTTTTATAACCGCCGTCGGAGCAAGCCGCATTAAGCCTTTGCTCGTGTTCAAGCGACGGAATATATACCCAAGTATCACGAAGAAACGAGACAAGCTTGATTGCGTGGTGCTTTGAATCGACGCTGACAAGCATCATTGTATCACTTCTTGTTTGTTCGGCGCTTTCATTGCTTCTTGCGTCAACACCCAAAAGAAGAATATTTTTAACAGATGAATCATCTTTCAAATCACTTGCCGTTACATATTTATCCGCCTTTTTTTCATCATAATTAACTCTTGCCAAAACGGGGAATACGGAGCCGACAAGTAAAATAACAAGAACTAAAATTACCGCTAAAATAGATTTAGCCTTTTTTCCGTTTTTGCTTTTATGCTTTTTATTCTTGTTTGATGAATTATGACTGTTGCCTTTTTTAAAATTTTCTCTGTCAGATGAGCCGAAACGGCTGCCGTTTGAGAAGTGAGGAGTGCTTCTTGTGTTTCTTTGATGAGATGACGAGCCTCTGTCAAAATCATCAATTGTTTCACTTTTAAAAGTTATATCTCCCCTGCTGTCTTGCTGATAATCGCCGTAGTTTCCCGGTTTGCGCTGATTATCAACAACAATATTATCCTCTCTTTTTTTCGAATTAAAATTAAGGTCAATATCCTCAGGCGAATAATTATAATAATCTTCATCCTTTGGAACAGTTCTGTCTATATCTTCCCTGTTTCTCTTTTTAGGGTCAAAATCTTCGTTTTCAAAACGTGGCATAATACCACCTCCAATACTATTAAAGAATATACTACATATTTCAAACTATTTCAACCGTCATTTTGTAAAATATATTGACATAAATAATAAATTATCTTAAAATAGAGAAAGCGAGTTGACTTGGCAATTGCGTGCCGATATCGGTATGAGGAAAGTCCGAGCAGCGCAGAGCAGAATAACGGCTAACGGCCGCCGAGGGTGACCTTAGGGAAAGTGCAACAGAGATATACCGCCTATACCAAGTATAGGTAAGGGTGGAAAGGCGAGGTAAGAGCTCACCGAGGGAGTGGAGACATTCCCTGCCATGTAAACCCTATTCGCTGCAACATCGACTGAAGGGTTGTTTGCTCGACACATAACTTCGAAGGATGGCTCGATTGCAAAAGCAATTTTGCAACTAGATAGATAATTGCCCATGACAGAACTCGGCTTACTGTCAACTCGCTCATTTTGTTTTAAGAGGGTAAAAAAATGCTTGTAAATATGAGTAAGCTTTTGGCTGACGCTCAAAAGGGTAACTATGCAGTAGGCTCATTTTCAGTTGCAAATATGGAAATGGTGCTTGGTGTTCTCAAAGCAGCAAAAGAACTTAAAGCGCCTGTTATTTTGCAAATAGCGGAAGTAAGATTAAAGCAAAGTCCGCTTGAGATTATAGGTCCGCTTATGGTTGCCGCCGCAAAGAGTGCAGACACTCCGGTTGCAGTTCACTTTGACCACGGCAAAACGATTGAAAAAATCACTCAGGCGCTTGAACTTGGCTTTACGTCTGTTATGTTTGACGGCTCGCATTTGCCGCTTGATGAAAATATCAAAACTACAAAAGAAGTTATTGCACTTGCTAAAAAGTACGGTGCAGACGTTGAGGCAGAAATCGGATGCGTAGGCGGTTCAGAGGACGGAAGCGAAGATATTGCAATCAATTGTACCAAGCCGGAGGACGCAGTAAGGTTTGAAAACGAAACAGGCGTTGACGCACTTGCAATTGCTATCGGAAATGCGCACGGCAATTATAAAAGCACTCCCAAACTTAGGTTTGATATTCTTGAACAAGTGGAGAAAAACACTGAATTACCGCTTGTGCTTCACGGCGGAACGGGAATTACTCCTGATGATTTTGTGCGTTGCTCGCATACAGGCATTAAAAAAATAAATATTGCAACCGCCACGTTTGACAGCGTTGAGCATACGGTTAAAGACGCTTATAAAAACGATAAAATAAGCGGATATTATGATTTACAGGCTGCCGAGGTTGAGGGTGCTTATCAAAACGCAAAGCGCCACATATTAATTTTCGGCACTGACAATAAGGCTTAATATTATTTTTTTATATATGAGAGGTAAAATTTATGAATTACGTAGAATTTGATATGTCAAAGCCGCTTGATTTTATTCCAATCGGCAGAATCGCTATCGACTTTAATCCTACCGATATGTATATGCCGCTTAGCGAGTCGTCAAATTTTAACAAATATGTTGGAGGTTCTCCTGCCAATATTGCTGTAGGTCTTGCAAGGCTCGGCTGTAAAGTCGGCTTTTGCGGCTGTGTAAGCAACGACCAATTCGGCGACTTTGTTGTAAACTATTTTGAAAAAGAGGGCATTGATACAAGCCACGTAACAAGAGCTAAAAACGGCGAATGCATAGGACTTACATTTACCGAAATTCTTTCTAAAGAAAAATCATCAATACTTATGTATCGTGACAATGTGGCTGATTTTTGTATGGCACCGGAAGATATTGACGAAAAATACATTGCATCTGCAAAGGCAATTGTTATCAGCGGTACTGCTTTGGCTCAATCTCCGTCAAGAGAGGCTTGTCTTAAAGCTATGATGCTTGCTAAAAAGAACAATGTTCGCATTGTTTTTGATATTGATTACAGAGAATACACTTGGAAATCAAAAGATGAAATTGCTGTTTACTACAGCCTTGTTGCTCAAAATGCAGATATCATTATGGGTTCGAGAGAAGAGTTTGACTTAACAGAGGGTATTGTAGGCGTTAAGGAAAGCGACCCTGAATCTGCTAAATATTGGCAATCATTCGGCGCAGCAATTTGCGTAATCAAGCATGGCAAGGAAGGCTCAACCGCTTACACAAACGACGGCAAATTCTATTCAATCAAACCGTTCCCTGCCGTTAAACTTAAGGGCTTTGGCGGCGGCGACGGATACGGCTCATCGTTCCTTTACAGTCTTCTTAAAGGCAAGGAAATCATTGAATGCCTTGAATTCGGTTCTGCTTCAGCTTCAATCCTTATTTCTGCTCACTCCTGTTCTGATGCTATGCCAAGCGCCGCTCAGGTGGAAGCATTCATTAAGAAAAGCAAGGAAGAATACGGAGAAATGGTAGCAAGAGTATAGCGTTGTTTATATAAAATTCACAGCGGACGAATTGTTTTCGTCCGCTTAATATATGTATTTAACTTAAGGATTTCTATTATGGAATTAAATGAAAAAATAAGAGAAAAGCAGATGAGTGAAAACTTCATACTCGGCATAATGTTGGCTCTGACAGGTGGATTTCTTGATGCTTATACATACATTACCCGTGGCGGAGTATTTGCAAATGCGCAAACAGGTAATATTGTTCTTATGGGAATAAACCTTGCAGAGGGCGATTTTGAAAGAGTGATTCACTATGTTGTCCCTATTCTTGCATTTGCACTCGGAATTTTATTGTCAGAAATAATCAAAGCAACACTTAAAAAAAGTCGCCACATGCATTGGAGGCAGATTGTTGTTTTGGCAGAAATAATAATTCTTGCAGTGTGCGGCTTTATTCCAAGCGGCAAGGGCAACACATTTGTAAACGTAATGGTATCGTTTGTGTGCTCTCTTCAGGTGGAAACCTTTAGGGTTATCAACGGCAACACGGTTGCAACAACAATGTGCACGGGCAATTTAAGAAGTGGCACGGAGCTTTTATTTTTGGGAATAAAAAAGAAAGACAAAAAAATCACACTCAGAAGCTTAACCTATTACGGAATTAATTTGTTTTTTGCATTAGGCGCAATAGCCGGTGCAATCGCAACCAAATTTTTGGATGTAAAAAGTATTTTTATTGCAAGCGTACTGCTTGTAATTCCTTTTATAATGATGTTCAAACCAAGCGAAAATATTGAATATGTATAAATACGTATATATGAAAAAAGGTCATCGTGCTATCAAAAGCCGATGACCTTTTGTTTTAGTATTCTTTTTTTGAAAGCAAAGTGTATCTATAAGGCGGCAAGTTTACAAAACCGTCAACGCTTTTCTCGTCAAAAAGCGAATAAGAATTATCCCACTGTGTTCCGACAAATATACGCTTTTGCTCATTTGAATTATTAATTGCAACCAAAATATTGTCGCCTGCACTGCTACGGGAATAAGCGATTACACCGCCGTCGCAATACAGCTTTTCAAAATCGCCGTCAATAAATGCCTTAGAGCTATGCCTGATTTGACCGAGGCGCTTATACCATTTCAAAAGTTCCTCGTTTGGCTTATTCCACGGCATACAGGCACGGTTAAACGGGTCCTTCATACCCTGCATACCAATCTCATCGCCGTAATAAATTGACGGCACACCCGGCAAAGTAAACTGAATAAGGGAAGCAATTTTCATCATAGAAATTCCCTTTAAATAATCAAATTCAGATAAAGTATTATGTTCAAACTGCCAAGCACGGTCATGCCCATCGGGATTTTCACCTGCAAGACGGGTTATTGCACGTTCAGTGTCGTGAGTTCCGATATGATTCATCAAAACATTTAAAACCTGCGGCGGATAATTTTCAATAATAGAAAGAACAGCGTTGAAAAAAGCGTTGCCGTTTGCGTAGCGGACAAAATTAAGAATTGCATCGGCAAAAGGATAATTCATCACGCTGTCAAGTTCTTCGCCAAGCAAATACTTTCTTCTTTGCCCGTATGCAAATTTGTTGGTAGCGTCCTCCCAAACCTCGCCTATAATTATAGCGTTCTCATTTTCACTTTTAACACTTTTTCTCAAATCGTCAAGAAAAATGTCGGGAAGTTCATCCGCAACGTCAAGCCTGTAGCCTGCTATGCCGCAACGAAGCCATTTTTTCAAAATTCCGTTTTCGCCGCAAAGATAATTCCTATATCCCTCGTCCTCTTCAATAACCTCCGGCAAAAGCTTAATGCCCCACCAAGAATGGTATTCATCGGGCCAATTTATAAATTTATACCAAGAAAAATAAGGACTTTCCTTGCTGTTATATGCGCCTATATCGTCATAATGACTATACATATTAAAATATCTGCTGTCGCAGCCTGTATGGCTGAAAACTCCGTCAAGAATTATGCTGATACCATACTTTTCCTTAGCAACCTTGCAGAGATTTTTTAAATCATTCTCATCACCCAACAGGCTGTCGATTTTTTCATAATCGGCAGTATCATATCTGTGGTTTGAATGGGATTCAAAAATAGGATTAAGATAAATACAAGTAACGCCCAAATCAGCAATATACGAAAGCTTTTTTTCAATTCCCTTAAGGTCGCCGCCGAAATAATCGTTGTTCCAAATTCCGTTCATCTGCTCCTCTTTCCAAAAAGGAGTATCGCCCCAATCTCGCATCACACGACTTTTAGGAACATTTTTCTTAGGAGTTTTGGAATTAAAAAACCTGTCAGGAAATATTTGATACATTATTCCGCCCTTCAAAAAGTTCGGAGTTGAGAAATTTTCGTCATAAACAGTCTGTTGAAAATCAGGCAAAGAAGCATTGAGCTCACCCCTGCCGTCACCTGCGTTTTTAACATAGCTTTTGCCCCAAGGAGTATCAAGCACAAAATGATAAAAATAAAGACCGGGCGTTGTGGCATAAAAATGGAGTTCCCAATATTCAAAGTTGTCGCCGCACATTCCTGCCCAAAACATATTGTAAAATGCAGTGTCCTCGCCGTCCTTTGTAATTGCAAGTTGGGCTGCGCAGCATTTCATATTTCTCGGCACAATAATGCGGAATTTGCACTTTTCATTAGTCGCAATCGCCGAAACTATTGACTTGTATGACTTGTCTCGTGAATTATATATCTGCACTGATTTCTTTTCCTTTACAAAAATCAAGAGGCGAACAATGTTCGCCTCTTTTCAGACTGTCGATAAAGTGGCTAAACCGCTCCGTGTTATAAAACGAAATTCCATTCGGGGTCCCCGACAAATTGAAAATTTGGTGGGGAAAAGGAGAAAGGAACGAAGTGTTTATTATGAATTTCAAAGAAATTCATTCAAACACGGAATTTCTTTCGACGTATCGTAGGGGCGACCATCGGTCGCCTTAAAGCTTATTATTTAGATTTTTTGGTTGTCTTTTTAGCTGATTTTTTTAACTCTGCCTTTTTAGGAGTTTCTTTTTTTACTTCCTTTTTAGGCTCATCTTTCTTTTCAGCTTTTTTTGCAGTGCTCTTTTTGGCAGGTTTTTTCTCCTCTTTAGTCATAGGAGCACTCTTTTTAGAAGTCTTTGGCGCTTCTTCCTTAAACTTAACAGGCTGAGTATGCCAAATATTATTTGCATAATCCATTATTGAACGGTCAGCGCTGAAAACACCTGCGCCGCTGATATTCATAAGTGACATTCTGGCAAATCTTTCCTTATCCTGATAAGCCTCTGCTGAAAGCTTTTGAGCCTTTTGATAATCGGCAAAGTCTGCAAGTGCCATATATTGGTCAACATTCATAAGCGATGAAGAAATCTCGCCGAAGCTCTTGCCGTTTACACCTGCTTGAATAAACTCAACTGCAGACTTGAGCGTTTCGTTATTATACATATATTCCATAGAATTATAGCCCTTCTTTTGAAGTTCCATAACCTCAGGAGTTTTCAAGCCAAAGATGAAGATATTATCATCGCCGACTGCGTCGTGAATTTCAACGTTTGCACCGTCAAGAGTACCAAGAGTGATTGCACCGTTTAACATAAGCTTCATATTACCTGTACCGGAAGCTTCTGTGCCAGCAAGAGAAATCTGCTCTGAAATATCAGCGGCAGGCATAAGCATCTCTGCAAGAGAAACGTTATAATCCTCCATAAATACGACCTTAATTCTGCCCTTAATATCCGGGTCGTTATTAACAACTTTTGAAAGAGCGTCGATAAGCTCGATAATCTTCTTAGCCATAAAGTAGCCGGGTGCTGCCTTTGAAGCAAAGATATAAGTTCTCGGCTGGAATTCCATATTAGGATTAGCCTTAAGCATCTGATATTCGGCAATAATATTAAGAACGTTAAGCTGCTGCCTTTTATACTCGTGAAGTCTTTTAACCTGAACATCAAAAATAGATGTCGGGTCAAGCTCAATGCCGTTTCTCTTTTTAACTACCGAGGCAAATTTTTCCTTATTAGCAAGCTTAATTGCAGTAAGTCTGTCAAGCACCTGCTTGTCGTCTTTATAATCACGAAGCTTAAGAAGTTCATCACTCTTAGTTATAAATCCGTCGCCGATAAGTTCAGTAATAAACGAGGTAAGCTCAGGATTTGCCTGACAAATCCATCTTCTAAACGCAATACCGTTTGTTACATTGGTAAACTTTTCAGGAGTGATTGTATAAAAATCGTTAAATACAGTGTCCTTAAGAATCTCGGAATGAAGCGCAGATACACCGTTTACGCAGTGAGAGCCGGCAACGCAAAGATTAGCCATTCTTACTACGCCGCCTGAAACGATTGCCATTCTTTCAACCTTATCCGCATCGCCTGTTGCACCCCAAACGTAAGCACGAAAACGATTATCAATTTCCTTAGTGATTGAATAAATACGGGGAAGAAGTCTTTTATAAAGGTCCTCGCTCCAACATTCAAGTGCTTCTTTCATAACCGTGTGGTTAGTATAAGCAACAGTTCTCGTAACAAGGCTCCATGCGGTATCCCAATCATAGCCGCATTCATCAAGCATAATTCTCATAAGCTCAGGAATAGCCATAGTCGGGTGAGTATCGTTGATATGAATTGCTACCTTGTCAGGAAGATTATCAAGCGTGCCGTATCTTGTGAGATGACGCTGAATAATATCCTGAATAGAAGCAGAAACAAGAAAATACTGCTGACGAAGTCTGAGTGACTTGCCCTCAGGGGTGTTATCGGCAGGATAAAGTACCTTAGAAATAGCCTCAGCCATAGCGCTTTGCTCCATAGCCTTAATATATGAGCCTGAATTAAAAAGACCCATATCAAGTTCAGGCTTGCTTGCAGCCCAAAGGCGAAGCCTTGAAACTCCCTTGCCTTTACCCGAAACATACATATCGTAAGGAACTGCGGTTACAGTGTTGCAATCCTTGTAATTAACGTGGTGGAAATCGCCGTCCCAGCTTTCGTCAACCCAGCCTTCAAACTTAACCTCTACACTTCTTTCTTCACGTGGAACGAGCCAAACCTCACCGCCCGGAAGCCAAAAATCAGGAAGTTCTGTCTGCCAGCCGTCAACAAGCTTTTGTTTGAAAATACCTGCTTCATATCTGATAGAATAACCCATTGACTGAAAGCCGTTTGTTGCAAGACCGTCGAGATAGCACGCAGCAAGCCTACCGAGACCGCCGTTACCAAGACCTGCGTCAGGCTCTTTTTCATAAAGCTTATCAAGGCTTACGTCGAAAGATTCAAGTGCTTTCTTGAATGTTTCCGTCAAATCAAGATTATAAAGATTATTCTTAAGTGAGCGACCCATAAGAAATTCCATACAAAGATAATAAATTTCCTTGCTGTCTTGGCCCTTAGCCTCGTGCCTGAAATCGCTGTTCATTTGTGAAAGCCTGTCACGAATAATCATCGCAACTGCTTTATAATATTGTTCGTCTGTCGCAGTTTTTGTATCTACTCCAAAGAAGTGACTAAGCTTATCGCTTATTGCTTTCTTTGCCTGCGAAACAGTCATCTTTTCCATACATATCCTCCAAAAATTTCAATATTTTCAGTCTATTTTGCTATGTTCTTTGTATATTATATACTAAAAATGCTGTTTTTGCAACCGTAATAACACATTGTTAATATATTAGCTCTTTCTTTTTTTCAAGAATTTTGCCAAAATAAGATTTACAAGTTCCTTAATAGGCTTCAAATTAAGAAGAAGCATAACAACAACAAGTAAAACCTCAATTATATAAACCCAAAGCGTACCGTCATATTTGAGAAGAAGAATCGACTGAGTAACAAGTACTGCCGTTTCGCCCAAAAGAACAGGAAGTTTAAAATCTATTTTAATAAATCTTCTTGTATCTATAGCCCTTGTAACGAATACCACAAGGAATGCACAAACAGTTGCCAAAGCCGCACCGTTTGCACCGATACGAGGAATGAATACCAAATTTAAAACAAAGTTGGTAATTGCACCGCTCATAGCCGTCACAAGAGACATAACATTCTTTTTTTCCGCCATATATATTGAGGCAAGGAAATTGACAATACAAGAAAACGTTGTAGCAATAATAAGAATAGGAACAAACTGCCACGAATCATAATAAGACTTTGCAACAAGTATTTTTGTAATAAACTGACAAAGCAAAATAAGGACAGACGCAACGGCAAAAATTCCGCCTGAATAAACACGGAACACCTTAGTAAAGAACTGCCTGCCGCCCTCTTGGTCATATTCGTCAACCGCACTAAGTTGCCAAGCGTCAATAAAAATTTGAGAGAAAAGAATTACAAAATTAGGTATCTTAGATGCGGCGGTATAAAGTCCGTTTGCAGATGATGAAATAAAATAAGTTACCATATATCTGTCAGATACGTTAATAATCCACCACAAAATTATTGTAGGAATAAGCGGAACACAATATTTGAGCATTTGCGATGTGATGCTGTTATCTTTAAGCTTATTGAAATTTATATATCTGTATAATTTGGCAGTTGCGAAATAGAACACAACAGAGCAAGCGTCGGAAGCAATAATTGCAACAATATATCCCGTCACACCCCATTTAAAAGGACCGAGGAAAAGAATAGTAAACGCAAGCGTTGTTGCCGTGGCAAGTATACCGTCAACCGCATAAAGTTTAACGTGCCCGCTGCCCCTGACAAACTGCTGGCAGAGCTGCCTAAAGCTTGAAACAAGAACGAACGACACAATCAAAATTATATAATCCCCAAGGTGGAAATCATTAATTGTAAGCTTACTTAAAGGATAGGTAAAAAGAAGGAAAACCGCAAAACCTGAAAGAGTTGTCCTAACTCCAACCTTGAAAACATCCGATTTGTCAACCGCCTTGTCAAGAGCAAAACGCAATGCCGCACTGTTGACCTGAAGTGTAACAACGGGAATAAGCACGTTAACTGTTTGCTGAACCAAGTCTGCGGAGCCGTAATCGCCCGTACCCATCATTCTTGTTACAAACGGCATTAACAAAAACGAAAGTATCTTTGACGAAAAAGTACCTATCGCAAATATTAAAGTGTTTGACGCTAATTTTTTGTATTTATCCATAAAATTTCCTCAAATAAATTAATAAGTCAGTTTCTTGCCGTTAAAACTTAAGGTATTATCACTTGATGACGATGTATAAATGCAACTCGTTTTGCAAGTAAATTCTCCGCCCTCACTCTTAGTACCAATTAAAAATACATATTGATATCCGTAACCGACAGCAAGTGTGCCGGTACCGTCACAATCAGATACCGAAAGCATTGTTTTAGTAGCTTTTGAATTCATATTAAGTTCTCTTGCCTTATACTTCGAGCCGTCAAGCTCGCCGAAATAAAGCCTGTTTGAATAAACAACAGGATAATCTGTAACAGAGCAATTATCTACCAATGTCACAACATTATCCGAGCCGAATTTCTGCCTGCAAAGAGAATACGTTGAATCATCATTTTTCTTGTAATAATACATAAATCCGCATTCAAAGGATAAGTTAACTATTTCATTATTCTTTGTATCATCACGAAAATTAAGAACATCGTTTGAATCACTCAAATTAACAGTTATATATTCATCGTAATTTGCCACACTGTCATGGGTAACAAAAAATACTCTTGAAAGTGAAATTCCGGCAAAAGATACAGTTTTATCGGCAGGTGCGGTATAGAGAACGGTTTTGTTATTATCGCTTAAATTGATAAAGCCGACTGCATTGTCAGTGCCGACAAAATAAATTCTATCATTATAAAGATAAGCAAAGGCTATGTTATCACTTATATTGACTCCGTCGCCGCCCGAAACCGAAAACTTCTTAAGCGTTGAGGTATTAACGTCAACGGCATAAAGATAGTCGCCTAAAACATTAAGATATTTAAAATTATAATTACCGCTGATAATTTTAGCGTTCTTCTCCTCATTAGGCTCAAAGCGGAAAATACCTTTGCCCTCAATGCTGTAGTAAATATATGCCGAACTGTAAGTTACTGCGCCGTTTGATTTATTGAGCAAATTTCCCACCTGATTACCCTGAAGCGAGGTGTCAAATGCAAAAACGCTGAAATCATCGTAATCGTAATCAGCTTTTTTAATGTCACGTGCTTTGGTTGTGGTTTCCTTTTGGGTAGTTGGCAGAGTTGTAGTTGTTGTTGTTTTGTTAAACAATTTGGAATCAATCATTTCAACCGCCTGCTGTGCCTTGCCGCTCGGAAGATAAGAAGCAATGTCAAAATTAGGATTAACAAGCTTAACAGTCACAATAAAAACAGCAAGCAATATTATTATTGCCGCAATAATGAGTAATATCTTTTTTCTCACTCTTTTGCGCTTACGTGCACGCTGGCGCTTTTTGCGCATTTTTTGTCTTTCTTCCTCTGTTATCATCTGATTTGTCCGTCTCCGTAAACTAAATATTTAGTAGTTGTAAGTTCTCTAAGCCCCAAAGGTCCTCTTGCATGAAGCTTTTGGGTAGAAATACCGATTTCTGCTCCCAATCCAAATTCGCCGCCGTCGGTAAATCTTGTGGAAGCATTATGATATACGGAGGAGGAGTCAATAAGCATCATAAACTTATCTGCATTCTCCTTATTTTCCGTAATTATAGCCTCAGAATGACCCGTAGAATATTTATTGATATGCGCTATCGCCTCATCAAGGCTTGATACGGTTTTAACGCTGATAATATAATCAAGATATTCGGTGCCGAAATCCTCCTCACTTGCTGCCTCAATACCGGGGCAAGCCTCTCTTGCCTTTTCGTCGCCACGAATGGTAACATTTTTTTCATCAAGCCTTGCCTTAATTGCCGGCAAAGCCTTTTTAATAATATTTTCGTGAATAACAAGGCTTTCGCACGCATTGCAAACACCTATACGCTGTGTTTTTGCATTAAAAATAATGTTTGCCGCCATATTGATATCTGCACTTTCGTCAACATAAATATGGCAATTGCCTGAGCCTGTTTCAATAACAGGGACGCTCGCATTTTCAACAACAGCCTGAATAAGTCTTTTGCTTCCTCTCGGAATAAGGCAATCAAGTGTGCCCTTCATTCTCATAAGCTCAGTTGACGATTCCCTTGAGGTATCGTGAACAAGTTGAATAACATTTTCATCAAGCCCTACACTTTTAACTGCTTCACGCATAATATCGGATATGGCAATATTTGAATGAATAGCCTCTTTACCGCCACGAAGAATAACGGCATTTCCGCTTTTCAGGCAAAGAGCAGCAGCGTCGGCGGTAACATTAGGCCTTGCCTCGTAAATAATGCCGATAACGCCCATAGGACAGCTTACCTTTTTAATCACAAGACCGTTGGGTCTTTCAACAGTTTCAAGCACTCTGCCGCAAGGATCATCAAGTGCCATAACCTGCCTGCATCCGTCTGCCATACCCTTAATCCTGTCAAGATTAAGCATAAGGCGGTCAAGCATACCGCCGTCAAGAATACCTAACTGCGAATCATAGTCAATTTTATTGGCGTCAATAATTTTTTGCGCATTTTGGATAAGTGCGTTTGCAATAGCACCAAGTGCTTTATTTTTAAGCTCTGTTGAAGCACCGACTAAATCAGCCGAAGCCGTTTTTGCATTAATTCCCAATTGTTCAAGCATTCTCATCACCCTTTGCCTTAAAATACGTACCTATGTTTTCGCCCGAAAGCACCTTGTATAAATCAGTTGGCTTTTCACCGTTCATAATAATGACCGGAATTCCCTCACTCGTTGCAATCTCTGCGGCTTTAATCTTGGTTTGGAAACCACCCGTGCCCTTTTCGCTTGCGCCGCCGGCGATTGAATAAATATCATCGTTAATCTCGTCAACAACATTTATCAATTTCGCATTTTCGTTTTCATTAGGGTTTGAATCGTAAAGACCGTAAGTATCGGTAAGCATAATGAGCAAATCTGCATTTATAAGAGTAGCAACCATTGCACTTAAACAATCATTATCACCGTTTAAAAGCTCCTCGATATAAACCGAGTCGTTTTCGTTAATAATCGGCAATGCGCCGTAATCAAGAAGTTGATTAAATGTATCAACCAAATGTTCCTTTTCCTCATGATTTTGAAGAGTATCGGCAGAGAAAAGAAGCTGACTTACCGTAACCGTATATTCCGAAAAAAGCTTATCATAAAGAAACATAAGCTCACACTGCCCCACTGCCGCAGAAGCCTGCAAGCCCTGAACGGTTTTCGGTTTTTCGCTCAGTCCAAGCTTTGACCAGCCGACTGCAATAGCGCCGCTTGAAACAAGAACTATCTCGTGCCCCTCATTTTTTAAATCAGAAAGCACCGACGCAAGTTTTGCAAGCCTTGCAATATTTGTTTTGCCGGTTTTATGAGTTAAGGTTGATGTGCCCACCTTAACAACTATTCTCTTTTTTCCTTCTGCCTTTGCCATAATTCTACTACTCCATATTAATTACAATTAATTGCATTATAGCACAAATAATATAACAATAAAACATTTTTTTGAATGTTTTTGAAAAATAAGGCAAAAATATAAAACGGAGGTAATTGAAATGACAAAAAGAGGTTATATAAGACTGTTTTCATACGCCATTGCTTTTGCGCTGTTACTTTCAAGCAGGGCAATAATCAATATGACAACAGCAAATTCATACAAAGCGCAGCTTGAATTAAATTATCAGCAAAGCCTTAATGAACTTTCGGAAAATCTCGACTCGATAGAAACAAATTTAACTAAATCAATTTATTCAAATTCCGACAAAATGCTTATGGATATAAGTAAGGATTTATATGCCGAATGTTCGCAGGCGAAAGATGCGCTTTCAAGGCTTCCGATTGAGCAAATGAATTTAGGCTCAACATACAAATTCATAACCCAATCAAGCGACTATGCATCATATATCGCAAACAAAATCGCTTCAAGCCAAACAATAAGCACCGAAGAACACCAAAACCTTAACAAACTTTTAAATTATGCGCAAAAGTTAAACGAATCCGTCAGCAATATGGCAACAATAGCAAATAACGGCGCAGACATTGACACAGACGATTTAAAGGCAAAAAACGTCAACGTATCTTCCATTTCAAACAGCTTTTCGGCAACGTCAAAAGTTTTCAAGGACTACCCGACTCTCCTTTATGACGGTCCGTTTGCCGACGCAGTTTTAAACCGTGAATCTCAGCTTTTAAAAAACGCCGAGCACATAAGCCGTGAAAACGCAAGAGAAATTGCGGCAAGGGCACTCGGCTGTAACATCAGCGAAGCAATCTATTCGGGCGAAGATGCAGGCAATATGCCGTGCTACACCTTCACCTACTCTCAAAAAACGGCAGGAATAACAAAAAGCGGAGGCTATGTTGCCTATGTACTTTACGGCGGCAAAATCACCCGTTTTTCAATCGACAAGGACAATGCAATAAATCTTGCCCAAAGCTATCTTAAAAATATCGGCTACAAAAATATGGCAAACACATATTATGCAATTAACAACAATGTTTGCGTAATAAATTTTGCTTATAAAAAAGATGACGTCACTTATTATTCCGATTTAATCAAGGTCGGAGTTTCAATGGATAACGGTAAAATCGTATCGCTTGAAGCACAAGGATATTTAACAAACCACATAAAGAGAAAAGCTTTTAACTGCAAGCTTACAAAAGAGCAAGCGCAAAGCAAATTATCAAAAAATCTTAAAGTTATAAATAGCAAAAGATGCGTCATCCCAAAGGAAAGCGGAAACGAAGTAAATTGCTACGAGTTTAGATGCAAAAGCAACGACACAAAAGAAGAAGTTTTAATTTATATCAATGCCGACAAGGGATATGAGGAAAATATTATGCTTCTTCTTTATTCCGACGGCGGAACGCTGACAAAATAATTGAATAAACAAAACAAAAGCGATAATAATAAAAGCGAAAGGAAGTTTTCATTATGAACAGTAAAATATTAATCATAGCAATAGCAATTGCCGTTATTGCAACGGTATTTATGGGATGTGCAAATGACAAAAACGATATGACAACAACCACTCTCCCTTCAAGCCAAACCACCGTAAGCGATACAAGTACAACAGATAAAGCAGAAAGCGAAGCAAGCAGTGCAGTCAGCAAGGCGGGAGAAAAGGCTGACAAGGTCGGTGACGACATCGGCAAGGGCGCAAATGACGTTGCCGACGGTGTAGGCGGCGCAATTGACAAAGCAGGCGACGCCGTATCAGACGCATTAGATTAACATTAAAAGAAAATATGTGTTTGAGTAGCGGGTGACCAGTGGTCGCCCCTACGATTTCCCTCTCCCAAAAACAAAAATCCCAAGATAAAAATCTTGGGATTTTCAGCGTGTAGAAAAAGTCCAATTACAAATTTCTACACGCTGTCAGACTTCGAGAAAGTGAGATAAATTTCGTAT
>OGMW01000275.1_pt1 | contig 58407 bp, 31 predicted proteins | sample 1573281 | NCBI WGS metagenome assembly OGMW01 (sample SAMEA2581907, study PRJEB24529) | metagenome | biome: Human gut stool | place: China | collected 2011 | reverse complement strand
CCATTGACCAATATTCCTCACTGCTGCCTCCCGTAGGAGTTTGGACCGTGTCTCAGTTCCAATGTGGGGGACCTTCCTCTCAGAACCCCTATCCATCGAAGGCTTGGTGGGCCGTTACCCCGCCAACAACCTAATGGAACGCATCCCCATCGATGACCGAAATTCTTTAATAGTTCTACCATGCGGAAGAACTATGCCATCGGGTATTAATCTTTCTTTCGAAAGGCTATCCCCGAGTCATCGGCAGGTTGGATACGTGTTACTCACCCGTGCGCCGGTCGCCATCAAACTTAGCAAGCTAAGTTCATGCTGCCCCTCGACTTGCATGTGTTAAGCCTGTAGCTAGCGTTCATCCTGAGCCAGGATCAAACTCTTCATTGTAAAATATCTTTTTCAAGCCTCGCCAAAAGGCGGGGTTTCTTGTTATCTGATCTGACTCCGGTTTCCTGATTTCGTTATCGATTGACGGTTCGTTTCTTTTGTTCTACCCTGACAGATCTCAAATCCGTCAGGCTCTTGTACTACGTCTTTTCGTTGTCTATGAAATTCTTTCAATGAACTCTTTCTTGTCTTGCAACCGCAGAACCGTTTGTTTCTCGATTGCGGGTGCAAAGGTAGGGACTTTTTTCTTTCCCTCCAAATTTTCAGGCGAAAAAATTTCGCGGAAAACTTTTTCAAAATTAGCAAATTTATCTGATACGGCCAAGTAATATGCTGAAAAACATATTATTTGGACGGCGGACAAAAAAGAGAAAAAAGGGAAAAAAATTTGGGGGGAATGGGGCTTTTTTGTGAAGTAAGGAAGGTGAAGGGGCGTGAAGGAGGGGCGCGGGGGCAACGGAAAGGGGGTGCCACTGGAAAAAGGGAAGTGGCCGCTTCCCCACCCTACAGGTTATCTTTGCCGAAAACGGTGCACTTCTTCACCTTGGGTGATAAGGTGTTGTGGGTCTTGATGTTACGGGTGAAGGGGCATGGTTCACGGGGGATCACGGGGTGGTTCATCACGCGCGTACGCGTACGCGCACATTATATCTGTGACCATTTTTTTAAGAAACTGGTCTTCCGGCCGGATGGCAGGGGCTTGAAGGGAGGGGCATGGCGGAAAGCCCAAAAAACAGAGGAGCGGTTACGTCTGAAACGAGCGGGAATTATGGCACTGTTCATTTTCGGAATAAAAAGAGCCGGAAAAAAAGATGGCTTACTTTCAAAAAAGTAAGCTTTACTTTTCAAAAAGTAAGCCTTACTTTTTTGAAAGTAAACCGAACTTTGAAAAACAGGCGTTTTCAAGGCTTTTATTGTTCATTTTCGGAACTGTTTTTCCTGCAGGGGGATTCATAAAGGGCACGGGCATCTGAAAGAAAAAAGCAGACAGGACGGAGTGGAATGGAATATTTCAAGAGGAAGAAAAACATACTTCGGTATATTCCGGCAGCCTTTAAGATTTATATGGTACGGCATGCACGGCCAAGAAATGTGAAGGAGGGTGAAGGAGCAGGTGAAGGATGATCATTCACCGATAAAAACAAATATATCAATATGTTATAATACAAGGTGAAGGGGTGAAGGATATAATAATATACTATATTATAGTAAACAGAAAAGAGAGTAAATTAAATCACCCTCTTTTTATCTGTCTAGAAAAATGCCATAAATATTTAATATCTACCTACAAAATTTTATTTTATCAAAATTTTCTTACCATCAATAATATAAATGCCTTTCTGCACAATCTTTGTAACAAATTCCGTTGAGACATCTGACAGAATTTTCATTCCCTGAAGATTGTAGACATCAACATATTGATTGTTTTTATTATTTGGCCATACAGGATTTATTCCTGTTACATCATCCACAGACAAAAGCCATGCTTTTAAATCCTTCACTTTAACTGCAGATGATGAAAAAGCCTCTATCCCATTTGCATCTGCTTCTGTAGGAAATACACGGATAGAAGTGGCCCATTTATCGTTAACGAAAATATCGAGAATGGAATGATCTATAAATACATTAATTTTCAGATCACTACCAATTGCTAATCTTTCAGGCAAAGGACATCGATAAACGCCATCATACACTCCCTCATCATTACTTAAGCGTGACAAAGAACTGAAATCGACAATCAACTCTCCCGTTACAGGATTATAAGAAATAACACCTGCAGAATTTCCCTTTTTAAATATATTGAAACCAAAAACCGAAGTACCAACCTCAAATGTACCACATATCTCTACGGAACGGCCACTGACCGGCTGAAGATCCTGAGTTCCGTTAAGTTCGAAATTACTTTGAGCAAACAGGACAGAAGTCCGTAGTCCGGTCAATCCCTCATAAGGTTTCTGAAATAATGTTCCGTTAGCAGACAAAGACCATTCTCTTGGCAAGGCATAACAATGTGCCCAACCCAGTCGCCAATTGGTTACAGCCGGCAGTTTATCAGGTACAATACCGAGCACAATAACCTTACCGTTGTGATTATACACTGTAGGTGATAGAAGACCATAACCTTCCCGGGAATTCAATTCCACCAGACGTGGTTTGGAAGATACTGCATCCGGAATGAATTTACCGTCATCTGCAATATTACCTGTCCAGTAAAGCGTACGGACACCTTGTAAGGTTCCTTGCGGTGTAACCGTAAACAACCATTTTCCATCTGGCATCTGTGTGATGTTTGGCATTTCCCAAAACGTACCGTCTTCTGCTTCAGAAGAACCAGAAAAGAACAAATCACCATCATTGCTCCACATGCCTGTCAACGGATTATAGCGATGAAGCGTTGTCGTACCGATACCGTTTTTAGAAGATCCTACTAGAATATAAGCCTTATCACCATTTCTGAAAAAATAAGGATCACGGAAATCATCAGACAAGCCGTCAGGTCGGCCACTGATGATCGGGTTACCTGCATTTTTAGTCCAATTAATCAGATCATCGGACTCTGGCGCTACCTGTGCAATCATAGCCTTGGCATAATCAACGGCCGTATAAATAATATTTGGTTTGCCACCCGTAATAACCTCATCTGAGAAAACACAACCACTCCAACACCCCTTTATATCATACCAATCACCGGGTGCTACCGCAATTTTTTCCTCTCTCCAGTCGTACAGGTTTTCACTGGAAATATGCCCCCAATGAAGTCGAGCCATGTAGGGGCCGTTTGCATTCTTCTGGAAAAACACATGATAACGTCCGTCTGCATAGCACATGCCATGACTTTCGTTTGTCCATCCGGCATCCGGCATACCATGAAAGCGTGGACGCAACAGATCTTCTGCAAAACGGGAGGAAGGAACGTTAAAATCGGGATCATTTTCAGGTTGCCACGTTTGAATTTCTTCCTGAGATTTGGCTTCATCCCATATTGACACATCATCTATCAATCCATTAAAAGACATCAGCTCAAATGGGCCAAACAGACGCGTCTCCAGACCTTGCCCCATATAAAGCGGACCGGCAACTGAAGTGATAGCGCCATTGGCTCTACTGCTACCGACCTCCATGCCGTTATTGTACAGTTTTACAAAACGATTATCGCAGTCGATAACAGCAACCAGATTATTCCATTGGCATATCGGCAGTGGTGTGGCAACTTCCACACTGACCGGCCATCCGCCGATATAGGTTTCGAAACTGTATTTTCCATTGAATCCAATATAGAATCCAAAACCTGTTTTCTTCTCTCTGTCTAGACAGGTAACAATCGGAGTTTTCTCCGGTGTATCCGTATCTATCTGTATAATGGGATAGCAGGGAAGCGCCACCCATACCGAAGCCGTCATCTGCTTCGAGCCGTTGGCAATCACATCCCCCAAAGAGGCCTTCACGCAAGAGGTATATCCATCGAATCTTAAAGCAAATCCTACCGCACCATCGACATTCTCTGGAGCAAAATTACCTTCAACGGTAAATCTATTCCCGCTGACCACCTCCTCGATCTGTCCAGATTCTACATCCATTGGAAAATGAGCAACCAATCCGGCATTCAAGGACAGAGCAGAAATCATAGCTGTAAAAAAAGCGATTGACTTGATACTATTCATTATATTTTACTTTAAATTTAGACTGAAACTAGAGGCTCATTATCCCCACCTTGACGTTGTTAACAGATGATGTACCACCATAAATGCGGTACATCATCTCATTTAATTCGAATTATTTCAAATAATCAAGAATATTCTTGGTCAATTGTTCCACATTATGCTGATAAAGATTCTGACCCGAATTTTGATTCCATTCATAAGCCGCAAAACCATTGGCGATGCAACGTCCATGCTCTGCATTGGCATAGAACTCTACAAGACCGGCCACACAATGATCCTGCACATGCCCCCAGGTAGCCAAGACCAAAGAATTGGTTGTCACTTCAAAATTCTTGATCACATCAATCTGACCACCTTTACCGTATATGTTGCAATCCCACAAGCAATTGTGATCTTCACGCCGCCCTGGTCCGATAAGCGGTATGTTGTTATACCCGTAGTTATTGGGATCTTCCAAAGCGATGCCTGCATAAACGGGATGAGATGTACGGTCATAGAAGCCTTGGTCACCACCATCGCGGAACATCCAACCCAGATAAGGATTAATGACCCATACATCTGTACCGATACTACCATCACCGTTACCATAAGTGGTAGGTGCCATAGTCTCCGGAACGATGCCGAGAGGAACAGTCAGTTGTGTAGCCATATTAGACAAATAAAGACTACCACCGTTTGCCGTATAACGACGAAGTGCTGCAATGGTCTCATCAGAAACGATCTCAGCTGGAAGATTCTGCCACCCCAATGGCAATCCAACCCTGTCTATCTCAATCCAAAGAACGGAATAAATATCGGCATCCAAGTCGGCAAGTTGTGACGGTTGGATCAGTTCTGCATTTTCTTGAGTGACAAACCAGGCCGCTGCGGCTCGTTCATCGTCATCGGGAAGCTGCTGGATGGTAGGAGCCGTCATCAGATAAGCCATTTTAGGTTCTATATACGGAATGGTCACTTTGACAGAAGTACCTTCTGAGCTGTAATATCCGTCATAAACCACTGCTACCGTATAAGTAATTTCGCGATCCATCTGCTGCCCTTTCAGCTCGCAGGAAGTTGCAGTGCCTTCAAGGACAAGCGCAGCGTCAGTATCTCCATCTGTGATCACCTTAACACCGGTGATACCTTCACCAGAAGGAAGCGTCCAGCCAAGTGTAACGGTACGACCGTTCACAGAAGCTGTCAATCCGGTTACATCAGGCAGTTCCATATAAGGCACTACTGCTCTCACTGAAACGCCTTCGGAAATATATCCGCCTTTATAAAGAACTTTCACCGTATAGAGATACTCCTCTTCCATTGGTTGGCCTACAACTGTATAAGAGTTTACATTCCCTTCAAGACGTACGGGGTTAGAAGCATCTCCATTGGTCATGATCAACACACCCTCAATGTCTTCAGAGGAAGGAAGATGCCACGACAGATTGACCTTATAACCATTGATTTCAGCTTTCAGTTCATTGACCTTTTGCAGATTGGTCATTTCGGTATAGCCGGTCGGTTCGAATTCCGAACATGAACCAAGCAGGCCGCATAGCATGGCAAACAGTATAACCATGCCATATGAATATATTTTTTTCATTGTGGTTCTTGTTTTAAGATTTATTTATAAAGATCTCCTGCATTATCAATCTGATTGACAGGAATCGGGAAATAGATCTCGTCATCCTGGAGATTGGCTCCCTGATAATAAGAACGGATCTGACCTTCAGAGATATAATAACGGTTCATAGTCTGTACCACATTACCCCAGCGTACAAGGTCGAACCAGCGCAAACCTTCCATGGCAAGTTCCAGACGACGTTCCATGCGTACGGCCTTCCGGGCATACTCCTGATTCCATCCTGTAGCAGGATACTCACCTACACTATAATAAGCTACATTAGGATTGCAGTCAACTGGTTCATATTCGGGATCAACAGAACGGGCTGCTCTGCGACGGATATCATTGATCAGTGTACGTGCCTGTTCCAGATCCTTATTCTGTTCGATAAGTGCCTCAGCCTTCATGAGCATCACATCAGCATAGCGTATAAGAAGACCATTGAGCGAAGAAGCTCCCCAAGGTACAATACCGGGTTTTACGTAAGGAGATTCAGGTGCAGGATAGGGTTTCTTACCTGAATACTGACCATAGAGTTCAAGGTTACGGCACCATTTTTCGTTATACGGGTGAGAACGCCATGGCATGCCGATACGTCCGAGCGTAAAGTCAAGACGTGGATCGACATTGCCTTCAAAGTCGGCTCTGTCCACATTCAGATTGTCTGGCGCACCGTCAAGATAAGGCAGTCCATTGGCATCGGTACGGAAAGCATTGACGAGATTTTGTGAAGCCAGATAAAAATCATCACCATTTCCATAGAGGTTACCTTCCGACCATGTACAATTCAGACAATTGTTGAAGTTATACTGATCGGGGGAGTTGGCTGATGAAAACTGTATGGCCAGGATGGACTCATACTGGTTGTTGAATTCAGGCTTCGACATATCCAAGAAGTTGGGATAGAGCTGATACTGTCCGCTGTCGATAACATATCCGGCATATTGCTCTGCTTCTGCCCAATCGGATGTAAACAGGTCTACACGGGCCAGAAGAGCTGCAGCCACATACTTGTTAAAACGACCCACTTCTGTTTGTGTATTTGGAAGAATCTCATAACTGTCACGCAGATCCTGCTTGATGAAATCAGCAATCTGCTCACGGGTATATTGATCGGCCCGGCATTCACTGGGGTTCACTACATTTTCATCAAAATAAGGGAACTTGGCGAAAATACGCAGCATATCAAAATAGTAATAAGCCCGAAGGGTCTTCATCTCTGCCACCATTGAGGCTTTTTCCGTATCTGAAATAGAGTTTGAAGCCAGGATACCACGAATAGCGGTATTGCACCGACTGATAGAAAAATAATTGTTACGCCATTTGAATGTCACGACATCGTTGTCGTTCTGCACGTTACCGATCTCAAGTTGATGAATGTAGCCTTCCATGGTCACACCATCTCCACCTTTCAGCGCATCGTCAGACCGTACATCGAATACCCAGTTGTTGATAGGGCCGGCAAAAGACTCATTATTGCCAAAATAATGGTTAAGAAGTGTGGCATAGGCCGAGATCATAAGGTCAAGCGCCTCGTCGTCACCGATCTGCTCATCGGTAAACATCCCTTGCGGTTTGGTATCAAGCAGATCCTCACATGAAGTTACTGTCATTCCCATTGAAAGAATTGCAGTTGCAAATAAAGCTTTCGCTGCTATATTTTTTATCTTGTTCATAGTTCGTTGTTTTGAATGTTAGAACTGAAAATTCAAGCCCACTGTAAATGTACGTGGACGAGGATATGCGCCATTATCAATGCGAGCGCCATATTCTCCCGGAAGAAGTTCCGGATCAAGTCCTGTGTAAGAAGTCAGCGTAAATACATTCTCTACCTGCCCATAAACCTCCAGGCTGGTTGCACCGATCTTCTTGATGAATTTTTCCGGCAAAGAATAAGAAAGTTTCAAATATTTCATCTTCATGTATGAACCATTCTCTACATAGTAAGTTGAGAAACGGCTCTCGTTGTTGTCATCGGTCAGTGACAATGCCGGAATGTCGGTATTCGTATTGGTAGGCGTCCATGCATTCAGGATATCCTTACCGCGGTTAGTCGACAGATTACCATAGTTCATGGAAAGCAACTGACGTTTCATGTGGTTTTGGATGTCAAAGCCTAAATCAGCTGCAAAAAACATATCGAGAGTCAGACTCTTATATCTGAATGTCAGATTCAGGCCCATTGACAGATCGGGATTCGGATCTCCGATAATACAACGGTCGTTTTCATCAATCACGCCGTTACCGTCAAGATCCCGGTAGATCAAACGACCGGGAGCAGCACCAGTCTGCGTGGCATGATTGGCCACTTCTTCATCATTCTGGAAGATTCCATCGCAAACATAACCGTAATAAACGCCCATAGGTTGTCCGGGAATGAGCCGTTGGTCACCACCTATAAAATTCTGACGTGAATTCAGATTAATGAGTTTGTTCTTGTACTGGGCGACATTGAAAGAACCATTCCAAGAAAAGTCTTTATGTGCCGGACTGTTATAGCTGAGGGTTACTTCCCAACCTTTGTTCTCCATAGACCCGGTATTGAGCCATATCGCAGCATTCTCTCCGGCTACGTCAAGAGCCGGCGGAATGGTCAGCATGTCCTTGGTCTTCTTGATATAATAATCTGCACTCAAACCGATAGCACCACCCATGAACTGCAAGTCAGCTCCTATATTATGCTGATAAGTCGTTTCCCATTTCAAATCAGGATTCCCAGTACTTGCCAAGGTTATACCTGAAGTCGTGCTGGAATTCGTACCACTAATATCGTAAGCGCCATTTCCGGTATTGAAGATATAAGTGGAGTATGCCGGATAAAGCGAGGGGATATTGGCATTACCGTTCTGTCCCCATGAATAACGGATTTTCATATCGCTGAGTACATCATTCTCGGGAAAAAAGGATTCCATTGTAGGACGCCACGCGAATGAGAAAGCCGGAAACACGCCGGAACGGTTATCTTTAGAAAAACGAGAGTTCGCATCACGACGGATGGTGAAAGAAGCCAGATAACGGTCGGCATAATTGTAGTCCAGTTTTCCGAAGAGAGAGAACACCGACCACTGCGTCTTACCTCCACCGTTATTACGGACACCAGTACCTGCACCTATCTGCATGTAATCGGCATCTTCGAATGCATAGCCTTCACGTGAAGCTGACAGATCACGGAAAGTATAACTGATGGCTTCTGTACCGAGCAACACAGTCAGATGGTGTTTTTCAGCAAATGTCTTGGTATAATTGGCTGTATTGGTCCACGTCCAAGTGTCACCCTGGCCATAAACGCTTGTCATACTGTTCACGTCACCGGGATTAACGGTACGACCGAGTGTCTGATTGAAATACTGACTGTGCTCAATACCGAGATTGGTCTTCAACGTAAGGCCGTCAACGGGTTTGATTTCGAGATAGGCATTTCCCAAAATACGCCAGGATGCCAAGTCGTTATCCTTCGCATTATCGATAATCTGTACAGGATTAGCCAAATCCGAAGCGATCAGACCAAGAGGAAGTGTCCATGATCCATCAAGGCCTTTTACAGGAAGTGCCGGATGCTGGCTCATGGCCAGGAACGGTATACCTCGGTCACCAGCTACATCTGCGCCACGGTTTTTCCAATGTGCAATCATGAGATTTTCACCTACTGTGATGTATTTGTTGATATCATAGTGTGAGTTCACACGTGCAGAATAACGTCTGTAAAATGTCTCTTCTATATTACCCTCCTGGTTAATGTAGTTCAAGGAGAATAACACGGAACTCTTCTCTGTATTATTGGAAACAGAGGCTGTAAGGTTATTGGTCCATGCTGTACGATAGATCTCATCCTGCCAGTCTGTATTTGCAGTCGGGAAATTGGTATTTCCTGCTACAAAGGGTTGGAGCACCGGTGTATCTCCATTGCCATAAAGAGGATGAGAAGGTTTGATATTGGCATTTTTGGAAGCAGTCCAATAAGCCCAGCCCCATTGATTGGCATCGAGCATTTCATATCTGTTTGCTATGGTCTGTATGTTCGTCGCATAATTTAAGCTGACTGTCATACGGTCGCCTTTGCCTTGCTTGGTCGTTATGACCACCACACCATTAGCCGCACGAGAACCATAAATAGACGCAGAAGCAGCATCTTTAAGAACCTGCATAGATTCGATATCGCTCGGATTGATGCAGTTGATGTTATCTGTAGGTACACCATCAATAATATAAAGCGGGTCGTTGCTGGAATTGGCTGTTGACATACCACGAATTCGAATCGACCCTGTTCCACCAGGCGCAGCATCGGGAACTACATTCACACCCGGCATGCGACCCGCCATAGAACTCATAATGTTACCAGAATTCTCACTCAATGGCTTTTTCATATCCATGACTGAAACCGCCCCGGTAAGATCTGCCTTACGAACCGTCTGATAACCTACCACTACAACATCCTCAAGTTCGCGTGAATTTTCTTCAAGTTGGATTGTCATCTGAGGAGTAGCTTTAGCTTCTACCGAATTGAATCCGACATAGGAGAATTTTAATGTCGTACCTTCAGGAACAGAGATTACAAATTTTCCGTCAATATCGGTGACGGCTCCGGTTTGGGTAGCCTTACAAAATACGGAAGCGCCAATAAGCGGTTCTCCGTCTGTCTTTGAAAGGATCGTCCCCTGCACAGAGATATTCTGTGCCTGCATCATAATTGCCATAATAAACAGCAATGTTGCACTGAGAATTGTTCTTTTCATTGTTATTAAATTTAGGAAATTCCACTGACAAAAATACGCTGTAATTATACTAATAGGTTATAACAAATGTTGTGCATACTATTAAAATTTCAACAACGCACGTTTTTTTATATAGAATGCCCTATTTTTAATGGCAAGAACATAGAAATAGCGAAAAAAACAGAAAAACATTTCCTGCCGCTCCCGAAAAAACTCTCAGCAGGAAATGTTTAAAAGACTTTATTTGGTCAAGTTGTTGCGTACTTCCGTCGGGGTTTCGCCATAGGCATCACGATAACATTTTGTGAAATAAGCCGGTGTAGAAAACCCTATCTCATAAGCAATTTCACTGATAGATTTATCGGTAGAGATAAGATACATCCGTCCTTTTTGCAACCTCATCCTGCGGATCAGTTCCACAGGAGCATAATTAGTCAGAGCCTTTATTTTACGATAGAATTGAGAGCGTTCGAGTCCCATTTTGGAAGCTATCATATCAACATTCAAATTAGCATTGCCCATTTCTTCCTGAAAAATGTCCAAAAAACGATTGTAAAATTCATCATCAATGCTACTGGGCGAGCTAGTCTGAAGGTCGGTCAACCGCTTATCGTCTTTTTTACTGCTTTTTGAGGCAGGCACTTGTAGTCTGTGTTCATTGATGCGCTTGCGATTGGCAATAAGACTGGCACATTTGGATTTGAGAACGGCACAGTCAAACGGTTTGAAAAGGTAACCGTCTGCCCCACTGTCATATCCCTGTGCACGTTGTTCATCCATCAAACAGGCGGTAAGTAGCAGGACCGGAATATGCGATGTCGATACCTCATTCTTAATACGCCGACAACACTCAAATCCGTCCATCTCAGGCATCATCACGTCACAGATAACAAGATCCGGCACATATTTGGTCGCCAACCTTACACCTTTCTTACCATTTGCGGCTTTAATGATGTTATAATCAACACTGAGTAATTCTCCGATCAGGGTCTGAATATCGTTATTGTCATCAATCACAAGCACAATCGGTTTCTTTTCTTCAAAAGTGACATCGTCATCAATCACTTCCAGTTCATTCTCGACATCCTGGCTTTCAATACTTTTTTTAGTATTCACCACCGTTTCAGTAATATGACGAACGGGCAACGTCACTGTAAACACCGACCCTTTGTTCAAAACGCTATCTACAGTAATAGTTCCGTCATGAAGTTCAACAAAGGCTTTCACCAACGAAAGCCCGATACCAGAACCATTGGGATGAATCTGATTCACTTGATAGAAACGGTCGAATATACGACCGAGATCGCGTTTGCTAATGCCTTCACCGGTATCAGCGACCTTAAAAATCAGTTCCTGTCCGTCACAGGTGTAAGAGACCGTAATTTTACCGTTTTGCGGCGTATATTTGAATGCGTTGGAAAGAAGATTAAAAAAAACGCGCTCCATCTTTTCCGAATCAATAGCCATCGGAAGCGGCTTATCAGTAGGCCCCTCCAAAACCAGTTTAATATCTCTTTTTTTGGCTATGGCATAAAATGATTCCAACCAATCACAAATGGATTTATTGAAATCCACCTCTGACAACTTGATAACCAGTTTACCATTCTCATATTTCCGGAAATCAAGTATCTGACTAATCAGACGCTGAAGTATCCTCACATTCTTGTCGGCAATCTTAATCAGAATATGCTGCTGAGAAGTGAGATTCTTCGCTGAAACCAACTGGGCAACAGGCTCTGAAATTAATGTCAAAGGAGTACGCAGATCATGCGATACATTTGTAAAGAACATGAGTTTGGACTGTGTGGCTTTCTGAAGTTGTTCATTAAGTTGCTTTTGTTTGTCACGCTCATTCTCAAGAAGTTTGTTCTGTACCATCAGCTCTTTCTGATGTTTACGATGCTGCCAATAGGATCTGAAAAGAAGAAAAACGATACCAAAAAGCAGGATAATAATGGCCACACTGGCATAGAAAAAAGAAGTCTGCAGGGAATGCTCTGCCCAATAGTCGTCTATCTGTGCTTTCAGAAGTTCCATCTTACGGGTTTCTTCTTTTAAAGTCTCGTTCTGCAACAGAAGAATATCGGCATTACTCAAGTCCACCGCCGATGAAACCGGCAAAATGGTTTCTTTATTATAAGGTTCATTTTTCAGGATAGCCAGCGCAGTCTGAATAAGCCGGTAGCCCTCTGTGGGATAGAGAAATGTGGCATCTATCACACTGTCAGCCACCGCCTGTATGCCGATGTTAGGAGCGGCATCTATACCAATGATTTTAATATCATCACGCCCCATGCGATGAGCCACCTCCGATGCACCGATGGCCATACGGTCATTATGAGCAAAGATCAGATCCACTTCCGGATAGAGTTTCAGCAGAGAATCCGCTATTTGTATGGCGTTTTCCTTGTTCCAATTACCCGCTGCGCTGGCCAGGAGAATACCACCTGACGACTGAAATTCCTTAACAAAACCGTTATGACGGTCTTCGGCCGGTGTCGACCCTCTTAACCCATAGATCTCAATGGCCTTGGCACCACTACCCAACAAATATCTTGCATAATGGGCAGCGGACTTGCCCAGCCCCTCGTCGTCTACACCGATACGGGCCGTATAGGCATCACTATTGATATTACGGTCGAAAATCACCACTGGTATACCTTTCTTATAGATATCCTCAATGACAGGAGTGAGAGCGGCGGCCTCATTGGGTGATACGATAATGATATCAAATCCGTTTTCTACAAAATACCTGATATCACTTATCTGTTTGGCATTGCTGTCGTCGGCTGAACGAATTTCCACCACAGCGTCATTATGCGACATGATTTCGCGGTTTATCTCATCATTCATTTTCATACGCCAGTCATCCTGACTACATTGAGATACACCTATTTTATAGATTTTGCGTTGGTCGCAACCGAACAACGCAAACAAAAGGCTTAACAAAAATCCGTACGTTATAGTTCTGAACATCTCTATCTAAGATTAACTTTTTGCAAATTTAAACTATTTTCCGGATAAAAAAAGAGTGCATATGGTATTAAAAATTGGGCATTACAACAATTTTAATAGACTATGCACAATTTTTTATAGCACCCACTGACATTTGTCATTAACTTTGCGATATAGCAAGCCCAAAACGCTATTCATTAATCCGTGTGCCGCGGATCCCCAATTCACCAAGCAATTACCAGCACCGGACAATCCCGAAAGCTTGGATCACCAAATACATAACAGCTCCGAAAAATCTGATTCAAAATATAAAAACTAACCAATATGGATAAATTTCTCAAACGCCTAACAACGACTGTGATGCTCAGCGCAATCCTGACATCTCCAATATCAGCTGCCACCGATGGTGTGCAAATCCACCATCTAGGAATAAACAATACTTTGGTAAAAGTGACCGACGCCAGCAAAAAATATCTTTTGCTCCCAGTGCAGGAAAGTTCAGATGATGTTAAAATCAATATACTCTCTGACGGCAATATCGCTGAGACCATATATGTCCGTCTTGCAAAATCAAAAACGGATTATCTGGTTCCTTTTGATCTGACACCCTACAAAGGACATCAAGTTGTTTTGGATATCACCATTCCTCAGGGACGCAGTTCCATACGTGAGGCCGAGAATGATGTATGCTGGAATACCATCGAAATGTCCGACACTTATGATACCAACAACAGAGAGAAATACCGTCCAGCTTTTCATCATACGCCTTTATATGGTTGGATGAATGACCCTAACGGTATGTTTTATAAGGATGGCCTGTGGCACCTTTATTATCAGTACAACCCTTACGGTTCCAAATGGCAGAATATGACTTGGGGACACTCTGTATCTTCTGACCTTGTATATTGGACACATCAGCCCAATGCCATCAAACCCAACGGCTTGGGAGCCGTATTCAGCGGTAGCTGCACAATAGACAGTATCAATACCGCAGGATTCGGAAAAAATGCGGTCATCGCTCTTTATACCTCTGCAGGTACCAGTCAGATGCAGAGTCTCGCATCCAGCAACGATAACGGACTTACTTTCGATATCTATCCAGCCAATCCTGTTATCATGCTCGAAAGCGAAGCTCGTGACCCTAAAGTATTTTGGAATCATGAGACAAACAAATGGAATCTTATTCTGGCTCATGCACTTGAGCATGAAATGCTGATTTTTTCATCTTCCGACATGAAAGAATGGAAGCTCGAAAGTAGATTTGGCAAAGGACTGGGTGCTCAAGATGGAGTATGGGAATGTCCAGATTTATTTGAATTACCTGTAAAAGGAACCAATATCACCAAATGGGTACTGATTTGTAATATCAATCCCGACGGACCTTTCGGTGGAAGCGGTACACAATATTTTATCGGTGATTTTGACGGCAAAACATTCAAACCCGACACAGATAAGAACGGCCAGGTTCCGACCAAATGGCTGGATTACGGTAAAGACCATTATGCTATGGTAACTTGGAGCAATGCACCTGACAACAGACGCACAGCTATCAGTTGGATGAGCAACTGGCAATATGCGGCCGACGTTCCGACATTACAATTCAGAAGCGCCAACACCCTGCCTCGCGAAATCGGTTTGTTTCGTGCACCCGACAGTGAGATCTACGCATCCTGTACCCCATCACCCGAACTGGAAAAACTTAGAGGCAACCTTACACTAAAACAGAAAAGAAAAGTTATTAAAAAGAATGCACAGTCTTTTGCTCTCCCGAACTCCAATGACGGAATCTGTGAGATCTGCCTTGATATTGATGCCAACAGTTCTGCTGCGGTCAATATGATCTTGTCAAATCATCAAGGTGATAAGGTCAATATACAATATGATTCCAAAGCGCATACCTTATCATTCGACCGGACTCAAAGTGGCGTTGTGGACTTCAGCGAAAATTTCCCTGCCATAACTGTTACTCCCACATATGAAGTTAACGGCAAGATTTCCCTCCGTATCTTTATTGATCGCTCAAGTATCGAGGTATTCGGAAATGAAGGCCAATTCGTAATGACGAACCTCGTATTCCCCACAACGCCATATTCCAAACTTTCTGTGTCTGCCCAAAACGGAAATGCAAAAATTGAAAATCTCAAGATATATTCTTTAAAAGACATTCATTAAATATTATCGTTATGACTCCATCGCTTGTTACCAACCGCAAATCATTCTTGCTTCAGATTATCCCTGTAATGCTATGTTTCTTTGTCATGGGATTTGTAGACCTCGTAGGTACAGCATCAAACTATGTGCAGAAAGACCTCGGACTGACCGATGCACAGGCAAACGTCTTTCCTTCTCTCGTATTTTTCTGGTTCCTGATATTCTCAGTGCCAACTGGGATGCTGATGAATAAAATCGGCAGGAAAAATACAGTGATGATCAGTCTGATCGTCACCGTGACTTCTCTCTTCGTTCCAGCCTTTGGTGACAGTTATATGATCATGCTTATCTCTTTTTCTCTGCTCGGTATCGGCAACGCTATTATGCAGACGTCCTTAAATCCCTTGGTGACGAATCTGATAAGCAGTGACAAACTAGCCTCCACCCTGACCTTTGGTCAGTTCGTCAAGGCCATAGCTTCTTTTCTGGCACCAATCATCGCAGCTTGGGGAGCCACTACACTCATCCCGACATTCAATCTCGGCTGGAGGGCATTGTTCGTAATTTATGCCGTAATCTGCCTGTTTGCCATCTCGCTCTTGGCAGCCACACCTATCGATGAAGAACAACCGGACAAAGCATCCAGTATCGGCAAATGTCTGAAATTACTCAGCCGCCCGTTCATCCTGCTTTGCTTCCTCGGTATCATATGTCACGTAGGTATCGATGTAGGCACCAACACCACTGCGCCAAAAATCATCATGGAACATTTGGGCCTGCCCCTCGAAGAAGCCGGATTTGCCACCAGCGTTTATTTCATTTTCCGTACGCTAGGCTGTTTCCTCGGCGCCTTTATTCTACGCAAAATCTCACCTAAACTGTTTTTTGCCATCAGTGTACTGATGATGCTGGCCGGTATGTGTATGCTGTTTGTCTGCGATATGCTCATACCACTGTATATCGGTATCGGTCTGATAGGATTCGGAAACTCCAATATCTTTTCCATCGTATTTTCACAGGCTCTCCTGTATACACCAAAAGAGAAAAATGAAGTGTCTGGACTCATGATCATGGGACTCTTCGGAGGTACCATCTTTCCGTTGGCCATGGGTTATGCAGCAGATGCAGTCGGCCAGATCGGCGCTGTAGCTGTAATGACGTGCGGAGTGATCTATCTGTTATATTACACGCTGAAAATTAAAAAATAATAAATTAATTACCAACAATCATAAATTCAAAAATCATGAATAACATAGTAGTAGGAATGGGCGAAGCTTTATGGGATGTTTTACCAGAAGGCAAAAAGATTGGTGGAGCACCGGCCAATTTTGCTTACCACGTTTCCCAATTCGGATTATCTAGCTGTGTAGTCAGTGCTGTCGGCAACGATACGCTTGGAAAGGAAATTATTAACAATTTCACATCCAAAGGTCTCAAACAACTTATCTTCACTGTTCCATACCCTACAGGAACCGTACTAGTTGACATTGACCAAGCTGGCATACCACAATACGACATCAAAGAAAATGTGGCATGGGATAACATACCTTACTGTGATCAACTGGATATTCTCGCCCAAAATACAAAGGCCGTATGTTTCGGATCCTTGGCCCAACGTAATGTAGTATCACGTGACACCATCAATCGTTTTCTTGACGTTGTCTCTCGTAATCTGGATAATCTAATCGTATTTGATGTCAATCTCCGCCAAGGCTTTTATAATAAGGAGATACTCTGTAATTCAATGGAACGTTGCAACATTCTGAAAATCAACGATGAGGAATTAGTTACAATCAGCCGTATGTTTGGTTATCCCGGTATCGACCTACAAGACAAATGCTGGATCCTTTTGGGAAAATATAATCTAAAAATGCTTATACTTACCTGTGGCATCAATGGAAGTTATGTATTCACACCGGGTAATGTGTCGTTCCATCCAACTCCAAAAGTAGAAGTAGCGGATACTGTAGGGGCTGGAGATAGTTTTACTGCTGCATTTATTGCAGCAATTCTTAAGGGCAAAAGTGTAACCGAGGCCCATAGTCTCGCTGTGCAGACTTCAGCATTCGTCTGCACCCAAAAAGGAGCAATGCCTATTCTGCCAACAAAATTAACTGAATAATAGACCAAAGTTTCCACCTGCTTTATTAGAGGTGGAAACTTTAATTCAAAATTGCAAAAATATTTAAATACAGAAAAGAGCAAATATGACAAAAGTAGAGACCCGCTCATAAAAATAGAAAACGTATCAACTCACATTAATCTTATTTTCACAAAACTTCGTTTTCTCTTACTCTAGTTTTTTACTGTAATTTCAGTTTACTCCACAATATTCGAAACAAGCCTCGCCACAAATCCTTAAAATCCTATCTGGCCACCATAAATGGCATAGTCTGATTCAGGCATTTTTTAACTGTTTCCAAACCATCCTGAGTCTGATCTACCGTTATTTCTCTACCATCTTGCAAGAAGACGGTCACTGTCTTATCCTGATTCCAACGGAACATCTTGCTTGTTACGCCCTCATGTTCGTAACTCCAACACTGCTGGGCAGCATCATAAATCATACGCATTTCATCGCCTGTTGTCTTATTAGTGATATGATAACCGTCTTTTTCCGTAACAATCACATAAGAATTGCCATCAGAGCCTATTACATTCTTTGTCTCCCCCACAGAAGCCAAAACGGAACTTCCTGACCAGAATTCAATTGTGTTCAAAACGACCCAGTCAGCAAAAACACACAAGCCATAAACCGGCGACAATACAAATCCGATAATTGCATTTACGAATTTATTACCAGTCAACCCCCTGTTCCATTCAGAAAAACGATTGAACAACGCAAATGAACCTATACAAGATGTATTTAAGAGACATACGGCCATTACCGCACACGCCCACTTTATCAGTTTTCCTTTTAATGTTTGCATTATTTTAAAATTTTAGAGTTATTTGACATGACAAATATACTTTTAAAATCTCATCATTCTTATAATTTTATGTTAAAATACCTTTCTGGCTTTCATTTTTATTTTCTATCTATAAATCCTGCAAGGAATTCACATTCTCATCCTGTATTTGTTCTTTGGGCCAATTAACAAGATACAAATCACCAGTGGCACGTGTACAAGCCGTATAAAGCCACCGACAATAATCAGAGTAACTGATATCGTCTCCCAAAAAGCCTTGGTCAATAAATACATTTTTCCACTGACCTCCCTGAGCCTTATGACAAGTCACCGCATAAGCATATTTCACCTGTAACGCATTATAATAACGGTCATCCTTTATCTTTTTCAACCTCTCTCTCTTCACTGTTATATCCATATAATCCTCCTCAATAGCCCTAAACAGGCTGTCAGACTGGGCTTGTGACAAAGAAGGAGCTTCGCTTTGCAAAGTATCTATAAGTACGGTCGCTTCCAGTTCCTCATCATTATAATCCGGAAATCTCAGCAAGACATCTGCAAAACGAAATCCATACAATGTCCGCATGTGTCGGTAACGACGCACTTCAACCACATCACCATTTGCAATAAAATCAAAGGCTTCGGTTTTAGCAGAATCTGCCCAGAAATAATTATTTTTAGCAACCATAAGCTGCTCGCCTCCTGACAGTTCATCTTCGTACCCCAAAATTCTGTTTCTAATACCATTATTGTAAATTATGGCCCGTTTATTGGTACGCGTAATCACAATAGTCTGATCAATTCCGTCTCTGTGGTAACAATTTTCCAACTTCTCAATTAAATCAGCCCCGCTCAAATAATGAATATCAGGCCATCCATTAAAAACCATTTTCGGCAAACCGCTTGCCGTTGTAGATGCAATAATATTTCTTAACTTCGTGGCGTTCCATAATATTCCACTCTCACTACGCTGACGAACGACTTCCGTCAGCTCACTCTCACGCACAGAAAGGCCATAACTTTCCAATTCCGTTACAGATAAAGCCGGACTAAGGCTCTCACCTACAGGAGGGAGCTGTGCAGCATCTCCAACCAGTAACAGCCTGCAATCTTCACCGGAATAAACATAACGAATCAAGTCTGCCAACAGATTGCCTGAAGCAAATCCATTAAAACCCCTTCCTGAGATCATTGACACTTCGTCTACCACAAATAAGGTATGTTTATGCAGATTAATTCCTAACTGAAAATTATCTGTTGCATTTGAAAAACTCTTTTGCCTGTATATTTTCTTATGAATGGTATAAGCCGCCATCCCCGTCACACCGGAAAACACTTTAGCCGCCCTTCCGGTTGGTGCAAGCAAAACAACTTTCCGTCCGGTGCCAACCCATGCACTGACCACTGCAGATGCCATAAAGGTCTTTCCGGTTCCGGCGTATCCTCTCAACAAAAAAGCCGCATTCTTAGAGGTATCAAACAAGAATGAAACCACTTCCTTTACAGCGATATCCTGTCCACTTGTCATTGAAAAGGAAAAAACACGCCTTATCATCAGTTCCAATTCGCTATTTATCATAAATCTCCAATAAAAAGTTTGCCAAAATGTCGTATATTAAATTTATTTATTCTATTTTTGCGATGCGAATGTAACAAATAAAATATAAATTATCATGAAAAAAGCTTTTAATATCATTCTAGGCGTATGCGCGCTGGCATTGCTCTACCTTTGTTATGGCAGCATCATGGAGCCTATTGAGTTCAACAAGGAAAAGGCAATTCGAGAAGCTGCTGTCAAAGAGCGTCTGATCCAGATCCGCGATGCCGAAGAACAGTACAGAACTTTGCATCAGGGTGAGTTCTGCGATTCATTCAGCGTACTTATTGACTTCATCAAGAATGCTAAAGTACCGTTTGTCAGCAAGGTTGGAGAATTGAGTGATGAACAGATGGAAAAAGGTCTGACTGAAGCAAAAGCAGCTGCTATCGTAAAAAGTGGCGATGCAGCAGCCATTGCAGCCAATGGTTTGCAGAACTTCCGTCGTGATACAGTATGGATCAACATGGTTGACACTATCTTCGGCAAAGGCTTCAATGCAGATTCTATTCAATATATTCCTTACAGCAATGGAGAGAAATTCGAATTGGAAAAATCTATCCATGTAGGCCGTTCTGGTGTTACACAAAACGTAATGGAATGCCGTGCTCCTTATGCTTCTTACCTGAAAGGTTTGAGCGAGCGTGAAATTTTCAACCTTGAAGATAATGCTGAAAAAAGAAGTGTTTATGGCGGCTTAAAGATTGGCGATCTCTCTACACCAAACAACAATGCAGGAAACTGGGAATAATCTTTCTTACACCAATAATATATCCATCCGCGTCCATGCGGATGGATTTTCTTTTTATTGCTACACCCCACATAGTGTTCCGGCAATAAAAAAAGAGACCTTTAACCTGAGTTCGGAAAAATCAGCAGCGGAAAGTCTGAATGAAGCAATCACACAGTCTTCTATGCTCAAACAGGAAGACAAAGCCGTCTACGGCCTCATCAGCAGTCCGTCCATACAAATACCATTGGAATATTTTAAAAAAGAAGAGGCCAGCGCACTTTTCCATCTCACTTATACTCATCAGCAAGAAAAAAAAATCTACTACAATATCCTACCTCATCTGGAAGTAGTCAAAATCTTTGACATCCCCAAAGAGACAGAAGAAGTGCTCTGCTCTCATTTTCCCACCATTCGCTTTTATCATATCCATACCATGATCATGGAGAAGACGGCATTTCAGAAAGCGACCGACAGGCAGCAACTGTATATCTATCTGCATGATAAAGAAGTATTTTTACTGAAATATAATTCACAGTCGCTTCATTATTCCAACACATTCCCGGCAGATGCTACCGACAATATCATCTATTACATTCTGTCCGTATGGAAACTGCTGAATATGGATGCAGAAACAGATGAATGCGTTTTTCTGGGCGAACATCAGTTGCAGAATGGAGCGATAAGCGCCTTAAGCCCATATTTGCGAAATATCAGGACTCTGACAAACGGTGAACTTTACAAACGTTCGGGAGCAGGCAATTTGCCAGACATCCCACTTGATGTCTTATCTTTATTATTAAATACATAAATTTTAACCCGTATTTATTTCCATGCGTATTATTACCGGAAAATACAAAGGACGTCATTTTGACGTTCCCCGTTCATTTAAAGCACGTCCGACAACGGATTTTGCTAAAGAAAATTTATTCAATGTACTCAATGGTTATCTCGATTTCAGCGAACCTGTCAGTGCCCTTGACCTGTTTGCAGGCACGGGCAGTATTACTCTTGAACTCCTTTCACGAGGCTGCGACAAGGTAATCTCCGTAGAACGTGATTCCCAACATTTTGCCTTTATCTTTAAAACACTTCAAAGTTTACAGGATCCACATGCTTTTCCGGTAAGAGCTGATGTCTTCAAATTTATAACCAAATGCAAGGAACAGTTCGATTTTATCTTTGCAGATCCACCCTATGCCCTTACCAATCTGGCGGAAATCCCTGACCTGATCTTTAAGAACGAACTTCTGAAAGAAGAAGGACTCCTGGTCCTGGAACATGGCAAGGACTATAATTTCTCCGAACATCCGCAATTTATCGAACATCGAGCTTACGGCAGCGTGAATTTTTCCTTTTTCAGAGCAAGGGCGACAACAGGCGAATGAAAGATTCGCCTACCCTTCTCCACAATGACCGCCTTCTCCAGTTATTCAGATTAAGCAATCTGCAATGACGCGTATCATTGAGAAACATTTCTTTCATGGCCAATGCTACTTTCTCATCATATATAAATGCATTGACCTCAAAATTATGTTCAAAACTCCGGAAATCCAGATTAGTAGAACCACAAGTACATATTCCATCATCGCACACCATCGTCTTGGCATGCAGGAAACCATCCTGATAGAGATAGACCCTCACTCCCGCTTTCATGACATCCAGAATATAAGAACGTGAAGCCCAGGTCAGCAACCAACTGTCTGCTTTTTCCGGCAACATCAGACGTACGTCCACTCCAGACAAAGCAGCTGTCTGCAATGCAAAAAGCATACGTTCTGTTGGCAAGAAATAAGGACTTTGCAAATAACAATAATTTTTGGCCCGCATAATCGTAAGAATCATTCCTTGCATTATATCAGGCCACGTAGAAGTAGGAATGGCTGTCACGATCTGTATTAAAGCATTCTTGCTTACATACTGTGCCTTATCCGCCATCATCCGGATCCGATGTTCATCTTCATGCGGGAAATAAAGTTGCTCACTTACCATCCCTCCTCCAGCTACATACCAGTCCATAAGAAAGGCCCGCTGCAAACCGGCTACAGCATTACCCATCACCCGGCAATGAGTGTCACGCCAAGGCTGGCGTCCGTCAATAGAATAGCAATATCTCTCCGCCAGGTTCATCCCACCGACGTAACCTATAAATCCATCAATTACTACAATCTTACGGTGATTCCGATAATTGACCTTACTTGTAAATTTAGGGAAACGAACCGGAAGAAAATTTCCCACTTCGATTCCGGCATCCTGCATTTTCTTGAAAAAAGCATTTTTTACGTTCCAACATCCTACATCGTCATATACCAACCTGACCTTTACTCCTTCTCTTGCCTTACGGATCAAAGCTTCTGAAACAGCCCGGCCTACCCGATCGTCCTCAATAATATAAAATTCGATATGTATATGGCGTTTGGCTGATTCTATATCGGCCAATAAAGCTTCCAGCATGTCAACACCTCTTGAAAAAAACTGGATCTTATTATCAGGATAGGGAAATGCAGCACTCAAACGTCTGAAAAGCTTGATCAGATGTTGGTACTCATCCGGCAAATCAGGAAATCCACTTTGATAGAAACGTACAGCAGACCGACGTGACAACTGTGCCGTGCATGCTCTACTCATAAAGTATTCACGTTTTCTGTTTTTGCCAAAAAAAAGATAAATAACCAATCCGACAACGGGCAAGAAAAGCAAGACCAGTATCCAGGCTACGGTTTTAACCGGTTGACGGTTTTCCAATACAACAATCAACACAAGGCTTAAAACGAACAAACCATATAATGATGCTATTATGCTATACAATACCATGCCCCATCATCTCTTTATGCTCCAACAAACTTACAAAAAGTATTGATGTAAACCAAATGACAGAACGAAACTTCTTTTATTTTTTCCAAAAACGGAAATGCCCCGGCTGTTTCCACTGAAACAAACCGGGGCATTTGCCTTATAACCGTAAATTTCTATCTCGGACCACCAAATCCTCCACCACGGGGGCCATGACCTCTAGGACCCATTCCCGGACCTCCGAAGCCACCCATCTGTCCACGTACTTCCCGATTACCCATCAGGTTCAAACGATAGATGAAATGCACCATCACATAACTGTTAATAGCATTGTTCCATGAATCCTGCCGCTGAACAGCTGTAAGCGATCTGCTGATATTACTGCGTTGCTGGAGTATATCATACCATTGTACTGACACTGTCGCTGCATTGTTTTTCAGGAAGCTTTGAGACAGCTGTGCATTCCATATCAATTCATTGGTGTTCATGGCATCATCATCATATCCACGTCTGCTGTTCTCACTGATGTCAGTAGACAGGCTCATGTTCCATGGGAAATTGATTGTTGTATTTGCACCATATGAGAATGAGTATGTATCAAGGTTCGCATTCTCCTGTTGATTGTTACGGGCATGCTGGTAACTGATACTTCCATTTACACCGACTTCCACGATGTCATTACGGTAGTTGAAATTCATCCGTTCGCTGATATCAGTTGAACGCGTAGTACTCTTCTGACTGAAATTAAGAATCTGGTCTGATGTAAAATCCTGTCCGCTCAAATTAGCATTGCTGCTGATATAACCTACAGAATTGGTATAACCGACGTTGGTAAAGGTGAAGAAATTAAAATATTTCTGTTTGTCAAGTGCCGTGTTAAACATCAAACCCGTCCACGCATTCCAGTTACCATTTATATTCATCGGCATGGTTATGTTACGTCCCGTCGATTCATCATAAAGTACAGCCGTACTGATACTGTTATTGGTCATGCTGACATTGGCATGTACCATCCAGCCCCGCTGTTTGTCTGGCAAATATCCGTTATAGAACAAATTGAAACGGTTGGTCCATGAAGGTTTCAGGCCCGGATTACCCTTTGAAACATTCAACGGATCGGAATCGTCCGTCACATCCAGCAAATTCGTCATTGACGGCTGACTTGATGAACCATTGTAACGAAGACGCAACTGACTCGTTTCAGAGAACTTATAACGAAAATCAATACGCGGTGCCCAGTTCAGGACATGACGGGTTACGGTCGTATCCAATTTGTTCTTCTGATAATCCATATAGGTTGTCTGGGGCTGTACAGAAACGCCGGCATTCAAACGCATCGCACCGTAATTGTATCTGAACATTACCGTTGCATCCTGGTTATGTTCCTTGTATGTCGCATACTGGCTGTTACGCGCATCAATATAAGCTCCCAACACATCTATTCCCGGCAAATAGGCTATATTCGTCCGATAATCCTGACCTATATTATATAAAGAATCTATCAACTCACCAAATTCATAAATTGAACGGTCGGAATCAGAATAACGGTACTGATAACGATAGCTGAACTGCAGATTAGCTCCTTTAAAGAGAGGCTCACTATAACTCAGATCCGCACTGGCATTATAGCTTTTTGAAGGATTCAAACTATATTGACGAGTGTAATCATTCTTATAATTTCCATTTTCATCTCTCTGCAAATAATAATTCACATCAGAAATACTATGAGAGAAACTTTCTGAATCTGAATATCCACCTCTTAAACGTAAAGTCAAATTACGTCCCTTGCTGTTCAACCGGCGGTTGACCATCAACATACCATCCACAGACTTGCTTTTTCCATCTGTACTGCTCCACCGTTTATTATCATTAACCACCGTACTGTCTGCTATGATCTTTTCATATTCTTCCAGGGGATTGCTCAATTTAAGATAAGGGTCTGAATTGAACGTAACTGAATTACTAAATGCGTCACTGTAATTTTCTGAATAAGAGAAATTAGGACGGAACATGATGCGAGTCATCGTATCTGGTGCCCATTCCAAACGGAAATTACCATTTACATTGGTTTGGCCGGATTTTGTAGAACTGAAGCTGTTGGCAAAAGAACTGCTGGTACCTCCTGACAAGAATTTCTCTGAATTCGAGGTACTTATAGCATCCGTACCTCTGTGATTATATCTGACGTTACCACCTATTTTCAGCATACCGGCTTCACGGTCTTTCTTTCCATTTTCCCATGAAAAATTCAAACCTGCCATCTTGCTGGCTACCAAGCCACCACCATTACCACCAAAGCCTCTGAATCCGCCACCCGGGAATCCATTGTCGTTGACATTGTTGGCCGAGCCAATTACTGAAAGCTGCAATTTGTCCGTAAAGCGATTGACCATAGCCTTTCCGGTATAACGATCTTTAGTGCCATAACCGACATCCGCATTGACCAGCCAACCTTCTTTCATGCCTTTCTTGACAGACAAATCCAAAACGGTTTCCTCCTCGCCATCATCGATTCCGGTCATCCGCGTATAATCACTCTGTCGATCATAAGCCTTGATTTTCTCAACCATACTGGTAGGCAGGTTTTTCATGGCAATCTTGGTGTCATTATCAAAGAACTCTTTTCCATCGATCATGATTTTCTTCACTTCCTTACCGTTTATCTTGATTGTTCCATCTTCAGACACTTCTGCTCCAGGAAGTTTCTTGACCAGTTCTTCCAATGCAGATCCTTCCGGAACACGATAGGCCGATGCATTATACATAAAGGTATCAGCCTTCATCTCCACCTGTGCCGCACGTGCTGTAACTTCAGCTCCTTTCAACAACATGGCATCAGACTCCATCAAAATTTCCCCTAAGGAAAGAGTCGGTTTAGATGAACTAAGCTGAAGATTCTGATAATAGGATTTCATACCTACATAAGTAATACGCAGAATATACTTACCGGCTTTTGTAGCAGGCAAAGCAAAACGTCCATCCAAACTCGAACTTGTACCACAAGCCATTGTACTGTCCGGCTTAAGCAAAACAACGGAAGCCGACATGACCGGCTCTTTGGTACTTTTATCCACAACCGTACCGTTCACGGTGACTTTCTGCGCCCAGCCACATAAGACCAGGAAGAACGACAGAAAAGCCAACATCAATCTCTTTTTCATCTTTATTATTTCTATTTTTATTAATTGCACTAGCTAAAAGATAGATAGCTGATCTCTTTGAAGGTTTAACCCAACAGGCTGTTTTTAACAAAAATAAATGTATTCAAGCCACTCTATCTTCAAAGCGGATCCACATTTGCAAAAAAGTGATACAAAAATATATATTTATTGGCAAGAAAAAGTATCTTTGTAACATAAAACATTCTTGAAACATGCAAAATATCATCATCTCAAAGGATCTGAAAAGTAGTTTTTCACAAATTCTGGAACATTGTGACTACGACAAACTTTTTATCCTGACAGACCATAATACCCAACAGAAATGCCTGCCAGTCTTAACTGAAATTCTATCTGATTATGATAAGAATCTGATCAGCATAGCTCCCTCAGACGAACACAAGAACCTGGAATCACTATCATACGTATGGACACAATTAGGCGAAAAAGGTGGTTCCAGACATTCTCTTCTCATCAATATTGGAGGAGGTATGGTCACAGACCTTGGCGGATTCGCAGCTTCGACTTTCAAACGGGGTATTCCTTATATTAATGTACCTACCACACTGCTATCCATGGTTGATGCCGCTGTCGGAGGAAAAACCGGTATTAACTTCAATGGCCTGAAAAATGAAATCGGTGTTTTCAATCCTGCTGTTGCCGTCATATTAAATACTACATTCCTGCAGACACTGGACAGTTACAACATCCGGTCCGGATATGCAGAAATGCTGAAACACGGCCTCATCAGTAACGAAACTCACTGGAAAGAACTACTTCAGTTCGATCTTGATGATCCTGATTTTCCTCACCTACAGGACATGGCAGGACACAGTGTAAGTATAAAAGAAAACATTGTCAAAGAAGATCCTTTCGAAAAAGGAATCAGAAAAGCACTCAATTTGGGACATACTGCCGGACACGCCTTCGAAAGTCTGGCTCTTGCTGAAGGCAGAACCATCCTGCACGGCTATGCAGTAGCCTGGGGACTTATCTGTGAGCTCTACCTCAGCTGCAAAAAATCCGGATTTCCCAAAGACAAACTCAGATCTGCCATCGACTATATCAAGACTTTCTACGGAGTATTCACATTCAACTGCAAGGAATATGAGCAGTTATATCAATACATGACACATGACAAGAAGAATACATCCGGTCATATCAACTTTACACTATTGGAAGATATAGGACAAATCAAGATCAATCAGACTGCCGACAAGGAGGAAATATTCGATATGCTTGATTTCTACAGAGAAGTAATGGGTTGCTGAAACTATAAACTACATTCATAACAAAAACTATTTTATCATGAAGAAACAAATCAAAAAACTGACACTGCTTGTCACTCTTGGCCTCAGTGCCACTCTTTCTGCACAACGTCCCACAACCGGCAATCCGGTATTGCCGGAGTTCCATGCTGATCCGGAAATCCTTTACGCGGAACAGACCAATCAATATTACATTTATTCAACTACTGACGGAGCTCCGGGATGGGGTGGATATTATTTCACAGTATTCAGCTCAAAAGATCTTACTGACTGGCGTCATGAAGGCATTATGCTCGACTTGGCTACAGATCAGGTAAAATGGTCTGATGGCAATGCATGGGCTCCTTGTATTATCGAAAAGAAAACAGACGGAAAATATAAATACTACTTCTATTACAGCGGTAACACTCCCCATGGAAAAGCTATCGGTGTAGCAACTGCTGATTATCCGACAGGCCCTTTCACTGATTCGGGAAAACCTGTCATCGACAAACGCCCGAATGGAATCAACCATGGCCAACAAATTGACGTTGACGTATTTATGGATCCTGTAAGCAGAAAATACTACCTTTACTGGGGTAACGGATATATGGCAGGAGCTGAACTCAACGAAGATATGATGAGTATCAAGCCTGAAACAGAAACTGTTATGACTCCACAAGGCGGCAGCCTGCAGGATTATGCATTCCGCGAAGCACCTTATGTATTTTACCGCAACGGATTGTATTATTTCTTATGGAGCGTAGATGATACCGGATCACCCAATTATCACGTTGCATACGGCACATCAAAATCACCGCTCGGCCCTATTGAGGTAGCCAAAGAACCGGTCATTCTGATTCAACGTCCAGATCAGGCTATCTACGGTACTGCACACAACTCCGTTTTGCAGATTCCGGGAAAAGATGAATGGTACATCGTATACCACAGAATCAACAAGAACTATTTAAAAACTCAACCGGGTACGCATCGTGAGGTTTGCATTGACAAAATGGAATTCAACGAGGACGGTACAATCAAACCTGTAGTACCAACCAACGAAGGCATCAAACCCGTAAAGACTAAAAAAAGAAAATAAAATCTTCATAAACAATTAAATGAGGCTGAAAGGAAACTGTTAAGTTTTTCTTTCAGCCTCATTTCTCCAAAGACCAGTTCTGAATTTTACAGAAACAATATTGAAGAAAAGAGGTTATGTTTATTATTTTATAACCTCCTTTCTTTTTAAAAAAGCTGTCATCTTGTTTCGGATGCAACTGTCAAAGGAGAAAAACGTGATAAGGGGAATAGAGGGGGGATTAACACGTTTCCTCTTTTATCATCAGTTCTCATTATCATCATGGTGATTTTAACGGTATAATCAGACTCCATTAATACCACTCCATAAGCAAATATACAATATTTACTGATTACATAAAAATTATTCCCACGGCAAATAAGCCATAAAAAACATTTTTATGGCTATAAATAGCAGAATTTTAACGATGAAAAGGATTTTTTATAAATCATAAAAACGATCCAACAAAGCTTTTCTATAATTTCTACCAATCTTCAATTCCGTTACCTCGTTAAATGGAGCTGCCATGATACAACTGTTATCCTGTATCAAACTTAAATAATTGATATTAATAATATAGATTTTATGAATCTGAACAAAATCCGGATTATAATTCAAGATAGTATCTGCTGTCGTATTATGCTTTAATGCTATACACTGCTGGCTATCAAGTACTATTTCCCATAATTTTCTCTGTGAATTATATCTGAAATAACCTATGTTACAAACACGCAGCACTACTTTTCCATTTGTTGCACTGGTCACCATCAAGGGTTTTTCCGTACAATCAGGTGAAAGAGGTAATTTCTCTATACCCTTATCATCCATCTGAAGATTCAGTCTCTCCATCAACTGATTCAAATCACTTGGCATCAAAGGTTTAACAAGATAATCAAAAGCCTGTAGCCGTAGAGCCTGCAACATATATTGCTCGAAAGCCGTATAGAATACTGTTTTCATGGGCCAGTCAATATCGGCCTTCACTGAGCTCAGGAAATCCAGCCCGGTCATATTGGGAAATTCAACATCCAGAAACAACAGATCTGGTTTGTAATCCATCAGCAAATCTTTTGCCTGATGTAAATGACAAGACTCTGCCACAATCTCTATATAATCAAATTCGTCAAGGGCATTTGATAGTACCTTCACAGCCAACGGATCATCATCTATTATAACTACTCGAATTCTTTTCATAAGGGTAACTGCTTAATTAAATCTGAAATCATAATTCTCTGGTATAACCAATCTGGCACAACATCCGGTCTCGCCACTTTCAGAACAATAATTACTCATACTGTACGACATGGGTCGCTTATTATGTTCATTTAAAATCATGATAGTCTGAGTAATGACATTTAGTCCAACTTTAGCCTTTTTCTGATAAGTCTGTTCTATAAGCGGTGCACCATTATTTTTCACATCAATGATGATATCACCACTCTCACGGAATACATACAGACAGAGTTTTTTCTGTTCTCCATCCGCATAAACTTTTCCTTTAAGCCCATGCTTAATGGCATTCTCTACAAAAATCTGCACCATCATGGAAGGAAGAATGACTTTAGCCGGATCTATTCCATCCTGTAAATCGAGCAGAAAGACAAAATCCGGTCCTAAGGTTTCACCTTCTACCTTAACATAAAGATCAATAAAATCCAATTCTTCTTTCAACGAAATACAAAATTCATTAGCATGCATCTGCCCTTGACGCAACAAACGGACCAAAGTATCAAAACGCACCGGCTTACCTTCCTGCATCGATAACATCTCATGATTAAGCGCATTATAGATAAAATGCGGTGTAATCCGGTTACGAATGTTTTCCATTCTCAATGCCACTATTCGCTGCAACATCTGGGCTTCACGCAACTTACTCTTTTTATGTCTATAAACAATCCAAAATACAAGCAATATACAGAATCCTACAACCCACGAAAGCCACATGTGTGTGACAATAAGCTTTAAATTGGCCTGACCGATCAGCAATTGTTGATGTAATACCGTCGTATCACGTTCATAACGCATCTGCAAATCCACAGCCCGCATCTTGACTTTCATACTTCTCAGCGAATCGCCAATTCTCTGATAGTTTGCCTGAGCCTGAAATGCATTTTGCCAGTCAGCTACCGACTGGTAATATTTCATTTTGAGTTCTTCACGCAAGAGGAACTGTTCCGGTTTGGACCCGTCAGGTAATGGATTGCTTTTCAGCAACAGGGCCACTTTATCATATTCTCCGATCTGCCGATAGTATTCCATCAGTTGCGTATTTAAATGAGATATTACATTATCAGCCCTCATCCGAGTAAAATAATCCAATGCAGGTTTTAGGACTCCAAAGGCTTTGTCATGATATCCCAACCTCAAATACACATCGGCTAAATTAGCATAGCAAAAATAATGATCCCACTCTGTGGCATGGGTATGCATCAAAAATGTATCCAGTTTTTGGAACATTTCCAGACAGGACTTATAATCTTTCTGATAGTAATAGTCATTTCCCCGATTATTATAATAAATAAAACGGTCGTTTTTAACCATATAGTCCCACAATAAGGAAGCCTTGTCCCACCAATAACCACTTTGCTCAAAATCTTCAAGATTCGTATAAACTGATCCCAGACCAAAATATAAATAGATATAGTCAGACGGCTCAGCATGAATGGAATCCGCCAAAAAAACAGCTTTCCTATAATAATATGCACTCATGGCAAAATCTCCACTTTGCTTATAAGCATCCGCAAGATTTCCATAACACATAATCCGCGATTCTTCATCCATTCCGTTATCTGCTACCATACAAGCCTCACGGGTATAATAAATCAAAGAATCAAGATTCAATACATATTGCGAATAATATGATGAAGCTACCTGATAATATTTCATCCATAATTTTTGACGTGAATCCACTTTGGGCTGATTCTGCAAATATTGACGACAACGATTTACTTCCAACCACAATGAATCCGGTTCAGAAATATAGTAATACAAAATAGCCTTATAAAGCAAACAAGTGTAATAAACATCACTGTCCGATGCTACAGCCATCGCTTTATCAATTGCATGACGGGCATAATCCACCTTCATCTGACTGAGCGAATCATTCAATGTCCTCTCAAATGTGTCCCAATCCGAGGTGCTTTCCCGGTCAGACTTATGTTTGCAGTCCACACAGAATACAGCCAAAAACAGCCATACAACCATCATTACTCCATATTTTCTCATTTCCTTTTCCTCTGTTTTTTGACTTCTTCAATTCACAAATTTAAGAAAAAAAAGACAATGTCTGTTGACCTAAACTTAAAAACCTGTCATTTGGTTCTTTAACTGATAAGAATGTTCTTGTTTATTTTTCATGCTTTAACCAATCACGGACTTTATCCAACAAGGTGGTCCTGATACTGAGCAGATACACAGAGAGTATGGTGGAAAGTAAAATACAAATAATTCCACCTAACCAATAAAATGTACCTTCACAAACATTCACAATCAAAAAGGCAGATATGACCAAAGGCATTTGCACCATCATTGTCATTAATACCCTACGATGCATCCTGTAACCATACAATATACGGCAAGTCAAACAAACAAGAATCAAATCAAACAATGCAGATAAGAACAAGGCCATCCCTGTCCCAGAAAGCCCTCCTATCGAATAACCTGTCACTATTGCCACTACTGCAAATATATCATAAACACTTTCAGTAAACAAAAAAACTTTAGAACGCCCTTTTGCCAGAGTCAGATAAGCGACCGGCAAGGTTATTGCCCGAAAAAACATACCCAAAATTGCATATTTCGCCATATCTACCACTGATGAAAAACTTGAAGAATACAACAATGGTAAAAGAATCGGTAAAAAGACCAAGAAACCGACCAATAATGGAGCTATCAGGATGAGGGATACTTCTATTTGCCTGTTCACAGTTCTATTAGACTTCACTACATCTTGATTGACAGCTGAGAGACGTGGAAAATAATCTGTCTCCATGGCCGTAAATACCATTGAAGCGTAAGTGACAGTCAAAGCATAACCTGCATTATATAAACCGACATCGGCCTCGGAACCCAGCTGCATCATAAAAGCCCGGATCAGAAATTCACTTCCGGATGTGAAAATTCCACCTAAGGTAAAAGCTATACCTAAACGAATCATCGGACAACCGGACTTAAGCACGGTCCAGGAATTCAAAACGTAATGAAAAGGATATAAACGAAAGGAATAATAACACATTGACGACACGGTCAATAATGCAATCAGCAATAAAGAGGCTATGATACCGCTCTCACCCCAGATCAGATAAACCGGCAAACAAAGTAAAATGGCACCCAAGGAAACAATAATGGATTGGATGGCTACTTTTTTAAGTTGCCTCGTTCCTTTCAATACTGCCAGTTCACAACCGGAAACAGTCATGAGTGCAACAACCGGAGAAAGCCAAAGAAATGCTATCCAATGCGATATATCCTGAAAATAAGCCCAGCTAAGACATGGTGAAAGCAATACACAAAGCAACATGCCACACAAAGCCGTCAAAAGACTCCAACTACGAATCACCTTAATAAAATGAATCAATTCTTCATGATTGTCCTGTTCATACAATTCAGAGATGTGACGGACAGCACTGAATGGTATACCTAAGTTAGTGGAATTATTCAATAAGGTAATGGCTGTGTTATACAACGAAATCAGGCCTAATCCAGATGGCCCCAGAATGACAGCGACCAATTTGTTTTTAACAAGCGATGCCAGCAGATTCATCCCTTGAATGCCTCCAAACAATCCTGTATATTTAATTACATGATCATATGCTTCAGATTCACCTTCCAACTTATGTTTTTCACCGGTCTCCATAATATTTCAAGTATAAAGAACAAAGATACAGTTTTTTCACCACATCATTTAATTACCACATTAAAAATCCATCCAGTTTAAAACCATTCTTTTTCTATCTGCAAATGCGATTCCGTTCAAGCACAGGCCTTAAAAACAAGTCATCCTTTTGAAACATCACAAATGAAACAAGATCATAAACGATTATCACAACCGATCACAACATGAAAGAATATAAAAAAGCCCGTCTGTCCTTTAAACAAACGGGCTACTGATCTTATTTATAACATGATTATCATTCGATAATAGTCATTTCGTCAATCAAATGTCCACAACCTCCCAGTTTCTCTAATATAAAGAGTACATAACGGATATCCAAAGCTATGCAACGCTGAAGATTATTGTCGAAACTGATATCACCACTCAAAGATTCCCAATTTCCATCAAAGGCACAACCTATCAACTGGCCTTCTCCATTAATAACCGGAGAACCTGAATTTCCTCCTGTAATATCATTGGTTGTTAGGAAACAAACCGGCATGGTACCATCTTTCAAGGCATAGCGTCCATAATCAGCATTCTGAATCAGTTCCTTCAGTTTTGCAGGAACATTGAACTCACGGTTATTAGGATCTTCTTTCTCCAGAATACCTTTAGTCGTTGTATAATAATCGTAGTAAACACCATCACGCGGACGATAAGACTTCACATTACCATAAGTCAAACGAATTGTAAAGTTAGCATCCGGATAAGAAGGTACGGGGAGCTTCATCTCACCCAATCCACGGATATAAGCCTTATGGAGCAAAGCCAATTCTTTGGTCAAAGCACGATATTGCTTGCTCAAGGTATCCAGCTTTTCTATTTTTGCTCTGGAATATTGTGTAGCCAAATCACGGTCAATTGCCTTTATCGTCGGTTTTTTAAGGAATTTATCCAGATTGGCTCTGCTAGAGAAGATAGAATGATCATACATATCATCAACATAGGCATCTATGTTGCCTTTATATTTATCTTCTATAGTCTGATAAAATGCTGGTAACTGGTCTTTATCCAATGCTTTGGCCAATGCGGGCAACATGGCTTTCATTACCGTACGGTCTACATCATGATCATAATCCTTGTTGAATAACTTCTCATAAGAAATTTCAAGCTGAGCCAATGTGAAATCCAACAAAGAATCATTTTTCTCGGCAATAGCTTTTTTAATCTGATCCATCAATGCAGGAGGACAACCAAAACGTATTGTACCATTCAGACCCTCATAAATGTAATTCAACTGACGATATACCGGGGTACTCTTTTCTACAATGGCATCAATTTTTTCTACCACGCCCTCATATTCAGGCTTACCTTTTGCAAATGCTGCATATTTCTTTTCCTGTTCTGCTTTAGTTCCCAACACATCATTATCTATGATGGCCTTATTCATACCAATAGAGTTTTTCCAGTAATTACTGCTGGACGCAAACTTGCTGGCATACTGTATACGGACTGTATCACTGGAAGCCATTTCCTTCTTCAATACATCCAGATATACCGTACGCATGTCTATCATAGCCTGATTGTCGGCTGTCATGCGTTGTTTTACCTCACTTTGAGTCAAATATCGACTTGTACTTCCCGGGAATCCCATGATCATGGCATAGTCACCTTCATTAAGACCTTTGATAGATATAGGAAGATACTTGGGCGTTTTCAAAGGAACATTTTTCTCATTATAGGCAGCTGGTTCTCCATTCGCATCTGCATAAATACGGAACATGGAAAAATCACCAGTATGACGAGGCCACATCCAGTTATCTGTTTCGCCTCCAAACTTACCCACACTTGAGGGAGGTGCGGCAACCATTCTGACATCGCTATAGACTTTATAATAAATCAAGTAGAACTTATTACCTGCATAAAACGGCAATGCCAAAGGTTCAATTCCAGGCTTTCCTTTCAGGTCGCTCTTCTCCAGTTCTTCAGCAGCTACCTTTTCAAGGAATGGATTTGTCAGGGCTTCGTATTCATCGACCTCTCCTGATTTGATTTTTGCATTAATCAAATCTGTAATATCAACAATACGATGTACGAAACGGAATTCCAAACCCGGAGTAGGCAATTCTTCTGAACGATTCTTTGCCCAGAAACCATCTGTAAGATAATCGTGTTCAACAGAACTATGTTGCTGGATAGAAGCATATCCGCAATGGTGATTAGTCAGAATAAGTCCTTCCGGTGAAATAATTTCACCCGTACAACCTCCTCCAAAAATACCAACTGCATCTTTTAAAGAGACTTTACCCGGCTGATAAATTTCATCAGCTTCAAGTTTTAAGCCCTGCTTTTTCATCATATCTATGGCGTTCTGCTCTTTCATCAGCTGAAGCAACCACATTCCTTCATCTGCCCACAACGGCATTCCTAATACTACGGCAACAACCGTAACCAATAGCTTTTTTAACTTCATTACTGTCTTTCTTGTTTTTGATATTTAACTTAATTATTTGTCCGTATCTCGCTATTGATGAATATTTTTATACTAAAAAATCTGAAATAATCATCAAATAACTTTTCAGACGGCAAAGTTATGCAATAATTCTGTTTTTACGAATTATTTTAATTACATATTTGAATTTTATATTTTATAAACCAACTCAACTTATGTAACTGATTCAATTCTTCGCATAAAAATCCTCTGTCTGAAACCCTGCAAATAATTTGAAAAAGAATGTTTTTTTAAATACCTTTGTATAAACACTATGAAATGCCATGAAACAATCCATCTGTTTTATTCTCCTCTTTTCATTCTTTTCCATTATTAATCATACTCTCAAAGCACAATTCATTTGGACTGAAAACATACCTTTATCCAACCAACTTCCCTCCAATGAAATGACCGACATCTGGCAAGATAAAAATGGATTTGTCTGGATTGGAACCACAAACGGACTGGCCCGTCTTGACGGCTACCAAATGAAACTATTTCAAAACAAATATCATCATACACAGCAACTGACATCCAACCATATCACTTGTATTGCAGAAACAGATTCTCATATCTGGGCTGGAACCGACCACGGATTAAATCTTATCAATAAAATAACACTAAACACAGAAGAATGTCCGATTAAAGCATTGCGGACTGCTCCAATTAAAGCACTCTGTACTGACACGAGCCAAAATATATGGATCGCCTCACAGGGACTGCTTTACGAAGTAAATCTTGAAAAAAAATACCAAAAAATATATGCTTTCACAAACACACAGCATAAAAGACAAACACGCATCAACTCCATCTACCGTGACAGACATCAACAGATATGGATATGCACACCCGAAGAAATCTTTATCAAAAAAGGATTATCGAAAAATATCAGGAAATTAAGACTTAAGTCTAATCCCAACACGGCAACCGTCATGGAAGACAAGGATGGCAATTATTGGTTGGGAACATGGGGAGAAGGATTATGGCAAATTGTCAGAACCGACAACGGACGGATGAAATCCATCCACCATCCCATAAAAAAACACAAGATCTCCGACACGGAAAAAAGATTCTTCAGCCTCGCTCAGGATCATGACGGATATATATGGGCTATGGCCTACAACGGCCTGTACAGATTCAAACCGGACCGGCATGGCAAACCACCAGTGACGGCACTACTGCCACCTCATATCGATGCCGACAAAATGTATACTAAAATCATCACAGGAGCAGACGGAAATCTTTGGCTCAGTTCCTATGACGGGGGAACCCTCGTTTCGTTCCGCAACGACCGGATCACGGAATTCCCCATAAAGGAAATGGTTGACGAACTTAACCGGACACCCAACCTGCTTACGCTCGACAAGGACAAGGAGGGCCGATTCTGGTTCATACAGGACCGGTTGGGACTGTGCGTATACAGCCCCGACGCATCAGGACACCGGTTTGCAAAGGCTGATGCAAGGGATCTGCAGGCCACCATCGACGCACGCGTATCGGCTGCAAGCTGTTTTGAAAAAAACGGGATTTGGATAGCTTCCCCCGCCACAGGACACATCCTGCTTTTCGTCTTCGAAAAAGGACGTATCGTCAGAAAACGGACAATCTCTCCGCCGGGGCACGGACGGCCGGCACAAATCATCGAAAATGGGGACGGTAATCTGTGGATGAGATACGGAACGACAATCATTTTGACAGACAGGAACGGACATGCAGCAGCCGGTCTGCCTGACACATGCCAGTTCAGCTGTATGGCGCCTTACGACGGGAAACAGATCATTGCCGCCGGCAAAGACAGGCTATTCGTCCTGTCGGGCGAGAACGGCCGTCTGAACTGCAGCCCGGTCACACCGGTCATCCGCCTGACTGACGACGAATCCGTTCTGATGATAGGGGCCGACTGCCTGGGAAGGGTGACAATGGCTACAAACAAGGGACGCCTGATCGGTTACAATATTAAAAGCCGGACCTCCCGCTCTGTTGAATGGCCGGATATCAGAAAAGAAACTCCAATCAATATCATAACCCGAAATGACCGTACGGCAGTCGTCACGAACAGGCGTATCATCATTTCCGAACCGCACAGTAACGGAACAACCTCATTTGAAGCTCTGGAAGGACAGGCTTCAGTAGACATCTATCGCGACAAGGCTGCCTGCTCGGATCCTGACGGCACATTTTATGCCGGTGGAAAAGGAGGATTCGTAGCTTACCGCACCGGAAAGGAACCAACAGGAAAGAATAACCGCCATCTCATCCGGCTTTCGGCCATAACGGACGCCGAAGGCCGGACGCCACCCATGGTCATGAAAGGAAAAACACCTCATGTCATTCTGGGACCTGACTCCACAGCCCTGACGATCAGCCTGACCACCGCGCAACACGATATGGCGGCAAAAATAAGAATAGCCTGCCGGCTCAAAGGGGTAGACCAATCCCGGGTAATTCTGCCTCGCGGAGAAAACACGGTCACCTATCGCTATCTTCCCGCCGGAGAATTCATACTCGAAGCCCAAGCTACCGACAGATACGGACGATGGCTGCCGGCATCGGCATTGCTGCATATCGTCCGACGACCTCACTGGTATGAAGGTACATGGGCCATGGCTGTTTATGCCGGCATGATTCTGCTGGTATGCTCTGCCGGTATGATTGCAGCACGAAAGCGTATGGAAAAGGAGAACCGCCGAAAGCTTAATGAAGCTCTCGCCCAGGCCAGGCTGGACTATGTGACAGGAATGACACACGAATTGCTCACACCTCTCAACACAATAGCCTGTACAGGTGAATATTGGGAGAGGCATTTTCCTGAAGAACAGCAAAAGACACAGGTTCTCAAAAACAACATCTACAGACTGAAACAACTTATACAGCAGGTTCTTGATTTGCGGAAAACCGACTATCACAAATTGACCGCACAGGTCACGTATACCAACCTGAGCGCATTTATCCGCAAGGAGGCAGAAGCTCATTTCATACCCATGGCCGCACAAAAAGACATTGATCTGCAGATCGTGACCCCTGCAGACGACATTCTGGGATGGGCGGACGAAGACAAACTCGACAAAATGATCTACAATCTGGTAGCCAATGCCGTCAAATATACCCCGAAGGGTAAACGCATTGTCATCAGCCTGCACACGGATGGCGTCCCGGACCGGCAGAAGGCCGTCTTCATGGTGGAAGATCAGGGGCCGGGCATGAAACCGGACGAAACAGACAAGGTGTTCAACAGGTTCTATACCGGACGGCACGCGCTCAAAGGTGCGTCCAACGGCATTGGTCTGGCTCTGGTAAGGGAACTGGCCCGAATACATCACGGAACTGCCGGCATAGCGCGCAATACGCCGGGAAAGGGAGCGGCCTTTTTCATATCCATTCCCCTGTCGGCATCCTGTTACGCCGAAGAAGAGATCGCACAGGATCATCCGGCCAATGCTGAAGAGTATGCCGGAAACGAAACGGAGGAAGACACAAACGCCCGGCAGGAGAAAACAACAGACAAGGCGAAAGCCCCGGTGATACTGCTCACGGATGACAATCGCGAATGGGTTGATTTGGCTGCAGAGATCATGCAGGACCAGTACCGGGTCATCAAGGCACATGATGCGGCCGAAGCTATGGATGCTCTCGCCCGTCACCGCATAGATGTGATCATCATGGATGTGATGATGCCACAAACTGACGGATGGACGTTGTGCCGACAGATCAAAGACAACATTGATTACAGCCATATACCTGTGATCATGCTGACTGCATGCACCCAGGAAACAGATCGCATCAAATGTTACGAAGCCGGAGCGGACGGATATCTGACCAAGCCTTTCGATATAAAGGTGCTCACGGCCAGAATAGACAACCTCATTGCAGCCAGGCGGAAAAAGCAAAAGTTGTTCCGACAAGAGGAACATATCCACATGGACGAACCGGACGAGGCGTCCGGAGACACGATTTTCATGCAATCTCTGGCGGACTGCATCGGCAATCATCTCGACGACGAGCACTATGGGCTAGACGCACTGGCCGCAGATTTGCACCTGTCGAAATCCACACTGCACCGCAAAGTGAAAACCATGACGGGACTCACGCCCCTGGAGCTGATGCGGAACATCCGTCTGAAACAGGCCTGCCGGATGTTGGCACGCCATGACCGCAGCATATCGGAAGTGGCTTATGCCACGGGGTTCTCCACACCCAAATATTTTACCAGATGCTTCAAGGAGGAATTCGGGGTCACGCCCAGCGAATTCCAACAGGACGGTGGCATACGCCAAAACGGCAAAAACAGGGCATAAATGGGAGCAGAACAGGCGTATGACAGCATTTTCACCCTTATTTGAAAGAATCGTATACCATAATTCCGGCCTGATAGCGGTAGCTTTGCCACAGAATCAATTCTGATTAATCACACGGACACGAGAACCGGACAGTCTTTGTATAACCATAATAAAAACAAATCGGCATGAATAAAAAAAGAAAAAAACATTTCAACTGGAGATGGGGGCTGATCACGCTGTCTGCCTTGTGGACTGCGACGACCGCAACAGCCACTGCGCGGGATCTCACTACAGACCCGAACAACCGTGATGAACCCGTAAGGGAAATACCTCTGAACCAAAACTGGAAATTCAATCGGGGGGAGTGTCCCCAAGCCAACGAAAAGGATTTTGACGATACCTCTTGGCGTACACTCAACCTGCCTCACGACTGGAGCATCGAAGGACGACCCGAAGCGAACGAACCTTCCGGCAACGACGGCGGATATTATCCTGCCGGCAGCGGGTGGTACAGAAAAACGTTCCGTTTCACGCCCGACAGCCTGAAACCGGCTACTACCATCCTTTTCGATGGGGTTTATCAGGGAGCGGAGGTTTATGTCAACGGGGAAAAGGCCGGTGGCAGACCTTACGGTTACTCTGCCTTCAGCATCGATATCTCGCAATGGCTGAAGAAAGGCGACAACACCTTGGCTGTGCATGTAGACAACAGCAGACAGAAGAATTGCAGATGGTATTCCGGATCAGGCATCTACAGGGAGGTACGGCTCATACGCACGCCTGAGGTGCACTTTACGCCCTGGGGTATCGATGTGCAGACCGAACGGATCATGCCAAACGGCAACGGCACCCGGACTGCCTTGCTCTGGATAAGGACCACCCTGCGGAACAAGCTTCCGAAGGATACCACGCTGGCCGTAGTGGCACACATCCGTATCGGAGAGGGACGGGATTACACCGTCGTAAAACGTGCCACCATCGGAGCCGGAGCCACCATGGATGTGGTACAGCAGGTCAATGTGGAAATCGGCGACAGTCTTCTGTGGAGCCCGGACTCTCCCGTGCTCTTCAATGCCGAAGCTTATACAGCTGCGCCCCATACGACTGTTTCCTCATGGCGGCCGGAGCCTGAATATGATCACATCGGTACGGAATTCGGTATCAGGTCCATCAGCCTGTCGCCCGACAAGGGGCTTGTCCTCAACGGCAAGCCGCTGAAACTCAACGGAGGCTGTCTTCACCACGACAACGGTTGCCTCGGAGCAGCAGCATGGAAGGATGCGGAGTGGCGTAAGGCGCGCCTGATGAAAGAGGCGGGATTCAACGCTGTACGCACTGCGCACAATCCGCCATCGGAAGAATTTCTCAATGCCTGCGACCATATAGGTCTGCTGGTCATTGACGAGGCTTTCGACGGATGGCGGACAGCCAAAAACACGCATGACTATGCCTCGCTGTTCGACAAATGGTGGCTGGCTGATATCGAATCGATGGTCAGAAGAGATCGCAGGCATCCGTCCATATTCTGCTGGAGCATCGGCAACGAAATTATCGAACGTAAATCAGCCGAAGCCGTGATAACGGCCAATGCGCTGGCTGGGGCAGTCAGGAGACTGGACGAATCACGACCGGTTACATCGGCACTGGCGGCCTGGGACAGCGACTGGGAAATATACGACCCGCTCGCAGCAGCACACGACATCACGGGATACAATTACATGATCCACAAAGCGGAATCGGATCATCTGCGTGTGCCGGAACGCATCATGATGCAAACGGAATCTTATCCCAGAGATGCCTTCACCAACTGGACCAAGGTCAATGATCTTCCTTATGTCATAGGTGATTTCGTATGGACAGCCATCGACTACCTGGGTGAATCGGGCATCGGACGGTTCTATTACAAGGGCGAAACCGAAGGTGAACATTATCACCGTCCGCAGTATCCCTGGCACGGGGCTTATTGTGGCGACATCGACCTGACAGGATGGCGCAAACCTATATCCCACTATCGGGAAATTCTCTACAGCCGGGAAGAGAAGCTTTATATGGCTGTGAAAGAACCGAACGGATACCGTGGGGAGATAAAGGAAACGCAATGGTCGGTGTGGCCCACATGGGAAAGCTGGAACTGGCCGGGACATGAAAGCAAGGACATTGACGTGGAAATTTATTCCCGATACCCTGCCGTGAGACTTTATCTCAATGACAGGCTCATCGACGAAAAAGCCACCGGTAGGGAACAGAAATTCAAGGCGGTGTTCAGGATACCATATCAGGCTGGCGTCCTGCGGGCGACAGGCGTGAAGGACGGAAAGGAATGCGAAAGCATGACCATCGCCACGGCTGGAGAACCCTATACCATCCGTCTGAAAACAGACCGCACGGAAATGAAGGCTGACGGGGAATCCCTGGCTTTCATCACGGCTGAAATTATCGACCAGCAGGGACGGACCGTTCCTGATGCGGACAACCTGATAGAGTTTTCAACCGACGGGCACGGACGCCTGCTCGCCACCTGCAGTGCCGATCTGAAAGACTGTGTGCCCTACACTTCCGCACAACGAAAAACATGGAAAGGAAGGGCTATGGCCGTCATCCAGTCCATACACGGACAGAAAGGACATCTTAATATCAAGGTCAGGGGAAAAGGACTGAAAACAACGTCGCTGACCATAGATTGCAAGGATTAACAAGAACGGTACCGGCATCCCTGCCCGCAATAACAGACACATTTCGGCCGTTTGTCATCAGGACGGATGTCTGAATCGTCTGCCGGAGTGCCGTCCGGACGGCACTCCGCTTTATTCTGAATTCTCCCGTTTCAGCATGGCTCTGTTCACAGAGAGGCTGAAACGGGCGTTTTTTTATCCTGTCATAAAACCACCGAACGGAGCATCTCTCCTGAATGGTTCCGGTCCGGACGTACTTGCAAGGGCACGAACAGTATGTCTCCGCCTGTCTGGCATGAAATACCATTTCCTCATCTTACAGGGATACCTTTACCGGCCTCCGGAAACCGAAAAAGCAGGATATGTTACATGAGAGAAAATAAATATTACATGGTCAAAAGTCATGAAACGGACGGGCAAACATCTCATATCCTGTCAGAAATAACCTGACGGAATATGTATTAACTTTGTATCGGATCATATCCGTTCCTTGATCCGAAACGGCAGATGCGGACTATTCATTTTTTATTAAAATAAGACCATGAAAACGATAACCAACACTTTCAAGACACTGGCTTTGGCCGTCATGGCCATTCCTGTCCACAGTCTCGCGGCCGAACAGTTCGTCAGATTCGGCATAAAGGACAATGCCGTACCGATATGCCAGAACGGACAGACGGCTGATATCGTCGTCGATCCGGACGAATTCAAAGGCGTAACCATAGCGGCCCGCTCGCTGGCAGATGACTTCATGAGAGTCACTGGACAAAAAGCCGGTCTGGAACAACAGGCTGACGATGACGAAGTGCAAATCATCGTGGGATCAATGGACCGGAGCGATCTCATACGCCAGTATATCCGGCAGGGACTCATAGACGGCAAACTGCTCAAGGGCAAACGCGAGGCTTTCGTTGTCTGCACGGTCAACTCACCTCAACACGGACGGAAAGTAGTTATTGCCGGTTCCGACCAACGGGGAACCATCTATGGCATATACGAACTTTCCCGGCAGATAGGGGTGAGTCCGTGGTGGTGGTGGGCAGACGTACCGACACAAAAGCAACAGCAGATCAGCATCCTGCCGGGCACCTTCACGGATGGCGAACCGGCCGTGCGTTACCGCGGAATCTTCCTCAACGACGAGGCGCCGTGCCTGACCACCTGGGCAGCCAACACGTTCGGCAACCCGCCGGGCGGACACCGGTTCTATGAACGGGTTTTCGAACTGATTCTCCGGCTGAAGGGTAACTTCATCTGGCCGGCCATGTGGAGCTGGGCCTTCTATGAGGATGATCCGCTCAACAGCCGCACGGCACAGGACATGGGCATCATCGTGGGGACCTCGCACCATGAGCCGATGGGACGCAACCACCAGGAATGGGCGCGGAGGAGAAAACAGTTCGGGGCATGGAACTACCGCACCAACAGGGATACCATCCGCAATTTCTTCAGATATGGCATCGAACGCATAAAGGACACCGAGGATCTGGTCACTATCGGCATGAGGGGCGACGGAGACGAGGCGATGAGCGACAAGACGGACGTGGAACTGCTGGAGGAAATCGTGCGCGACCAACGGAAAATCATCAGAGAGGTGACCGGACGACCAGCGGACAAGACACCGCAGGTGTGGGCGCTTTACAAAGAAGTCATGCAGTATTATGAGGCGGGCATGAAGGTGCCCGATGATGTCACCATGCTTCTCTGCGACGACAACTGGGGCAATGTCTGCCGGGTACCCAACGCCAAAGAAAGGAAGCATCCCGGCGGATGGGGCATCTATTATCACGTGGACTATGTGGGCGCACCGCGCAACTCCAAATGGCTCAACTGCACGCCGCCGGCCCACATGTGGGAACAGCTCGACCTGGCCTATGAAGCGGGAATCGACAGGATATGGATTCTCAACGTGGGCGATCTCAAGCCGATGGAATATCCCATCACGCTCTTCCTCGACATGGCATGGAACCCGAGGCAGTTTACGGCGGACAACCTGCCACAACATGCCGAGAGATTCTGCAGCGAGACGCTGGGCAGCGAACATGCAAGCGAGGCAGCCAGACTGCTTACCGAATATGCCCGTTTCAACGGCAGGGTGACACCGGAAATGCTCGACCACCGCACCTACAACCTGGAAAACGGGGAGTGGGACCGCGTCTGCGCCGAATATACCGCACTGGAAGCTGACGCGCTCAGGCTGTATAACCACATGGAGGCACAGCGGCGCGACACGTATCGCCAGCTCGTTCTCTTCCCCATACAGGCCATGGCCAACCTCTACCGCATGTATCACGCGCAGGCCATGAATCTGCATCTGGCCAAGATGAACATGCCGGAAGCCAACATTTGGGCGGACCGTGTGGAAGAGGCCTTCAGGCTCGACTCGATGCTCTGCAGGGAATACAACCGCGACATCGCGGGCGGAAAATGGAACGGGATGATGATCCAGAAGCACATCGGATACACGTCGTGGAACGACAGTTTCAAAAAGGACATCTGTCCGGCCACCAGACGGGTGGAAGATACGGACAGGAACGGAGGATACGTGTTCATGCCCGAAGGCGGATACGCGGCCATGGAGGCTCCACATTATTTCGAAGCTGTACCCACAGAGGGCACGCAGTGGACGTTTATCGCGGGCATAGGAAGGACTTTGGGCGGCATGGCGCTGCGGCCGTACGACCGGAAAGCGGAGGGGGCGGCACTGAAGTACCGTCTCAGGCTGCCGGAGGGAACGGACTCGGCCACCGTGCATGTCGTTGTGCGCTCCACACTGGCCTGCTTCCGTCCTGAAGGCCACCGCTACAGGATAGGGTTCGAAGGAGGCGCGCAAGAAACGGTCAACTTCAACCATAACCTGAACGAAAGGCCGGAAAATGTCTATACGGTATATTATCCTACCGTGGCACGGAGGGTCATCGAAAAGACGGTCAGGATAGCCCTGCCGGAAGCTGATGCAGAGGGCTGGCACACACTGGTGTTCCGTCCCGTCGAACCGGGCACGGTACTGGAGAAAATAGTCGTGGACTATGGCGGCTACAGCCCGTCGTACCTTTTCATGCAGGAATCGCCTTGCAGAAGACTGCCCCGCTGACGCCCCTGACGGCAGCCCGGACATCATACTGAAAAAACATCACACGGCGGTTACCCGGACGAACAGCGGGGCAGCCGCCTTTCCTTAAATCTTCAACCGACATGAAACATCAGATCTTACTTTCTGTATCCTTGGCGGCCCTGGCGGCCGCAAACGGTCTGCCGGCACTGGCTGACCACACGGAAGCCACAGCGGATATCCGCACCGCCGAACGCGCGCAGCACATCGACGGATTCGGGGGCTGCGGCATGAACGGCCAGTGGGTGGACGTCTACAACGAAAAAATGGTGGACATGCTTTGGGGACGCGACGGCATGCGTTACAACATCATGCGCATACGCATAGCCCCGGATGAAAGCAACTGGAACGGTTACACCAATCCGGTCAGATGGGCGCGCCAAAGGGGGGCATTCATCTTTGCCACACCCTGGACGCCTCCCTACCGCTTCAAGACGGGAGCCACACAGACGTGGGGGCAGTCGTCCATACACGGTCATATCCGCACGGACAGCATCGAGGCGTATGCCCGATGGCTCGAAAGGTACCGACAACACATGGCGCAGCAGGGAGCGCCCGTCGACATGATCTCCATACAGAACGAATGTGACTACGACCCCGACTACGAGGGATGTCTCTACAGCGTGCAGGAGATGACGCAGATGATCGGGGCGGCCCGGAAACTGATCGACCCGTCGTGCCTGGTGATGGCACCGGAATGCTTCGGATGGGACAGCCACAAGTATAACCGCGAACTGGTGCGCTCGGCGGCCGTCAGGCGCAACACGGACGTATGGGGCAACCATATCTACGGGGTGAACGACATGACTTACGTGGACTATGTGACGGGGCTCACGGGACGCCCGATGTGGATGACGGAATATATCTTCGACGAGGGACAGACGGGCACGTGGGAGGATGCCTGCGGGTTTGCCTCACAGATCGATTCATGCCTGAGGGCAGGGTTCAGCGCTTATGTCTATTATAATATGGTGGACCACATGTTCGGCGACGGAACCGGCGGAGGCAATCCGGCGTTCCTGAGCAAAATGGCTTACGTCATGGGGCATTATGCGCACTTTGCCACCGGCAAGGACCGCGTGAAGATGGTGTTTACGGCCGAAAAGGGTGCAAAGCCGGAGGGGTCGGCTTATCTGAACGCGGCGGGCGACACGCTCTGTCTGTTCGTGCTCAACCGTTCGGCCGACAGCGTCCGGCTGAAGGTGGACCTGCCTTTCGAATGCCGGCAGGCGGCCGCCGTCATGACCAACGAAACAAGAAGTTTCATGCGGTCTTCGCTGACCGACAGGTGTAAGGGACTGACCTCGCCCGTTGTGGAACTGCGGCCGCAGGCTCTGTATACGCTGATATTCACCCGGAATGAGGAAAACGCCTCGGAACCCGTTCCGGAAGCCGGCCAACCGGCAATATGGAAAACGGCCGGAGAGACGAACCCGCTGTTCCCGACCGGATTCTGCGGCGATCCGGCTGCCCTGTCCCACGACGGACGGCTTTATGTGTTTGCGACCAACGAACAGCAGGCTTTCGATGCGACAGACGGCATGGAGGGCAGCGACGGCAAACGGATCTCGTCACTGACGGTGATGTCGACGGCCGACATGGTGAACTGGACCTGGCATGGCATCATCGACCTGAAGGCGGTGTGCGGCGGACGCGTCGCCTGGGCGGCTGCTCCATCCGTACTCGCGCGGACGGAGGATGACGGCCTGACACATTTCTATCTTTATTTTGCCAACAGCGGAAAGGGCATCAGCGTCGTGACGGCCACTTCGCCCGAAGGGCCTTGGACCGATCCGCTAGGAAAGGACCTGCTGACGGGATACACGGGACTGGAAGCGGGCATCGGCACGGCTTTCGACAGCAAGGGCGCGGCCTGGATGGCTTTCGGAGGGGGAAAGGCCGACGAAACGGATCCTCAGGCCGGAAAGGCCTGTATCATCCGGCTGGCCGACAGTCTGACCGCAACGGAAGGCGAAACAGCGGATATCCCAGCACCTTATCATGAGGGGGGCAACCGACTGACGCTGATGGGGGGCAAACTGGTATTTTCCTACACCACGGGCAGCGGCGCACGCACGGACTGGCCGTCGTATGGCAGTTCTCTGGAAGCTCCGGGCGAAAAGTGTGTCTGTTACTTGGTTTCAGGCCAGCCGCTCGAAAGCGGCAGCTGGGACTACCGCGGGACGTATCTGGCCAATCCGGCGGAAAAGGGCTATCCGGACAGCGGCAACAGGGCTTCGATCCTGAAATTCGGCTCGGCGTATTATCTCGTGTACCAGACGGGAGCACTGGAACAGATGATGGGGATCAGCGGCCGTTATCATAACATCGCGGCGGCCCGGGCGACAGTCGTGGAGCGCTCGCAAAGGATCTCGCCCGTGGAGGTGAGTGCCGGCGGCACCTTGCAACTCACGGCCGCACGCCCCGATGCCTATGACAGGCAACAGGCGGAATCGCTCTGCAACACGTGGGGAACCCGGCCTGAAACTGACGGCGCAGCCGTATCTACGGCTTACCTGAAGACTACAACCGGCAAGGCCTGGACGATGGTGAAGGGGGTGCAGTTCGGCAACGACGGCACGGCGACGCTGAAGATGCGGCTGCGCGGCAAAGGACAGTTCAGCGTCTGCACCGACAGTCTGGGCGCACAGCCTCTGGCCGCACTGGCATTCGACGAAAGCGGATGGGCCACGTTGGAAGCGGAGTGCGGGCAAAACGTGACGGGCGTACACGACCTTTATTTCATGATTGAAAGCAAGGAGGGAGTTGAATTCGACTCCTGGCAGTTCACCCAAAAGAAAGGAACCGGTGTGAACGAAACCGGAATGGCCGGACACGGTACCGTAACGGAAGAGGAATATTACCTGATGTCGGGTGTCAGGGTCGGAGAAAAACCGGATAAAGGGCCTTTCATTGTCAAGACCCGGTATGAGGACGGCACAACGGTGACCCGTACCATCAACACCATGGATTGAAACTGCCGGTCCGGCGGGACCTGATCCGTTACGGTGACGGATCAGGAAAAGACCTGCCCGCAGTGACGGAAAAGCGGGGGAAGGAGTGACAAAGGCCGGACGTCGGCTGCACTTGCCGGGCTTTTCCATCGGAATGAAAAGAACAGGTCAAAAACCGGCATGGACATTCCTCCTGAGTGACAGGTCGCGACGGTCGCATCCCAAAAGGCCGTATCAAATAAAAGGGCCGTATCAGACTCTGCATGGAGTCATGATACGGCCCTTTCTTTATTCTTTCAGGGGGATGCCGGGTTTTCGAATGATAAGTTCATGTTTCCCGGAATCGGGTTTTGAGTCGCCCTCGTTTTCATGTAAAACCGGGCTTGACGGACAGGGAGCACGGGTACGGTCTGTGTCTGTTTTCAGACGCCGTTTCCGTTAAAAGGAATCCTCCTGCCGACACCGTACCAGGAAAAGGCAGGGCATGCGGCAGGAGGATCAAAAGCCATTGGTATGCTGAATCCGTACGGTCTGTCCCGACCGGTCTCAGGCAGAAGACAAGGTGTCATCACTGACCGGATGGCAACCGGATGTCCACAGACCTAAAGACGGTTGAAACGCACCAGATAGGTCTTGGTCTGGCCACGGTAGGTACATTTCACCATACCATCCTTGTCTTTGCTGCCCTGGGTGACACTGACGGCTACGGACGGATCGGATGATACGGCCGACAGGCGGGGCATGGATGAAGCGGACGAAGGCACATCGCAACGTACCTCATAGGTGGTGCAATCCGTCAGACCGTTGGCTGATGTGGAACGCAACGGGATGACAGGCATGGCCAGGTCCTTACCGTCTGCCTTGATCTGTACGACCGGCACCTGAGGACGTTCCAGTGTCTGTCCCTTCTTGCTGAATCCCAAACCGATGAGGTCGCACAGCGGAGCCTGTCCGGTACCTTCGGCCACCAGGTAAACGGCATGCTTGCCGTCGAGACCGTCCACGGCTGCGGACACGTCAAGACTGAAACGGGTCACTTCCTGCACACTGCCGGCCGGCACACTGATCTCGCCCAGACGGATGCCTTTCCATACGGCATTGTCCCAAGGACCGTCGAGCCAGACACTGACCTTGAAGGCTTCATCCGTGAGGGGTTTGAGGAAGAGGTTGAAACGGGTGGCGTTCCCTTTGGCCGTGCCTTCGAAGGCTTTCAGGCCGTTGCGGGGAGCATCCAGGCCGCCGAAACCGAAATATTTGTAACCTACGATATGGCCGTTGCGCATGCCGCCCACAGGAGCGCCGTTGTCCCATACGTCCCAGCTGTCCTGCTGCAGGCGCACGTCGGAAAGATAACAGGCTATGCCGGCGGAATAATAGGCGTAAGGCGGAAGGCCGTAGATGTGGAATCCTTCGGAAGTGACTTCAGCACCGCGGTACTCATGTCCCTGGCTGTCGGCCACGGTGCGGCGGCCTTCGGGCGCAAAGGGATCGTAACCGGTAATCACCACCTTGCCGCCTTCCGACACGGGGCGTTCGTCACTGACCACTTTCACGGGAGCTACCATGGCCTGACGGGCGAAACCGAAACCGCGCGGCGGACGGTGGTAGAACACGTACCATTGTCCGTTGATCTGTTCCATACTGCCGTGAGTGTTGTGTCCGGCATTGGTGGTGACGATGCGGGTGCCGTCGCTGTTGAGTTCGGGTGCACGTGAGTCGACCAGCACACCGCCGCTCTTCCACGGACCGAGGGGCGAATCGCTGTAGGCATAGCGCAAAGCCGAATTGCTGCTGCCCACGCCGTAGTCGGGACCGGAATAGCCGCTGTAGATGGTCACGTACTTGTTGCCGATGCGGCGGATGGAAGAGGCCTCGAAGAAGTTGAACGCTCCCAGATCCTCTCCCGGCCAGATGCAGGGATAAGGCACGTCGGGCTGGCGAAGCTCGCCGTAACGCAGACCGGCCGGCATGAAATAGGGAATCACCTCGGTACCAGGACGTACGGAGTACATCGTGGACTGGTCGAGCTGGGCGGCCATGGAGCGCTGGAATCCCCAGTAACCATAGGCACGGAAACCGATCTCATAATCGGGATCTGAAGGATCGGAGACATACTCCACGTAGATGGAGGGATCGAATCCCAGAATACTGCCGGGCAGGGTACGCTTGCCGTCCGGTGTCAGATTGACGGGTGTAAAAGGCCCGTCGGGACGGTCGCCACGGGCAATCATCGCTTCACGGCCTGCCCCGCGACTGTGGGGATAGAGGTAATATTCCTTACGGCCGTCCTTGCGGCGGATTTCCACCAGGTCGGGGGCGTACATCACGTCCCACTCGCCGTCAACGGCATAAGTGAAGATGGGACCTTCATCGCGCCAGCTGGACAGGTCGTCGACAGGAGCCGACCACATGCGGATGTCCGGACCGCAATAACTGTCATAACGCAAGTCGTGTGAACCGATGATGTAGATGCGGTAGTGTCCAGGCCGGTCCGGATCCTCAAACACGCGCGGCTCACCGTCCGGCAGATGCTCCCAAAGGGGCAGATAAGGGTTTCCTGCCCCGTGATAGACATATTCTTCGCCTGAAGAAGACGGCGAAACGGCAGTGTTTGCCAGAACTTCCCCCTGTATGGGATTGCCACACAGGAGCGCACAAGCCAGAGCCATCCCCCAGCCGGATTTTTTCATTCTCTTTTTTGTTGTCTTCATTTCCTGTAGTTTATTTATCGGATTTTTATTTGATATAAGCGGTTTTCCATATAGTCTTTCAGGGCAGCGGGCCAAAGACCGGCAAGATGCCCTCCCGCAGGGAAAGACCAGCGGCAAGCCTCACCGCAAACAACGACCGACTGCCCCGTCCGGCAAAAACCGAGGAAAGGAAGCCTCCGTCATCCATCGTCTCATGCCCCTGCTTTCATTCTGTGTTGCTGTCTGAAACCTGAATTACGTTCGAGTCCGGATCCGGACCGGATTTCCGGAAAGCCGTATGACGGATGTCGGTCGCCATCTGTCCGGATCTCCTTTACCAGAAGCCGGTCCGGCCGCAAAAACGATCTGTTTTCTGACAAGACAAATTTAAAGGTTTCCCTCTCAGCCGTTTTTTGTATTTGTAACACATTTCTTTTCGTATGTATCCTGCACGAAAAAAAAGTATGAATGTTGCCATATTGAAAAAAACTGCAACACAGCCGAAACTCATTTTTCTCCCAAGAGATTAACTTTGCAGCATAAGTTTATAATATAATGATTAGGTTAATGAAATTTGGCGGGCATCCGGTATGGGAAATATAAGATGCCCGTATTAACAAAAGAATTAGGTTAATGATTGGTTTCAAAAGGAAAGAGTTTGGTTTAAGGTGAATTCCTTCCCCAAAACAGGAAGAAACAGGTCCAAGGCCGTTCCGGGAGCGCCCGGAACGGCCTTGGTGCATATCGCCATCCTGTTTTCCGGCCGGCTACTACACACAATTAGATTTTTTGATATGAAATTCAAGATTGTCTATTGACTTCGCATCATCACTCCCAAGGGGCAGACTTGACTCAAACACCCTCAATGATACACGGCCGGCAAGTACGACACGACCGGTCTCCCGGTCTCGTCCCTGGTCGGCCAACCAAAAACGGCGGGAAGAAAATCTTTTTCCGATCCTCTTCCCGCCTGAACAACTTGTCAGTTTTTTTATACACTATCCGGTATATCCATGGAAGACCATATTCCCGAAGGAGCATCGCCTTTCGATTCGACCCCTCGGTGCGCGCTATCAGCGGCTGAATCCCCACCAGTCGAAATTGAACAGCTTGCAACCCTTGCGTCCGCGGAACACGAAATAGACGTCGTGTACGCCCTTCACCTTGCCGTCTACCGCTGAATCGATGCTTAGCCATTCTTCCCAACCGCCGGTGTGGGGCACGTTGATCTGGGTCACCATCTCGCCACCAATACTGTCCAGACGAACTTCCATACGGCCGCCACGCAACGCGCTGGCCACCGTAGCCGTGAACTGACGAGGCGACTTCTTGCCGAAATCCACTTCGCGGACCTTGATGTAATCCCCGTTATGGATATCCGACACATAGATGCCCGTCTGAGCGTTCGGTTCCGTGTGGACACCTTCGGAAAAAGCTATCGTCTCAGCTTCCACCCGTCCGTAAGGCGAGAGCGTACCCACCGGACTGACACCCTCACGCGTAGCATTGATAATGGGGAAGGTGCTGTCTTCATTATATTTGAACTCCTCAATGGCTACGCTCCGCCCGAATCCGCCTCCGCCGGGAAGTTTGCCGGTATGGTAGGCAAAATAAGAATGTCCCTTATAATCCGCCAGGCCACAATGGTTCGTGAACGATCCGGTATCCTGTAACGGCATGATCGGTCCCATGAACTTCCACGGTCCCAATGGAGAATCCGCCATGGAATAAGCGATATGTTCGGGCACGCCGCCAGCCGCATACAACAGGTAATACTTGTCTCCGCGGCGCGAAAGCCATGGCCCCTCCACATAGCCGCCGGGATACTTTTTGCCCTTCTCGCGTGCCGAAGCCAACGGTGCGCCTGTCGTCTCCTCGCTCTGCGGTACCTGACGCACCTCGCCCTTGAAGGAAATCATGTCGTCACCCAGTTCGGCATAGAACACATTGGGATTACCCCAATACAGATAGGCCCGCCCGTCGTCGTCGATCAGCACCGTCGGGTCAATGTAGGCCCAGTTGCCGTCGATGAGCGGTTTGCCCAACGCATCCTTGAACGGCCCCAGGGGACTGTCCGCCACAGCCACGCCGATGGCCATGGCACCGCTCAGACGCGAATGGGCACACACATACCAGTAGAACTTGCCGTTACGCTCCACACACTGGGCTGCCCACGCGCGGTCGTCAGCCCACGCAAAGTCCTCAAGGGCCAACGGCGAACCATGATCCGTCCAGTTCACCATGTCGCGCGAAGAGTAGACGCGCCACTCCTGCATCCAGAAAAAATCCGCACCGGCCTCGTCTCGTCCGGTATAAAGGTAAAACGTGTCGTCATGCACCAATGGAGCGGGATCGGTCGTATAACAGGTCTGTACCACTGGATTCTGCGCCACGACACCGGTATGAACCGAAAATGCCAATGCAAACAGCAAAAGAAATTTTGTCCTTGATTTCATGTTGTTTTCTTTTTTCATGATATGTCATTTAAATAAAGGTTTTTTCATCAGTCATCGACTGCAACCCGTCCTTCAGTCAGCGTCATTCACCAACTGTTTCCCAACGGAACACCGTCCCGTCGCAACGGTCGGGTAATGCGCCCGGCCAGTCGGCCCCGTATGGCTCGCCTGTAGACGGATGAATCCCCACGTAGCGATTGGTCTTCAGCGAAAGCAGCATACATTCCCCATGGAGCATGTCCTGCCAGAGGAACAGACTGCCTTCGGCCTCCTGCTTCAGGAGCCTCACATCAGAAGACAAGCCCTGTCCCACGACCGTCACGAACCCGCTGCCGTCCATCGCCTCGAGCGCCACGCGTCCCCGGCCGCGGTCGTGCACCCTGAACCGGCAAGCGCCCGACTTCGCCTCCGGGCTGCGGGGCGAAACCGAATGCAGCATGCCGTGGGGATTGGCCCAGGCCGGATTTCCCGTAGCCAGATTCACCAACGTAATGACCTTGCCCAAAGGCAGGTTACCGCTCCGGTCAGCCATTGGCTCGTCAAGCGTGAAGTCGTCAAACATTGCGTATCCTCCCTTTCGGCCTTTGGTATTATAGGCGAAAAGCGCATACCGCGTACCTTGGAACGTCTTCAGCTGGTAAGGCATCTTCACCGGACCGCCCAATGGCGTGTAATGCCGTCCGTCCACGCTGTAACTGAACTGCGCCACCGCCTTGTGGAAATCGCCGCTGGCCCGCAGATAAAGTTGCGCCACCGCCGCCGTATCCACCTTGACGGCCGCAGCCTGGTCACAGAACCGGAGGACATACTCATCCTCTTTCTTCAGAATGCCGATCCAGGCATAAGGCATGTTCAGCAATCCCAGACCGGCCACGTCGTCCGCTTTCAGCCGGGAGACATCCACCTTCACCGTCACCACCGAAACCGGTCCGACACCCCGTTGTGTCAGTGTGTTCCGCGCCCAAAGGAAATCCTTTGCAGGCAACGTATGGAGCCGGAGCTTCCCACCGGACAATTTCCATTTCCCGTCCACCGGCTCGTGGTTCCACTGCCAGACAGGCTTCAGGTCCGGACCGTCGAAGCCGTCATTGCGTTCATACGGTGCATGGGGCCGCACGTCTTCGCCCACATTCGGTTTGAACCAGGTTCGCGGCGACCGTCCCAGGTTGCCCGGCAAGCCGAAATAAGGCCATCCGTCCACCCACGTCACCGGCGAAAGACAAGTGGTGCGCCCCACTGCCATGAAATCCGTCATCGAGAATCCCCACCATTCGCCGTTGGGCAGATCCACGATGCCGCCCTGATGCAACGGTACGGCGCTGAAATAATTCCCCTCAGGAACATCGATCCTGAAACCGAAGCCATCCTCCGGCACAGGAGATCCCAGTCCCACATTGCCCACGGTCATGGCCCGCATAGTCCCCATCGTTTCGCGCGCGCTGACAGTCACCGTTTCGTAAGGCCCCTCCGGACGGTCGGCACGCGCGCACTGCATGCGTCCCACGGGTGCATAATTGGCACTGATGATATAATACCGTCCGTTGATCTTATAGAAATGATGTCCCTCCCCCATGGCGTTCCCCGCCGGAATAATCACGCGCTCGCTGCCTTCCACATAACCGCTGAAGTCCGGTTTGATCTCGATCAGGCGGACCTCGTCATACTTGTAAACGGCATAGATTTTCCCGTCGTCATCGAACAGCACGGACAGGTCATAAATATTTCCGCCCATATTGATATGCTTCCATGGCCCTTCGGGATGGTCGGCTATGAACACCTGCATGCCATGGCCGTTGATATTGGAGAACACGTAAAACTTCCCCTCATGATAACGGATACAAGGCGCCCAGATGCCCTGCCCGTAAGCTTCGCGGCCGTTCTCCAGCCGAAACTCACCGCCCATGTCAAAACGGTCGAAGCAATAGCTCATGAATTTCCAGTTCACCAGATCCCTGGAATGCAGGATGACCAGCCCCGGCGTGCAGTGCATCGTCGTACCCGCCAGATAGAAATCGTTTCCCACGCGGATCATGTCCGGATCCGAAAACTCGTCGTAGAAAAGCGGATTGGTAAACGTCCCGTTCCCGTTGTCGGCCGTCCACGACTGTGCCTTCAGACCGGTTGAAGCTACTGCGGCCAACAGGCATCCCGCTATGATGACGGATGCCCGGCGCACAGCGCCAAGCATCCCCGATACAGTTTCTTTCATACCTTCACGCTTTCAGATTCAACGTGCAGCATCCATCAGCCTGACTTCATAGATGCGCGGCGTCGGTTTCTGTCCGCCGGGCATAAACCTTACTGTGACTGTCTCCGCTCCGGCAGCATCCGCAGGCCAGTTGACCGACAAGGTTTTCATGCCCTGTCCGTCGGCGGTCTCCGCTGTCAGGACAGTACGGCCATTCACCTGCACTGTCATGGCTGTCCCCTTTTCGGCCTGATATTCCACACGGATCTGTCCGATCTTCCGCCCGCCGGTCCGCATACGGTATTCAAACCAGTCCTGCCCCGCGGCCTTGCGCCAATGACGGTCGTTGTCACTGCCTGTCTGTGTTCCCTTCATTCGGACAAAATGGTCGCTCTCCGGCTGTTGCTCCCCACAGATTACCTTATCGGCCGTAGCGCTCTCCAACATCCGCCGTTCCTGTTCGGCACGCGCCAAGGCTTCCTGCTTGACTTTCAGTTCCCCAGCCGAAACCAGCGGCCAATACACCATGTAACGGCATTCGTAAAGCCGGTTGAAAGGCACCAGCTTCAGGCCCTCGTAGCGTGCGGGACTTACTCCGCTGAGCCTGAAAGTCAGCGGCCGGTCATCCACCTTGCTGACATGCTTCAGGACATCCTCCGGCTGTCCCACCAGTACCGGCATGTCCTGCAAAGCCCATTGCCGTCCGACTGCGATGTGTCCGCCTCGGCTATCGTCCGCAAACAACCCGTCCTGTTCCCCGTGCCCCATGTCGGCTGCCAGCACCACAGGCCCGTAAAGGAAAGAATAATTAGGTGATCCGTCCGGCAACTGCATCACGCGCAGTGACATGGGCAACGTCAGTTCCACCCGGTCACCGTTCTTCCATTCGCGCTCTATCTCCGCATAGCCGTCCTCCATTTCGAGCTGCTGCGCATGGCCGTTGACCATAGCCTTCACGGCCGCCGCGTCCGTCCATTCCGGCACACGGAATTTCACCTTCAGACGGCGCGCCTTCTTCATGGTGAACGTCAGTGCGGTGCGGTCGCTTTCGGGAAAATCCGTCACCTGCTGCACCTTCGTCTTGCCCCATGTCAGCACCGAGGGAATGAACAGGTTCACGTAAAGTTCGTCGTCCCCCTCATGCGCATAGATCATTTCGCCGTAGCGTGCATGGTTTTCCATTCCCGAACCCACACAACACCAGAAGCTGGTCTGCGGCTGCGAATACACCCGGTAATGTCCCGGCCGCATGGGTGTGAAATAAACGAATCCCCCCTGCACGGGATCTATCGTGGAAAGGATATGGTTATAGAGCGCCCTTTCGTAGAAATCCATGTAATGTACGTCCGCGCTCGTCTGGTACAGCATTTTGGTCAGGCGCAGCATGTTATACGTATTACACGTCTCCGGCCCCTGTTCGCTGGTCATCATGGCCGTGAAGTCGTCGGCCGGATGGAAATGCTCACGCACGCTGTTTCCCCCGATGGAGATGCTGCGGTGGTCCACCACCGTTTCCCAAAAGAACCGCGCCGCACGGTCCCAGTCCTCGCTGCCCTCCAGATCGGCTATACGCTTGAATCCGATCACTTTGGGTATCTGTGTATTGGCATGCTTGCCCGTGAGCTCGTCCCTTTCCGCCATGAGCGGTTCAAGGATAGCCCGGTGTGAGAAACGATGCGCCAAACCGAGATAACGCTTGTCGCCCGTCATATCGGCCGCATCGGCCATCACCTCGTTCAGTCCACCATGTTCGCTGCGCAGCATGTCCTGCATCT
>OGMW01000270.1_pt1 | contig 58828 bp, 48 predicted proteins | sample 1573281 | NCBI WGS metagenome assembly OGMW01 (sample SAMEA2581907, study PRJEB24529) | metagenome | biome: Human gut stool | place: China | collected 2011 | reverse complement strand
AAAGAATATGGCAAAATTTGACAGAAACCCTGTCCAAAAATTTCATACCAGTTCAAAGCCCCGCGACTTCAGCTCGCGGGGCCTGGCACAGAAGAACGTCAAAGGACTGAAAAACGTTCTCTCAGGCAGAGACCTCTGTGCTTACTTCTTCGGTTCAATAGCGTCGGCAGCCTTCTGACGGCCGGCGTTGATCATATCAGCAGTCTTGTCTTTGACCTCGGAAGCTTTTTCCTTGGTTGCGTCCCATGCATCAGCGGACTTTTCCTTGGTCTTATCCCAGACCTCACTGGTGGTTTCTTTGGTCTTATCCCAAGCGTCACCACTTTTTTCCTTGGTTTTGTCCCAGACCTTTTCAGAAGTATCCTTGGTTTTGTCCCAGGCTTCCCCGGCCTTTTCCTTGGTTGCATCCCAGGCCTTGCCGGTGGCTTCCTTAGCGTCGGAAAGTTTATCCGCAGCCGCATCCTTGACGGCCTCTACGCGTTCACCGGCTGTCGGTGCAGGTTCAGCCTGTTTGTCGGCTGCTGGGGCACTGCTCATAGCCATTGCGCCCGAACTGATAAGAGAACTAACCATCAGCGTCAAAAGTAAAGTCTTCTTCATAGTGTTCGTCACAGTCTCTGTCAATACTCAACCGGCCGGAGCCGGGAACATCGTCGAGAATCTGCATCCTTCTCGTTAGGGTGAGTTGGACTTCGAGCAGCAAAAGTGAAGAGAAAATCTTTCGCCGTCAAAGTGCTTGCATTCAAAGTAGCACGCAAAAGACCCGGTGTACTGTAAGCGTATGTGAGTAATTGAGACAGTGTCCCGAGACGGAAAAACATTTCGCAGATGTGTTCACTGCGCAAAATGTAAAACAAACGCCCCCAGTATTCGGGGGCGTTTGCGGGGAGTTCTCTCGGAAAAGATTTGAGGAATTAATGCTTGTGAGCGTCGTGACCGGCTGATTCACTCTGTTGCATGGTCTTGCCTTGCTGTTGCATCATTGATCGTGATCCTTCATGCCGTCAGCGGGCATGGCGTGATCATGCTTCATCTCTTCCATTTTCTTCTGCATCATCGGGCAGCAGCTCTTGTGCTGAGCATGAGCCTCTTCGACTGCAGGGGTGTCTTTTTTCATTTCTTCAGCGGCCATGGCCTGGGTGCTGAGAAACGTCATCGCCATTAAAGAAGCTGCAATAAAGGTTTTCTTCATGGGAAGCTCTCCTCTGTAGTGTTAGTCCTGGCACAAAACGTGTTGCCAATTGAGGCATTGTACCTGAAGAGTCTCTCTGGGCGAAGTAAGTGTTTTCCCGTCAAAAACGGCCTTGCGTCGCCTTTGGGTTACCGCAGTGAAAAGTTCTGCTCTTCACGGCAGCCCTCTGCAAGAGACTTAAAGATCATTCATATGGCGCCGCTCATTCCATCTCACGAGAGAGGCAACGATAAATCCGCTGCCCAGTCCGACGATCAGCCCCGCCATCACATCTGTCGGATAATGCACAAAGAGCGCCATACGCGAGAGCCCCATCAGAAGGGCGGCAATAAGCACCGGCCAGAGCAGGCTCGATCGCATCATCCACACCACCCCCACAGTGGCAAACGCGGCGGTTGTGTGCCCCGAAGGGAAGGAAAAGCTGGGCGGACAGTACGAGAGAAAAGCCGGCAGCCAGATCGTGCAGGGGCGGGGGCGCTCGACAAGCGTCTTGAGCACACCGAGACTGATCAGCGAGGAGAGCACGAGCGCAAGCAGAATGCCCACCCCCATACAGCGGGTGCGCCTGAAAAACAGCAGAATGATACCGAGTGCAATCCAGCACTCGCCGTTGTCTCCGGCTCTGCTGAGCCACTGCAGCGCAGTTGTAAGTCCAAGCACATGCATCAGGTTGCTCACGCCCACTAGCGCTTGTGCATCCATGACCTGTAGTACTTCGAGCATCTGTCTTCCTTAGGATTAGTACTCAAGAATTATTCAGTTAGTTCAAGAGATTTACTACTTCATTATTTTCGCATACTGGCAGATTTTTTACTACTAAAAAATCGCGTTTATCGAGTACTGGTACAGGTTTTGTAAGGCATTTTAGTTAGCGTGTCTGCGTGACGTTTATCGAAATACCGGCAGATAAAATGTGAAACCGTAATGTAATTTATTTCGTTTACAAATAAAGAAAATATCTTCTTATTTTTAACTGCAGGTCATGAACACCATGTCTCAGAGGAGTTGCGCATTTTAGCGAACTGACTGTCACTTGAGCTTATGGGGCGTTTTTCTACACCATTTTGTTACGTAAGAAATAATTTCCGCCACCTCCTCAAGGGGTGAAAATACCTGACTGCGACAGCTGAATTTTTTCTCATGGCGCAAAAAGATAACCCGGCGTGATCTGCTCACTCCGGGCTTCAGAAAACACAGGCCGCCAGTGGACTCAGGCGCTCAGCCGGCTGAAATGGTTCCCGCAAGATAGGCCATGGCCTCACGGTAGCCGTCAATGCCGTGACCGGCAATCTGTTTTTTCGCCACAAGACTCACATAACTCACCGCACGAAAATCCTCGCGCTGGTGAATATCCGTGATGTGCACCTCCACCGTGGGGATCGCCGTAGCCTTCAGTGCGTCAAGGATTGCAACACTGGTGTGGGTATAGGCCCCCGGGTTGATCACAATACCGTCAACCTTTTCAAAATAGGCCTCCTGAATTTTGTCCACAATGTCGCCCTCATGGTTCGACTGAAACTCTTCGGCCTCGACATTGAGCTCAAGGGCCCACTCTTTGATGAGTGCGCACAGCGAAGCATAGGTGTTCGCGCCGTAGAGCTGCGGCTCGCGAATGCCGAGCATATTGAGGTTGGGACCGTTAATAACCAGAATTTTCATCGCTTCTCCTTTTTCAGGCCTCTGCAGCACCGAGCCTGCAGACAATCTCCGCAGCCGTCGCCCTGGCCTGACCGCTCACACTGACCCTTAGATCAGCCGCCGCACGATAACGCGGCTCTCTTTGTTCATAAAGCGCCTCAACGCCCAGCTTCTTCGACAGCGGCCGGCCGCGGGAGCTCAGCTCCGAGAGTGCCCTCTCGAGCCAGACAATGCGCCCGTTCTGTTTCATCAGCCTGACGTTTTCCTCACGCAGAATCGTTCCGCCGCCGGTGGCAATCACAATGCCGTGACGCGCGACCACCTCGAGAAGCGCCCGGCTTTCAGTGTCGCGGAATACCGCTTCCCCTTCGGATTCAATCCATTCCGAGGGGCTTCTGCCGGTCGAGGCAAGGATGTATTCATCGAGGTCGACAAACTCTCTGCCGAGCGCTTTCGCAAGCTCACGGCCAATAGTCGTCTTGCCGGCGCCCGGCATCCCGATGAGCACAATGTTTTCAAAACCCGCCGCAATTGTTCTGCTGATTTTCTCCACCGCATCCGCACCGGCTCTCACGCCCGCAAACTGCTCAGCCGCCACCGCCGCCTGCTTGACGAGCATTTTCAGTCCGTTCATCGCCAGGATGCCACGGGCCTGAGCAAGCTGCATCAGGGCAGTGCTGGCAGGGTTGTAGATGAGATCAAGCACCCCCTCAAGCACGGGGAATCCGTCAAGCGAAGGGAGCGGACTCTTCTGCAGATCGGGATAGGTGCCCACCGGCGTGGCATTCACAATCAGCGCCGCATCAGCATAGTCCCCGAGATCCTCATAGGTTACAGGGCCCGAGCGCGAGACCACCGTCACCTGCGCTCCCATATCGCGCAGTACCACCTGAACGGTTTTCGAAGCGCCGCCGTTGCCAAGCACCAGTGCACGTTTGCCGGTAAGTGAGATACCCGACTCTTCAACCATCAGCCGGAATCCGTCATAGTCCGTGTTGTCGCCGCGCCAGCGGCCGGCCTCATCACGCACCATCGTATTCACTGCGCCGATGCGCTCTGCGCGCTCAGTAAGCGTGTCACAGAGCGCAATCACATCCTGCTTGTAGGGGATCGTGATATTGAAGCCGGCAAGATCGCCGTTTCTCACAAAATTCTCCACCTCCCCGGGCTCAAGCGGATAGAGCCTGTACTCGTAGTCCCCAAGCAGCGCATGGATCTGCGGTGAGAGTGAATGCGAGAGGCTGCGCCCGATAAGGCCGAACCGTTTTTTATGCATCATTCACCCCCGTTCTGCTCACCGATCAGAATAAAGCCGTGCTCGAGCATATCGTTGACAAAACCGCGGGGCAGGGAGCAGGAGACACTGAGCACGAGCTCGGTGCCGGAAAAACAGAACGAGGTGGGGGTGACATTATTGACCACCAGCATCAGCATAATGTCGGAAAGTCCGCGCTCGGTTTTCACCCGCACGGTGTAGGTGCCCGCAGGCAGTGTGCTGCAGCCGCCCCTGTAGGCGTTATGCTCTTCGGCACGGCTCACCGCCGTCATTGTCCGGTAGAGCATCTGCACCGAGGCAGCCTTGTCTCGCGCCAGCGCACCAATCTTCTCTGCGAGCGCCTCCTCACGGGCAGGGTCATAGATCTCACGCCCTTCGACCAGCTTTGTGTGGGCAATCTCACCGACCACCGCCAGACGCTTGACGACATGACGGACAATTTCAGCATCGAGCTGATCGATTTCCTCGCGAAGATCCTTCAGGGGCTTAACCATCAGCGCACTCCCTCTAAAAACAAAAGCGCATCCAAAAGAACAATTGCCACCACCGCCTCCACAACCGGGACGGCTCTGAGCACAATGCAGGGATCATGACGTCCGGGCACCCGGTACTGCGAAATCTCGCCGCTTGAGAGCGACACAGACTGCTGCAGCTTACCGATAGAAGGGGTGGGCTTCATTGCCACACGCACCGTGAGCGGCAGTCCGCTTGTCATCCCGCCGAGAACACCACCGGCACGGTTCGTAAGCGGGGTGATTTTCCCCTCACAAAGCCCGTAGGCATCGTTGTTTTCACTGCCGCGCAGCACGGATGCATGGAACCCTTCACCGAACTCCACCCCCTTCACACCGGGAATGGCAAAAAGCGCACGGGCAATCTCCCCGTCAATACCGTTAAAGAGTTCACCACCGAGTCCCACCGGCAGTCCGCAGGCCTGCGCCTCAACAACACCGCCCACACTGTCAGCCTCGAGTCTGGCCTCTTCGATCGCCTGCGCCATGGCATCCGCCACCGCCGCATCAAGCACCGGAATCTCACGCTCTGCCGCCAGGCACAGCGCCTCAACGTCAGCACCCATCGGGTCCAGAGGCCGGTCAGAGACAGTGGCAATGCTTGCCACATGCGCCCCCACATGCACTCCGCGCGCTGCAAGCATCTGTTTTGCAACGCCGCCCGCAATACAAAGCGGCGCAGTCAGACGCCCAGAGAACGCGCCTCCACCGCGCACATCCTGATGTCCCTCAAACTTCACCTGAGCAGGCCAGTCCGCATGAGACGGGCGGGGGAGATCCGCTATTTTCTTATAGTCCTGACTTCTTGCATCCGTGTTGTAGATCAGCCCTGTGAGCGGTGCTCCGCAGGTAACGCCGTCAACAATGCCGGCCACCCACTGAACCGCATCCGCCTCCTTGCGCTGCGTGCTCATACGATTGCGCCCCGGTGCACGGCGGCGCATGAATGCCGAGAGTGCATCCGCATCAACCGCCACACCGGCGGGAAGCCCTGAGAGCACAACACCGATTGCCTCTGAATGGCTCTGTCCGAAGACGTTCACCTCCAGAACCTTTCCTTTCCACGAACTCATTTTTTTCCTTTCTTCTCTTGCGAGAGCACCACAACGCGACCGCCCATTCCCTGCCAGTCCTCAAAAAACTGGGGATAGGATTTGTTGACCGCTGTCGGCGCAGTGATTGTCATTCCCTCGGGGGTGTTGAGCGAGGCAACCGCAGCCGCCATCACGATACGGTGATCGTTAAAACCCGAGATTTCACCGCTCAGAAAGCCCCCGCGCCCTTTCACCGTGAGCGTCGTCTCATCACTTGCTGCATTCACCCCCAGGCTGCGCAGAAGTGCGATCGTTGTTTCAACACGGTCGCTTTCCTTGATGCGCAGTCTCTGGATATTCTCAAAAACCGTTGTCCCGCACGCCGCACCGGCCACTACCGCCAGAACCGGCACCAGATCGGGAATATGTCTCGCGTCTATTCGCGTAGCCTTGAGCGTATCGGAGGTTACCTTCACCAGTCCGTCTTTACAGGTCACCTTTGCACCGAACGCGGAAAGAATCCTGAGCACGGCCTTGTCACCCTGTACGGAGTCAAGGTTAAGGTTCCCCACACGGCAGCCGCCGCCAAGTGCGCCGGCACAGAGCCAGAAGGCGGCATTGGACCAGTCTCCTTCAGCCACAACTGTTCCCGGACTTCTGAGCCTTGAAGCGCCTTCAATCTCAAAGCGGCGCATATCTTCAGAGGCGCTGATACGGGCGCCGAAGAGTTTCAGCACCTCGAGCGTCATCACGGTATAGGGGAGGGATTCAATCGTTTCAGTGAGCGTCAGTGTGCTTTTGCCTTCGAGCAGTGAGAGAGCAAACAGCAGCCCGCCCACAAACTGCGAACTCACATTTGCCGCGATCGTGTAATCCCCGCAGCTGAGTTTTCCGCGCACATCAAGCGGCACAGCGCCCTGTGCGGAAAGACGGATACCGTGCCGCTCGAGCTCCTCATAAAGCGGAGAGAGCGGTCGGGAGGGCAGGCGCCCGTGTGCCATAAAGGAGGAGTTGCTGCCAAGGGCGGCAACAATCGGGAGCATAAACCGGAGAGTGGTGCCGGACTCCGAGCAGTCCAGAGTGCTTTCACGCACGAGCTCTCTGACCGGCATCACCTCAATGGCCCCCGGAGTGACCCGGAACGTCGCACCGAGCGCGGCGAGCACATTGCGGGTGGCTTCAATATCCGCACTCGTCGTACGGCATCGGATGACAGTGGGCGAATCAGAGAGCGCCGCCGCCATCAGGAGGCGGTGCACATGGGATTTGGAGGCAATCGCATCAATTGTGCCCGAGACCGGGCCCGACACTGTCAGTGCAGTCACAGACCTGTCCATTTACTCAATCTCCCTGCCAAGCGCCATCATGCCGGCTAATTCTTCGTAAGAGAGACTGCGCAACTCGCAGTTTCCCAGGGCCCGCGGTACGATCACGGTAATTTTCTTCCCGGTCGACTTCTTGTCATGCGCTGAGGCGCTGATCAGATCCGGAATGCCGAGTGCTGTTGTGCTCTCCAGACCGAATCGGGTGAGAAGCGCCAGGAGCACATCGAGTGTGTCCCTGCTGCAGAGTCCGGATTGCACAGCAGCACGTGTCATCATCGCCATTCCAACACCGACGGCACGGCCATGCGGAATGGAGAAATCGGTGAGCCGTTCGATGGCATGACCCATGGTATGCCCGAAATTGAGCAGTGCACGGTTACCGCGATCGAATTCATCTTCGGCAACGAGCGCCTCCTTGATGCGGACACACTCCGCGATAATCGGGCTCAGGTCCGCACCCGGCGTGACGCCGCGGAGCATATCGTACAGAGGATCACGCTTGAGGAAGGCGTACTTGATGATTTCCGCCCATCCGTTGGCGAGCTCTTCGGGCGGCAGTGTCCCGAGCACCGTCGGATCACAAAGGACAAGATCGGGCTGGAAAAATGTCCCCAGCAGATTTTTCCCGGCCTCGAGATTCACCGCGGTTTTCCCGCCCACACTCGAGTCAACCATGGCAAGCAGACTGGTGGGGATCTGAACGCAGTGAATCCCCCGCAGGTAGAGCGAGGCGGCCAGTCCGCCAAGGTCACCTGTCACACCGCCACCGAGCGCCACAAGCACATCCGCTCTGGTGAGCGAGAGTGCTGCAAGCTCATTGATGACCCGCAGAAGGGTGTCGGGGTTTTTGGATGCCTCCCCGGCGGGGAACGTGATTGTGGCCACAGAGAAGCCTTCAGCGATGAGCTGCCGGGAAAGCGCTTGAGCGTACAGCGGCATCACATTGGAGTCACTCAGAATCGCCGCTCTGCGCCCCGGGACAACCTTCGCGATTTCCTTTCCCGCATTGTCGAGAACACCCGTGCCAACCTGCACTGTGTACCCCGGATCGGTGCGGACCACAATTCGTTCCATGCCCTGTCTCCTTTTCCTGTGCCCGGTTAGAGTCGGCCGGCGACTGCGCCGCGCACCAGATTAACAAGTTCAGACGTTTCTGCGAACTGTTCCGGCGTGAGGGACTGCGCACCGTCACAGAGCGCATTCTTCGGGTCGTTATGCACTTCAATGAGCAGACCGTCGGCTCCGCAGGCCGCTGCTGCGGCAGCCATAGGCTTCACAAGACGTGCCACACCGGTTGCATGGCTCGGGTCAATCACCACCGGCAGGTGCGTCATTTCGTGGAGCACCGGCACCGCCGAGAGATCAAGCGTGTTGCGGGTGACTGTTTCGAACGTGCGGATACCGCGTTCACACAGAATCACCTGCGCTTCACCGGTGCTCATGATGTATTCGGCAGCCATGAGCAGTTCCTTGAGGGTGTTGGCAAGACCGCGCTTGAGAAGGATGGGCTTGTTGGTGCGGCCGAGTTCCTTGAGCAGTTCGAAATTCTGCATGCTGCGGGCACCGACCTGAATTACATCCACTTCTTCGAACATGGGGATGTGGTTGATATTCATGATTTCGGTCACGATCGGCAGCCCGGTTTCAGCCTTGGCCTCAAGAAGGAGCTCAAGACCGTCAGCCTGAAGACCCTGGAAGTCGTACGGAGACGTACGGGGCTTGAAGGCACCGCCACGCAGCATCGTGGCACCGGCGGCCTTGACGGCCTTGGCCACGGTAATGATCTGTTCACGGGTTTCCACAGAGCAGGGGCCCGCAATCATTGCGAAGTGACCGCCGCCGATCCTGGTATTACCCACATTCACCACGGTGTCGTCCGGATGGAAATCGCGGCTCACACGCTTGTAGGGGGCGGTAATCACCTTCACTTCTTTGACAATCGGGTTGGCCAGAAGGCGGTTCTGGTCAATGCGTCGGGTATCCCCGACCAGACCGATAATGGTGGACTCCGTGCCCACGGACACGTGGGTCTTGACACCCTGCGCTTCAAGATCAGCGATCAGATCACGAACGAGGGACTCTTCGGTATGGGGCTTGAGAATGACGACCATGATGTGTTTCCTTTATTTCAGTTTTTTGGTGCGGATACACATCGCGGGTAGGATGTTTGATGGTTTTGCGGCCCGGGACGGCCTTACAAAAAAACCTGCGGTGTGTATTTACCGCAGGTTTCGTTGGAATTTCTTTTAACAAGCAGCAAATACTTTTATCTCTGATACCACCAGAAATAAAAGTAGCTAAATCGCTGAACGTTAAGAGAAATCATTTTTCCTTCCTTTCTATGAGACCGGTCTGCGAGAGAGAGACCGGATTCACTTAATTGGTATGAATAATCCTACAGATTTTCAGCGCGAATGCAAGAGGCGGAAAAAGGAAAAGCGACTTTTTCACACAAGACCCGACCGTTATCAAGTCTCACTGGGATTTATGCCTAGAGGCTTTCTCCTAAAGTGCCCCATACAACTCCCCGGAGAAATCCCTCCGTCATTGCTGAGGAACGCAGCACGGCGGCGTAGAATCAAATCTGACTATCCTGATCTTTAAAAAAACTTATCACTCACCATGACTCAAACACAAGACTACGACTCCACCGCCTACCTCATCTACGGCCGGAAAGAAATGCGTATTAAAGCGCTGCTCGATCTCTCCGGATTCCTTCATGGAATCATTGCCGACGGCTGTGTCGACGAGGAGGAGATGGCCGAACTCGAGCGTCTTGTCGCACTCACGAAAGAATTCTGCAGCAAGCCTCCGTTCAGTACAGTTATCAGCACACTGGAGGACATGCTCTCAGAGCATGCTATTGACAAAGACGAAATAGAGGATATCGCCTGGCTTGCCGATCATCTCTCGTGCTGGACCGAAACCGATGACCTGATCAAGAGCAGTCTTCAGCTCCTCGATGGCTATATCCATGGGATTCTCGCGGACAACACGCTTGAGGAGCAGGAGATTCTGGCGCTCCAGCGCTGGCTCAGTGACCACCGTTTCCTTGCGGGCTATTTTCCGTACGATGAGCTGATCGACCTCGTGGAGGAGGTGCTCCGGGACGGTGTGATCACAGCAGAGCGCAAAGAAAAGCTTGCCGGGTTCATCTCCCAGTTTGTCGATTTCTCGCAGTCCGCCACACTGTCTGAAGAGCACTACAGAGCACTGCGTGAAAAATACGACATCAGCGCCATTGAGGCAAAAAACCCGGCCGTCCGGCTTTCCGGTCAGTGCTTTGCGCTCACCGGTGAGTTTTCCTCCGGCAGCCGCGCTGAGATTGAAAACCTGATCACCTCTTCGGGCGGCATTGTGAAAAAAGGCATCTCGAAAAAAATCGACTATCTGGTCGTTGGCGAACTCGGCAATCCGTGCTGGTCCTTCACAACCTACGGCAGAAAAATCGAGCAGGCTCTGAATCTGCGAAAAGCAGGACATCCAATCCTTATTATCGGCGAAAGCACGCTGCTGCAGGCTTTGAACGCCCCGGTGCAACCGGAGACAGAAGGCACCGGCGCATAGACACAAAAACGGGTTTCAGTTTTTTCCGACTGAAACCCGTTTAGCCTTAACTGAGCACTTTAGGCATCCGCCCAGATTTCTTTGGCAATTTCCACACAAAGACTGACCTTGGCCCACTGGTTGGCTTCTGTGAGCAGATTACCTTCCTCCGTGGAGGAGAAACCGCACTGCGGAGAGAGCGCCAGCTGCTCAAGCGGAACATATCTGGTCGCCTCCTGCACACGCGCCTTCACTTCCTCTTTTGCTTCAAGCGCGGGGAACTTGGACGTGATCAGCCCGAGCACAACCGTCTGGTTCTTAATGAAACGCAGCGGTTCAAAGGTACCGGCACGTTCGGAGTCATACTCCAGGAAGAAACCGTCCACATTGCAGTGACCGAACAGGATTTCCGCCACGGGCTCATAGCCGCCCGAAGAGAACCAGGTGGAGCGGAAATTACCGCGGCAGATATGCATCGTGACGGTCAGATCTTCAGGCTTTTGCGCCAGAATCTTATTGAGCACCCGAACATAGTTGCGGGCAAGCTGATCAACGTCAATGCCGCGGGCAGTGTAAGCAGCACGCTTTTCAGCCGAGCAGAGTTCACCCCAGCTGGTGTCGTCAAACTGCAGATAACGGCAGCCGCGGGCATAGAGAGCCTTCATCGCATCGATCCAGGTCTGAGCGATGTCCTCAAAGAGCGCCTCTTCGTTATCCTTGTAAAGATCAACAGGCTGATAGTTGGCCTCACGCACGCAGCAGATCAGATGCAGCATGGACGGAGAGGGGATGGTGAACTTCACCGGCGTATCCCCGGCGAGCGCCTTCACACGGTCAAAGGCATCGAGGAAGGGATGGTTTTCAGGGAAATGCACCTTCCCGTTAATCACCACCGTTTCAGCCTTGGGCTGAACGCCTTCAAATTTAACCGACCAGGCTTCAGCCTTGATATGACGGATGCCACCGAGAACCGCCAGAAAGTCAAGGTGCCAGAACGCGCGGCGGAATTCACCGTCGGTCACTGCACGCAGACCGTTGGCTTTTTCCTTTTCAATAAGCGCCTTAATTTCGCGGTCCTCAACAGCAGTCAGCTCTTCACGGGTGATTTCACCGGCGGCAAATGCACGGCGGGCATCCTGAAGGGCCTTAGGACGGAGAAAGCTGCCGACAACGTCAGCACGATAGGGGGGATTGACTCGAGACATATTCTGTTCCTGTTGATGTTTAAAGCACGTTTTCCACGTGAGGATGGGTCTTATTTTGCCTGAGCAACAGCTCTGCTACAAAGTAATACCTCAAAAGAAATTCAATTAAGCGCTCTGCGCAATACCGACGGTTCCGGTTTCAGCTAACATTTCTGCTGAATTCACCGCTGAGATTACTCCATGCTGACACTCCCTGATAATGCACGCATTCTGATTTATGGCGACTCCAACACCTTCGGCTGGCATGAGCTGCCTGACGGTAAAGTCATCCGGTACCGGGTTGAAGACATCTGGCCGTACCGGCTCGCCGGCGCACTCGGAAAGAGGGCGGTCGTGGAAGTCGACGGATTGAGCGGACGAACCAGCGCATTTGATCGGCCCGGGGCTGACGGCAACGGCACAGGGAGTATTCCCGGCATGCTTCTCAACGGCGCAACCTGGCTTCCCGCGGCGCTCTCCAAAGCCATGCCGCTTGATCTGGTCATCATCATGCTCGGCACCAATGATTTCAATGCCCAGCTGCAGAAATCGCCCCAGGAGGCGGCTCAGGGCGTCGTCAGACTGATCGATATCGTGAGGGATTGCTCATGGAGAAGTGCCACCGGCTATAAAACACCGGATATTCTCGTTCTGGCACCGGCGCCGCTTAATGTGGCGGGCGGACCCAACGAAAAATATTTTCCCGGCGGACAGCGCTCTTCAGAGGTGTTTGCTTCGGTTCTTGAACCGGTTGTCAGGGAAAGAGGAGCGTTCTTTTTTGACGTGAGCACCTGCATTGCGCATGCTCACGACACCGACGGGGTTCATTTTTCGGAAGAAGATCACAGAATACTGGCTGCAAAACTCGCTGAATTCCTGCTTGCGGACGGTTCGAGATAACCGGATAACATCGGTCAAAGCGCCCTGAAAATTATTCTACATAATACTACTTATGTTGAATATTTAAAATAAACCGCCTCTCTGACAGCCCCCTTTCAACGACTGCTACCCTGCCGGCTTTGGCGAGAGCGAGCGTTTGAAAGGCTCGGCAACGGGATGACCGTTTTCAAAAAGTTCAGTGATAAAACGCCTGATCGCTCCGTTACTTTCCTGATGCCAGGCAAGCGCCATGGGCGAGGGTTGCCTTGGATTTTCAACGCACCGTGTAACCAGCTGCCCGGTCTTGAGATAGCTTCTCACCATAGGCTCGGGCAGGAAACCCACACCGATGCCTTTGAGGTGGCACTGCAGCTTGGTGGAGAGATCTGGCACAAGGATTTCCTTCTGCCCTGAGAGCCGCCAGGCGGTGCGTTTTGCGAGATTCACTGATGTGTCTTTGATGTTGATTGCCGGGAACGCCTGCAGATCATTACGGGTGAGTTTTCCCGCCTTCACTGCGAGCGGATGATCGGGGCTGAGCACAAACACCCAGTTCACTTCGCCAAGCGGTCGGGTCTCGAACTCGTTGACAATCGGATGCCAGGTCGGAACACCAATCGCCAGATCGGCCTCACGCGAGAGCAGCAGATCCCACACGCCCATATACACTGCTCTGGCCACCGTAAACTGCGTAAACGGAAACTTCTCATTCAGAAGCGCCAGCAGCCCGACCACTGCCTCAGGCGAATACAGCAGATTGTTCACCGTAATGGTGAACTGCAGTTCGGCACCGATACTGAGCTGTTCGAGATTCTTCGGTATCGCCTGCAGAAGACCGTAGATCTGCGTGGCAAATTCCATCAGATGCTCACCGGCAGGCAGGAGTTCGACATTTCGCGTCGAGCGTTTAAAAAGCGGCATCCCGATCTGGTCTTCGAGCGCCTTGATGCGGTAGCTGATCGTGGCCGGTGTCTTGTGAAGCACTTCCGCGGCCTCACTGAAACTGTGACACTTACCGACAATAAAGAAGGTTTTCAGACCTTCCATATCGAAATTGGGAACTTTCTGAGTGGTATACATTTGCTCTCTCCCGGTCATCAGTACACCTTAACACAGATACGCCCGGATTGGATACCGGGCGTGCCTGCAATCTGATGCTGATCTCAGGATTCGAGTTTCAGCTTCTCCGCCATCTTCAGAAAAGCCTTTGTGAAACACTCCAGCGGCGCTCTTACCGTGCCGGCACCGACCTGCCCCACCCCCGCCTTGCGATGAGCAATACCGGTGTTAATGAGCGGCGTGATCCCCGTTTCCACCACCTTACGGATATCCAGTCCAAGCGGAGCACCCTGGAAATCCCAGCCGGGAATCTGGAGCATGGGATTCGATTCCAGGTAGATTTCCTGCATCTCCTCGCTCACTCTGATGGCATCAGCCATACCACCCGCGCCCACAAACCGTGTCACGCCCGGTGCGGCCACCATGGCTGCGCCGCCGACACCGTAGGTTTCAGTGATTGCGCTGTCACCGATATCCGGATTCGCGTCCTCCTGACTGTAACCGGTGAAAAAGAGCCCTTCCGGCATATTGACCGGGGCCGTGAACCACTCGTTGCCAAGCCCAGAGACCCGAATCCCGAACTCGCGCCCGTTTCTCGCCATAGCCGTGACGATTGTCCCTTCACCAACCATGGCACCGGCATCCATCACATTCTTGCAGTAGGCCATCATGACATTGAGGAAGAACTGGTCGGTGCGTGCGAGAAAATCATTCACCTCCCTGATGTCCTCAAGCGGCATTCCGCTGCCGATCAGAGCGCTGCCGAGCGATCGAAGCAGCAGGGCTGAGGCGGCAATGTTACGCTGGTGGAACTCGTCGCCCATGGTGATGGCCTGCGCCACAATCGGCGTGATATCCAGCCCGTTCTCAAACGTCTTGAGCGCAGCCGAGAGCACCGGCGCAAGGGTTCTCATCATCCAGCGGTGACGCGCGAGCACCTCGCTGTCATACGCGCCAAAGCGCATCACCTTGCCGATCCCTTCGTTGAGGTTGCAGTACGAGCGGTTCCCGTGCACCGCATTTTTCATCACAATCACCGGCATTGAGGCCGATGTGATGCCGCCCATCGGTCCGACCGCATTCACCTCATGGCAGGGGACAAAGCGGATCTCACCGGAGGCGGCAAGCGCCTGGGCCTCTTTTTCACTCGCGGCCCAGCCTTCGAGCAGTGACGCCCCGATCACCGCTCCCTGCATCGGCCCCGTCATACGCTCCCAGGTAATGGGAGGGCCGGCATGAAGAAGTGTTTTTCCTTCCCGCAGCAGCGGAATCACCTCGCCGGCAGCCTGAACGTCAACCCAGTGCGGGCGCGCTGTGCGCAACTTTTCAAGTACTGCCTCATTAGCTTCTCTGATTGAGCTGAACATCGTGCCCCCTTTTTAAATCATCTGTGCCAGGAGTTTCTGCAGCCGGGTATCTCCGCCGCATGAGGGTGCCCACTTAAAATGGACGCATCTGACACCATTTGCTTCCAAATCGTCTGCAAAATTCTGCAATCCGATATTAATGACTGCCGTTTCCTGCTTAAAGAGTGCCGGAACATCCCCTTGCATCTGACGGTTTTTCATGAGGATGGCCTGTGCGGTCATGACCGCTGCACGCGTGCTCGGCACCACCGTCACACCGGCACGGGCAAGTTTATCCGTCTGCTCTTCAAGGCTCTGCGGGTCGAGATCGGTACCGGTCAGTGTGGCAATCACGGCAAGCGCAGACTTTCTCTTTGTCCGCAGTTTCTCCACACTCTCTGCCACCGCGCCGGCCGGATCCGGATTGGCTCCGAAACCAAGCACCACATCGATGAGCAGCACCCCGCAGTCTTCAGATAGTGCCTCTATGCGCTCGCCTCGCACACCCGGATCAATCATCGGGTGCGGTCTGCCGCGTGTATACACATCGTCTCCCAGATCAATCACCTGCACACCCGGCGCATCCAGCATGAAACCGTCCCGGTGCTCATGATCCTCCGGCGTGCGCAGTACCTGCGAGAGCAGCATTGCTGTTTCACTCGCAAGCGTTCCTCCGGTAAAGAGCCCGCAAATCCCCCTGCCCGCTGCAGGAAGGCCCTCTGCCGTCTCCTGAGCCTTCACCAGGTCCGCTGCAATCTGCGCAGCCTCATCAAGCGTGTAGGCATAGTAGACATTTCCGCTGATCCTTTTTTCAGGGTTTTTGCCCAGAAACAGCGCCACCACGGGCTTACTCATCGATTCCATCTGACGGGAGACTTCCGTGCGGACGGATTCCGCCGGCGGCTTGGAGACAAAAACGACCACTTTTGTGGCGGGATCGTTTTCCAGCATACGCAGCGCGGACCGGGCGGAAATACCGCCGACTTCCGCTTTCAGATCCCGTCCGCCAAGGCCGATCGCCTCTGTGATCCCCACCCCTCTTCTGGCGAGCTGACTGGTGATTTCCTGTATGCCGGTGCCGGAAGCACCAACAATTCCCACCGGACCTTTTGCAGTGCGGTTGGCAAACGCCAGGGGAGCATCACCGATAATACTTGTTCCGCAATCCGGCCCCATCACCAGCAGGTCGCGGCTTCTGGCGAACGCTTTGAGTTCACGCTCGGTCTGCACCGGCACATTGTCTGAAAAGAGCATCACATTGAGCCCGCGTTCGAGTGCCTCTCTGGCAACACCACCCGCATAGGCACCTGCAATACTGATCAGCGCAATATTCGCTTCGGGCAGAATTTTCTGAGCCCGGGAAAACGAGTGCACCAGCGGATACCCGGCGCTTTTCCGGCTCGAGGCCATTTTCCGTAGCGCCTCGTTCATCCTTTCACGGACTCTCTCAACGATGGAGGGATCATTTGAAGGCGTATCAATAGCAACGCAGATATCGTTTGGACCGGCATCACTGAGCGCATCCGACCACATACCGGTTTCTTTAAACACCTCTTTATTGGCCGGTGTACCCATCATGATGGACACCCGGTTGACATCCCCGGCTTTGCTGAGATCCCGGGAAACCAGCATCAGACTGACCGAATCCTGAAAACTGCCCTTGACGATAAAGGTCTGCAGCATGCTGTCTCCTTATTGGTGCACTTGAAAAATATCCGAAGTCTGCAGCGGTACCGGCCACTGCTTAGAGTCATTTAAACACCGATGCCGTTAAGACTTCAAGACAGAGTCAGGCGCGTATTTTTCAAATTTTTTCAACAATGACTTCCTGCGGCTCTCAAGCTTAACACCATCTGCCCGCAGCCCATGGCGGGCGTTTGCCGCGACAGGCTAGCGCACCGGAGACGAATGCCATAAGAAATTTTTATAATGCCCGCTATTTCGTCAAATTCTGTCATTATCGGACTGTTTTACGACGTCAACGGCTGACAAACGCCCTTTTTAAGGAATAAAGTAAAAAACGGATTCTCAGAAAACCGACCGGAAAAATGACCAAAACATCTTCTCACTGGTTAACCGTTTCACTTGTTTTCAGCCTGGGCTGGGCGGTAATTTATTTCGACCGCATGATGTTCACGCCCATCATGGACATTCTTGCAACCGACTATTCGCTTAGTGCAAGCGACATCGGTATCGTGTTCAGCCTGTTTTTCCTCGGCTACACCCTTTTGCAAGTTCCCGGCGGCATTCTCGGGGACCGGGTGGGTATCAGCAGAATCATTCACCTGACATTTCTTGGGATGGCGGCAATCAGCCTTCTGAACGGGCTTGTCGGGAGTTTTTTCCTCTTCCTCGTACTGAGATTTCTCGCCGGCGCATTTGAAGGGCTTTATTACGGACCGCAGTTTGCGCTGACCTCGGAAACCATTCCGCTGCGGCACAAGGTTCTTGCCACGACTATCATCAACAGCGGAATGTCAGTCGGGATTATCCTCGGCACCACCCTGCCCGTCTGGCTTGTGCACGCCGATTTCAGCTACCGCTGGCTCTACGGCATTGTGGCGGTCTTCTCGCTCGGAATGGGGGCACTTTTGCTGCGCCACATGCCGCAGACCTTCTCAAAACCGAAAACCGCCCTTTTCAAACCCAATACGCAGCTGATACTGGTCTTTATTGTTTCCTTCTGCTCGCTGTACTGTTTTTTCAACATCCTCACCTGGCTGCAGCTTTATCTCTCTAAAGAAAAAGGCATGGATCCGGCCATGGTTGCAGCCTCGATGCTGCTGATTTCAACGGTATCGATTTTTTCCGCCATCTTTTTTGCCAGACTCGTTGACCGGTTCAAAGCCATTAAATCCTTCAGTGTCCTCCTGCTTGCCCTGACACTGCTCTCTATTCTCGGCCTGATCTACGCCCGCGCCGAATGGCTGATTCTCCTGTGTGTGATCGCCTACGGAGCCTTCGGCAAAATGGCACTCGACCCGATTCTCATCATTGCCGTGGCCCGGGCCAACCGCGACAGCAGTCTGAGCACAACACTCTCGGTTTTCAACTTCGGCGGCCTGATCAGCTCCGTTATTGCCCCCTATGTCGGCGGGCAGATCCTCAAGTACACCGGCAATCTTGACGGCAGCTTCTACCTCTGTGCAGTGCTGCTTGCTGTTGCTATCGCCGTCACGCTTCGCTTTCGCACAGAGCACCGGGCCTGAGTGCAAATAATTGTTAATCTCTGGCGGCAGACGGCTCTGCCGCCACGGCTTCTGCTACGATTCGATGCCTCTTTCTGACAGAGGATTGTCTTCCTTTGATTTCTCTCACTCCTAAAGTCCCATAACACTATGTTTGAGAAGCTTTTTGAGCGTAACTTTTTCACCATGCGATGGCTTCTGGCGCCTGTCTGCGTCGGTCTCTCCTTTGCTCTGATTGCCCTGGCAATCAAATTCTTTCAGGAGGTCTTCCATGTGCTGCCGCACGTGTTTGATCTCTCCGAGGCGGACCTGATTCTGTCGCTCCTCTCCATGATCGATATGGCGCTTGTCGGCGGTCTGATCGTCATGGTGATGTTTTCCTCCTACGAAAATTTCGTCAGCCAGCTTAACCTCGACAGACCCGAGGGTGACAAACTCGGCTGGCTCGGAAAAATGGATGCGGGCTCCCTGAAAAACAAGGTGGCAGCGAGTATCGTTGCAATCTCCTCCATCCACCTGCTGCGGATTTTTATGAACATTCACGTGACGCCGAACGACAAACTGATGTGGTACGTCATTATCCACCTGACGTTTGTGCTCTCCGCGCTTGTGATGTGCTGGATTGATCTGCTCACGAAAAAAAGTCACTGATAAAAGACTGTGAAAGCCGGCCGGGAGGTGTCGATGAGACACCTCCCGTTCTTTTCTGGCACCTCAGCGACACGCGAGTTTGCGCCTCAGGTGCGCCGGTGTTAGGCTTATTAGCCTGTCAGTAAATTTTTCCCATGAGAAAAGAACGAAATGCCGATGACTTTCACAATTGAGCGCGTCTACGACTGTCAGCTTCTGCCTGAGCACCACTATGTCCTCATTGACCGCCTGTGGCCGCGAGGTGTACGTAAAGAAAAGCTTCAGGGCGTTCAATGGGCTAAGGAGCTGGCGCCGTCGGTCAGCCTTCGTAAATGGTTTCACGAGGATACAGACGGGCACTGGGAAGGCTTTGCCCGGCAGTATCGCGATGAGCTCACTCAGGAAAAGCTCATCCCTTTTATCAGTGCCTGGAAGCAGGAGGGGTACGCGTCAGTCGTGCTGCTGTACGGCTCAAAACAGCCTCTGCACAACCACGCCCGCATCCTGCGAGACCGCCTCACAAAGGTGGCCGGAGAGCTCTGAGCATAAAAAAATCCCCTGAGCGGCAGCTTTTGCACCCGTCAGGGGATTTTTTCGCGGCTAGTGAATGTCCTTTTCCCGTAACCTGTCGATGATTTCGAGCAGTTTAATGTTGCCGCCCGCCTCCGGTTTCCATTGAACCTGAACCACGGGCACATTCTGCTTTTCCAGAGCCTCTTTGAAGCTCTCAAGCCCCACATTCAGAACCTTGAGTTCCTTGACGTCCAGAATTGACATGACTGTCCTCCTTATTTCTTCAAGAGCTTGAGAGCGAGTTCGACCGCCTGGGCGTTCGAAGCAGGGACAATGGCACCGGCCTCTTCCAGGAGTTTCTTTTTGGCATCATAGCCCTGATAATCCTGATAGGAGCCGCAGATAACGGTAATCACCGCAATGTCCGGACGCCGGGTAAGAATCTCTCTGACATCCGACGCGAGCACATCCGCCGCGAGGTCATTGGAGCCGTAACCGAGCTCCACATCCGCAATGATCACAGACACTTCCGGATCCGCGGCCTCCGCACGAAGCCGTTCACTGCGCGCACCGGGGTCAATCATCGGATGAGGTTTCCCGACCGTGAACTCATCGTCGCCCATATCGATCACTGCGTTGACCCGGCTCACATCACGGCTTGAGAGATGCGAGGCATCATGCAGAAGGTTCGAAGTGACCGGCAGCCCCTTTCGGGAAAGCATCAGGAGCGTTTCGTAAGCAAGGGTTCCGCCGCAGTAGATTGCCCGGATATAACCGTCGCCACGGAGACCGGCATGCTTTGCGAGCACGTCCTCAAACGATGCCTCCTCTGCGATCTTCACCCCTTCAAGGGCGAGCGCTTTTTGCGCTGCCTCATGCAGTGTCGATGCAAAATGGATACCCGTGCCCTCAAACTTCGCCGGATCAGCACCCAGGAAGCAGGCGACAACCGGTTTGAGAACGCCGGAGAGTTTTTCGATCATCTTCGCCAGCACCCCATCTTCAGGCGGCTTGGCCACGATAACTATCACATCGGTGTTTTTGTCCCGGATGAGCAGATCAAGCGTGTAGAGCATCATAATGCCGCCCACCTTGTCTTTGATATCCCGTCCGCCGGTGCCGAATGCCTGCGATATCCCCGAGCCCGCATTGGAAATCAGTGTTGCCACTTCCTGCAGCCCAGTGCCGGAGGCGGCAACAATGCCGATTCTTCCCTCGCGCACCGTATTGGAGAAGCCCAGACCGACGCCATTGATAATGGCCGTGCCGCAGTCGGGCCCCATCATCAGCAGATCCTTTTCAACCGCAAGCTTCTTGAGACTGACCTCATCCTCCACAGAGATGTTGTCGCTAAAGAGCAGAACATGTTTACCGGCATTAAGCAGCTTGCGGGTTTCGCGCGCCGCATAGACGCCTGGCAGACTCACCACCGCAAAGTTGCTTTCCGGGCTCACTTCCAGGGCGTCATTGACAGAGGTCACCTCAACGGCCTGCGTCTTTTTTGCCGCACGACGGCTCAGGAAACGCTCAACGAGGGCAAGGATCTCCTCATCGGGCATATCGCTGCGGATCGCCACCACCACATCACCCGGATTGGCACTCTCGCCGGCCTCGGCAAGCAGTCCGGACTCATGCAGGATGCGTTTATTCATGTCCGTGGCCATCATCACGGCAATCTCTTCTGTCGCCAGCCCAAGCTCAGCCTTGACTTTGTTGGTCAGGAGCATGAGCGTCGCAGAGTCGTAATAACGGTTTGTGATAACAAGGTTTTTCAGCATCTCATACTCCCAGTTCCTGAGCCAGCGCGACAATGGCGTCTTCAAAGGGTTTCACAGGCGTCACCGACATCCCGGCCCCCACCATGCCCTGCCCTGCTTTATTCGAAGCAATAGCGGTATTGAGCACCGGGGTGAGCCCCGTTTCCACAATCTTCATGGCATCCAGAGCGAGCGGAATACCTTTGAAGTCCAGAATGGGAATCTGGTATTTGTCATTGGTGCCGCAGGCAATTTTGTAGGCGTTCTGCGTGGTTCTGTGAGCAATCTCCACGCTGTCCTGACCGAGGAATTTCACAATAGCGGGCGAGGCGATCATCGCGCAGCCACCGAAACCGCCGGTTTCCATGATGGCGCTGTCACCGAGATCCGGACAGGCATCTTTTTCGGTGAACCCCGGGAAATACAGCCCGTCAATCATCGGTGCGGGTGCGGTAAACCAGCGCCCCTTCAGACCGCTGATCCGGATACCGACCTCAACCCCGTTGCGCGCAATGGCTGTGACAACGGTTGACCCGCGCACGCCGTCACCTCTGTCTGCGATCAGTTTGTTTGCCCCCATCGCCAGATTGAGGAAGAACTGATCATTACCCACGGAGATGAATTTCAGAATATCCGCTGCATGCTCGCCCGCATGTTTGCCGATCGAATGGGCAAACTTCTTCAGAATAAGCGAGGTGGTCGCCAGATTGCGCATATGCAGCTCATCGCCCATGGCGAGCCCCTGCGCCATAATCGGCGCAAGATCAACCGGTCCGTCCTCGCGAAGAATCTTCTGGAACACGGGCATAAAGACATCTTTTATCCAGTTGAGCTTGTCGAGCGTTTTCTGGCTGTATTCACCAAAACGCAACCCCACCCCCTGACCTTCGCTCACATTAACGTACGCACGTTCGCCGGTGTTCTTATCCTCGATCACCCAGACAGGCATTGACCAGGTCGTGAGGCCCGTCATCGGGCCCACCGTCTTGAAATGGTGGCAGGGCTCATAACGGATCTCTCCACTCTCTGCCACAACCCGCGCCTCTTCAATCGTCTTTGCAAAGCCTTCGTTAATCAGGGCGCAGTACACAGCCCCCTGCATCGGCGGGCACATATCACGGAAAGCGATAGGCGGGCCGGCATGAAGCAGAATGTTTCTGGCAAAGCCCGGCAGAACGTCTCGGGCGAGCTGGATATCAACCAGCACCGGATCTGCCGCTGCCATTCGTTCCATGGCAATTTTGTTTGCAGTTAACATCGGTTAGCCTCCCAGAAGTTTCATCAGCGAATTGAATGCCTGAATGATACCGTTAGCACCGAGCAGTACCGTGAGCACGACGACCAGAATACCGATCAGATTCTGGAACATGTTGTTCGTGTACTGACCCAGAAGCTTTTTGTTATTGGCAACAATCAGGATGAGTACTGTGATCAGCGGCAGGAAAAAGCCGCTCACAGCCTGTGCCGTAATGATAATCTCAAGCGGGTTTTTACCGGGAATGGAAAGGAACGCCCCGAAAAGGATGGCCACCACCGCAATAGCGTTAGCCTTTTTACCGTGCACACCATCAGAGAACCGGAACACGCTTGTTGTGATGTTTTTGAGCGTAAACGGAATGGCAATGGCGGACGAGAGCCCGGCGGCAAAGAGCCCGAGGTCACCAAGCACGCGGGCATAGCTGCCGAGTACCGGTTCGAGCGAACGCGTAAAGGCAAGCGCGGGATGTCCGGCAATCGGGCTACCGCGGAGAACCGTTGCCGCAGTCACCACAAGAGAGATGGTGATCAGACCGCCGATCAGAATGTTAAAGCCGATATCCCACTTGGCATCAGCCAGATCTTCAACCTTGCTCCAGCGGGCTTTGGAGGTAATCGAGTGAAGGATAAGATTGATCCCGATCAGTGTCGTGCCGACCAGTGCCAGCGTCAGGACATAGCTTCCGGGCGGGAGCTGAGGAACCAGACCTGCAGCCATGGCGGCAGGATCGGGTTTGACCACCAGCATGGTGAAAATAAAGATGAAGCCCATCACACCGACAAAAAGCTTCATGATGAATTCGAGTGACTTTGTTGAACCGAGCAGCGTCACCGCAAGGACAACCGCTGTCATTCCAAGCACAACCGGGGTGGTGCCAATGCCAAAGATATCCGCAAAGCCGAGCGCACCGCCGGTCAGATTTCCGGTCTGGAACGCAAAGCAGATCGTGAGAACCGCCAGCAGCATCAGGACCTGAATAAACCGTTTCCAGAGCTGGTTTCCGGGGAACACGTCGATGATCGCCTCAACAAGATCTTTTCTCGTCACAATGGCAATACGGGAGGCGGTCTCCATAAGCAGAATCAGGGAGATAACTGCAAATACTGTCGCCCAGAGCAGACTGAAACCGAAAGAAATGCCCACTTTGGTCGAGACAATAATCGTGCCGGGGCCGATAAAGGCGCTGGTGATAATCGCTGCAGGTCCGCTGGACTTGAGTTTTCTAAAGAAGGCGTTCATACCTCATCCCCTTAAAGAAGGTTCTGCGGGACTGCCGCAGACAACCTGATAGTCTGTCAGGGCTTTGTGGTATTTGTCTTTTCACCGCTTCGCCCTGTTCCGTTTACTGATGTCAGTAGTAGGCCAGCTCGAGGTCCGACTGAATCTGCGTCCCTGCCATCCCCTCTACCATACCTTCAATTTCTTCGAGAGCGCCAATCACAGCGCGCCTGCCGGTGGCTCTGGCGAATTCACAGGCCGCCAGTACCTTCGGTCCCATGGAGCCGGCGGCAAAACCCATTTCCAGAAGGGTTTCCGGCGAGGCGCTGCGAATGAGTTTCTGCTCAGGCGTTCCCCAGCCGGTGAATACCCCTTTCACATCCGTGGCAATGATCAGCCGGTCCGCATTAAGTTCACGAGCCATCAGACTTGAGCAGTAATCCTTGTCAATCACCGCCTCAAGCCCCTGCAGTTTTCCATCCTTTTCCACCACGGGCACTCCGCCGCCACCACCGGCAATCACGGTAACACCCGCGTCAACGAGTCTTCTGATGGCTTCAATTTCAACAATTCTGCGTGGCAGAGGACTGGGCACCACGCGGCGTCTGTACTGACCGTCCGCCTTCATCACCCAGCCTTTTTCTTTTTCAAGCGCCAGAGCCTGCTCTTCGGTATACACCGGTCCGATAAACTTGGTCGGGTTGCTGAAAGCCGGATCCTCCGGGTCAACCACGGACTGCGTGACCAGTGAAACCACAGTGCCCTCACCCAGTGCATTGCGCATTTCCTGGGCAAACATGTAACCCACCATCGCCTGGCTTTCTGCGCCGAGGATATCGAACGGATAGGCCGGCACCTGATGGGCATACGCGTCATTCTGCAGAGCAATCAGACCTACCTGCGGACCGTTTCCGTGTCCGAGAATCAGACGGTGTCTGAGCGCAACATTTCTCAGTGCCATGACGGCCACTCTGACGTTCTCGCGCTGATTGCAGGCAGTCATCGGCTGCCCGCGTCGCAGCAGAGCATTACCTCCAAGTGTGACCACAACCTTCATCTCTCTCCTCCTGACGGCATAAAGCACTGAAATTCTTTGAATATTTGTATGCTAATGCGCTGACAGACGTCAGGTTGTGAAAGTCCTTAGAGCAATCCTGTTTGATCTTTAAATATTTTTTAAAAAATTCAAAAGTTCCGCTTGAGGTCTATGCTCACTTACTTTCAAAGAGTGTCGCGAGGAGACTGCTTAATCAGATAATGTTGCGTTACTGAGTTATGATTTAACAGAAAATCACCTTTGTTCCGACATATGTCTAAAAAGAACACTAATCATTCCGATATGACCACCGCCGGGTACGTCTATATCCTCACCAATGAAAGTTTCCGGGAAGACTGGATTAAAATTGGCAAGAGCTCTCGCCCTGTTGATATCCGCTCTCGTGAACTTGACAATACGGCAGTTCCACTTCCGTTTAAGATTTTTGCCACACTTCAGACCAAAAAATACCATCAGGTGGAAAGTCTGGTTCACAAAACCATCGATCGTCTGAGTGATTTCAGAATTCGGCAAAACCGCGAGTTTTTCAATATTCACCCTGAGGTAGCGCTTGATATTTTCCGTGACATAGCCTCCACAATTGATGACGCCGTTGTCACGCTTTACAGGGACAATCTTCCTGTTCCCGCCGAGAAAGCCCCCCAACAGGAAGTTAAAGTACGGCACCATAAAAAGCGGTTCAGATTTTCCATGGTCGATATTCCCATTGGTGCAGAACTCGTATTTGTTCCCACCGGTATCAAGGTTAAAGTCGCTACAGACAATATGATCGAATATCAAATCAAGGCAGACTCTACAAAATGTCTCCCTTTGTCGGAACTTTTCTCCCTAAAGAGAAACAAATTCCCTCCGGCGCCTATCAGGGACCGAAATATTTCAGTTACAACGGCGTTTTGCTCACCAAACTGCGTCAGCTGCATGCTGAAGAGAATTAATTCTGATAGTGATGAGCGTACTGATAAACCTCTTCGGGAATAGGATAGTCCGTACGCCAAACAAACGATATCGGTTTTTCCCCTGTATGGCTGACGTAGCGAACCGGACCGAGGTAGCTGTAGGTTTCGCGACGCTGGTTGTCCACCATGTCAAAATGGCGGACAAAAAGCAGTTTGAGGCGGGAGGGATCCAGCAGTTTTTTGCCTTCAGCACTTCCCTCAGAGGCGCTGTTGGGCGACTGCCAGTGAAATGTCTGCCCGTCTATGGCGTAGTCTTTGTACGCCGTAGTCGTCTTCCCGTCCTTGTTCACGGTGACAAACATGGCGGCAAAAGGTACTTCCGCCTGCTGCCGGGCTTTTTCAACAGGTTTCAGATCACCGTAACTCACGCCGGTCACCTGATCGGGTCTGCTGTTTAAAGTCCAGCGCTGAAGGGCTGAAAGAATTTCACCTTTGGTGTAGCGGCCGTAGAGTTTAAGAGGTGTGAGCTGCCCGGGGGCGCCGGTAACACCTCGGAGTCCCTTTGACATTCCTGCACGCAATAGCGGCAGCAGCTCACGCAGCTCTTCACGGAGTGCCGCATCCGCCTGCAGTGCCGAGAGCATCTGCTCGGCAGTGGCAAACAGACCCCTGCTGTCGAAGTAATCGTAATAAAACATCATCAGATAAGCCGACTCCGACTGTGAGAGAGAGCTGGTATCAATGGAGAACCCGTTCCTGACAAGCCGGATCAGAAACTCAATATAGTCAGCATCGTCGATGAGAAGCCAGCGGTTGTACACCGCCCGCTGCAGGCGTTTATCAAATCCGGGATCACGACCGCCAGTCAGTGCGCTCTTCAGCCTGGTCCAGGTTCCACGCTTGTAGATATGATTCAGCGATAGCCCTGTATCAGCAAGAAACGCCTCCAGAGACGGCTCCCCGGTCTTACCCGCCATCCAGTCACGCAACGTATCCACCACAGCACTGTCGCGACCCAAACGGTTAATGTGGTCTTCAATGTTTTTCAGCACAGTGCTCTGTGCAACATCCGTCAGGCTGATCTGGCAGCCCTTGGGCAGATACGGATAATTGTCCGTTCGGATCGCTTCGCGGATCACTGACGCGGACACCTTCGGGTTGAAGCCCATCAGGGCGCCAAGACGTCTGCTCCAGTCATATTCGGCACGGGTTCTGGCAATAAAGTCCAGCACCCGCAGACGGAATTTGTTTTTTGCACGGCGCAACCCGCGGCCGAGCTGCTGCAGAAACACCGTAAGACTCTGTGTGGGACGAAGGAATAGAACGGTATCAATGCCCGGAATGTCCACGCCTTCGTTGAACATATCCACCACAAAAAGGCAGTTAATTTCACGGCTCTTGAGCTTATTGAGCAATTCCTCGCGCTGATTGCTGTTATCAGACGTAAGGCAGGCGACACGGTAGCCAGCCCTATCAAACGCGGCTGTCATCGCCCTTGCATGCGCCTGATCCACACAGAAGGCAAGTGCCTGAATCTGATCAAAATTAGGGATTTTGTCCCGCACCACATCCAGAATATGCGTGCTGCGCTCAGGACTGTTAATAAAAATCTGTGACAGATCGCTCGCCACATACTGACCGCCCTTCCAGCGTACTCCGGAGAGGTCCACCACATCAGGGACGCCGTAATATGTGAAAGGCACCAGCATCCCCTTGTTGATCGCATCAGCGAGGCGGATTTCTGCGGTATAGCGTCCGTCAAAGACTTTCCTCACGTCTGCATTGTCAAGACGCTCAGGAGTGGCTGTCAGTCCAAGGAGCACCTTCGGGTCAAATTGCGAGAGCACCTCAGCGTAGCTCGGAGCGGTCACATGGTGGGCTTCGTCAACAATGATGTAATCAAAGGCGTCCCTCGGGAACGGGGCTTTTTTGAGCTGAGAGCTCAATGTGGCTACAGAGGCGAAAACATGGCGAAAGACGGACGGCCGAACCCCGGAAAACCACATTTCGCCGAAATTTTCGTCTTCCAGCACGCGCCTGAACGTTTCCCTTGCCTGGCGGATAATTTCCTCACGGTGCACAATAAAGAGCAGGGTCGCATCCGGATGCGTTTTCAGAAAACGTTTGAAATCGTTGGCTGCAATAACCGTTTTACCTGTGCCGGTCGCCGCCACCACAAGATTTCTGTGTGAGTGCAGATCACGCCGCGCATCGGCAATTTTCGTGAGCACCTCTTCCTGATAATCAAAGAGCTCAAAAGGCGCAAGAGGCAGACCGTCCGTATTCTCAAGGCTGTTCTGCTCGGCACTGCTGTATTCAAGCGGCATATACGGCCGGCTAAGCGCCTTCTCCAGCCTTTCATCATCGCCGGGCGTGTACGGGACAAACAGGCTGCTGTCGTTCCAGTACCGCTCGAACCGCTCAAACATCGATTGCACAAGCGCCGGAGACTCTGCCGAGGTTGACTTTACATTCCATTCCATCCCTGAACCGATGGCGGCAGCGGAGAGGTTCGAGGAGCCGACATACACCGAGTGACTCAGGGTGTTGCGGTAAAAAAGGTAGGCTTTGGCGTGAAGACGTGTCGTATTCTCATCGTACGAGATCCTCACTTCCGTATTAGGCAGCTGCGCAAGGCGTTTAATTGCGGCAAAATCGCTCACCGCCATATAGGTGGTGGTCAGCAGACGGAACTTTGCCCCGCGGCCTGTTGCCTCCTCGAGGCTCTTCATCAGCGGTGCAATCCCTGACTGGCGAACAAAGCTCACCAGCCAGTCAATTCTGTCTGCAGAGAGAATTTCACGGGCGAGTTCACTGGCAAGCGTAAATCCCTCACCAGCCCCGCTGAAAAGGCTGCTCCGGGTCAATCCGGTGTTCGGGAGCAGTCTTTGAAGTTCCTGATTAAGGGCCTCATCCGTTCCGGTTCGCTCAAGAACAGCTGTCAGGATCCTTGCCCCGGCATCGAGCAGGTCGTCTCCGGCAACTACCGGCGAGCTGGCAATATGCAGGACAGCATCGTTGACGAACTTCACCGCGTCTTCAACACTTCCGTTATCCTCAAGTCTGCGCCGGAGCACCTTCTCCAGGATTTCAGCCACATAGCCAGAAAGCAGCCGGGCTGCCTCCTGCGGCGCAACAGGCCGCTCACCGTAAAAATATTTCTGCTCAGTATCCGCAGCAATTTTTTTCTGAAACAGTGCTGTAAGAAGCCGCTCGTAAACGCCAACCATGATTCCCGGAAAAATGAATACTTAATCACCCGGGAGCTTAGCAGCTACAAAGGGGGCCGTCCAGGGCCGTCCCCGGGATTAATTTCCTGAGGCACTGCAGACGGCACCTTCAGGCTAGCGTTTCCGAATGTTCTGCACCTCTCTGTATCGCAGGTATCGCTCTTTGGGATTGTCCGCAATCAGGACCCAGAGCAGATACATAAAATTTTCCTGTGCACGGCGGAAAATCAGTGAAAACAGGATCAGCAGAGCAAAAAACGCCGGAAACACAAACCAGGTTTCGGCATAAACCATCTGACCGGTTTCCCGCCAGTAGGTAATCACGCCCATTGCAACAGACATCAGCGCGATTAACGGATATTTCGTGGCAAACTTTCCTCTGCACAAATACCTTGTAATAAGCAGACCCGAGACCGCCGTGACCGCAATCACAGCCCAGACAGCAAATTTGTTGTCCGTCAGGTGCTCAAGCAAAAATTTTTCAAACGAAAACACATAAATAAATAGCAGCGGAATTGACAGGAACACCAGCAACGACATGATCTTGTAAGCCAGATTGATCAGTTTGCCGGCAATGCTCATCATCTGTGGATGCTTCTCGTGAGCCTCAATATACTTATCAAGTAAAACGCTCATTTCGCCCCCCTTCGGAGTCGGCTGAAAATCAGGTCGGATCAGTCTGGTGCGCTGTTGCAACACCTTTTGCTCCGGGATGACTTCCCGGAAATACTCAAGATTAAAAATATCAGTTTTTTGAGCAGTATGTGTGCTGACGGCCCACCTTCTGTGATCAGCACTGTCCGCTTACAAAAAAGCCGGCGACACAACATCGCCGGCAGTTGGCTCTGAAGGCAGATCAGCTGCTAGAGCACAGGCATAATGGTGTTTGCCGAGGGGAGAACATAGAGAATAACGGAGAGAAACTGCAAAAGCGTTCCGGCGAGCACAAAGACGTGCCAGATGGCGTGATTGAAGGGAATCTTTTCCCAGAGGTAGAACACCACCCCGACGGAGTAGACAATACCGCCCGCAACCAGCAGCCAGAGACCGCCCGTAGGCAGAACAGCAATCAGCGGTTTAATCACAACAACCACCGCCCAGCCAAGCAGCAGATAGAGAATGCAGTTGAGCCAGTCCGCCCGCTTCATCAGCAGCGGCTGAAACAGCATCCCGAACAGAGCAATCGCCCAGACCACAGAACAGAGCACCCATCCGGTCACGCCGTTAAGACTGACCAGACAGAACGGGGTGTAGGATCCGGCAATCATGAGGTAGATTGCCCCGTGATCAAAGATCTGCAGTATCTCCTTGGCCTTGCCTCTGGGTACGGCATGATAAAGCGTGGAAATTGTGTAGAGAATCACCATTGAGCTGCCGAACACTGCGGCGCTGACCACAGCGCTCGTCTGACCTGTATGCGTCACCGCATACCATATCATCACGACCAGAGCCGCGATGCTCAGTAATGCCGCCACACCATGTGTAATCGAATTGGCCACCTCCTCGGCAAAACTGTAGGAAGAGCACTTAGCAACATTAGACTTTTGAACCATACCGGCTCCTCAAAAACATCTTTCGTTTCCCGGTCCGGACAGCATCATCCGAACGGATGAATACATAATGCCTCTTCCAGAGGCTTTCTAACGCCTTCAAAATTGCGTGTTTGTGAGTTTTTGTTTCTCTGCTGGCAGCGCTGACCGTACGGTCTCCAGCCGGGTGCTTCCGGCGGAAAAACTGTTCCGGATCACGTCTCCAAAACGACGACTGCCGCATACAGAGAACCTGTACACGGCAGTCTTGATTTGCGCGAAACCGGGAATTACTTGCGGATCGCCTTGGTGATAGCGTCAGCTGCCACACGGCCGGAGGTCAGAGCCCAGCCGACATTGGCACCAGCAGGCGAGTCGTCACCCATCACACCGCCAACGAGTTCACCGGCAGCATAAAGTCCGGGAATCACCTTGCCGTCGGTCTTGATGATGTTGAGGTTATCATCCGTCATCACACCGCCCATCGTCGTGGCAAAGCGGGGCTTCTGCTCAACGATGTAGTACGGACCCTGAGCGGATATCTCGGCCTTCATGTACTGCACGGGACGGTCGAAATCAGCATCCTTCTTGGCCTTCACAAACTCGTTGTAACGAGCCACGGTTGCTTTGAGGTTTTCAGCATTGACGCCGGCAAGTTTGGCCGCCTCTTCAATCGTGTTGCCCTTGACAAAGAGAGGCTTGGTCTTGCCGTTGCTGGCAAGATACTTGTCCGCATCCTCATGCGAGACACCAGTCTCAGGCAGACGCTTGTAGAAGCCTTCCCAGGACTTCTGGTCCATGAAGACATAAGCCATGTGATTGGGCGTTTCCATCATCGGATCCAGAATGTGACGGTTGGAAGCCTTTTCGTTGACAAAACGCTTGCCGTTGACATCGACAAGAATACCGGCCTGATCGAAAGCACCAACGTTTGCATAGATGGTGGACTTGGCAATACCGGGCGCGACTTCAATACCGTTCGGATAACGCTTGCCGTACTGCATCAGCTGCGTCTTGGCGCCGAGCGCCATGGCCATCTTGTGGCCGTCACCGGTTGAGGAGACAGGACCGTAATAAAGCGCGGACTTCACCGGCTCAGAGAGCATGTCCTTGTTGTTGCCAAAGCCCCCTGTCGTCAGCAGCGTCGCCTTTGCCTTGATGGTGTACTTCACACCATTGTCATCAACGGCTTCCACGCCGATCACGCGGCCGCTCTTATCGGTGAGGAGCTTCTGCACACGCGTGTTGTAGTACACCTGTGCACCGTTACCAGCGATCACTTCACGCAGATGCTGGGCCATCGTCTTGGCACCGCCTTCAAACTCCAGTGCACGACGGTGGGAGTATTCGGCCAGATACGGGAGGTCGTTCGGGACGAATTTCACACCGACTTTTTCATGCAGCCAGTCGATCGTGGCGCCGACATTGTGTGCATACAGAGAAATCTTTTTCGGGTCGTTGAGGTTATGACCGTTGGCCATAAAGTCCTTGATCATGGATTCGGGCGAGTCATCCTTCACACCGAATTCCTTCTGCAGCTTCGAGCCCTGCGCGACCACCTGACCGCCGGAGATAGCAGCTGCACCACCGATATAGGGCATTTTTTCAACCAGAATGACCTTCAGCCCGTTCATGCGGCCGCGGATTGTGGCAGACATACCGGAGCCGCCGCCACCGACAACAACCATGTCGGTTTCGAGCTGTTTCTCACCGCCTTTGGCCTTCACAGCAAGGGGCACAAGCTTCATCGGATCTTCACCGGCCTGCTTTACGCAGTCAGCAACCGCCATGCGGATTGCCTTGGAAGTAATGGTGGCACCGGCCACACCGTCAATGTTGGGGGACTGACGTTCAACGATGCGCGAAGGAAGGACTTCCACTGCCTTGGAACCGATACCGACAGTTTCGGACTGCTTAATCACCTTCACATCAGTGATCTTATCGGCGCTGAAAGTAACCTGAACCGTTACGTCACCATGGATACCGGGGGCGGTAGCCGTGTAGGTGCCGGCCTTGAAAGCGGCAGCACCGGCCACGGAAGCGGCGAGTGTAAACGAGGCAGCGATGGCAGAGACCAGTAATTTTTTCTTCATCGTCATAGTGAGATTCCTCTTCAGAGACTGTGGAGAGAACGTCCGGCTTGCGGCACTGACCGGCACGCCCTGCCGGGACGGATTCCTCTCGGGAGACGTTCTGATTCTATCGACCCGCACTCTCCTGCACTACCTCCCGAGGGAGGTAGTGGCCGGAACAGACAGACTTCAACTCTCACCGGTACACAACAGCACAGCCTCCTGCCGGCTGCGGGTTAGTACATATTCACGGGCGCATATTTCTGTACTGCGGAATATGTCGTCTCGCTTTCAGGGTTATTGCCCGAGCGCAATCGCACAATAGAATTTTTACCTTCTTTCTGAGCACTTATACTTAACATATCACGCCTGCCCGACCCGAATGTTCGCAGCCTGACCAGCATACTTAACATCGGTTTTGCCACTCGCGCGTACTGACTTCAATTATTTTTCGCCTCACTCTAGGAACCTTCCTATGGAATACAGTCTCTGGTTTGCCATACTCGTCGTTATTGGCACAGTTTATGCGCTCATTAAACGCTATGAAACCCGTCTGGTGCTGCTGGCCGCCGGTTTTCTGATGGCGTTTGTCTCACTCAAGCCCATGATCGCCTTCCAGCAGTTCGACAAGTCGATGACCAACGGCAGTCTGATCGTGGCCATCTGTTCTGCGCTGGGTTTTGCCGGCGTCATCTCTCTGACCAAGTGTGACCTGCACCTGGTTGTGCTGCTGATGCGGCCGCTCAAAAAACTGGGCATTCTGCTGCTGCCCGCCTGCATGATTGTCACAGGCTTTATCGGTATCGCCATCCCCTCCATGGCCGGTCTCTCGGCCGCGGTTGCACCGACGATGATTCCGATTCTTGTCCGCTCGGGCTTCCATCCCGCCCTTGCCGCAGCCTCCATCGGTGCGAGCATGATTCCCGCCTATCTCAACCCCGGCGTCTCGCACAATCCCTTTATCGCCAAACTCGCCAGCATGGATGTGATCAGCTTCATCAATGCGCATCTCACCACCACACTGACCCTGGCACTGATCAACATCGTCTGTGTGACGGTGGTCTGTCTCATCTACAAGGATTTCAAGAAAACCGGTACCGAAACGGCCGCCTACACCTCAGAGGAGCCTGTCGCAAAACCGAATATCCTTTATGCGCTCGCCCCTCTGGTTCCTGTGGCACTGCTCGTCGGCTTTAAGATTGCCATGCCGGAATTCAAGATGTCAGTTGCCACCGCCATGCTGATCGGTACGGCTTATGCACTTGCCATCACCCGCTCCAATCCTCAGGAAGTGACCAAGAAATTCTTCGACGGTATGGGTAAAGGCTATGCCAGCATTCTCGGCATCATCATCGCGGCCGGTGTGTTTGCCGCCGGTCTTCGCGCCTCCGGCCTGATTGACCTTTTCGTCAACTACCTCACCCACGCCAATGAGGTTGCCAAAATTGGCGGCAGCTTCGGACCCTTTATCCTTGCGGTTCTGACAGGCTCAGGTGACGCGGCTGCCTTTGCCTTTAACGAGGCGGTCACACCCCATGCGCCCCAGTTCGGCATGACGATTGACGGGCTTGGTTATCTGGCCATGCTCGCTGCCGGTATCGGCCGTCAGGCCTCCCCGCTCGCCGGCGGTATCATTCTGCTCGCCGGTGTTGCCGGTGTATCGCCCGTTGAAGTGGTCAAGCGCACAGCACCGGCTGCCGTTGTCGTGCTGCTCTCGCTCTACTTTATTGTTTAATCCGATCCCATCAGGGAACATAAATTCAGGCAGACCCGACCCGTTGAACGGCCGGGTCTGCTCATCTCTGTTTCACGCGTTTTTGATTAACTGTGACTGGCGTCAAAAATCAAAAAATTCCACCTCTTTTTGAGTTTTTACCCTGAATGCAGCGAAAAAGGTTATCAAGCCGCATCCTAGGGTTTTCCTCTACAACGCTTAAATATAAAGGATTTAATCCGTTTGTCTCGATATCCGGTACAGTTACAACCGGAAAACTAGTTACTTTGGAAGATGGCACGATGTGATAAGTTTTTGGCGTGACGGGTCAATCTGTTCTTAGCGCTTTTGGTCATCATAAAGACAACCACTATAAGAGAGGACAAGAGCTATGACCACAGACATAGAAGAGCTAAAAAGGCGCTGTGCCAACAGCTATCTGAGTAACGACGATCTCTTGCCCACAAAACAAACATGGAATTGGTACAACATCTTTGCATTCTGGATGTCGGATGTACACAGTGCTGGTGGCTATGTCTTTGCGGGCACTTTATTCTCACTGGGTCTTAACGGCTGGCAGGTGTTTGTCTCGCTGATTGTCGGGATTCTCATCGTTCAGGTTCTTGCCAACACCATCGGTCGTCCCAGTCAGCGTTACGCCGTGCCCTTCCCTGTCATCTCCCGTATGGCCTTCGGCGTTATCGGCTCCAACCTTGCTGCATTAAGCCGCGGAATTATTGCCATTGTCTGGTACGGCATTCAGACTTATCTCGCCAGTACCGCTCTCCTTGTCACAGTCCTTTATTTCTATCCCGATCTTGCCAGCTACAGCACAGACAGCATTCTGGGTCTTTCGACCCTCGGCTGGTGGTGTTTCATCGCCATGTGGTTCTTCCAGACACTGCTGTTTCTGATGAAAATGACTGTGATCAAGCGCTTTATCGACTGGGCGGGTCCTGCCGTGTATGTTGTGATGCTTGTGCTGATGATCTACATCATCTACAAGGCGGGCTGGAGCAATATCTCCTTTACCCTGCACGATAAGGAACTCACACCGGGTCAGTCTTTCTGGAACATCATTGTCGGTATCTCGCTCATCGTTTCCTACTTTGCCGGTCCCACGCTCAACTTCGGTGACTTCTCGCAGTACTGTAAGAGTGTTGACCATATGAAGCGCGGTAATTTCTGGGGGCTGCCGATCAACTTCGTCTTCTTCTCCTCCATCGCCGTGATCACCATCTCCGGTACGCCGGCAGTGTTCGGGAAGCTGCTGATCGACCCGATCCACGTGATGGGCTATCTTGACACGCCGCTCGTTGTGCTCCTGATGGGTCTCACACTGCTGATCGCCACCATCGGTGTGAACATCGTGGCTAACTTCGTCTCGGCAGCCTTTGACATCTCGAATGTGTTCCCGAAGGTCATCACCTGGCGTCGCGGCGGTCTGATCGCTGCCGTTGTCTCCGTGCTGATCCTTCCCTGGAATCTGTTCAACTCGCCTGAAACGATTCACTACACGATTGATGTTCTCGCCGGTCTGCTCGGGCCGCTCTACGGGGTGATCATCGTTGATTACTACCTGATCAAAAAGCAGAAGATTGATGTGCCGAGTCTTTATGACCCGACCCCCAACGGTGCCTACTGGTACACCAAGGGTGTTAATGTGAAAGCCGTCGCCTCTGTGCTCTTTGGCGGTTTCATCAGTGCCGTCGTCTTCCTCTCGCCGGCTGAATGGGGTGTGTCCAACTTCTCCTTCTTCATCGGGATGATCTTTGCGACACTCGCCTACATCACCCTCAACAGAGCTGTCATTCAGGAAAAGGCCGCCTGAGGCACAAGAGCCGTAAATCTCCACCCGGGAGGGACTTTGAGTGCGAACTTAAAGTCCCTCTTTCAGTATTTCGAAGCGCCGCATAACCACCACCGTTATCGCAGTGGTCACGAGCATCAGGGGAAAGAAAAAAGTACCGGCGAAGATCTGAAAGGCCATATCGGCATCAAGCAGCGAGGCAGGCACATACGGAGCGCCCAGTAGACGGTAGAAATGCGCCAGGTCGAGCAGCATGCCCTGAAACCGCCAGAGTGGCGACGAGAGAAAAGCAAATCCCACACCGAACACCACCAGGCCTGAAAACCCGACAGCGCACCCGCTGCGGAAGCGGTTCTGAAGAAAGTGATTCACGCCGCGGAAAAGAGCGTACATAAAAGCCGCACTGACAAGGAGGCTCACCCACACGGGCGCCCCCCAGATACTGCCCAGAGATACCCCTCCGATACTTGCAAAGAGCAGACTCAGTACAAGCGCGCCATAACCTCCTATGTAGAGAATTGTCAACAGCATATGGTGAGCCCTCCTCCCGCTCAGCCGGTTCTCCGGTCAGGAGAACACTGTCCGATGGTACATTACTGAAGGTATCAAACGGACACCCGCCCCGTCAATCGGGCGCATTCCTTAAGGGATTGCCTTTACGACTTGTGACGGACATGCGAAAAAAAGCGCTCCGGGTTACTTAACCTGAAGCGCTGAGGAGGAACTAGCGTTCTGTTTCAGTTCTGCAGCTGCTGGATGCGTCGTCTGTAGACGAGCGGACTCGAGCCGAACCACTGATAACACTTGCGCGAGAAGTTCGAAAGTTCTGAGAAGCCAACGTTGTAGGCGATTTCCGTAATGCTCATCTGGGTGTGCGCCAGCGCATCATGGGCAAGCTGACGGCGGTAGCGTTCATAAACGTCAGCAAAGAGCGTCCCTTCGGCCTCGAGACGGCGCTGAAGCGTGCGGGGCGAAATGTTGAGATGTTTGGCCACCGTCTCAATCTTGACCTTCTCGCCGGCCTCAAGCAGACGGTGGATTTCCTCTTCGACACGGACGCAGTAGGAGTTGCGGTGAACTTTGGTGAGGTAGTTTTTCACGACGCGCTCGTTGGCCTCACGCAGCACGGCGTTTGCACTCGCATAAGGCTCGATGATGTCACTGTAGGCGTAGGCAATACCGTTTTCATAGTCAGGGCCGCAGAGCACTCTGCAGCCGAAATAGTTTTCCAGACGGACTTTCTCCTCCGGCGACCAGCCGTCGTACGAGAGGTGAATATAGATGGGAACCACTTTTCGCTGGGCAAGCGAATTCGCCTGCCGCGCGATCAGCGCCAGGAGCGCCAGAACGGCAGAACTGTGCGCCTCAGTGCCGTGCAGCGTGCGGATGCTGATTTTGGTACCGCGCTTGTCATGCAGCAGTGCCACGTCCATCGTCGAGGAGATGACTTTGCAGTAGATTGTCACCAGGTCAAGCACCTGCGCAAGAGAATGGCTTGTGATAATCGCAAGCCCCAGACCATGCAGGGCTGAGACCTGCATTTCCGCACCGCAGCGCAGGCCGAACAGATTATCCCCTGTCGCCCTGATGATCTGTTCCCAGAAATTACGCACACTCACCGCCGGATAGCGGGCATCCGGGACACTCAGAAGCGCTGTATTCATCATCGAGCGCTTCATAATGTCATCGGGGTCAATCCCGTAGCCTCTGGCCGTCTGGCAGATCGAGCGAACCCAACTGGCAAGAATACTGTCACCTAAAGGTAAAACATCCTCCTGGTTTTCCTCCGTGGACTGATAGTCTCGCTTGAGCGCCTCTTCGTACATCCAACTCCTCCTCGTTGTTCCTCAGGTACAGCACGGGCTAGTGATCACCGCTGTACTATTAAAATCGATTCTGTCGCAGGTCTATAGAAACAAAACGGAATGCCCCACAATTGTAAGGTCATTCCGTTTGCGTACACAAATTATGTGAACATTGTCCGGTTATTCAGCGTAGACAACGCCCTTTTCCTTGACAACGCGGGTACCGGCCTTACCGGCAAGAATGGCGTCGATCTGGTCAAGAGCACCGATCACAGCTGTGCGGCCGGTGGCTTCAACGAAGCGGCAGGCTGCTTCAATCTTCGGACCCATGGAGCCCTTGGCAAAGCCCATGGCACGCAGGCTTTCAGGATCAGCCTGAGCGATGCGCTTCTGTTCGGGCGTACCCCAGCCGGTGTAAGCGCCTTCGACGTCGGTGGCGATCACGAACACATCAGCGTCAATGCTCGAAGCGAGCAGAGAACTTGCGAGATCCTTGTCGATCACAGCTTCAGCGCCGACAAGCTTGCCGTCAACAAAGTATGTCGGGATACCGCCACCGCCGCAGCAGATGGTGATATAGCCGGCTTCCACGAGCGTCTTCAAGGGCTTCAGACCCCAGATGCGCTTGGGCTGCGGAGAGGCCACAACGCGGCGATACTTGTCATTGTCCTGAGCAATCGTCCAGCCCTTTTCAGCAGCAAGCTGTTCAGCCTCTTCCTTGGAGTAGACGGGGCCGACAGGCTTTGTCGGGTTCTTGAATGCCGGGTCTTCAGGGTCAACTTCTGTCTGCGTGAGAACGTTAACCAGGGAGGCGGTCTTGGGCACAAAAGAAGCGAGTTCCTGCTGGATCATGTAACCGATCATACCGAGAGATTCGGCGCCGATCACATCGAGCGGGTACATCGGAACAGTCTTGTAGGCATCATTCTGCAGAGCAATGAGACCGACCTGCGGGCCGTTGCCGTGCGTAACAACGAGCTGGTTGCCTTCATAGGCCTTGGCGATCTGTTCGCAGGCAAGGCGCACGTTGGCACGCTGATTTTCACTGGTCATCGGCTGACCGCGCTTCAAAAGGGCGTTACCACCCAGAGCAATAACGAGACGCATTTTATTCTTTCCTCAAAGTCGATAACGCAGGTGAATTAAAGAGTCCCTCGGAGGGAGAGACGTAACGCTCTTAACGCTACCCCTTCCCTCCGGATGGACACCATCATGCTTAAGGAGACTCTTTCACCTGCAGGTCATTAGTTCACACCAACCACAGCAGCCAGCAGAGCCATACGAAGTGCCACGGAGAAGCCGATCGCACGGAAGTAGAGCTGATGTTCGGTGTTGTCAATGCCAAAGTCGAATTCGCCCGGGTTGCGCGGCAGCGAGTGGTGCACGCCGACCGTCTTGCCCGTCTTGGCCTTGATGTTCTTGAGCATTTCCAGGGACACGTAGTAGTTGGCCATCTTCTTTTCGAAGTCGGCACGGTTCGGGTCGTCCTTCTTGACCGAGCAGCCCGGCAGATAGATCAGGTCGACGTTCGTGTCGGCATAGAGCTCTTCGTTCTGCTGACGCGTAAGGTCGAAGTGTTCTTCGAAGTTCGCACCCATGGCCTTGAGCTTCTGGCGGACGATTTCAGGCGTACGCAGTTCGCTCGTACCCGTGTAGATGATCTTGGCGCCCATGGCGGCAAGCGCGAGAGCGAAAGACTGACCGGAGCGGGCACGCGAGAGGTCAGGCGTGGCGATGGCAACGGTAACCTTGGAGAGGTCGCCGAAAGCACGCCAGCAGGTGTAGGAGTCAAGCAGACCCTGGGTCGGATGGGTGACGTGGCCGTAGCCGCCGGAAATCACCGGAGCGCAATGACCTTCAATTTCCTTCAGAGCACCGAGGGCTTCTTCGTCGTTCGGGTGACGCATAACGATAACGTCAGCATATTCACTCGTCACACGCAGGCTGTCAGCCAGAGATTCGTTCTTGGCAACAGAGGAGTTGTGTGTCGGGTCGGCTTCCGTAATCACGGAGCCGCCGAGACGGTGCATGGCGTTTTCATGCGAGCAGCGCGTACGGGTCGAGGGCTGGAAGAACAGCGTGTAGAGAACCTTGCCCTTCAGAAGGTCGGTACCGATGCGCATGAACGGTTCGAGCATTTCAGCGGCGCGGTACAGGTTGAGGATCTCTTCGCGGGAGAAGTCATCCAGGAAGGTGATGTTGCGGCCGCGCATGTGGGTGGCGTCCAGCACTTCGCGAATGTCACGGGCTTTGAAGTTGATATCGAGTGCCATAGTGATAGTTCCTTTTCAGTCGATTGTCGGGTTTGCCTTAGATGTCCACGTCGCGGTGGCAATCCTTGGAATAGATGTAGCTGAACGGGCCGCGGCCGATACCGTAGCCGGCCTGCACGGAGAAGGCGCCCATCCAGATGAAGTCTTCGGACTTCACGGGGATCCATTCATCGTCGAGCAGGTACATGCCTTCGCCTTCATAGATGTAGGCGCCGTGTTCCTGAACGTGCGTTTCGCAGATGTTGTGGCTGGCACCCGGATCAAAGGAGAGGATGTGCATGTTCATGTCAAAGGCTTCATCGATCGGGAGGAAGTCCTTCACATGCACGTTGGCCATACCGTCGTAGTCACGGAAGGCGACTTCGTTGATGTTGCCGAAAACAGCCCAGGGCTTGAGTCCCTTGGGATGCGGCACATAGCGCTGCTTGTAGAGAAGAATGCGGCCTTCCTTGCCGTTGACGTTCTTAAAGCCGATACCGACACCGGCGGGTGCGTAGGCGTAGCCACCCTGCTTGAGGACCTTCTTTTCTTCGCCGACGGTCACTTCAAGTTCAACACAGCCGTCGAGAACATAGATGAAGGATTCTTCGTGGCAGGCGGTAGCGTACGGATATTCAGTATGTGCCGTCGGGCCGAGCTTACCAATCAGCTGCACAAAACCTGCGCCCATCTTCGGGGTGCAGAGGATCGTCATCGTGGCGTCCTTGATACCGGGGATCACGTTGGTGACACGACCCTGCGGGGTAATGATGGCATAGCTGTCGCGCTTCACAACCGAACGGTTGGAGAGCAAATCGGTAGGATAACCAGGCATTTAGTAGCTCCATAGAAGTAGTGAATTTAAGCGGAAAGTCAAAAGCTTTCCCCTTCGTTTGGTTAAATCTACTATACGTTTTTGAGCCCACGGCTTTAACGCCAAAAATGCCAAGCGCTTATCATTTGATGACATCGCTTTCTTTTCTCACAGGCAGCAACATTTGCACATAAAAAGTGATAAACCACTGAAAGAACAATGTTTCATCCGTTTTCTCAGCAATAGGGAATTTTGCGCAGGGTCCCTGAAAAAATGATAAGTGTTTGTCACCAACGCACAATCGACTGACGGCGCCCCTGCAGCGACATAACGTTTTCCGGTACGCCGGTTTGCCGGCGGCAGGCCACAGCCCTAAAAGGCTCCATCCTCTGGCGCAGCGGAGACACTCAGAGGACGTTTACATACGCCTCGCTCATCCTGACGCTCTCTGAGAGTGCTCTGCAAGCCTGATTCCGTCGGACGCACTCCCGTCAATAAAATGGGCCCACAGTGCAGAGTGCACCGTGAGCCCGCTCCCTGTTAGGAGATCAGAGGAAACTCAGTTAGTTGTTGTAGCGGCTGTGGTCGATACGGCGGCCGATCGGCTTGCCTTCGAAACCCTTCTCCAGCGAATAGACCAGATTGCCGCGCACAAAGGTGTGCGTGATACGGCAGTCAACCTTGCGGCCTTCATAAGCGGAGAACTTGTTCTTGTAGTACAGACCTTCAGCCGTGATGGTGTAGGACTGATTCGGGTCAATGAGCACCAGGTCGGCGTCAAAGCCCGGAGCAATCTCACCCTTGCCGGTCATGCGGAAGCGCTTAGCAGCGTTGGTCGACAGCGCCTTGGCAAGAATGACCGGACTGATGTGACGCTTCAGAACAGCTTCGTCAAACATCGCATCAACACAGTTCTGTGCGGCACTGATACCACCCCAGGCCTTGAAGGCATTGGGGTCGCTCTTCAAATCGGGTGTGCACGGCGAGTGATCGCTCACGAGCATCTGCACTTCACCGCGGGCAAGTTTGTCCCAGTTGAGCTTCTGATGCACACGGTCACGAATCGGAGGCGAGCACTTGGACTTCGGTCCGATTGCATCCAGATCTTCCGTCGCCAGCAGGAAATAATGCGGGCAGGATTCGAAACTGGCATTCTGACCTTCATCAATGGCCTTCTGCACCTCATCCATCACTTCCGTGCAAGAGCAGTGAGCGATGTGAATACGGCAGCCGGCTTCTTTTGCAATCAGCAGGACGCGACGGGCCGCTTCGAGTTCGGTAAAGATGGGGCGGGTCGCCACGTAATCAGAAACCTTGGTGAGCCCTGCCTCTTTAGCAGCACGACCGAGACCGTCCGTAATGGTCGCGTTTTCACAGTGGACAACAAGAATACCGTCATGTTTAGCGATTTCCTTACAGCCCTGATAAAGTTCGAAGTCGGTCACATTCTTGAAGTCACCCGGTTTGCCGGAGCCGCAGGTGGCAACGAAGGCCTTGTAGGCATAGACACCATTTTCAGCCATCGGACCGATATCAGCCAGATTCCAGGGAACCAGACCGCCCATCGGGCTGTAGTCCACCCAGCACTGATCCTTGGCGGCTTCAAGCTTGATGTTCAGCGTTTCAACTGTCGTTGTGGCAGGCACCGTGTTGAGCGGCATTTCCACAAAGGATGTGATACCGCCGGCAGCCATGGCCTGTGTGCCTGTGTAGTAGCCTTCCCATTCTGTACGGCCGGGTTCAGAAATGTGCATGTGGGGATCAACCATCCCGGGCATCACATACTGACCGGTTGCGCAGACCACCTTGTCAGCACCCTCTAACTTGGGAGCGATGTCGACAATCTTGCCGTCTTTGATACCGATATCGAGTTTTTCGACACGGTCCGAAAGAACAACCTGTCCGCCTGAAATAATCAAGTCGTATTTCATTTATACCTCCTCAGATTAGGGAATGTTAAACACCTGCTGGATATAGAGAGCAGCAGAAGCGATCACACCAAGGATGAGCATCAGCGGGGTATAGAAGCGCAGCCATTTGAAGAAGTCAACCTTAGCAATCACCAGCGTGGCCACGAAGAAGCCGGACGTCGGGAAGAAGATGTCGGTGAGCTGACCGCCCCAGGCGTTAGCGCTAACGATAGCCTGCTGCGAGATATCCAGAAGAGAAGCCAACGGAGAGAGAACCGGCATGGTCAGCACGGTAAGAGCCGTAGCACCAGGAATCAGGAAGTTAAACAGAGCCTGTTCCCAGAAGATCACGATAGCGCAGATGGCAGGCGACCAGGAACCCAGCGAGGTGGAGAGCCAGTAAACAATGGTATCCGTAATATTACCCTTGTCCATCACAACCGCGATAGCAGACGCAACACCGCAAAGCAGAGCACCAACCATCAGGTCACGCATACCGGCATTGATGTCGTCGCAGATTTCCTGCGGACCCTTACCGGCAATGATCGAGGAGATGATACCGATGAAGAGGAACAGACCGCCGATTTCCTTAAAGCCGAGGCCCTTGGAAAGAATGAGGTAAATAGCGATCGGGAACATGACCAGCAGAGAGAGGCCGGCAAGCTTCTGACGCTGCGTGAAGGTGAGAGACTTCTTTTCGCCTTCTTCGGCAAGAATTTCAGCCTTGACAATGTTGTCCGTGTCATAGGTAAGGCTGGACTGGGGGTTCTTCTTGACGCGGGCAGCGTAGGTCATCACATAAACGATGGCTACAGCAACCACGAGAACCAGTACGCCGGCACGGAAAGCGGAACCGGAGAACATCGGGATCTGAGAAATCACCTGACCCATACCAACGGAGCCCGGAATCGTAATACCGAAAGTAAAGCCCAGGCAGGGGCCGAGCAGTGCGACTGCAGTAGCGGTCATACCATCATAGCCGAGCCGGTAGAACAGCGGCAGGAACACCGGCAGATAGGCCAGAGAGAGTTCAGGCACGCCGATGAAGGCGGCCAGAATCGAGAGAACCACCATCAGAATCGGAGCAACCAGGAAGTCACTCGTACCGACGGCGTTACTGAGACGCTGCACACCGAGGTCAATCAGACCGGCACGCTTGATAAGACCCATACAGGCGCCAACCATAAAGGTCAGGAACACGATCCCGGATGCACGTTCAAGACCGGCCGGGACAGCAGTGATGAGGTCCATCAGACCCACAGGCGATTGTTCGGCAGCTTTATAGGTTCCAGCCACAACCAGATTCTGCATACCGTGGGCGGTCTGCATCATCTGACGCTGGTAGTTACCGGCAGGGACAACGTAGGTGAGAACGGCCATCACCAGAATAAAGATACCCAGGACAATATAAATGTCCGGCATCTTAAAACCCTTTTTCTTCGGTGACGGAGAATTGGCGGTCATTTCAGTCATTTTGGGTTCCTTAGTAAGGAAAATCTGCGGTTGCAGAAAAAAAACATGTTCCCGGCGGAGAGGAAAATTCCTCTCCGCTCAAGCAGTGCAAATACCGGCGTTAATTAGTTGACACCAACCACAGCAGCCAGCAGAGCCATACGAAGCGCCACGGAGAAGCCGATCGCACGGAAGTAGAGCTGATGTTCGGTGTTGTCAATGCCAAAGTCGAATTCGCCCGGGTTGCGCGGCAGCGAGTGGTGCACGCCGACCGTCTTGCCCGTCTTGGCCTTGATGTTCTTGAGCATTTCCAGGGACACGTAGTAGTTGGCCATCTTCTTTTCGAAGTCGGCACGGTTCGGGTCGTCCTTCTTGACCGAGCAGCCCGGCAGATAGATCAGGTCGACGTTCGTGTCGGCATAGAGCTCTTCGTTCTGCTGACGCGTAAGGTCGAAGTGTTCTTCGAAGTTCGCACCCATGGCCTTGAGCTTCTGGCGGACGATTTCAGGCGTACGCAGTTCGCTCGTACCCGTGTAGATGATCTTGGCGCCCATGGCGGCAAGCGCGAGAGCGAAAGACTGACCGGAGCGGGCACGCGAGAGGTCAGGCGTGGCGATGGCAACGGTAACCTTGGAGAGGTCGCCGAAAGCACGCCAGCAGGTGTAGGAGTCAAGCAGACCCTGGGTCGGATGGGTGACGTGGCCGTAGCCGCCGGAAATCACCGGAGCGCAATGACCTTCAATTTCCTTCAGAGCACCGAGGGCTTCTTCGTCGTTCGGGTGACGCATAACGATAACGTCAGCATATTCACTCGTCACACGCAGGCTGTCAGCCAGAGATTCGTTCTTGGCAACAGAGGAGTTGTGTGTCGGGTCGGCTTCCGTAATCACGGAGCCGCCGAGACGGTGCATGGCGTTTTCATGCGAGCAGCGCGTACGGGTCGAGGGCTGGAAGAACAGCGTGTAGAGAACCTTGCCCTTCAGAAGGTCGGTACCGATGCGCATGAACGGTTCGAGCATTTCAGCGGCGCGGTACAGGTTGAGGATCTCTTCGCGGGAGAAGTCATCCAGGAAGGTGATGTTGCGGCCGCGCATGTGGGTGGCGTCCAGCACTTCGCGAATGTCACGGGCTTTGAAGTTGATATCGAGTGCCATAGTGATAGTTCCTTTTCAGTCGATTGTCGGGTTTGCCTTAGATGTCCACGTCGCGGTGGCAATCCTTGGAATAGATGTAGCTGAACGGGCCGCGGCCGATACCGTAGCCGGCCTGCACGGAGAAGGCGCCCATCCAGATGAAGTCTTCGGACTTCACGGGGATCCATTCATCGTCGAGCAGGTACATGCCTTCGCCTTCATAGATGTAGGCGCCGTGTTCCTGAACGTGCGTTTCGCAGATGTTGTGGCTGGCACCCGGATCAAAGGAGAGGATGTGCATGTTCATGTCAAAGGCTTCATCGATCGGGAGGAAGTCCTTCACATGCACGTTGGCCATACCGTCGTAGTCACGGAAGGCGACTTCGTTGATGTTGCCGAAAACAGCCCAGGGCTTGAGTCCCTTGGGATGCGGCACATAGCGCTGCTTGTAGAGAAGAATGCGGCCTTCCTTGCCGTTGACGTTCTTAAAGCCGATACCGACACCGGCGGGTGCGTAGGCGTAGCCACCCTGCTTGAGGACCTTCTTTTCTTCGCCGACGGTCACTTCAAGTTCAACACAGCCGTCGAGAACATAGATGAAGGATTCTTCGTGGCAGGCGGTAGCGTACGGATATTCAGTATGTGCCGTCGGGCCGAGCTTACCAATCAGCTGCACAAAACCTGCGCCCATCTTCGGGGTGCAGAGGATCGTCATCGTGGCGTCCTTGATACCGGGGATCACGTTGGTGACACGACCCTGCGGGGTGATGATGGCGTAGCTGTCGCGTTTGACGACAGAGCGGTTGGATAAGAGGTCGGTAGGATAACCGGGCATAGTTTCTTCTCCCAATCTGTGAAAAAGTCTTTTGGTCACAAGTGCTGTCTTTAGGAGATGACAGCACTTTTTTCATGCCTCTATAGTAGAAAGACCCTACCCTCAGGGCAAAACCCAATCACGCCAACCTTTTATCATCCTGCGCCATACTTTATTTTTCTTCAGCCCCTCTTTCCCGCCCCTCATGAGGGAGAGGTTCGCAGAAAATCCCCACTTTGCAGCGGTGCTTTTGGACGCTGAAAGATTTATGTTTATTCCTTTTCGCTGTTACGTTTCAGGGCGGTTTTCTCCCCGAACCGGCCGCACAGTCCTTACCGCAGGGCGTACCGTTCAGGTTGTGGCAGATTTCACCGCATCTTTGGCATGAAATAACAAAATCAGGAGGCGTTGAAATGATTTATTTATTCGGGATCACGCAATCTCTACTTGCGAATGATTCTCATTTATGATAATATTTTCACATAGTCAGAGAAAACTGCAGTTTATTGGTGAGGGGTCGCCTATGCAGTCCACTCGGTTCCCGCCTTTTTACCGGGTTGCGTCTTATCTCCGCGCATCTCTCTGATGGTTGTCCTTTTGAGGGTGAGGCTTTTGTCTCACCCTTTTTTTTCGGCAGATTTCAGGCACACAGCTTTGCTGCTGTCAAGCTTTTTCCAAAAAATATGTCTTCGTTCTGCACCAGATCAATAACACAGTATTTCCGGGCCGCAGTGTCTTTTTTGGTACAGATTTCATGTTTATTCACCTGTCCTACAATGAATTCAGGCAAATACGCCGTTGACAGACCATTCCGTTCAGCCCGTTTTTGCTGACCTTTAAGACCAGAAAGGAAAAAACATATGAATAAACTTTCCCGCCGCACTTTTCTTGGCAGCGCAGCCGCTTCCGGCCTCGCAATCAGTCTTCCTGCACATGCTGCATGCGCTGAAAAAATTCCTTCGCACTGGGATTTTGAAGCTGATGTGGTTGTGGTCGGCGCCGGTGCTGTCGGACTGCCTGCAGCAATCGGAGCGCACGATCGAGGACTTAGCGTGCTGGTCATTGATGCCAATTACGATATTGGCGGACATGCCATTATTTCGGGCGGTAATGTTCCTCTCGGAGGCGGTACCTCATTTCAGAAGAAGTACGGCATTCAGGATGACCCGGAAACCTATTTCAAAGATCTGACTGACTGGAGCGTGGTCGAGACCGGCGGCATGCCGGACTACCGTTACAACGACCGCGGCGTGCAGCACACCATCGCCTACAACGCCGCAAAATGCTGCGACTTTCTGGTCGAAAACGGTGTGAAGTTTGTTGATCAGGCACCGGATAACCGCGGCGGGCATGCGATCGGCATTTCTGCCCGCAGAGAACTGCACTGTGTCTGGCAGAAAGGTCAGAGTGCGGAGAGTCCCGCCGGAGCAGGCGGCACAGACCTGATGCGCGGACTTGAAAACGCTGCCCGCACAAAAGGTGTGAAGTTCCTGCTCAACTTCCATATGGACAAACTGTTCAGAGAGGCGGATAACACCGGCCGGGTCGTCGGGCTTGAGGCAAGTTACACGCCGAAAGTCAACCCTCAGACAGGAAAACGCCTCGAGAGCTTCCGCAATGACGGTAATCTGAGCACCGAAAAGAAAACGGTCACTATCCGTGCCAGAAAAGCGGTCGTCATCGCCACAGGCGGGAACTCTGGCAATGTTGAATTCCGCCGTATCTTTGACCCGCGACTTACAGCCGAATATCCGAATGCAGCCGGTGAATATTCACCGCAGGACGGCTCGGGCGAAATCGCAGCAATGGCCATCGGCGCCTCACTCTGGGGCACGGCTAATCAGGCCATGGATCGCAACGGCAGTTTGAGAAAGCGCCCGGTGATCGGCGTCAGAACGAATTATGTGAGCTGGCGGCCTGAATCACCGATTTTCCCGCTGGTGAAGTACACCGGGATTTTCTTTGCCAACTGGCAGAACGCCATTATTGTCAACCAGACCGGCCGTCGCTTCTATAACGAACTTGAAAACGGTTATCCCAACGGCACCACAGAAGGCTTCTACAAGGACGGCGCCCCTTATGTGCACGGCGACTGGCGCAATACCACACGCATCAAATACCGCCCGCGGAACTATATCGATGCGGCACTTGCCATGAACGAAGGCTCTGCCGCTCCGGATTTTTCAGCCGGTCCACAGTGGGCAATCACTGATGCGGCGGGTCTCAAGCGTGAGCAGGTGCATCTTTCCGAAACCAGTGCCGATCCCGAACTCTTCTTTGTGGCCGACACGATTGAAGAGCTGGCAGAGAAAATCAACTCCTCTCCGTGGACAACCTACAAGATGGATCCCAAGGTGCTCAAGGAGACCGTTGAACGCTATAACGGCTTTGTGAAAGCCGGTGCCGACAGCGATTTCGACAAACCCAAACCCAGATTTGAAATCGCCAAGGCGCCCTTCTACGCCATCTGGGCCACTTTTGCTGTTCACGACAGTTACGCCGGGCTTCGCATTGATATGGACTGCCGGGTGCTCGATATGAAAGGCAAGGTGATTGACGGCCTCTGGTGCGGCGGCGAAAGTGCCGGCGGCTCTTCGCAGCACGGTCTCGGACGCTCACTCACCCAGGGTTATGTCATCGGGCAGAAAGCCGGAGCCTGAGTTTTAACCTTCTAAAAAAACGAGGAGAAGTTGCTGCGGAGACAAATCAGCAACTTCTCCTCTTCTGATTTCAAGTTTTTTGTGCCCTATTTCACTTTGAAATCAAACTGATGGCACTGATTGCAGAAATTCTCCGGTGCTTCATGCTGCAGGTGGCAGTTCACGCAGTCCAGAGTGTCCTGATAGTGCGGAGACATGTGAGGATTGGCGGGCTTGACGTTTTTCGTCTTGGCCACCAGATCCTTGGTGTTGTGGCAACCCGTACAGGTCTCAATTGTCGGGATTTCCGGATTCTTGGCATCCATATTTTTCCCGTGGCAGCTCTCGCACGTCAGACCGCGTGCAATATGACGGTCGGCACCGAAGTGACCGTCCGCCGCACCGGCAGCCGTACTGAGTCCGAGGCAGAGCATCACAATCGCGGGAAGCATAAATTTTTTCATGGTTTTCTCCTGAATTTGCTTTCCTGGGAGGGCAGTTATGGGGATTTACCCTTCCTTTATGCTCTTAACTCTAACGGGATTTCTTTACGCTCACTACCTCCCGCGGGACAGGTACGCGCAAAAAGGACACTGCCTTGAAACTCCTCTCGCAGAAAGCCCCTCAGGGTAATTGTCTAGGGCTTTCCCCTCAGTGCCTTTGTTTGAGTTAAAAGGAGTCAAAAAGAGATTTTTACATTTGTGCTTAGTTGAACATAAGTCATTACTATCAAAGAAGGCCAACCCTCTTCAATACTCATCTTTTACAGGTGTCCTATGGCTTTTGCTTTTGACAATATGTTCTACTACCTGTTGCTGTGCCTGCTCTTCTTTGGTATTGGCGACCTCCTCGGGGTTGCTACCAAAGCCAAAGTGTCAGCAGTGTTTGTCAGCCTGTTCCTGTTCATGATCTGCTTCATGACGGGGCTTATTCCGCCCGATATCATCAAACAGGCCGGACTGCAGGAATTCGGCAAATGGTCTGTCCTTTTTGTGGTCTTCTCAATGGGTACGACCATCAACTTCCGCGAACTGATCGCCGAATGGCGCACTGTGGCAACGGCATTGCTGTCAATGCTCGCTGTGATGATCTGCGGTCTTATTCTGATTCCCATCATCGGTAAGCAGGAAACCATCGTTTCTCTTCCGATCGTTACCGGTGGCATTGTGGCCACGCAGATTATGACCAGTGCAGCTATGGAACACGGTTTTGCGCTGGCTGCCGCGCTGGGCACGATTATTTTCGCCATCCAGAAGTTCCTCGGCTCCCCTGTGGCCTCCTACTTCGGTCTTCGTGAAGCCCGACTCATTGTTGAGCAGTACCGCCACGACAAGGAAGAGTTCCTTGCCAAACAGGCTGCCGGTGAAGCAACTGCTGAAGCGCCTGCCGCCAAGCAGACCTTTTTCGAGCGCAACAAACGCTACTACGGCCCGTTCACCTGCCTTGCCGTAGCTGCTTTCTTCTGCTGGATCTCTTTCATCATCGGCAAACTCACCGGTCTCTCGCCGACGATCTGGGCGCTTATCCTCGGTGCGGTTGTCTCCACCACCGGTATGCTGCCCGCCAACATTCTCAAGCACGCCAACTCCGCCGGTATTTTCAACTGCGCAACGTTTGCCACGATTATCCCCTCGCTCGCAAAGATCACCGTCAATGACCTCGCGACGCTCGGCTTCATGATCGCCTGCCTGTTTATCGTTGTGTTTGTTGCCCTGTTCCTTTTCTTCTATGTGCTCCCGCTCTGGAAGATCCTCGGTTCGCGCAACGTTGCCATGGGTGTGGCCTGCTGCCAGCTGCTCGGTTTCCCGGCCACCTACCTCATCGTCAACGAAGTCGCTCAGGCTGTTGCCACCAATGAGGATGAAAAGAAGGCCATCACTGATGTGCTGATGCCGAAGTACCTTGTGGGCGGTTTCACCACGGTGACGAGCTTCTCGGTCATCATCGCAGGCTTCATGGCGCCCTTTGTTTAAATTATTCAGTTTGAAGGAAAGAAAACATGTATCAGTATGATGCTCAAGACTATCCGTACCCCAGCAAACGGCATGTTGTTTACGCCAAGAACGGGATGTGCTGCTCGGGCAACCCGTCCACGAGTTCTGCCGGCCTTCAGACACTCCTGAAAGGTGGTAACGCGATCGACGCCATTCTCGCAATGGCTGCCTCCCTGCCTGTCGTTGAGCCTACCGGTAACGGTCTTGGTGCCGACTGCTTTGCCATCATTTGGTACAAAGGGAAACTCTACGGGATTAACGGCACGGGGCCGGCTCCGATGCTGAACTCGGTTGCCGCTTTGAAGGAACGCGGCTTTGACAAGATCCCCTCTTACGGTGTTGAACCGATCAATGTTCCGGGTGCCGTCGGCGGCTGGATGGCCATGCATGAACGCTTCGGCTCCATGCCCCTTGAAGAGGTTTTTGAGCCCGCGGTGAGTTTTGCTGAAAACGGGTATCCCGTTTCGCCCAACATCTCCCGTCTCTGGGAAGAGGCTTACGGTATTTACTCCAAGTACCGTGACCGTCCTGAGTTCCAGGGCTGGTTCGATACATTTGCGCCCAACGACACCTGGCTTAAACCCGGCGAAGTGTTCAAGTGCCCTGAAATGGCCGCCACGTTGCGTGAAATCGCTGCGACCAAAGGGGAAAGCTTCTACCGCGGCCGTCTTGCCGAAGTGATGGACGAGTTCTTCAAAAAGCATAACGGCTTCCTGCGCAAGGAGGACCTTGCAAAATACCAGCCTGAATGGGTCGATCCGATCTCGGTCAACTATCACGGCTATGATGTCTGGGAACTGCCGCCTAACGGCCACGGCATCACGGTTCTGATGGCTCTGCAGATCCTCAAGGATATGGATCTCGGTGCCCGCGATGATGTGGAAACACTGCACAAGCAGATCGAAGCGATGAAGCTCGCCATGACCGACACCGCCAACTACGTGGCGGAACCCTCTTACATGAAGGTTACTGTCGAAGAGCTGCTCAGCGAAGAGTATGCGGCCCGCCGCCGTGCCGAGATCGGTCACGAAGCCAAGCTGCCGACCGTCGGTGATCCGAAGTACCACTCCACGGTTTACTTCTGCGCTGCCGACAAGGAAGGTAACATGGTCTCGATGATTCAGTCCAACTTCCGCGGTTTCGGCTCCGGTATCGTCATCCCGGGGACGGCCATTTCGCTCAATGACCGTGCCGAAAACTTCAAGTTCGATGAAAATCATGCCAACGCCCTGCTCGGCGGGAAGCGTCCGTACCACACGATTATTCCGGGCTTCCTTACCAAGAACGGTGTTGCAATCGGTCCGTTCGGCATTATGGGCGGCTTTATGCAGCCTCAGGCCCACGTTCAGGTAGTGCAGAACATGATCGACTGGCATCTCAATCCGCAGCAGGCTCTCGATGCCCCCCGCTGGCAGTGGGTCGGCGGTAAAAAGGTTGAAGTCGAACAGGATACGCCCAATCACGTTATCCGACTCCTGCAGCGTCGCGGTCACGATGTGATTGTCCAGCCTGACCCGTATCACATGGGTCGCGGTCAGATGATCCTGCGTGATGAAAACGGTGTATATGTCGGTGCTACCGAAAAGCGTACCGACGGTCATATCATGAGTTACTAAACTCTTTTTCGGCGGGTGCATCATGGTGCACCCGCCTTTTTCATCATTTCTGCTACAGCCCTACCCGAAACTACTCTCTGACAAAACCCTCCCACCTCTTTATTACAATCTGTCTGAAAACACTGGTGATTTCCGACTGATAGAGGCTTCTTCGCGAAAGAAGACGGAATTTCAGCGAAGGTCCCGCATATTCCGGTAAAACCACTTTCAGCGTCCCGTTTTTTAGCCCTTCTCTTGCCGCATATCTGGGAATGGCGACTCCAATGCCCATACCTCTTTCAACTGCCATCACCATGTTTGCGATGGTATCCATGGTGATAACACTTCCTGGGATAAAATCAGCAAACTCGAAACTTTTCTGATGTTTCAGCCGCAACGGACAAATCCAACCTGTAGACTGAATCACCGTATGCTGGCGTAAATCTCCCGGTTTCCGGGGAAAGCTTTTCCCGTAGTGCGCTGACGCCACAACGATACTCTCGACAACCCCCAGGTCAACTACATCAACCTGCGGACGAGACTCCTGATCAGCCCATATTGCAAAATCAGCATCATTCAGAGCCTCCTCTCTGGGATAGGTAACTTGCTTTACTGACACATCCACTTGAGGAAAACGTTTCTGAAAATCCTCTATACACTCCAGGACAAAGGGAATCAGTCCGGATACTGTCGCCACACTGATTTTTGGCTGACGCAATCTTTCCAGAAAATACAATGCCTCCTGCAGGTGTTCTCCGTAAAGCCGATGTACCGGAGCAATCGCATCGCGAAGCGCTACGCCCTCATCTGTCAGTCTGCACCGCCGTGGTTCACGGACAAACAGGCTCATGCCAAACTGAGACTCCAGCTGGCCAATCTTCCGTGATACCGTGGAGGTGGTGCAGCCAACCTGAGCAGCTGTTTTACCCATTGACTCAGTCTCACAGAGAGAAAGAAAAACAGCCCATAGCGACATATCTATTTTTTCTGGTTTGTACATCAGGAAAACCCTCAGAAATGATTGCATTATTGCAATACTAATTGATTTTTTTGCAACGTTTTGCATTTCTACAATGAAACACAGAGGTACTGCCAGCATCGTTTTGCGTCTCCAAGAGTTATTCAAAATACGATCACTGGCAGTACCCTCTACCAACCAATGGAGACCTCAATATGCAAAGACGTCAGTTACTCTCAGGATTGGGCCTTAGTGTCTTTTCCGCTCCTTTAATCGCCAGTGCCAAACCGGTTCAGCCCCCTCAACACTATGATGAACAGGCGGACGTTGTCATCATCGGTACCGGAGCTGCTGGCTCAAGTGCCGCAGCGCGGGCTGCAGAGCTTGGTCTGTCTGTGATAGTGCTTGAAAAATTACGGGTGGGCGGCGGTTCCACAACTCTCTGTAATGGCGGTTTTGCTGTATGGGGCACGGATATTCAGGAAGCTAAAGGTATCAAAGATAGCCCTGAATTGTTTGAAAAAGAAATGCTCTCTATGGGCAAAGTGAACGATCCTGAACTTGTTCACCGCTTCGTAACGGAGACTCTACCGACTTACAAATGGGCAAAAGGTCTCGGCGTTGAATTTCGAGATGTCACTACTGGTGCCGGTATGAGTGTTCCCCGTCAGCACCTGACCCGCCCGCCTCAAATGCTCAAAATCTTCAATGACCTTGCTAAAGCAAAGGGTGCAAAATTTGTCTATGGAACACCTGCTGAACGGTTGATTGTCAATGACTCCGGAAGAGTTGTCGGTGTGGTGGCGAAAACAAAGAACGGCACACGCACCTATCACGCACGGCGCGGGGTCGTCATTGCAGCTGGTGGTTGGGCCCAAAGCAAGGAATTTCTCCGCAGATTCTCTCCAGATGCCGAAAATGCGTTGAAACTTGGAGGTCTTGGCAATACAGGTGACGGTTCCCGCATGGCCTGGGCGCTGGGTGCCGATCTGCTAGACGTCACCTACACCAAGCCGACATACGGGTTTAATCCGAATACGAAAACTTCAGCCTTTGTTATGTACAACGGTGCCATCATCGTCAATCTCGATGGGAAACGTTATGCTGATGAATCTCTTCCCTACAAAACACTCGGGACTATTACTCTGAAGGAAAAAGACGGGATCGGGATTCAGGTATACGATAGTGCTATCCACGAGCGTGCACAAAAAGATGCTCTGGCCAATACCGACTACTTAAAAAAGAACGGCGAACTTTACGAAGCAGCAACTATTGAGGAACTGGCTGAGAAAATCGGCCTGCCGGCAAAGGCTCTCAAACAAACAGTGGCAACATATAACGAAGGATTATCCCAAGGAAAAGACGAGTTCGGCCGTACGTCTCTTTCTGCTGGCGGCGGCAAACCCACGCCAATTGAAAAGGCTCCGTTCTATGCCTTCCGGGCAACCAGCGTTCTCCTGTCTACATACTGCGGTGCACGTATCGACGTCAATGCCCGTGTCATTAACGTTTTCGGTGAACCTATCGAAGGGCTCTGGGCAGCAGGGGAAGGAACCGGCGGTGTTCATGGCGCGGCCTATATGTCCGGGACCAGCGTCGGAAAAGCGGTTGTTTTCGGCAAACTTGCCGCTGAAAGCATCGCTAAAACCAAAGCTGCTTAATCCAGCCTCAGCACATTGATATGACGGAAGTGTTACGTTGTGACGCTTCCGTCTTTTTCAGTTTTTTGCGCTCTCATACCCCCTAAAATCCTTCCACTCCGCCACGTTACACACTTTCGCATTTCACAGCACGACGCTAACCGTTTTTTTTCGTATTCTAGGAGTTAACAAATCACTTTTTTCGAAATGACAAATTTCAGGAGATCTGTTCCATGAGAAAATCCACCAAGATCCTTGCCACCGTTACTGCTCTCGGCGCCCTGATGAGTGCGTCACTTGCATTCAGTGCGCCTGACAAACAGACGACCTCACCTCAGACGAGACCCGCCTGCCCGATGGCCGGTTACAGCATGTCCGACAGGATGGATGCCCGTCTTGAGGGCATTGCCCGTATGCTCACACTGGAAGACAACCAGAAAGCAGCCTGGGAAAATTATGTCAAGGCCTCCAAAGCCCTTCATATGAAAAAGGGTAAAACCTATGACAAACCTGCCGCAGATATGCAGGAGCGTCTTGAGCGTCGCGCAGAACGCGCCCAGAATCGTGCTGACAGCCTGAAGGCGTATGCTGCTGCCCGCGCTGAACTGCTGAAAGTGCTCAACCCCTCGCAGAAGTACGTCCTCGAGCAGGTTGAGGCCACTCACGGCCGTATGGGCGGCGCTATGATGCATCCGCACGGCGGAATGCCCATGGATCCGCACCACGGCATGATGATGCGAAAATATCATCACGGCGGCATGATGGGCGCTCCGGCTGATGAGGGCAAACCGGCTGCTGAAGCTGAAACGCAGAAGATGTAAACGCCAAATGTGAAAAAGCCTCCGGAAGTCACGCTCTGGAGGCTTTCTTTTTGATCAGAACCAGTTGAGCTCTGCCTGCCAGTCGGTGATGAGTTCACCGCAGCGCTGCAGATCGCGTCCTGGCTCACCCGGATCACCCTCGCGCCCAGCACGGCTAAGTACCTCCAGGAAAGGCTGTACAAGCGCTCTGTCACGCTTGTGCCACGCAAGGTAGTAATTCTCCCAGACCAGCGGAATAAACCCGGCATTCATCTGCCCGGCAGCCTGCGCAATGCAGAGTCCCGCGTCAGCCTCACCGGAGGCGACAGCCGTTGCCACCGCAAGGTGTGACGGATAGATTGTGGAAATTTTCGCCAGCTGCTCCTGATCAAAAGGCGTTTGTTTGAGCAGAGACTCCTGCAGCGTGTACGTGCCGGTATCCGGGGAGCGGCCGGCGTAACGGAGGTGTTTGAGAAACACATCGATAAAGGAGCCTACCCCCTTGGGATTGCCTTTTGCCACGACGAGTCCCTGGGAGCGCCGCCCGACAGAACACCCCTCCATCAGAGCGGGGTCAATCATCGGTGAGAAAGCCTTCCAGGCTTCACTGCCTCTGGGAGAGTCCTCGGGAAAGTTAAAGCCGGCCATCACGCAGTCGCCGTCGCGCAGATTTCTCAGCCCTTCGAGCCCCGTATTGAAACGGAAATCCGTAATCAGACCGCTGTCAAAAGCCTTTACCTGCAGCGAGGAGAGAAATGCGTCAAAGCAGCCTGCCACTGTCAGAATGCTTGCATTGGGGTCATAGGCCGCCTGAAAAGCGGCATTGAGTTCGTTGCTCAGTTTGGCGATTGTCAGGGCATGTTTGGCCTGAATGGTACGCTCCGCCCAGAGCAGCTTTTTTCCAAGCGGTGTCAGAAATGCGGGCTTGCCCTGCTCCCGGACAACCAGCTTCTGACCGAACTCATTTTCCCAGTGCTCAATCCTGCCCCAGAAGTAGCGGTAGCTCATACCGAGTTTTTTTGCGGCGGCCATCAGTGACTTCTCGGACTCAATTGTCGAGAGCTGCTCTATCAGATCATTCTTCAGTCGGCGCGACTCACCTTTTTCTTTTGCAAGGGTGTAGAGCAAATCCACCTCAAACATCACCGGCACTCCTTTACTGATCCACGAATTGATGTCCTGTCTGTAGCAGCCTTATATTAACAGGTTGTAACACAAAACGCCGATCCCTGCGCCGTTTCACAGCTTTTTCAAACAAAAAACGCTCCGACGTGCTGTTCGGAGCGGAGCTGGAAACAAATCTACGGAACTTTGAATTGCACCTGATGGCACTTGGCACAGTTGTTTTCCGGCGCCTTGTGTCCTTTGTGACAGCTCGTACACGTGACGCCCTGCTCATGCGGCGCATGAGGATTCTTCGCATAACGGCCGGCGGTTTTCACCTTCATCTGCTCGAAATCTCCGTGACAGCTCACACAGATATCACGTCCGCCGATGGTCTTGAGCTTCAGCGAGGCATCGTGGCAGGTGTCGCAGTTTATTCCTCTGGCCACATGACGGTCAGCCAGATAGGTGCAGTACGGCTCCTGAGCTGCCCGGGCTGTACCGGCGACGCCGGCAAGGACCGTACAGACCAGCGCCAGCGCGGCAATCAATTGTCGTTTTACCATGGCTCAACTCCGCGGTAGGTGTTCAGAAAGCGGCTGCGGGCGTATCCCGCCCGCAGCCCGGTCTTATGCCGCAAGCTTACTTGTACTGGGAGACAGGAATGCGGATACGGCTGCGGTCAATGGCCGCAACGTTCTTAGAACCTGTCAGAATCATCGCCACCTGCAGTTCACTCCTGAGGCGATTGGCAAACAGTTCCACACCGTCCGCAAGACCGCCGTGTGCAGCACGGACAAAGTGACGACCGGCCAGACAGGCATCCGCGCCAAGAGCACAGTACTTGAGCACATCAGTGCCTCGGGCAACGGTACCGTCAACCAGAATCATGCATTTGCCCTTGACGGCATCAGCAATACGCGGCAGAACCTCAGCCGTCCCGGCCGTATCGGCAAGGGTGCGACCGCCATGGTTGGAGACGACAAAACCGGCAGCGCCCGACTTGAGAACAAGCAGCGCCTCATCAACCGTCATAATGCCTTTGAAGAACAGAGGCAGCGGAGAGGCCTTCACCAGTTCGGTCATCTGTGCAAGAGTCTTCGGTTCAACCGTCTGACCGGGCGTTGCACGGGCCGCACGGCCGGCAGAGTCCAGGTCAATGGTCAGCGCCACGGCACCGCCTTCGTATGCCTTCTTCATACGCAGAATGATTTCCTGCTGCAGACGCGGTTTCAGACCGACAATCGCCTTGAAGCCCTTGCTCTTGAGGGTTTGAAGGCGTGTTTCAAACACATCAATCGGATCGCCGATGCCGTCAGCAACCGCTCCGAGAATACCGGCACGGGTAGCCCCTTCACAGATTGCGGTCACAAACTGCTCTTCCGTGAGTTTGCCGCCCATGTTGTAGGTTGTCCCGCCTGTCGGCGCAACCATGCAGGGCATAGAGAGCGTTTCACCGAAGAATTTGAAAGCCATGTCAGGCTTTTTCACATCATGCATGGAGCGGGCGTTGAGCTGAACGGCAGCCAGCGCATCGTAGTTGGCCTGGAAGCTGCGGTTGGCACCCATACCGCCGAAACCCGGCACCTGACCGATACAGGGGCCGCGACCGTTACACTCCGGGCAGACTGCGCAGCGCGGGAACATCATTTCACGGGCGCGGTTGCGGACTTCCTCATAGGTCATTTTGCCCTGAAGCGGGACAATTTTCGGCTTTTCCGCTTCGGCCTCAGCAGCCATTGCAGGAGCAATACCCAGAGAAGAGGCAACACCGAAAGCGGCGCCGGAGCGCAGGAAGGCACGACGGTCGAGTTTGACAGGATTTTCCATATACTAAGTCTCCTATATGGCAATAAGTGGGGTCATAGAGAGAATATTACTCTTCTTGTGCTCAATTGAACATATGTCATAGAGAGCACAGGAATAAAAAATCTTATTGTTTGTTTTAAATCATATTTACGGACGTTATGTAATGGAAAACCCGATAAGGGTTTTCAGCAATCGGATAGGGGAAGCAGGATGTCCCGCTTGCCCCTTCCACACCACCCACCGTAC
>OGMW01000257.1_pt1 | contig 60371 bp, 40 predicted proteins | sample 1573281 | NCBI WGS metagenome assembly OGMW01 (sample SAMEA2581907, study PRJEB24529) | metagenome | biome: Human gut stool | place: China | collected 2011 | reverse complement strand
CCCACTACGGATCCGTACGGTGGGTGGTGTGGAAGGGGCAAGTGGGGAATCTCACTTCCCCTATCCGATTGCTTTGCCTTTAAAATAGAGAGTCTTTCTTCTGTTAAGGCACCGAACCATGCACAATCCCATCGAGCAGCTTCTTCTCGCAGGCCGTCCGCTTGTCGTCGACGGCGCCATGTCCACAGCACTCGAGGCGCTCGGATGCGATCTCAATGACAGACTCTGGAGCGCGAAAGTGCTGCTTGAGGCGCCGGAGAAAATCCGTGAAGTGCACCGGCAGTATTTCAGAAGCGGTGCAAATATCGCCATCACCGCCACCTATCAGGCCTCTGTGGCAGGTTTTGCCGAACGCGGGCTCACACCCGAGGCCTCGGCAGAGGTGATGCGGCTTGCCGTGGCGCTGGCTCGCGAAGCGCGCAGCGACATCGCCCGGGAAACCGGACGCAATGAAGCGGAAATGCTCGTGGCGGGCTCCATCGGTCCCTACGGCGCGTTCCTTGCCGACGGCTCGGAGTACCGCGGTGACTACCGCGTCTCAAAAGAGACGCTCAGAGCGTTTCACCGCACAAGATTTGAAGCGCTCATCGACGCGGGCGTCGATCTGCTCGCCATTGAAACGCAGCCGCAGGCTTTTGAGATTGAAGTGCTGCTCGAGATGCTCAAAGAGACCGACGCGGCAGCCTGGGTCACGATGACGCTCGACGGTACCGGCACGGCGCTCCCTGACGGCACACCGCTTGAGAGGGTTGCAGAGATGCTCGAAGCATGTCCGAACGTTGTCGCCACGGGCTTTAACTGTGTCAGGCGCGAGCTCGCCGGGCCCGCCCTGCAAAAGCTTGCCGCGCATACCGCAAAGCCTCTTATCGTGTATCCCAACACCGACAAAATCTGGGATGCTGCGACAAAAACCTGGCGCTCGCCCACCGCCGCTCACACGCCCGGCTGGTCGCACTATGTGCCGCTCTGGCAGAAGGCCGGTGCAAGGCTCATCGGCGGGTGCTGCTGCACACTGCCCTCGGATATTCTCAGCATCGCGAAGCTGCTGGGCACAAAGTGATACCGTCTCCCGCAGGAGACGCTCAGAGTTAATCGGTTAAAATTGGGGCACTTTTTTCCTTTTCCTGCCGGCCGCTGACAGAAACCGCTGCCGGCAAAAACCGATTTATACCCTCTTCTGTGATGTCCTCACTGATTAAAGATGATATTTCCAGGGTCTCCCCGGGCGAGCATTATGTGATCACGCTCCCGGGACTCGCCCCTGATGCGGCTGCGCTCGCCGAAATGGCTCAGAAGCGCAAAGAGCGGCTTCTGGTGGTGTGCGCCGACTCGATTGATGTGATACGCCTGAGTCAGGAGATCCGCTTTTTCGATCCCTCCCTCAATGTGGTGACGTTCCCTGACTGGGAAACGCTCCCCTACGATGTGCTCAGTCCTCAGGAAACCATTGTCTCCGAGCGTCTCGAGACGCTCTACCGCATCACGCAGGCCGGCAGTGATGTCGACGTGGTGATCGTCTCGGCCATCACCGCCGCACAGCGTCTTGCCCCGGTGAGTTTTGTGGGCGGGAACACGTTCTTTTTTGCCGTGGGCGACAGACTCGATATCGAGTCGCTTCGCGCCAACCTTGTCAAAGCCGGCTACGCTCATGTGCAGCAGGTGCTCGCCGCGGGTGAATTTGCCGTGCGCGGCAGTCTGATTGACGTCTTCCCGATGGGCAGCGAGCATCCGTTCCGTCTCGATATGTTTGATGACGAGATCGACTCGATCCGCTGGTTTGACATTGAAACGCAGCGCTCGATGGAAGCGGTCGATCGGATCCGGCTGCTGCCCGGGCACGAATTTCCGGTCCATGAGACGGCGCTTGCGGACTTCCGGCAGCGCTGGCGAACCCGTTTTCCGGGGGACCCGGCAAAAAGTCTGATCTATCGCGATATCAGCAACGGCGTGCTGCCTGCCGGGATCGAGTACTATCTGCCGCTCTTTTTCGATGAGACCGCAAGCTTTGCCGACTACTTCGGCGAGGGCACCGCAGTGGTGACCTGCGGGGATATTCAGGCAACTCTGGCAGCGTTTATGCGGGATACGAATTCTCGCGCGGCCATGCTCGCGGGGGACAAGGCGCGTCCGCCGCTCTCGCCCTCGGAGCTCTGGCTTGATGCCGAGAGCTTTTTCGTGGCGCTCAACCGTTTTGCCCGCTTTTCGCTTCGCTGGAACGAGGAAGCGATCAGGGATCGGCGTGCCGCCCTGAAGGCGGCAACGGTCGACCGAAAGAGTCAGAACCCGCTCACCAACCTTTTTGTCTTTACCGACGCGCAGAAAATCCGTCACTACCGCACGCTCATCTGTGCGAGCAGTGTTGGCCGTCAGACCACGATAGGAGAGCTTTTCCGCTCCTCGGGTCTCACCTTCAGCGAGGTGCGCAGCTGGGAGGACTTTCTCGCCTCTGACGCACAGGTGGCCCTCACGGTTGCGCCGCTTTTCGCGGGCGCAGATGTTGATGCTGAAAAAGTCACGCTCCTCACCGAGAGTGAACTCTATGCGGCAAGTCCCCGCCGCTCGCGCGTTCGCGCACAGCGTGCAACGAGCAGCATGGAAATGCTCGTGCGGGACGTGTCGGAACTCAAAATCGGCGACCCGGTCGTGCATCTTGAGCACGGTATCGGCCGCTATCAGGGGCTTGAATTTATCGACACCCCGGACGGGCCGGCGGAGTTTCTGCGCATTGACTACAAAAACGACGCCAGGCTGTTTGTGCCGATTGCCAACCTGCATCTCATTTCCCGCTACTCGGGCAGCGACGTGGAGAACGCGCCGCTGCACACGCTCGGTCGCGGTGACTGGGAAAAGGCGAGGAAAAAAGCGAGTGAACAGGTGCGCGACACCGCCGCCGAACTGCTCGCGCTCTACGCGCTGCGCCAGTCACGCACGGGCTTTGAATTCAAGATCGATCCGGCCGATTATGACGCGTTCCGCGAAGGTTTCGCCTTTGAGGAAACCCCTGATCAGGCAAGCGCCATCAATGCGGTGATTGACGATATGACGAGCGGCAAGTCGATGGACCGGCTCGTGTGCGGGGACGTTGGCTTCGGGAAGACCGAAGTGGCGCTTCGCGCCGCCTTTGTCGCTGTGAGTTCCGGCAAACAGGTTGCAGTGCTCTGCCCCACGACGCTGCTTGCCGAACAGCACTCGCAGACCTTCCGTGACCGCTTCTCCTCTTGGCCGGTGAATATTGCCGAGCTCTCGCGTTTTCGTACCGGCAAGGAAACCACCAGGGCGCTCGAGGGGCTGGCTGCAGGGAGCGTTGACATCGCGATCGGCACACACAAACTTCTCACCGACAAGGTGAAGTTTGCCAACCTCGGTCTGGTGATCATTGACGAGGAACACCGTTTCGGCGTGCGTCAGAAGGAGGTTCTCAAGAAACTTCGTGCCGAGGTGGACGTGCTCACGCTGACCGCCACCCCGATCCCGCGCACGCTCTCGATGAGTCTTGAGGGCATCCGTGACTTCTCGGTGATCGCCACAGCGCCCGAGCGACGGCTGGCGGTGAAAACCTTTGTACAGAGTGAGAGCGACGGGGTGATGCGCGAGGCGATCATCCGCGAATTAAAGCGCGGCGGTCAGGTCTACTTCCTGCACAACGAGGTCGAAACGATTGAAAACCGCCGTGATCAGCTCGCGCGCCTCATCCCTGAGGCCCGCATCGCCGTGGCACACGGTCAGATGAGCGAGCGCGAGCTCGAACACATCATGCGCGACTTCTATCAGCAGCGCTTTAATCTGCTGCTGTGCACGACGATTATCGAAACCGGGATTGACGTTCCGAGTGCGAACACGATCATCATTTCGCGTGCGGACAAACTCGGTCTTGCGCAGCTGCATCAGCTGCGCGGCCGTGTGGGTCGAAGCCATCATCAGGCCTACGCCTATCTGCTCACGCCGCCCTCAGGGGCGATCACGAAGCAGGCGGCCAAGCGTCTTGAGGCGATTCAGTCGCTCGAAGAGCTCGGCAGCGGGTTCTACCTCGCCATGCACGACCTCGAGATCCGCGGCGCCGGCGAAGTGCTCGGCGAAAACCAGTCAGGCGAAATCATGGAAGTGGGGTTTGATCTCTACAACCGCATGCTCACGAGCGCCGTCAAGGCACTGCGCCGCGGGGAGACACCCGACTTTGAAAGTCCGCTTGCCGCCACAACCGAAATCAATCTGCACGCGCCCGCTCTGCTCCCGAATGACTATGTGCCTGATGTGGCGCAGCGTCTCGGGTTCTACAAGGAGTTCTCCAGCGCCGAGTCGCTTGAGGCGATCTACGCAGCCACCGAAGCGCTTGCCGACCGCTACGGCAAACTGCCTGCCGCGGCCGAGCGGCTCATCGCAGTGCATAAACTGAGAATCCGCTGCGAGGCGATCGGGATTCGCAAGATTGACGCCAGTGCCCAGGGAACCTCGATCACATTTGTGGAAAAGCCCAACATCGAACCGATGGCGCTGATCCGCTTCCTGCAGTCAAGAAAGGACGCCCGTATGGCGGGCCCCGAGCGGCTGCGAATTGAAGGCGGCTCGCAGAGTCCCGAAGGGCGCATCCAGTTCCTCTATGAGGTGCTCGGCGCTCTCACTCAGTCGCCCTGAGACGGGTAGCTCAGAGAAATGCAAAACGGCGTGAAGGATTAACTCCTCACGCCGTTTGGCTTTTTCCAGTGGCAGAGAAATCAGGACTTTTTGAGTCCGGCGAGTGCCGCAAAGGGATTATTGACGGGGGCATCGTCCGAGGCCTCCTCATGGGCGGGTGCCTCGCAGTCATCGTGCGAAACAATGCCCGGCAGCGTCAGGATCGTCTCCTCCTGCACCCAGGCATGCACGTCAAAGGACTTGCTCCCGACGATCACATCCTCCTCGTCCCCGTCCTCATCGAGCGGAATGCGGTTTGCCTCCGCCTCGGACTTTGTGAGGATGAAAGTGAGTTCGTGCTCAAAAGGCACCGTCACGGGCTGATTGCAGCGCGCACACGTCATTTCGGCCTCCCCCTCAATAGAAAGCGAGACGGCCGGATACTGGCGCAGCGTGCCGAGCCCGGTGGCCACAAAGCGCACCGCGCCGCCGGTGAGCGACAGCACGGTTTTCCTCAGCTCAGGCATATCCTCAAGGCTCACCTCCCCTTCAAGCGTTTCGCAGGATCTTGCCAGTTCAAAAATATCAATCGTCAACTGTGACATGTGTTTTCCTTCGTTCAGCTTGAGCTGATTTCCCTTACAATGTGGGACATCGCTCGGACGGGAGTCCGGCCGCGCAAAGGCAGCGCCTGCCGCCTCCCGTGCGTTAAGTTTACCGTTATTTTACTGTTGGTGATAAAAATGACAGCTTCGCTGATTCTTGCTTCGAGTTCGCGCTACCGCCGTGAACTGCTTGACCGCCTGGGTGTGCCCTATACCTGTGAAAGTCCCGATGTGGACGAGTCAGGCATTCCCGGGGAAACGCCGCAGGAGGCCGCAATGCGTCTGGCGGAACTCAAGGCGCGCACCGTCTGGGAAAAGCACCCGGGCAGCGTGGTGATCGGCTCCGATCAGGTTGCCGATCTTGACGGGATCCGGCTGGGTAAACCTCACACCCGCGAGCGCTCCATTGAGCAGCTCCTCACCATGCAGGGTAAAACCGTTGTCTTTACCACGGCGCTCTGCGTCATTGACGCTGAAGGCCGCGCGCAGAGCGTGAAGTCGCAGACCACGGTGAAACTGCGCCCGCTCACGCGCGAGACGATTGAAGCGTATGTCGACCGGGAGGAGCCCTATGACTGCGCAGGCTCCGCCAAGATTGAACGCCTCGGGATCGCGCTCATGGAAAGTGTCACCTCGGACGACCCCACCAGCCTCATCGGCCTGCCGCTGATGGTGCTCACAACGCTGCTTGCCCGGGCTGGCGTTGATGTCCTTCCGGGTATTCTCAAGGCGTAAGGGAGAGCAGCCATGACGGGCATACTTTATCTGCTTCCTACTGTGATTGCCGATGACACTCTCGACGTGGCCATTCCCCCGGGAGTTGCCGAACGCGCCCGTCACATCCGCCGCTTCTACGTGGAGGCGGCCAAAACCGCCCGCGCCTATCTCAAGGCGCTCGAGCACCCGGTCGCGATTGCCGACCTGAGTATCGAGGAGATCGGACACGATCCGGATCCGGAAAAGCTCGATGCCTGGCTGCAGCCCGTCATGGGCGGCGAAGACGCTGCGGTGGTGAGCGAATCGGGCTGCCCCGGAATTGCTGATCCGGGCGCGCAGCTCGTTGCCCGTGCGCATGAGCTCGGCATCCGGGTGGTGCCGCTCACCGGCCCCTCCTCGCTTCTGATGACCCTCATGGCCTCAGGACTTGACGGTCAGCGTTTCCGCTTCTCCGGTTATCTGCCGATTCACGAAACGGAGCGCGCAGAGGCGATCCGCTCGCTCGAAGCCGCCTCACGCCGAAGTGAAACCCAGCTCTTTATCGAGACGCCCTACCGCAATCAGGCCATGCTCGAAACGCTGCTCGCCTCCCTCGCGCCTGACACCCGTCTTACCGTCGCCGCGGACATTACCGGCGCCGGAGAGTCCATACGCACACGCCGCGTGGCGGACTGGAAGGCGGCACTTGGCAAAGAGCCGCCACTCGCGAAAGTACCCACAGTGTTTGCGCTCCTTGCCGCCAGCCGTGGTGCAGCACCGCGCTATGCCCCTGAAGACGCAAGACACAAAGGGGAGCGTCGCCGTACGCCGCACCCGGCCCGCAGAACTGCCGGCGGCAGTCGCAGCACACTGAAAAACAGGCGTTAAACACCGCTATTTTGAGGCATTGTCTCAAAATCTGACCCGAACACCTGCGATTTGTGGGAAAATAGACTAATACGCTTTAGGTTAGTCCGGGCCCGCGCACCTGCTGCGCCCGCCTGTCGTTTTGGTCGCAATACTATGTCCACTCAGGAAACTCTTCTTAATGCCATTCCTTCCATGGTCGAGATACGCAGGTTCATGCACTCTGACCTGGGAGTGTGGGTTTTCTGGGGTGGAATTGCCGCGCTTTTCCTTCTCCTTGGTCTGTGGCTGCTTCGCCGGCGCCGGCTCGCGCTTGAAAATCTCGGTCTGCCGAAACTGCGCCGTGAACTCTCGGATATCTTCGGTCAGCGTAAGGAGCCCGGTACTGATGAGGAGGAAGAACCCGTTCTGGCCCGGGAGGAAACGGTCGATCCCCTGCCGCAAACGGATCCTCTCCTGGCTGACAATCCCGCGCCGCAGAGCTCAGAATTGAGAGAACCGGTGCTCGGGAACGTACCGGCGCAGGTGCCTGCACCGGCGCCCGTCTACGCGCAGCCTCCGGTTTCTGCCGTGCACGTGCTGAGCACTTATGAAATGCCGGACGATATTCCGCCCCTGCTTGACAGACTGCCCTTTGAGCCGCGTGCCGGGCTGAGCACCGGGCGGTGGCTGCGCGAAGACATGAAGGTTGAGGCCGTGTTTGTGAGCGAAGCGCTTGAGGCGTCCCTTAAGGACAACAGCGCCCTTGAGCTGCTCCCCTTTGTACCGCAGGCACGCAGTGTTGAGCAGTTCAACAATATCTACCGCTGGGGAGCGCTGATTGCGCAGCCGCATGCTCTGCTGCAAACTGAGGGTATGAATGTCGTGGTGACCCGTTCAGTGTTGCCGCAACACTTTGATGCGCAAAACGGCTGGCAGAATGCACTGCGTGATGACGAGCTGCTGCTTGCGGTGCTTAATGCGCTTGTCGTGTCGCACGAACTCAACACCCCCTGCGCAGCGGTACTCGCCGCCAGCGGCGCCCGCTTTTTCCTTCGTCCCTCTGCTCAGCTCGTAGAGGATCTGGTCCGGGAACAGGGTAGAGCCTGTGACTTTGCCATGAGTGTCTCGAAGCGCAATACGCTGAGTGCTGTTATTTACGCCAGCCTCTTTGCGGCGGCGAGAGCGTAGTAATCAAAATGAATCTGCTGGAAAGGATGATAACGATTGTGCCGGAGGGAACTTATATTGAAACTCGAAAAATTTGGTGATTAGCACTTTCCTCATTCTATTTAAGGCTTAAAAGCTCCGTAGCTCCACTATGGTTAGAAATTGACCTGAAACGTAGGAATTTACATTATTTTCGCTCGCAATATAGTTACGGATAAGTGCTAAACTGTATAAAAACTAGGCATCATATACGAGTTCAGAGAATGGCTAACTTCAAAAAATTAAGCTTTGAGGAGCTTTACAATTCAACCACGATGTTTTATGTAAACCCTGTCTGCGAAGCAAAAATTCAGCAGATGATAGATGACAAAACGAATGCCATCTTGGCAGGGGTAGGGACAATTACCAGTAAAGCGACACTTAAGCAGTACATCATCACTCACTCGGATTCCCTTGATCAACTCTTATCGGTAACGGAAATCTCTACCGAACGGTTCAAACGCATTGTTTCCATGATCAGGAAGGACAGAGGTTACGTGTTCACCTCAGAATGGAGTTTAAAAAAAGTTAGGAATGCAATGCTGGAAAGTCCAGCAATGATGGAAACTATCCTAAACCTGCTTTGGGATGGAAAAAATGATCCTAAGATGAAGAAATGTATCCCGGCTTTCTATTTGGAAAACATGACGATAGACGCCCCGACCCTCGCTAAACTGCAGAATAGGGACTCTGTACGGCAACTAGCCAAGAGAAGCTTAGAGGGAACTTATAGCAACATGATTGGTGACTCCATTCTTTGTACTATAGAAAATAAACTCAACCGAATTTGTGCTCAGTATGGTTTGACTTATGAAAAGGGGGTCAGAGTTCCCTTAATTGACAAGGCGGTTAGTTTTGTTCTCGAATCACGCAACAGTCCTAAGCTCATTCTTGATGTGTCTTACAACGTCACCACCTCTAGCAGTCAAGGCAATGTAAAAGAAGCCGCACGAAAAATTGAACGAACGCTAAAAAAAGAGCAGCAATCTGGAAAAAAAATAATATACGTTAACTTCTTAGATGGGGCCGGGTGGATTGGCCGCCAAGCCGATATGAAAGAAATCCATCGATGCTCAGATTATGTTCTGAATTTTGAAAATATAGGTCTGCTTGAAGACATCATTGAAGCAAACTTAGATAAATTTACCACTCCCTAGGCAATAAACATGAACGCTACTGAAAGAAAAGAAAAACTCAAAGAACTTTTATCACACCCGGAAAAAGCCTGTCGTACGGGAATTCCTATTACTTACCACGGGAGTACCATCACTCTAGATGCGTATGCCATTCCTTTAGAGTACCTAGTATATAACCCTTACAATGGCAGAATCGGTAGTGCTGTCAAATCTTTTGAAAGACAGCACCATCAGCTCAATCCAGAAGATCCAGCAGATAAAAAAATTATTGAAAAATTTCTGTGGGAATCCAAGCCTGACGCAAATAAAAAAACTCAAGAAAGACTACTGAAAGAACACCAGCAAAGACATGGGATTGTGACTGCTGACGGGATTATTATCGACGGGAATCGCAGAGCCTGCTTACTTAACCGAATCATGGCCGATCAGTCAATCAAATTCAATGATAAATCACATTGCCAATTCTTTATTGCCATCATTTTACCTGAAGATGCTGACAAAAAAGAGATTATGGCACTTGAAACTACCTATCAGATGGGTGAAGATGCAAAAGTTGACTATAATGCCATTGAAAAATATCTCAAAGCAAAAGATTTGAAAGATGCTGGATTCACCGATGATGATATTGCAGGAATGATGGATATTAAGCCTTCTGATGTCCGAAAGCTGCTTTCTACATTAGAACTGATGGATGATTATCTAGACGAATTTGGCTACTCAGGGATGTACACCCAGTTATATAAAAACGAAGACAAATTCATGCGATTAGATGATGCCCTGAAAAAATACAAGGCAGGCGTCCCTTCAATGTGGTCTTATGATCCAGAATCTGATGTTACTGATTTGAAATTAATTGCATTCGATTATATTCGTTCAGAATTTGAAAACAATCAATTCAGAAATATAATTAAAACTCCTACAAATAAAAACACAGCTAGTAGTTTTTTTGCAAAAAAAGAAGTTTGGGAACAATTCCGCGATGAGCACTTCAAGAACACAGAAAGTGTTAAAGAGGAACCCGTTGAGGAGATCATCAAAAAAAATCCCCCAGATTTAAGCAAAGCACTCAAAAGCAGAGATATGCAATGGAGTCAAAAAGTTGAAGACGCTCTCAAAGAAAACTTTGATCTCAGCATGGACAATCTCAACAATTACGCAAATGCTGCTAAACCACTACAACAACTGATCAAGGCTTATAAAGCGCTTCAAGTCGTGGATGTTAATCAGTCAACTTTTCTTAATGATGATCAAGTGAAAAGCTACGTCAAATCTTTAGACGAATATATAGAAAACTTTAAAAAAATCCTCGGATTATAAGCTGAATGAAAAAATTGTTTATTGAATCAAACGAAGACGAAGGCTCTTTAATTTTAACTGGTGACATAAACAGTATTTTTGAAAACAGAAGAGCCTCTCGTTATTTTAGAGACACACTTGCTTTCACAAAATCTGAAGACAGTCTTACAGTTTTTTCAACAGATCCTATCAATACAAATCTGCATAGGATAAAAAAAATCTGTGAAATGATAGGTGCCGATCTGGTTTACTCTCAAAATATCTCTGATGCTATTGCAGCTTACGCAAGCGAAGAGGAAAAATTTCGTACTTTCTCGGAAAAAGCAAGATTAATTCGAGATAATCATTGCAACCCGAAAGAGTTCAAAGATTTCACCATATCAATTCAAAAGAATCTAAAGAATAGAAGCCTTTATCCACTGCAGCTACTATCAGCATACCATCTTGCATTTTCTCAAAATGCTTGTAATTTTTCGGTACCTGGTGCAGGGAAAACTAGTGTTGTTTATGGCGCTTACGCATATCTCTCAAACTTACCGCCAGAAAACATAAAATACACCAATAAACTATTAATCATTTCCCCATTAAGTGCTTTTGGTCCTTGGGAATTAGAGTACGAGGAGTGTTTTGGGAGAACTCCCTCAATAAAACGTCTTAGCGGAAATCTACCGATTGATGATAAAAAACAATATTTATATTCAGCTACACCTGCTGAAATCACACTATTATCTTATGCTTCCGTTCCAACCTTACAAGAAGAACTAATTTATTTTCTAAAAAACAACAAAGTTATGGTTGTTCTCGACGAAGCACATAAAATTAAAAATACTGATGGCGGAATAATAGCTAACAGCATTTTAGAATTAGCTACGTATTGTTCATCTAGAGTAATTTTAACTGGCACACCCGCGCCAAATGGCTATGAAGATTTATACAATCTATACAAATTTATATGGCCAACTAAAAACATTATTCGTTATAGACCATACCAACTTAAAGACATGAATAAATCAGAAAATGACCCTAGAGTCAACGATTTAATTCATGAAATTAAACCTTTTTTTATTAGGGTTCGTAAAAGCGACCTCAACATTCCAGAAGCGGTAGAACATCCCCCTATTCTTGTTCCCATGGGATATGCCCAACGTCGTATTTACGATGCTATTGAAAAAAGATACATGACAGATCTAATATCCACAAGTGATAGATCATTTCAAAATGAATTAGTTAAAGCAAAATTAATCCGCTTAATGCAAGCAAGCACTAACCCAAATTTATTAAAAGTTCCCTTAGCAAAATTTTCTGAAAATGGGGATTTTTCTGAATATTCAAATTACAATGATGAAGGATTCATAGCGGATATTTTAAAGTACGCAGAAACAGAAACACCGAACAAATTTATAAAAGCTAAAGAAATAATTGAAAAAATTATTCAAAACAATGAAAAAGTTGTTGTTTGGGCAATCTATATAAACAACATCCTTGATTTTGAAAAATATTTAAAACATAACGGAATAAATTGCAAAACTCTTTATGGCGCTACGCCTGTTGCTACAGGCGAAGAATCTGACGAAGCAATTGAAACAAGAGAGAAAATTATTAAAGATTTTCATGATCCTAATTCCGATTTTAAAGTAATCATAGCAAATCCTTTTGCAGTTTCAGAATCAATCTCTCTCCATAAAGTATGCCATAACGCAATATATCTTGAAAGAAGTTTTAATGCTGCTCATTTCATACAATCTAAAGACAGAATACATAGGTACGGTTTAGAGAAAGGAACAAAAACAAATTATTTTTATCTTCTATCCGAAAATTCTGTTGATGGAACTATCCATAACAGATTACAAGTGAAGGAGCAAAGACTTCAGAAAATTATTGAAAGTATGCCTATTCCTCTATTTAAAAACATTGAATTAGAAGCTTCAGAATCTGATATTAAAGCACTTATAGAAGATTATGTTACTAGAACTAAAAAGATGTAGCTCAATAGGAAATATTACAGGAATATTATTTTTGATAAGAATAATATCAGGAAAAAGTAAAATTTCCACATCAGAACTAGCCAATCGCTGTTCTTTAGAGAGGCATGTTTTCTTGAATCTCCCTGGAGCTTTAGCTTTTTTCGAATATTTAGATATTATTGTTATTGAAAATGGCTATGTAATACCATCAAATAGATTTTTAGAATTTAACAAATTAGATAATACCAGTATTCTAAAAATACTCAATTCACTAAGCATAGAAAAACTTTTCTCTGATAACATATTTGACATTAATTCAACAGCTTTTGACACAAAAACTTCAAAACTAATCTTAAAGCCATCATCCTTTCCTCTTTCTTATGCGAGTATCAGAAATTTTCTAATTTTGAGCGGAGCTCTTAATAAAGACTCTTGTGGAGAAATATCTATTCCTAAAAAGTATGAAAAAGTTTGGGAAGATAATTTTCGATCAAGAAAAAAAGCAATTACAATTGAACAGCTTTTAAATAATCTTGAAGAACAAAATAAACGTGGTTTAGCGGCAGAAGAATTTATCCTTAAATTAGAACAAGCACGACTTCCAGGTAAAGCTGATCAGATCAAGAGAATTTCTGATTTCGATGTATCTGCGGGTTATGATATAGTCTCTTTCGAGAGCAATTTGTCAGAACGATATGATAGATATGTTGAAGTAAAATCATTTATCGGACTCCCTCACTTTTACTGGTCTGAAAATGAAGTGGATTTTGCAAAACTAAATGCCGATAAATATATTCTTTTCCTTGTTGACTACTCAAAAATAGATACACCTGGATATATACCAGAGTGTATCCGTAATCCATTTGACACCATATTTAACGACACCGGATGGTTAGTTGAAACCTCTAATTACAGAATTCAAAAAATATGAGAGATACTTTTATCTCTCATATTTTCTTAATTTGTGAATGACTCTGATAATCTTTCAGATATCGCTTTGATAACAGGTATACAGACTGTGTTTCCCAATAAATCAAATGCCTCATGCTCTTTCAAAAAAGAGAGATCATAATCTTCTGGAAAGCCACATAATCTTTGACCTTCTCTGATGGACAACCTTCGAAGACCTGATCCATCTACTACCCCTAAATGAGAAACATCCATTGCAACCAATGTGGGAGCAAAACCAGAAGGGTCAAGAATCTTTGTAAATTCAAAGGATAATTTACCTGTTACAATATTGTAACCCTTAGATTTTGTTTCATCAGGCACACGACGACCTTTTACTTTTTTTCTCGGATATTCAAGAGTTAAATACCCCATATCTACTAGATTATTAAGAAATTTCTCTAAATTTTCATGTTTATAAAAACGAGAAATTTGGGTTATTGTTAATGGCATACCATCCATCCAGTCTATGCCTATCTCTTCTGCCCATTGACGTTTTCTTCTTTCAAGCAACAACAAATTCAGAAATCTTTTTTGTTCTTCAGTAGTTTCACCTTTTAATCCAATTTCCCAGCTGTGAATGTTATCTTTACCACCACGTTTATCTTTAATGGCTTTTCCAATAATTTGCTCTGGTGTAAAATGCTCAAATAGTTTTTTAGTAAAATGCGAATTAACAGTAGGCAACCCTTGCTCTAAAATATCTCCTAAAACTGCCGTTTGTTCTTCGAAGTTATCAAGAGAAATATGAGTATCTTTTGTTCCTACAATATATACTCTTTTTCTTGACTGTGCTAAACCAAAATACTGACTATCAATTAATCTATACGATACATAATAATTTAATCTTTTCAGATGATCAATTATGATTGACAACGTCCTTCCATCGTCATGATTTACTAACCCTTCCACATTCTCTAACAAAAATCCATATGGTTGTTTTTCTTTAAGAATACGCTCTATTTCAAAAAATAGAGTTCCTCTAGTATCTTCAAACCCTAATCCAAGACCCGCGCTTGAAAATGGTTGGCAAGGGAAACCTGCCAGCAAGAAATCAAACTCTGGTATATCAGAAGTTGGTATTTTTGTTATATCTCCTGCAATTTTTTCTTCTTTGAAATAATTCTTATATGCTTCTATAGCATAACGCTTAATCTCGCTGGAAAAAACGCACACAGGCTTATACCCTTGCTCTTTGAAAGCATGCTCAAAGCCAATACGAATTCCGCCTAACCCAGCGAACAAATCTATAAACCTTACCTCTTTACCCTTATCACTTCTTCTTCTTGTAATTTGGGTACTAATCAAATCAATGCATTTTTCAGAAAAACTTTCCCCTACCCCGTAATTTTCAATATTTTTCTGTAGAGCTGGGGTGATATAAATAGTTTTAGGTATTTTTTTCTCATCAAAGGGAAGAGGTAATCTCCCTGATCCTTCACGTTTTCCTCCGCGCGCAGACATCTCCCTATCTCCCAATCATTATTTTGGTAACAAGTCTCATTAGTCTAATCCACAAACTTTGATTTTGCAATGCTCTAAATCAAAGTTACTTCCACGCTCAGGCTGAGTAAACAAGGTTGGGCACTTCTTTCCAACAACACAACAAATGCAAGAGCTTAGTCGTATTACATTGACACTACTACTGCCGCCCTGTAGAGTGGAAAGATCACTACAGCGCACCTGCCGTTCTGCCGGTGTCAGGTGACTCACTGACACTTGAGCCTGTGCGCGACGTCAATGTTGAAACAGGACACCGTTTATGCCAAATACCGGGTATGTAATCTCTCGTCTCTCCCTGTCAGTCTGTCTTGCCCTGGGCACCGGTCTCGCCCTTGCCCAAACCACTGTCCCCACCGCCTACCTGCGAGCCAGAATCGAAGTCCCGCAGTCTCCCAAAGGTCCTCTGATTGTCAGCTTCTCGCCGGACGCGGAGCGCTGCAACAAAGCCTATCCGGAACGGGGTGAAAACCGGGATCCGTGCCGGCGTCAGCTCGGCAGTGATGCTCAGCCTGTCATCGGCATCAGTCTTGAACCGAAACGTCAGGGCTACTGGCGATGGGAAGGAAACGAGAACCGTGCCGCCTTTTATCCGGCAGAGCCCTGGAATCCTTCCGAACCGCTCAGAGTGAATATGAACGGGCTTTCGCTGCCCAAAGCCACTCAGCTTTCGGGGACGCTCCTTGAAGCGAAAACCCTGGCACTCTCTGCCAGAACCGAACTCTCCTTCCTCGCGAGTACCGACCCGCAGAGCGTGGGCAGTCTTGTGGCGCAACTCGACTTTCTGACAGCAGTGCCGGACCGGAAAGTGGTGGAGGACTCCGTCAGAATGTCCGCCGCGAGCAGTGCCGTCACACTGGGGTCTCCACTCTTTCTCTGGACCCGGGAAAGCGGTCGCGATGTCGGTCTGAGAATTCAGTGGCCGGTGCTCTCTACTGACACCGAAGAGACGCTGGCACAGCTGAGCATTGCCGCTGTGGGCACCGGCAAAGCCCGCGGAGCAACGGTAAAGACCGTCCCTGTTCCGGGAAAGGCCAACCTCTATCAGCTCGGCAGCGTTCAGGTGCAGGAGGTTTACACCGACGCGATGGAAGTGGCCTACAACCTCACCTTCACGCCGCTCATCAGAACGCCGGCAGCGGAACTGATCAAAGCGCTCGAAATCTACGAGCTGCCGGAAAAACTCAATCGCGATGCCATTGAAAAAGCCGACTGGACAAAAGCGCCGGTCGTCACCGACGAGACAGTCAAGTCATCCCGCCGGCTTGAGGCCAAACCGGTCACCCCTGAGGGCTACCACGCCAATGCGGTGACGGTTCAGGTGAAAGCCACCCCCGGGCGCTATCTGCTGCTGCACGTGAAAAAGGGCTTCGGCCCTGCGGCAGACCGTCAGCTGCAGCACGACTGGGCACAGATTGTCGGCCTTGGCAAAGAGCACGCCCGTCTGAGCTTTATGGAGCAGGGAAACATGCTCACGCTCTCGGGACGACGCACGCTCACCCTCCATGCCGCGCGCGTGAAATCCATCCGCTGGGAGCTCTCCCGTGTGCGGGATCCCTATCTGGCGCTCACCGCTCAGGACCACAGTCCGGTGGCAAATGATGCGCCCCGGGCGCTCTCCTCCACGCTTCGCGGTGAAATTCCCGATGCTGGCACCCAGAGTGTGGACGGCCGGTTTATTGCGCTGAAGTTTGACAGTATGATGCCCCGGGGCGTTGAACCCGGCCTCTATGATCTGACGCTCGAAGCCGAGGGCCTCACCGACAATCCTCAGGAAAAGACCATCCGCGTGCACAAACGCATTCTTCTGAGCGACATCGGACTGATTGCCAAAACCAACGGTGTGACACCGGTGGTCTATGCGATGAATATCGCCACCGGCAAACCGGTCGAAGGACTGCTCCTTGACCTGGTGGCCGCCAACGGGCTCACCATCGAAACCAGAGCCACGGATGCCGCCGGCGAAGTCCGCTTCTCCAACACGAAGGGACTCACCAATGAGCGTGAGCCCTCAGCGGTTATCGCCCGTCGCGCTCCGCTGCCGCCCACGGCGGCGCTGATGCCTGACGGCGGAAAAGAGGCTGCGACGGGGTCTGCCCCAGCGACCGGCGCTGAGCTCAAAGTTGAGGGCGAACTCGACAAAACCGAAGTGCTTGCCTGGCTGCCGATCAGCAGCTGGGAGGCGCAGGATCAGCTCTACATGCCGGGGCGTGCCCTTCAGGGGGATGAGCTCACCGGCACGCTCTTTACCGACCGCACGCTTTACCGTCCGGGCGACAGTCTGCACATCGGCGTGCTCGCGAAAAAACTCGGCTGGCTGACGCTCGAAGCAGGCACCCCGCTCAAGGTTCAGCTGCTCGGACGCGATCTGAAGCCCCTCTTCAGTGACGTGCTCAAGCTCGACGCCAACGGTATTGCCGAGGTAGAGTGGCGCATCCCCGGACAGATGCTCCCCGGCGTCTACCCGGTGGAAATCTCCGCAGGCGACAAGACGCTTGACGTCAAAGACGTGCGTGTGCAGACGTTTGAACCGGAAAGCCTGGTACTCAACCTCACACCTGCTGTCAGCGAGGAGAAAGGCTGGACGGTGGGTGAAGCGGACATCCGTGCACAGATGCTCTACGGGTTCGGCAGCGCTGCAGCGGGACGCGAACTCAAAGGGCGGGTGAAACTCGTCACGCCGCATACCCTCACCTTCAAAGCCTGGCCTGATTTCAGCTTTATGCCGGTGCAGCCGCCAAGCCTCAATTACGGCTACGGCAGTGCAGACACGACTGAGGCGAGCGATACGATCACGCTCGAAGCACTCAAAACGGACGATGAGGGCCGTGCGGTTATCCGGCTCCCCCTCAGCCGGCATCTCTCCGAGATGCGGATCGCGCATGTTGAAATCGAAGGCACGGATGAACTGGGTGCACGTCTTACCAGCGCTGAAACCACGCTCCTTGTCTCGCCCTTTGACACCCTTCTGGGCTGGAAGGCCAAAAACACCGCCACCCCGCTCACGGATCTCACAAGCGGGAGCGATGTCACGCTCGAGCTCGCACTCATTGACAACGCGCTCGCACCCAAAGCGGGAAGCACCCTCACGGTTGAAACGGCTGAGCGGCGCTACGTCACGGAACTCTCCGCCGACGATCGCGGCTACCTTGCCTACCGCGATACCCCCAAACTCACTGTGACCGGCACAAAGACGCTGACCACCGGGGCGACCGGCACGGCAGAGGTGAAGCTTGAGACGGGGACGCCAGGCGAATACAGCCTGCGCATCCGGGACGCCAGCGGCCGCGTGCTCTCCGAGATCCCCTACTTTGTGGCCGGCAATGCGGTGCGCCCCGACCGGGCGATTCCGACCGCGTACATGAAGCTCAAACTCGACAAGAGCCGCTATGAGCCGGGCGAAACCGTCACGGTGAGTGTGCTCTCGCCCTTTGACGGCACGGCTCTGCTGTCGCTTGAATCCGACGGCGTGCTCAAACATCAGTGGTCCGAGGTGAAGGCCGGTCAGAACGAAGTGCACTTCAAGGTGCCTGAGAATGCCGACGGCCAGTACTGGCTCACCACGTCGCTCGTTCGCGCGCCGGGCTGGGCGAACCGCTATCTCAAGGCCTACAGCACGGAAACGGTGCCGCTTTTTGTGAATGCCGCCGCACATGAGCTTGGCCTCAGGCTCGAAGCGCCCGAGGTGCAGAGTGACGCGGGTAAAGTCACCGTGACCCTTGCGGGCAAAGAGGACGGGATGGCGCTTTTGTGGGCGGTCGACGACGCACTGTTGCGGCCCACGCAGTACAGGCTCACCGATCCGCTCACCGAGCTGATGCAGAACCGTCAGCTGATGACAAGAACCTATGAAACCATTGAGGATCTCATCCCCGAAGGACTTTCCTTCCCGGGACTTTCGCCCGAAGGGGGCGGCGATGAGATGGCCGGCAAACTTGCCGCCGTGCTCTCGAACCCCTTCCGCCGCCAGCTCGGCGACGTGGCCGCCCGCTGGATCGGGATGGTGCCGGTGAGCAGCACGCCCGCCACGCACACGTTCGCGCTGCCTGAAAACTTCCAGGGCAAAGTGCGCATCATGGCTGTCGGCGCCAGTGCCACCCGGGTGGGTGCCGCCGAAACCGCCACGCTGGTGAGATCCGATCTTGCCATCACGCCGGTGCTCCCCGCCTTTGCCGCGCCGGGCGACCGGTTTGATTTTGCATTGAGTCTGACGGCACAAAAGCCGCTGGATGCGCAACTGACGCTTGAGGCGAGCGGTGCGCTCTCGACCGGCAAACCCGCGCCGTCGCAGCACGTGACACCGGAAAAAGAAGCGCACATCACGGTTCCGGTGACGGTCTCCGGAACGCCTGCCGCCTCCGCCATCCGGATTGAGGCTGCAACGGCTGAGAAAACCTACACCCGTGAGGCCACCGTGACCGTGCGTCCGGCGGCACTCCCCATCACACTCTCTAACTGGGGAGAAATCCCCGCCGGGAAGACTGCGCCGCAGGCTAAAACCCTGAAGTCAGCACTCACTCTTTACCCCTACAGCGCAGAGAGTACGGTGAGTGTCGGGACGAGTCCCGTGCCGGTACTCGCCTCGCTAATGACGAATTTCGAGCGTGAAAGTGCCGCGGACGATGTGCTCACCCGAATCGAGATGACCCTTCCGTGGGTGCTGCTGGCGGGCGAGCGCGATCTGCTCCCTGCACTGGGGCTTGACGCGAAAACCGTTTCCGACCGGCTCAAGCGCACAGTGAGCGTTACGGACGCAAAGATCTTCGAGCAGCTCGCCTGGGACGGCATCCGCGGGGCTGATGAAAGAACCGACTGGTTTGCCACAGCCATGGCGCTCGACTATGCACTTACCCTCAGAGACCGCGGCATTCCGTCAGCGGCCGATGAAATCGCGGGACGCCTTGTCGCGGCCGTGCGCACGTCGCTTTTTGATGCCGATGTCACACAGCCTGAAGTCGCGCAGTCCGTGGCCTACGTGATTTATGAGCTCACCCGCGCAGGCGTCATCACGACCGAGTCGCTCGAGTGGCTCCGCCAGCGTCTCTCTGAGCCGACACTCAACTGGAACTGGCGTGAGGACACGACGGCACTGTTCATGGCCGAAACCTACCGGCTTCTTCACGTTGACCGTGAAGCCCGGGCACTGATGCCGGTGTCGGTGAAACTCTCCGCTGCCATGCCGGGCACCCGTGCCGCGGCGCTCTACCTCACCGCGGTGAGTCTCTCCAGCGACACCAACCGCGCGGCGGTCACGCTCGACATGCTGCGCAGTGCGCCTGCGCGCATGAATATGGATGTGGCACTCGCGGCAGTGAAAAACCTGCTCAAGGCAGGCGCCGCAGCGCGTCAGGGCGAACTGCCGGTCACAGCGGTCTGCACGGCGTTTATGCCAGGGTTTGAGAAAACCGACCCGGTGAGGGGAAGTACTCCCTATGCCGAGCAGTGGAGCGCGGCGGGCTGCAGCAGCTGGCGTATTGAGAGCCGGGCGGGCGAGCCCCTTTACTATGCCTTTACCGAGAGCGGCTATCCGGCCTCGGTACCTGCTTCAGGGATCAGTCAGGGGATTTCGCTCAGAAAGCACCTCAGCGCGTCTGACGGCAAACCGGTCACCCGTGTGATGGCAGGCGACATTCTGACCGTCACCCTCACGCTCTCTCCCTATCAGGGGGACCGGGCGGGAAACGTGATCGTCACCGACCTCCTGCCCGCCGGGTTTGAACTGCTCAAAGAGAGCCCCGAAACGGATCAGAATCCGCGCATTCTTTCAAAGCTTGCTGAAGAAGACCGCGTCGTTTTCGTGGTCGACCCTGCTGACGGTGATACTATCCTTAGCTATAGACTTCGAGCCACGCATTTGGGCCGGTTTACTGTACCGGGCGCAGACGCCAGATCGGCCGCAACGCCGGCGGTGCGAGCACTCACTGCACCGGGGAAAATCAGCGTGACGCGATAAAAAAGAAAAATTTCAGGAGACCTCCCTCATGTCAAAAGCTCTGCCCATCGCTCTTGGCTCAACCGCGGTTCTTATCGCGGCCGGCCTCGGCATCCTTATGTGGACAGTACACAGCATGCCCAAGCCTGCACTGCTCGAGGGCGTGAAATACTCTTCGGCCGTGTACGACCGCGACGGCAAACTGCTGCGGCTCTCGCTCAACGAAGACGGCACCTACCGTCTGCCGCTCAAGCTGCGTGACCTCTCGCCCGATCTGATCAAAACCACGCTCGAGTATGAGGACCGCTACTTTTACGAGCACCCCGGGGTGAATCCCCTCGCGATTGTGCGCGCCTCCTTCCAGTCGCTCTTCGGGCGCTCGATCGGGGCCTCCACCATCACGATGCAGGTTGCCCGTATGGAGCAGAAGCTCAACACCCGCTCGATCCGCGGCAAACTCGAGCAGATCATCTGGGCGCTGCGCTATGAGGCTTTTTACAGCAAGGATGACATCCTCGAGGCGTACTTCACGCTGGTGCCCTACGGCGGCAACATCGAAGGCGCCACCGCGGCCTCTCAGGTCTTTTTCAATAAGCCTGCCGACCGTCTGACACCAAGCGAGGCAGCCTCACTGTCGGTGATTCCGCAAAACCCCGTCAAGCGCCACCCCATCACCGGGGAGGACTATGACAAGGCGCGGCTCGCACTCGGCAAAACGCTGCTCGAGCGCGGTGTGTATCCTGACCGGCTCAAGTCTGCCCTGCTCGCGCCCTCGGCCGGCGAAAAGGTGAAGCACCTCCCCTTTGAAGCGCCGCACTTTGTGCGTCAGGTTGAAAGCGAAAATCCCGGTGTGCAGCGCATCGAGACCACGCTCTCGCTTGAACTCAACAATCGCCTGAGCTCGGTGCTCGAGAGCACGGTGAAGTCGCTCTCGGCATACGGCATTCAGAACGGCGCCATTTTCGTGATCGACACACGCAACAATCAGGTTGTCGCGGATATCGGGAGTGCAGATTTCTTTAACGACAAAATCGAAGGTGAAGTCGACGGCACCCGCGCCGTGCGCAGTGTCGGCTCCACTCTGAAACCCTTTATCTACGGGCTTGCACTCGACCAGGGACTCATTCACAGCCGCAGTATTGTGGTCGATGAGGAACGCAACTGGACGGGCTATCAGCCCAAAAACGAAGACGGCCGCTTCATGGGGCCGATGCCTGCGACCGAAGCGCTCGTGAAAAGCCGCAATATCCCTGCACTCACGCTTGAGAGCCGTCTGAACCCTGACCTTTACGATCTGCTGCAGAAGGCGGGTGCCAACCTCCCTGAGCCCAAGGCATACTACGGCCTGCCGATTGCGCTCGGCACGGCCGGGCTCAACATGCAGAAACTCACTGCGCTCTACAGTGCGCTTGCCAACAGCGGCAACTATCAGGCGCCGCGCATGACGCTCAACGGGGATGTGCGTGAGAGCACGCCGCTTCTCTCCGAGGCTTCAGCCTGGATTGTGCGTCAGATGCTCTACTCCTCAGGTCTCACAGTCAACGCCGGTCATATTCCGGTGAAGGTTGCGCTCAAAACCGGTACGAGTAACGGCTACCGTGATGCTTGGGCAGCCGGGCTGGTGGGCCCCTACGCCATGACCGTGTGGCTCGGCAACTTCAACAGTCGCCCGAATGCACGACTCAAAGGGGGCGAGGTGGCCGCACCGCTCTTTATGGATGCGGCGCAGACAATCGTAAACACACCGCACTTTACTGTGACGCTGGCCGCTCAGGCCGCAGCCGAGCAGATGCCCGAGTCGGTCAGCAGTGTGGATGTGTGCCCCGACACCGGTGACCTTGCTGTTGATGCCGAAGGGCTCGCCCGCTGTACGGACAGCGTCAAAGCCTGGTTTATTCCGGGAAAAAGTCCGATCGCGACCAGTCCCTGGATGAAGAAAGTGATGGTTGATGAAAAGACCGGCCTTCGCGTCTGCGAACCCGGCACTGGCGTTGCCCGCTACATTGAAACCTGGCCCACACACCTGATCAGTCTTGCCAAAGCACAGGGACGAAACCTCAGTCCGATGCCCGACTGGGTGGAGGGTTGCAGGGCTGCCGGTGAACAGCGGCCGCAGATTCTTCAGCCTGCCGCTGGCGCCGTGTTTTTCGCCGGCACCGCAAGTGAAACCGAGGCAAGCGTTGCCCTCAAAGGAAGTGCCACCCGCGGTATTGAGACACTCTACTGGTATGACGGCGCAAGTTACCTTGGCGCCTCCAAGCCGGGCGACGTGCTCTCGGCAGTGCTTGACATCGGGCGGCACCATATCACGCTCACCGACGACAGCGGAAACTCTTCGCAGGTCACGGTGACGGTTAAGCGGCCCTGACATCCTCCACAGTTTCTGCCCGGTAGCCTGCCGGGCAGATTGGTCTGCTCTCTTTTATTCCCGCACAGGGCTTTCCGCCAACTGGAGGAAATATTCCTGCAGCAATCTCAGCCCAATCCCGCATTTTCTGCGGGCTTCAACAGAAAATAAACGATAGAATTACTGAATCAGCCTCTTCCGCGTAGTGTCTGCAGAGTGCGAATTATTTTTAGCTAAGGTTTTTTATGGCGTCCCTTAATCACGCAAAAATCATCAAAGGTTTTGAAAATCTGCTGACCATTAAAGATCCGGCAGAATTTTTTGCGGCTTTTCTGAAAACTTTTAAATTCCCCGCCGCAACGATTCGTAATGTTCTTGATCCGAAAAACAGCCGGAATATTGCGTTTACTGAGGGTGACTTCGGGATTGCCAGGCAGGTTTATTTTCGGGCAACTGTCCCGGGAGCAAACCTGGAAGCTGCTGCAAAAGAAATCAAAGAGCATCCGGTATTTACCAAGCATAAGGTTCGTTTTGTCATGGTTACTGACTTTGACTCGGTCGTTGCCTATGACGCCAAAGTCGATGACTGGACTGATTTTGCGTTTAGTGATCTGGTTGAAAACTACGAGTTTTTCCTGCCACTCTCCGGGCTCTATGAAAAGCCGCTCGCTTATGCTACCCATCCGGCTGACGTCAAAGCCTGCCTGAAAATGGGCAAACTCTACGACGTCATCAAGACGCTGAATCACTATGACGACAGTAACCTCCACGAGCTCAATGTCTTTCTGACCCGACTTCTGTTCTGCTTTTTTGCCGAAGACACTGGGATTTTCCCGGCTATCGGTCAGATGACCAAAGCAATTGCCTCACTGACAAAGGCTGACGGCTCAGACCTTTCGGCATTTTTCAAGCGCTTTTTTGAAGTGCTCGATACACCTTACACTGACCCGCGCCGGGATAATCTGCCCAAAACGTTCGAAGCATTCCCCTACGTTAACGGTGGACTGTTCAGTGAGAAATGTCGAATCCCTGCGCTCAATGCCAGAGCACGTGACATCCTGCTCGAATGCGGCCGTCTGCAGTGGAGTGAAATCTCCCCGGTGATTTTCGGCTCCATGTTCCAGACCGTTATGAATCCGGAAACCCGTCATGAAACTGGCGCTCACTACACCAGTGAAAAGAACATCATGAAGGTCATTGGTCCGCTCTTTCTCGATGATCTTAGGGCGGAGCTCAACAGCATTCTGGCAACCAATACGAACCGGAAAACCAAGCTCAAGGAATTTCAGCGAAAAATTGCCGGCCTCACCTTCCTTGACCCGGCCTGCGGCAGTGGTAATTTTCTGGTGGTTGCCTACAGAGAGTTGAAAAAGCTGGAGCTCGAAGCCGTTAAAGCCCTGAAAGCCAAAAGCGTGGAACGCTCAGTATTTGATGACTGGCGCAGCGAATTTTCGCTCGTTTCCATTAAACAGTTTTACGGTATTGAAATCGAAGAATTTCCGGTGGAAATTGCCCGTGTCTCGATGTGGCTTATGGAACACGTGATGAACCGTGAATTTGGTGATTTCTTCGGGCAGGTTTTCCCCTCAATTCCGCTTCGGGATTCTGCGCATGTTACCTGTGCCAATGCCCTGACAACAGATTGGGAAACCGTTGTGCCAGCGGAAAAACTTTCTTTTATTATGGGGAATCCGCCTTTTGGGGGTGCCAGTACGATGAGCAAGACCCAGAAAGAGGAGGTTCTTTCTGTATTCAAAGGGCAACGTAATGCTGGAAGTCTTGATTTCGTTACAGCCTGGTACAAAAAGGCTGGTGACATAATGCAGATAAACCCAGCCATTGAATGCGCTTTTGTTTCGACTAACTCAATATGTCAGGGTGAACAGGTAGCCCCTTTATGGGGACCACTTTTCAAAAAAGGCATTCGTATTAATTTTGCGCATCAGACTTTCCTTTGGCGTAATGAAGCAAAAGGTAATGCTTTTGTTTATTGCATCATTGTCGGATTCTCTAAACAGGAACGTAAAAACAAAAAACTTTTCTGCTACGAAACTCCAAAATCGGAACCCAGTTGCCACAGCGTTACCGCAATTAACGGGTATCTTATTGAAGGTCAGGCTGATGTTATGGCGACTTCCGCCTCCCGTGCAATCAATAACGCAAAACCTATGGTGTATGGGAATAAACCAACTGATGGCGGCAACCTGATAATTGAAGCCAATGACTATGATACGCTTGCGAACATACCCGAGCTGAAACCATATATCAGGAAACTGATTGGTGCTCAGGAACTGCTTCATAATCAGCCCCGCTATTGCCTGTGGCTACCTGATGCACCAGATCAAATCAAACAAATCCCGGTTGTTGCTCAACGCATAGAAGCCTGTCGGGCTATGCGCCTAGCCAGTCGTGACCCCGGGTGCCGTCGTCTGGCTGATCGCGCCCATGAGTTTCGGGATTTAAATAACCCCAAAACAGCCATTGTCATTCCCAGTACGACTTCCGAACGCCGCAACTATATTCCCATGGGATTCATTTCCAATGACACCATTGTGACAAACCTGTGCCACCTCGTTCCGGACGCCACCTTGTACGACTTTGCTATCCTTGAGTCGCGCATGCACATGACCTGGATGAGGACTGTCTGTGGTCGCTACGGTGTTGTTTACCGCTATTCCAGAGATCTCTGCTACAACACGTTCCCGTGGCCTGAGGTCAGTGAAGTTCAAAAGAAAACGCTTGAGGTACTGGCACAAAAAGTGCTCGATGCTCGGGATTTCTACCCCGAGCTCACTCTGGCAGACCTTTATGATCCGGACAAAATGCCTCCAGAATTGAAGGAAGCACACGAAAATCTTGACCTTGCTGTGGATCAGCTCTATCGTGCCCAGCCGTTTGCTTCAGATGATGAACGGCTGTCAATGCTCTTTAATCTGTATGAAAAACTCGTTGCAAAGCACGCTAAAAAAGCAACTTCTCAAAAAAAACTTAAATAAAATTTTCTTATTTATAAGAACAATTTCTTTAAGGCTTATTTTATGGCATCCCTTAATCACGCAAAAATCATCAAGGGTTTCGAAAATCTGCTGACCATTAAAGATCCAGCAGAATTTTTTGCGGCTTTTCTGAAAACTTTTAAATTTCCCGCCGCAACGATTCGTAATGTTCTTGATCCGAAAAACAGCCGGAATATTGCGTTTACTGAGGGTGACTTCGGGATTGCCAGGCAGGTTTATTTTCGGGCAACTGTCCCGGGAGCAAACCTGGAAGCTGCTGCAAAAGAAATCAAAGAGCATCCGGTATTTACCAAGCATAAGGTTCGTTTTGTCATGGTTACTGACTTTGACTCGGTCGTTGCCTATGACGCCAAAGTCGATGACTGGACTGATTTTGCGTTTAGTGATCTGGTTGAAAACTACGAGTTTTTCCTGCCACTCTCCGGGCTCTATGAAAAGCCGCTCGCTTATGCTACCCATCCGGCTGACGTCAAAGCCTGCCTGAAAATGGGCAAACTCTACGACGTCATCAAGACGCTGAATCACTATGACGACAGTAACCTCCACGAGCTCAATGTCTTTCTGACCCGACTTCTGTTCTGCTTTTTTGCCGAAGACACTGGGATTTTCCCGGCTATCGGTCAGATGACCAAAGCAATTGCCTCACTGACAAAGGCTGACGGCTCAGACCTTTCGGCATTTTTCAAGCGCTTTTTTGAAGTGCTCGATACACCTTACACTGACCCGCGCCGGGATAATCTGCCCAAAACGTTCGAAGCATTCCCCTACGTTAACGGTGGACTGTTCAGTGAGAAATGTCGAATCCCTGCGCTCAATGCCAGAGCACGTGACATCCTGCTCGAATGCGGCCGTCTGCAGTGGAGTGAAATCTCCCCGGTGATTTTCGGCTCCATGTTCCAGACCGTTATGAATCCGGAAACCCGTCATGAAACTGGCGCTCACTACACCAGTGAAAAGAACATCATGAAGGTCATTGGTCCGCTCTTTCTCGATGATCTTAGGGCGGAGCTCAACAGCATTCTGGCAACCAATACGAACCGGAAAACCAAGCTCAAGGAATTTCAGCGAAAAATTGCCGGCCTCACCTTCCTTGACCCGGCCTGCGGCAGTGGTAATTTTCTGGTGGTTGCCTACAGAGAGTTGAAAAAGCTGGAGCTCGAAGCCGTTAAAGCCCTGAAAGCCAGAAGCGTGGAACGCTCAGTGTTTGATGACTGGCGCAGTGAGTTTTCGCTTGTTTCCATTAAGCAGTTTTACGGTATTGAAATAGAAGAGTTCCCAGTTGAAATTGCGCGTGTCTCCATGTGGCTTATGGAACACGTGATGAACCGTGAATTTGGCGACTTCTTCGGGCAGGTTTTCCCCTCAATTCCGCTTCGGGATTCTGCTCATATTACCTGTGCAAATGCCTTGACAACAGACTGGGAAACCGTTGTATCAGCGGAAAAACTCTCTTTTATTATGGGAAATCCCCCATTTGGTGGTGCCAGCACTATGAGTAAAACTCAAAAGGCAGATGTACTATCGGTTTTGGACAATATCAAAAATGCAGGATCCCTGGATTTTGTTACAGGCTGGTATAAAAAAGCTTCTGATATTTGTCAGTTAAATCCATCTGTAGAGTGCGCTTTTGTTTCCACAAATTCCATTTGCCAAGGGGAGCAGGTGGCTCCTCTGTGGGGAACGCTGTTTAAAGACGGAGTACATATTAATTTTGCCCATCAGACTTTTCAGTGGCGCAATGAAGCGAAGGATAATGCCGGCGTCTATTGCGTCATTATTGGTTTTTCCAGATACGAAAGGAAAGATAAAAGACTTTTTTGCTATGGAAACGTCCGAGCTGAACCAAGCAGTCATAGCGTTACTTCAATCAACGGATATCTCGTTGAGGGCAAGGCAAATTTGCTAGTAACCTCCGCCTCACGGACAATCAATAACGCCAAACCAATGGTGTATGGAAATAAACCAACTGATGGCGGCAACCTGATTATTGAAGCCAACGACTATGAAACGTTTGCCAAAATACCCGAGCTTAAACCATATATCAGGAAACTAATTGGTGCTCAGGAACTGCTTCACAGTCAGCCTCGTTATTGCCTGTGGCTGCCGGATGCGCCAGATCATATCAAACATATTCCCATTGTGACTCAACGCATAGAGGCCTGCCGTGCTATGCGTCTAGCCAGTCGTGACCCCGGGTGCCGTCGTCTGGCAGATCGCGCTCATGAATTTCGGGATTTAAATAATCCAAACACAGCTATCGTTATTCCCACCACAACTTCCGAGCGCCGTAACTATATTCCCATAGGGTTCATTTCCAATGACACCATCGTAACAAATTCGTGCCACCTTGTGCCGGACGGCACCCTGTACGACTTTGCCATCCTCGAGTCTCGCATGCACATGGCCTGGATGAGAACTGTCTGCGGGCGTCTCAAAAGCGACTACCGATACTCACGAGACCTTTGCTATAACACATTCCCGTGGCCTGAGGTTAATGATTCTCAGAAGCAAACGCTTGAAGTGCTGGCACAAAATGTGCTTGATGCCCGGGATTTCTACCCCGAGCTCACTCTGGCCGATCTCTATGATCCAGACAAAATGCCTCTAGAATTGAAGGAAGCGCACGAAAATCTTGACCTCGCCGTGGATCAGCTCTATCGTGCCCAGCCGTTTGCTTCCGACGAAGAACGGCTCTCCATGCTGTTTGGCAGATATGAAAAACTTGTTGCGAAGAGCGCCTCGAAGAACGCCTCCACCAAAAGGAGCCGGAGAAATTAAATGACTGATATTCTGACCGCCCGTTATGCCCGAACCGGCAAAAGCTCTGCACAAAACGCACTTGGAATGCGTGAAATGCAGGCACGCGTCTACGAAAAACGCGATGCCCAGTACCTGCTGATCAAAGCGCCTCCCGCTTCGGGCAAATCTCGCGCACTGATGTTCCTTGCGCTCGACAAGGTGCTTAAGCAGGGGCTGAAAAAGGTCATCGTGGCGGTGCCGGAAATGTCCATTGGCGGCTCCTTCAGAGACACGGATCTGACGACCTACGGCTTTTTTGCCGACTGGCATATTGACCCGAAGTACAACCTCTGCACGCCGGGTAACGAGGGTAAAGTTGATCAGGTTATCAACTTTCTGGAAGACCCCAACGCGCAGTATCTGCTCTGCACGCATGCCACCTTCCGGTTTGCGTTTGAGAAAATCCGTTTTCCTGCACGCTTTAACAACACGGTCGTCGCAATTGACGAGTTTCACCACTCCTCGGCGGAAGACTCCAACGTCATGGGGAAAACCGTCCATGCGCTGATGACGCAGTCCAATGCTCACATCATCGCCATGACCGGTTCGTATTTCCGCGGTGATGCGGTGCCTATTCTTGAAGAGGCTGATGAAGCGAAGTTTACTCAGGTAACCTACACGTATTACGAGCAGCTCAACGGCTACAGGTATCTCAAGAGTCTCGGTATCGGCTACCACTTCTATCAGGGGCGCTATTTCGAGGCACTGCGTGAAGTGCTCGATTTGAGCAGAAAAACCATCATCCACATCCCGAACGTCAACTCCATGGAGTCCACCGGGGACAAGCTCACCGAAGTTGAGCGAATCATGGATGTGATCGGCAGCGCTCCGGTAAAGGATCCCGTCACCGGGATTTACACCATCCATGCCAGAAACGGGAAAGAGCTCAAGATCGCGGACCTGGTCACAGACGACGAAAACCGCATCAATGTGCTCACCTATCTGCGCAATATCCGCAATCGCGATGACATGGACATCATCATTGCGCTCGGCATGGCCAAAGAAGGTTTTGACTGGCCCTGGTGCGAGCATGTGCTCACCATCGGCTACCGCTCGTCACTGACGGAAATCGTGCAGATTATCGGTCGTGCAACCCGTGACTGCGAAGGCAAGGAACATGCCCAGTTCACCAATCTGATCGCACAGCCTGACGCAAATGATGCGGACGTGACCAACTCCGTCAATAATATGCTCAAGGCTATTACCGTCTCCCTGTTAATGGAGCAGATCCTCGCCCCTAACATTACCTTCAAACCGCGCTCACTCCTGAGAAACGGTGAAGAGGTTCGTCCCGGGACAATCATCATCGATGACACCGGAGAGCACAAAGTGTCCAAGCCGGTTGCTGATATTCTCACCAACGGCGGTCTTACCAACGTCACCATGTCGGTGCTGCAGGACTTCAATGCTGTCGGACGGATTATCACGCACGCGATTAACGAGAAGTCGTTTTCCCAGCTCGAGCTGCCCATGTTCGTTCAGACACGTTTCCCTTCCCTCGATGAGGACGATGTCAAAACGATTTCCAAATTTGTGGAACTGCAGCTCAAAATCCATGCCGCCGGCGGACAGATTGATGAAAACGGCGAGCTTGTGGATCCCAACGGCAAGATCATCATTGAACTGCCTGATGATGAGGGACGTCTGCGCCCCGTGGGCGGTATAGCCGTGAAAGAAAACGGTGAAGAGTCCGGTACCGACCCTGAAGAGGACTGGGACAATGAATCCGGTCAGAATCCTGATCAGCCTCCCTCCGGCAGGTTCGAGACGGACGGCACCGGTTACAAGAAAGAGCATGACCTGCTGAAGACCGGGAAAAAATTCATCGATATTGAAAATCTCCACATCGACCTGATCGATCACATCAATCCCTTCCAGGGCGCTTATGAGATCCTCTCCAAGTCCGTGGATGCCCCCATGCTCAAAACCATCAAGGATCAGGTGGTTGCCAACCGGGCCGGTGTCTCGGAAGAGGAAGTTCAGCTTCTCTGGACCAATATCGAAGACTTCGTCGGGCAGTACGGGAAAGAACCGTCTCCGGACTCGAACGATCCTTACGAAAAACGGCTCGGTGAAGTGCTGGCCTTCGCAAGAAAGCGGCTCGCCGAGATGCGTGCTGAAGGACTGATCGGGGAGTAAGGCAACACAATGGCTAAATTAACTTTCCTGGAGTTTGCCTCGAGCGTTCTGCAGAAGAGCCCCCTGATGAAGGATGTGAAGCCGGCAAAGCAGAAAGTCAGATCCGAGGACCCGGCAGTTCTCAGATTTCTGGAGATACGTGAGTTTTTTCTCACGCATCACCGGGAGCCCTCCCTTAACGGGGATCCTAACGAAAGACATCTCGCTGTCAGTCTGAACGGGTACCGCACGCGACTGCGCGAGCGGGTCATTCAGTATGACGACGTCGGTCTGCTGGCAGAAAAAGCGCCTGAGGTTCCGGAGAACAACAAACCGGCCCGCACGGCCATCACCAATCTTGCCGACATTCTGAAAACAGACAAGCACGGGCTGCTCGCCGGACTGGACTCGCCCATTCTGACACTCAAGCATGTCGCAGCACCGAACCTACCCAGCACAAATAAGCCGGAAGAAATTGGCTCGCGCAAACCGTGCTCTGATTTTGCACTTTACGAAAAAACTTTTCAGGATATCCAGAATCAGATTACGGCAAAACAGGCCACTATCTCCCGCTTCAGCAGCGAAGTTCAGGTCAGTGTCGGGCACTTTTATATTCTCAACGGGCTGCTCTGCTACGTTGCTGAAATTCTGGACGAGCGGAAAGACGAAGTAGCTAAAAATGTTTATTCCCGAGACAACCCCCGATTGCGTGTGATTTTTTCCAACGGTACTGAAGTCAATATTCTCAAGCGCTCGCTGGCGCGCGAACTCTATGAGGACTCTCTCGGAAGAATCGTTATCCCGAGCGGAGACACTATTGACATTCTGATGCCGGAAGAGGAGAAAAAAGGGCTGGAAACCGGCTGTGTTTACATTCTCTCCTCCGGGACAAAAGCCCCGGCGCTCTCGGAAATGAAACGCAGAGGAATGCTGCACAAAATCGGCTTTTCCACGCAGGACGTTGTCCAGAGAATCCGTAATGCCGAAAAGGATCCCACCTACCTTGAGGCACCCGTTAAGATTGAAGCCAATATCCGCTGCTACAACCTGGATCCGAGGAAGATGGAAGCGCTTATCCACGCTTTTCTGATCAACCAGCGTATCAATATGACGCTCTATACCAAAGCGGGAAAGCCCTACACCCCCAGAGAGTGGTACAACGTTGACCTCGAGACTGCCCTTGCTGTGGCCAAGCACATTGCCGACGGCACGATTATGCAGTACCGCATGGACAACACCACCAACAAGATCCGGAAAATCCAGGAGAACTGATTGAGAAAGCGGCACTCAAAGAGCCGCTTTCTTTCGCCACGCAGCAGGCAGTGCAAGCATCACACTAGCCAAAATCCCGGCGCTTTGCTAGCATTGGAGCTAAGAGCAACTCTGAAGCTGATTTCACCATGGATTTCAAACGCCCGCTGATCGCTGTGATCGTCCTCGCCGCCGGTGCTGCAGCAGCTTATTTTCTGCTTGCAAAGCAAAGCGTGTCGGATTCAACGCCCCGTGCCTGGGGGTTTGTCGACACCCGCAGCGTCAGTCTTGCCTTTGAGAGAAGTGCGCGCATCGTAAAGCTCACACGCGAGGAAGGTGACCGGGTGCATGCAGGGGACGTGCTGGGGCTGCTTGATACCACCGCGCTCACCCTTGAGCAGGACCGGCTCAAAGCCCAGATTGAAGGACTCAAGGCCAACCTCTCGCTTGTGAAGGAAGGTCCCCGCGCAGAGGACATCGCCGCAGCCCGTGCGCAGCTTGCCGCCGCGCGCGCAGAACTTAAACTCGCCGAACTGACTGCAAAGCGTCAGGAGGCACTCTTTAAAGCCAACGCCTCAGCCGCGCAGATGCGCGATCAGGCCCGCCAGACACTTGCTGCCAAAGCTGCTCAGGTCGAGAGTCTCACTGCCAGGCTGAAAAAACTGGAAGCCGGCTCACGCCCCCAGGAGATTGCCGCCGCACAGAGTAACCTTGCCGCGAGCGAGGCACAGCTCGCCACCGTGACCGATGCCATCCTGCGTCAGAGCGTGCTCGTCGCGCCGACAGACGCTGTGGTGCGATCCCGCCTGGCGGAGCCGGGCGACATGGCGGGGCCGGGCAAAACCGTCTACCGTCTCTCGATTGACAACCCGAAATGGGTTCGCGCCTACCTCACCGAGTCGCGCCTCAACGAAATTCACACCGGCGACATCGTCACGGTGAAAAGCGACATCTCGTCTGAGCTCAAGGGGCGGATCTCCTTTATCAGCGACACGGCCGAATTCACCCCCAAGACGGTGCAGACCGAAGAGCTGCGCACTGCGCTTGTCTATGAATTCAAAGTGGAGGTCACCGATCCCGAGGGCGTGCTGCGGCTCGGACAGCCGGTGACCGTGCTGCTGGAGCCGTAAATGGCCACGCTCAGCCTCACAGCGGCCACCAAGCGCTTCAGGGGCCCCGACGGAAAGGAATTCCCTGCGCTTGATGCGCTCACGCTCAGCCTTCCGGAGAGCGCACATCTCGTGGTGATTGCGGGCCCCGACGGCGCCGGCAAAAGCACCCTGCTGCGTGTGCTCGCGGGGCTGATGACACTCAACGAGGGGACTGTGGAGCTCCTGGGCGAAGTGCCCGGCGCAGAGACGCTTGCAAGCCGCGTGGGCTTTATGCCGCAGCGCTTCGGACTCTATGAGGAGCTCTCCGTTCTGGAGAATCTCGAAACGTTTGCCGAACTCAAGGGCGTGCCGCGCAGCGAGGCCCGTGATCTTTTCACCGAACTGCTTACCCTTACCGGACTCGCGGGCTTTGAGGCGCGGCTTGCCGGGGCGCTCTCTGGCGGGATGAAACAGAAACTCGGGCTCTGTGCCGCCCTGCTCTCCACACCTGAGGTGCTCCTTCTCGATGAGCCCACGGTCGGTGTGGATCCGCTCTCGCGTCAGGAGCTGCTTGCCATTTTGCGTAAACGCAGTGCCGCCACCGGTATGCGCTGTGTGATGACCTCCTCCAACCTGCCCGAAGCAGAGGCGGCTGACCTGGTGGTTCTGATGGAAAAGGGGCGGGTACTCTGCGCGGATACGCCTGCCGCCCTCAAAGCGGCGCTGCGCTCACAAACCTTTCATATCGCAGCCTCAGCCGCCCTCCCCTCACGCTCACTCATTCATGCGCTCATTGACGAAGTGACGGCGGAAAAAGGACCGGACGCCCCGTTTCTTGATGTCTGCCCGGCCAATAACGGCGTCAATGTGCTCACACCGGAAGGGGCGAGTCCGGAGAGTGTGGAAAAAACGCTCACCTCGCTGGGCCTCACGGGTCTGACCGTCACGGTGCGCGACCCCGGCATGGAGGACGTCTATCTGAGAGCAACGCTTCGCGGGGACGTTGAAAAGCCCTTCTCGGTTCCGGCCGTTCAGACGGCGGGCGACGCTCCGGTGATTGAAGCCTCGCATATCCGGAAAACCTTCGGGGACTTTACGGCGGTGGCCGACACCAGCTTTGCGGTGAGTGCCGGTGAGATTTTCGGTCTGCTCGGCCCTAACGGCGCCGGCAAAACCACCACCTTCAGAATGCTCTGCGGCCTGACGCCTGCAAGCGCCGGCGAAATCCGGCTCATTGGCACCTCTCTTGCCGACGCAAAAGCGCAGGTGCGCGCCCGCATCGGGTATGTGGCGCAGAAGTTTTCGCTCTACGGCAAACTCACCGTCCGGCAGAACCTGAGCTATTTCGGGCAGAGTTTCGGACTCTCGGGGTCAACACTCAAAGCCCGCATCCGTGAGGCGGAGAACGCATTTGAGCTCACCGCCTACCGGCACGAGCGCGCCGAGCGCCTTCCGCTCGGGGTGGCCCGGGATCTCGCCTTTGCCGTGGCAACGCTGCACCATCCGGATATTCTCTTTCTCGATGAGGCCACGAGCGGCGCGGACGTTGCCTCCCGGCGCGCCTTCTGGCGGCGCATCGTGCGGCTCTCCGCCCTTGGCGTCACCACGGTTGTCACCACGCACTACATGGAGGAGGCACACTACTGTGACCGCTTCCTCATTCAGGACCGCGGTGAGGTGCTCGTCTCGGGGAGCCCCGAATCCGTAAGGCGCAGTGTGATCAGTCCTGAGCACCCCAACCCCTCCATGGAGGAGGCCTTTATTGAAATCGTGAGCCGCGGGAGATCGTAAATGGGCAGTATCCGTCGTATTCTCGCCATGGTGCTCAAGGAATTCACGAGCTTCACCCGTGACCCCTCGATGCTTCTGATCGGTCTGTTTCTCCCGGCCGTCCTTATCATGATTTTCGGGCTCGGACTCTCCATGGACGTGCGGCATGTGCCTGTTGCCGTCGTCAGCCAGAGTGACACGCCGCTGGCACGGCGCATTATCACCCGGCTGGTGGCCTCGGACTATTTCCGTGCCGCAACGGTGAAAACCCGTCAGGAGGCCGAGGCGCAGTTTCACCGGCACGAGGTCAGTGCCATCGTGCATATTCCGCCCGACTTTGATGAGCAAAACACCGCAGGCGAAGGGAAAATCGCCATCACCGTGCATGCCGTCGATGCCAATCAGGCCACGATGATCCGCACCTATGTCAATGCGCTGATCGGCACCGAGCTCACCGCGCTCAACCGGGAAGGGCGCACGCCGTATCTGTTCCCTGACCTCGCCCTCAAGCGCCAGGCCGCCGACACGCCGACGCTCATGCTCCGGAGCCGCGCCTGGTTTAATGAGGCCAACGACAGCAGCTGGTATCTGGTGCCCGGGCTTCTGGTGATCACCATGACGCTCGTTGGGAGTTTTCTCACCTCGCTTGTGGTTGCCCGCGAATGGGAGCGCGGCACCGTGGAGTCGCTGTTCTCCACACCGCTCACGCCGCTCGAGCTTTTTCTGGGCAAACTCATCCCGAATCTCATTGTCGCCCTGATCGGCACCATTCTGGCGCTGATCGTGGCAGTGCTCCTTTTCAGTCTGCCTGTGCGGGGCTCGATCGGGTGGCTTGCGCTCAACATCACGCTCTTTCAGACACTCGCCTGCATTTTCGGACTATTTCTCTCGGCGCACTTCAAGCGGCAGTTCCTGGCGATGCAGTTTGCCATCATCGGCAGCTTCCTCCCCTCGATCATGCTCTCGGGCTTTCTCTTTGACCTCAGAAGCGTCCCCGCCTGGATTTCCGTGATCGGCCATCTGCTCCCGCCCACCTATGCCATCACGTCGCTCAAAATCTGTTTTCTCTCGGGCGGCACAGAGGATATCCTCGCCACCAACCTCGCCGTCATTGCCGGCTGGACACTCTTTTTCAGTGTGATTGCGGTGCGCAGTCTCAAAAAAACGCTAGACGGAGGTCTCCATGCCTGAACGTCTTTACCGGAGTATTCTGCGCATCTGGGCGATGCTCAAAAAGGAGCTGATCACACTGCTGCTTGACCCGAGCACCCGCACGATTCTGATCGTGCCGGTGCTTGTGCAGTCGATTCTTTTCGGCTACGGCGCAACGTTCAACCTTGAGCGGGTGCCCTGGACCTATTTCGATGCCTCACGCTCTGCACTCTCCTCGGAGCTTATCCACGCCATCAGTGAGAACGGCACCTTTGCCCTTCACACCCCCGCCATGAGCTATGAGGCGCTTGAGCGGGCGGTGGACCACGGTGATGTGCTCACCGCGGTGTATCTCGGACCCGACTTTGAGAAAACCGGTGACGTGCTGGTGATCACAGATGCAAGAAACAGCACCTCGGCCAATGTCGCCACAGGCTACATCAGTCTCATTGTGGCAGCACTCAACCGTGATCACGGCAACGCGCCGCCCGTGGAACTCATTGAACGGTTCCGCTTTAATGAAAACACGCTCACCCGCTGGAATGTCATGCCGGGGCTGATTCTCACGCTCTCGCTGCTGCAGGTGCTGCTGCTCTCGAGTCTGACCGTTTCGCGCGAGCGCGAGGAAGGCAGCTTTGACATGATGCTCATGACGCCGGCATCGAGCTTGGAGATCTATCTCGGCAAAGGCATACCGGCAGTTGCAGTGGCCCTTATTCAGGCGCTGGTGATTTACAGCGTCTGCCGCTTCTGGTTCACAATCCCCTTTGCGGGCTCCTTTGTGCTGCTCCTTGGCGTGATCGTTATTTTCTCCATCTCCGCGGTCGGGCTGGGGCTCGCCATCAGTGCCGTGGCCGGCACGATTCAGCAGTCACTCGTCATCTCTTTTCTGATTGTGCTCCCGATGATCATTCTCTCGGGACTGATGACACCGGTGGGCGCCATGCCCGAATGGCTTCAGACACTCACCATCCTCAATCCGCTTCGCTATGCGATTGAAGCCGTGAAACGGATCTACTTTGAGGGCGCCGGCTTCCTGGATATCGCCCCTCTGCTCTGGCCCATTGTGCTGCTCTGGGCGGTCTCCACACCGCTTGCCCTCAGACTCTTCCGGCAGAAACTCGCGTAAAGAAAAGGTGCTTACGGTTTCGTCTGTCTGGTCTGCTCTTTAATAGCACGGGCTATAAACTGCTCAAGCGCTGTGCTTTTTGAAAAGTCAATGCACTGCATGGTCACGAGTCCGGGCGGCGTTTTCTCACCTGTGACCGGTTTGGCGCGGTAGCGTGTGCCGAGCGCCTCTTTAACGAGCGCATCCGCCGCCTCAAAGGTTTCCACCGGCAGGCGGCTAAACTCAAAGTAGCCTGCGGCCGAGGCGGATGCGTCACGCTTTGCCGCCTCGTCTGTAAGGCCCGCAGAGAGGCACCGTGCGAGCACCCACCGCTCAAGGATCTCAGCTTCGGTGAGCACTGGAGCTGCCGCTGCTGAGAAAGCACTCAGAGAGCCGGTGAGAACCATCAGGCCGGTGACGGCGTTTTTGAATCGCACTGCCATGGCCGGGACCTTATTTCACCAGTCCGAACGGCCAGTCGAGCACGCCGCCAATGTTGGCGACATGGCGGTAGCCCTGTGCGGCGAGCACTTCGGCAGCCGTGGCCGAGCGCTTGCCGGAGCGGCAGTAGACAAAAAGAGGGGTGTCACGCTCTTCGGGCAGTCCTTCGGTGCTGCCCTGGAGGATTTCCCCCAGCGGCAGCAGCATTGCGCCGCGAATATATCCCTGCAGAAATTCATCAGGTTCGCGCACATCCACAAGGCAGATGCCGCTGTTCGCCTCGAGAAGCGCATGGGCGTTCTCGGGACTCATATCAAATGCCCCGGCGGGCAGATTATCAAGCGTGTATTCAGTCATGCCGGCAACCTTTATCAAGAATATTGAGAACAGTCTCTTTAATGGCGTCAAGTTTTTCAAAGCGTCTGCGGTACTGTGCGCGCTTGTTGGCTTTCACCTCGTCGAGTGCCTTGCGGGGTTCTTCAACGGGGATGAGGTAAAAGCGCGGATCCGCCTCATCCAACTGTCCCTCACATTCACGCCAGAAGACACTGAAGTCGGTCTTTAATTTACGGTCCAGCCGCAGATGGTTCATCGCATAGTAGCCCTCGTTGGTGACTGCACGGATGCGCACGGCACCGAGCTTTTGCGCGAGCAGCCGCACCATGTAGAACATCAGATTCTTGGGACGGTACCCTTCATAGGTTTTGGTGAGTTTTTTCACACTCTCAGCGCTGTGCGTATGCCCCTGCAGCGCCCCGATCACGCATTCGGTTTCACCCGAAGAGGTACGGTTAAACCAGAGAAAGACCTGATAGAGGTACACGTCCTCAAAGTGCATCATCAGCGTGAGGCACCCCTCTTTACGCTGCCCCGCATGAAAGGAGAGCCGTACCGAAAGCGGTTCCCCGTCAATATCGTCCGAGAAGAGCGTCTCGCCGCGCGTATAGAGCGAGCGGATAAAGTCCTCTGTGAAATGCTCTTCGAGCACCGTCACATGATTTTTGACAATCGCCGTGCGCTCGGCCCAGGTCGATCCTTTGTAGAAAAAACTGCGGGTGGTCTGCTCGAGGAAGCTCGGCACCAGCGAGAGAAGCTCCTCTCTGAAGGGGGTGGCGGAGAAAAAAGCGAGCAGATCATCCACCTCGCGACTTCTCAGCGCGCAGCGCGCCCGGAAAATCAGATACCGGCGGTATTCTTTCAGATCTTTTTTGTAGAGGGCATGACCTGCCGCTTTAAGCGTATCCGATTTCACGAGCATAAATAATTCACAATCGCCATAGTGCGCAAAGCCCGGGCAACCTGAGGCGCCGGGCTGTGCTGTAAAAACAAAATCAGTCTCAGTTGAGGAGGTATTTTAACCCGATCAGTCGTCCGAGGCCGCCTCTTTACTCTTTTGTGCGGTACTCGCGTCCGAGAGACGGTTCAGATACGCCTCGTCGATATCCCCCGTGATGTAGTCCCCGTCAAAGCAGGAGCAGTCAAAACGCGAGATCGAGGGGTTCATATCCCTGAGCGCCTGTTTGAGATCGTCGAGCGTCTGGTAGATCACCGCGTCCGCACCGAGAATCTTCGCGACCTCTTCGGCACTCTTGCCGTCGCCGCAGATAAGCTCGGCCTTGGTGGGCATATCGATACCGTAAACGTTCGGGAACATCACACGCGGAGCGGCCGAGGCCACGTAGACCTTTTTCGCGCCGGCATCACGCGCCATCTGCACAATCTCCTTCATCGTCGTGCCGCGCACAATCGAATCGTCCACGAGGAGCACGTTCTTGCCCTCAAACTCGATAGGCATCGGGTTGAGCTTCTGCCGCACGCTCTTGCGGCGCACCGACTGGCCGGGCATGATGAAGGTGCGGCCCACGTAGCGGTTCTTGATAAAGCCTTCGCGGTACGGGATGTGCAGCTTCTGTGCGAGCTGCTGAGCGGAGGGACGGGCGCTGTCGGGAATCGGCATCACCACGTCAATGTCCTCACGCGCAATCTTCTTCACAATCGTGTCGGCAAGGTACTCACCGAGGCGAAGACGCGCCCCGTAGACGCTGATCCCGTCGATCATGGAGTCGGGACGGGCAAAGTAGACAAATTCGAAGGCACACGGCGAGAGCAGCGCATGGTCGGCCGTCTGGCAGAACGTCACATTGCCTTCAAGGTCCACCCACATCGCCTCACCGGGCTTGAGATCGCGCTCGACCTTGAAGCCCATACCGATGAGCGCCACGGATTCGCTGCTCACCATGATGTCGCGTCCGCCGTCGGGCCGCTCCATCGTGCCGTAGCAGATCGGACGGATACCGTAGGGGTCGCGGAATGCGAGCATGCCCTTACCGGCGATGATCGCCACACAGGCGTAGGAGCCGCGGATGCGGCGGTGCACACGGCGCATGGCCGTGAAGACACCCTCGGTGGTGAGCTTGACGCCGTTTTGCGTCACGGCGGAGATTTCCGTGGCGAGCACGTTAAGGAGCACCTCGGAGTCGCTCGTCGTGTTGACGTGGCGGCGGTCCGTGTCGTAGAGCTCCTGCCGGAGTGCATTGGCGTTGGTCAGATTACCGTTGTGTGCGAGCGCAATGCCGAAGGGCGCATTCACATAAAAAGGCTGGCACTCTTCGGCCGAGGTGGCGCAGCCCTGCGTCGGGTAGCGCACATGACCGATACCGATGTTGCCGAGCAGGTTGCGCATGTTGCGCGTGCGAAATACATCGCGCACCATACCCATGCCCTTGAAGATGTTGAACTGCAGACCGTTAAGGGTGGCGATCCCGGCTGCGTCCTGGCCGCGGTGCTGCACGAGGTGCAATGCATCATAGACCCGCTGGTTGACTGCCTCATTGGACATGAGAGCAACAATACCGCACATAATTTCTGTTCCTTGTGTAGCGACAGCAGAGCGCCCCGGGGCGGTTCACTGTCAGAGATAGGGAAAAATTCACAAAAAGGCTTGCTGCACAGTGGCGTCTCGGCCCGGCGGTCTTACGCGGCGACCTCGCGCGGCTGCCCCGGGTGTGCGGACGGCACTGTGCGGATACATTCACATTCTTCAAAGCGCAAAAAAACCTCTTTTCAGCGCCTGCGACCGGCACCGGTGATAAAGCACGGTGCAGGTATCGTATCGGTGAAAAGAGGCTCTGAGCGGCATGACACTTCCTCAGGATCGCTTCGCTGACGGGCCGCGCAGATCCTGCACCCACAGAGGCAGATACGGCATTGACCAGTCAATGAGCGTTTCCGCGGGCCCGATGAGCGAGGACTGCCGCCACAGATCGCTTGCCGTGAGCTGGGTGGAGAGACCGAAAACAAACACACAGACACAGGTCACCACCACACCGCGCACAAAACCGAAAACGGCACCGAGCACGCGGTCCTCAAAGCTGAGCGCCGCGACTTCCATGATCTTTCTGAGCAGCGTCCCGAAAAGACTCACCGCCACGAGCGAGAGCACCACGATCACGACCGCGGCAACGATCGTGCGGGCGATAACCCCAGCCTGCGGCAGCGGGATATGATCGGCGAGATCCCCGGCATAGCGCAGCGCAAGCATCGCCCCGACAATCCAGCCCACAATGGCAAAGGATTCCCGAACCATACCGCGCATGACGCCCACCACTGTCGAAACAAACAGCAGGGCGAGGATTAACCAGTCAATCTCGTTCATCTGAGTCTACTATTCACCAACAAAAATTTTTGCGCAGATTCTAACCGAAATCGTGCGGCATTACTGCTGTTCGGGGCTCAGTTTCTGATGGTATCCCATAAGAGCGAGCCGTCCGATGGCGCTCACGGCCTGTTCACGGCTCTTGAAGACACCCACGCGCACACGCCAGAGATTGCGACCCTTGACTTTCATCGTATAGGCGGGAAGATCACTGGCGCGGATACGCTTGACCACCTCATTGGCCTTGGCCTCACTGCCGAAGGCACCCACCTGCACAAAGAAGCCCTTGCCGGTCGGCGCGGCGGGTGCAGCGCTCTCAGCTTTGGCTTTTGCCTCCTGAGCGGCTTTTTCAGCTTTGGCCTTTGCTGCAGCGGCAGCACGTGCCTCTTCGGCAGCCTTTTCCGCTTTGGCCTTCTGCGCCGTCATGGCGGCCTCCACGTTGGCCGCCTCGGTGCGGGCAGCCTGTGCGGCGCTCTGCGGCGTCACAGCCGTATCGACTCTGGCCACGGCGCCCGTGTCAGTTGCCGGGTTGGCACTTTCTTCGGCCTGTGCCACTTCGCGTTTGGTGGGCACGGTCGGGGCCTCGATCGGCACCTCGACGCGCTGCGCCTCCGTCACCGGCGGCACGGTGGTGGAGACTTTAGGTTCCTCCAGGGCTTTTTCACTGTCAAGAAAGAGCGGTGCGACAACGACAGCTGCCATCAGCAGAGCGGCCGCGCCAACCATGCGGTTGCGGGTTTTCTGCCGTGCAAGCAGCTCCTGGTCGCTCGGAATGCGGGCGGAAGCGGTCTCTGCGCCCTCGCCGTCCTGCGCCTTGCGACCGAATGGCCAGAGGCGGCGGGCGGCAGATTTTTCAGGCTTATTCGCTTTATCCGCCTTATCAGCCTTATCTGTATCCTCCTGAGCGGCATGCTCGCCGCCGGCTTTCACTCCGGTGGTGCCGCCCGGGGCGGCAGGCTCGGCGGCCTCCTTCGCGGCAAAATTCGGCTCTCTCGTTTCATTGATCGAGGGGACTTCCGGCACGCTCTGCGCGCCCTGTCCCGCCGGGTTCATCCAGGGACTGTCATCGGCAGCGGCAGCCTCAGGCGCACCGCCTCCCAGACTCGGTTCAACCCGAGGCTCCTGCGACGGCGCTGCACCTGCAGCGGGTTCACGTTTAAAGGGATTAGGAAAAGCCATAACACACTCTCTCTGAATGATTACCACGCTCTGTGAGCGAAAGTGACAGTGCCGCCCACTTTAACTCACAGTGCTCTGAATATCGTCATATGCTGAACCGTTTTCTCCTGCTTCGCATAAGGATTTACCTCGGGTTACGCTTAACCTCAAATAGCAATACCTTCTGCGCGGAAAATTTCAGCTGCGGCAGTAACGGTGACAAATGATCCGAATACGATAATTCTAACAGGCTCATCGCTTTGCATCTCCACCGGAGAGTTCACCAGCATGAGCGCATCCTCGCGTGCGGCACAGAGCGCACTTCTCACATCAGGCCAGCTGCGGATATGCCGGGGATCAATACCGGCGGCGAGCATCGCCTCCCGGAGCTGCTCCGCCGTGGCGGCACGCGGCCCGGTGAGCGAGGCGATATACCACTCGTCAAAACTTGACCTCAAAATCGAGGCCACCCCCTGCATGTCCTTGTCGGCGAGCATGCCGAATACGGCAAACGTGCGCTCACCCGGGCGCTTTGTCGCGGCAATGTTGCGCGCGAGCACCTCTGCGGCCTGCGGGTTGTGTCCCACGTCAATCACCACGGGCACCGGCGTGCGAAGCACGGTTTCAAAGCGTCCTGCAAGACGCACATCGGTGAGCCCGGTTTCAATCGCCGCACGGCTCACAGGAAGCCGCGCCATGAGGGCCGTCACGGTGGCGAGAACCCCGGCGGCGTTGGCATACTGATTGAGCCCCTCCAGACCCGGACGGGGAAGCTCTTTGTAGACGGTGTCTCCCACCGTCAGGTTCCAGGTGCCGTCAGCGAGAACGGTTTTTTCAAAATCCTCACCCGCAAACAGCCGCTTTGCGCCGGTTTTTTCCACATACGCGCGCACGCTCTGCGGCACATCCTCACCGGAGAAAACCGCCGGGCAGCCGCTGCGGTAGATGCAGGCCTTCTCGGCACCGATCGCTTCACGGGTGTTGCCGAGATACGCACAGTGATCAAGCCCCACCGTGGCGATCACAGCCGCATTGGAGTCGATCGTGTTGATCGCGTCAAGCCGCCCGCCAAGGCCGATCTCAAGAATCACCACATCGAGCCCGGCCGCCTGAAAAATCTTCAGAAACGCGAGCGCCGTATATTCGAAGTACGAAAGCGTCATCTCGCCACGGGCCGTCTCCACCTCCCGGAAGGCCGCCATCAGCGTCTCGTCGCTCACCTCCTCGCCGTTGACAACACAGCGCTCGTTAATGCGAAGCAGGTGCGGCGAGGTGTGCATACCGGTTGTGTAGCCCGCCGCACGGTAGATGCGCTCGAGCATCGCACAGGTCGAGCCTTTGCCGTTGGTGCCCCCGACGGTGATGACGGTTTTGCCCGCAAAGCTGATCCCCATACGGCGGATCATTTCCACCATCCGTTCAAGCCCCATATCAATCGGCTTGGAATGCAGGGCTTCAATATGTTCAAGCCAGCCCGAAAGCGTGTTTTCCACTTTTTTCTCCACCCGGACGGCCCGCTCGCACAGTGTGCGCCAGCTGCCCGGCAATGACTCTTTATTTGCAGTTTAAAACGCGAAAGCCGCACGACACATTCGCGGTGCGGCCTTCAGTTTGCAGACGGAATCAGCTCCCGACCACCGGCGGTTTTTTCATCAGCATCTGCGTGAGCATGGAAATCTGCGCACGCATGTCGCGGCGGTCGACGATCATGTCGATCTGTCCTTTTTCGAGCAGGAATTCCGAGCGCTGGAACCCTTCGGGGAGTTTCTCGTGCACGGTCTGCTCAATCACGCGCGGGCCCGCGAAACCCACCAGCGCATTAGGCTCGGCAATCACAATGTCACCCATAAAGGCAAACGAGGCGGAAACCCCGCCCATTGTCGGGTCGGTGAGCACCGAGATAAAGGGCAGCTTCGCGTCGGAGAGCTTCGTGAGCGCGGCACAGGTCTTGGCCATCTGCATGAGCGAGAAAAGCCCCTCCTGCATACGCGCGCCGCCCGAGGCGGCAAAGCAGACAAAGGGACACTGGCGCTCGATCGCCTTTTCCACCCCGAGGCGGAACCGCTCACCCACGGCGCTGCCCATCGAGCCGCCCATAAAGCCGAACTCAAAGGCGCCCGCCACCATGGGCTGCTGGCGCAGATAGCCCGACATCACGAGAAGCGCTTCCGTCTCACCCGTCTTCGAGACGCTGTCGGCAATACGCTTGGGATAGGGCTTGGAGTCGACAAACTTGAGCGGATCCTCGCTCACCACGTCCGCCCCGATTTCTTCGCGCCCGTCCTGATCAAGGAACGCAAAGAGTCGCGCACGCGCACCGATTCTGTGGTGATACCCGCACTTGGGGCAGACCTGCAGACTCATGCGCAGCTCCTCCTGAAAGAGCGGCTGCTCGCAGCCCGGGCACTTCGTCCACACCCCTTCAGGGATGGGACTCGGTTTGGTTTCGGTGCCCTGTTCGCGTTTGATTTTCGGCAAGATTCGTGTTAACCAACTCATAGGCTTTATGCGCTGCAGCGCCACTGTCGGGACGCCGCCTGCTCACTCCATAGTAATGTTCTGTGTCTTCTCTGCGTGCGCTTTTCCCGCCGCACAGTGGCGGAGCCGGAAAAGGACGGCAGACTGAAAAATTCTATTCTCCGGGCCAGCCAAAAGGGCTCGCCCCGGCTGAGGGGACCGGATCCCCCTCATAGCGCACACCGGTCAGATACAGTCCCGACGGGCTGAAGGTGGGCGCCGCCGCACTTCTTGTGCGCGCCTCGAGCACCTCCCTGACCCAGTCCGGTTTCTCCCGGCCGGTGCCGACATAAATCAGTGTCCCCACGATGTTTCGCACCATGTGCTGCAAAAAGGCATTGGCACTGATGCGGATCCCCACCAGGCGACCCTGACGAATAATATCAAGATTGGTGACTTCTCTCACAGGGGTGGCGGCCTGACATTCGGCCGCACGAAAACTGCTGAAGTCGTGCTCGCCGATCAGATGCCGGGCCCCTGCCCGCATGCGCTCCACCTCCAGCGGGCGAAACACCCAGCCCGTGCGACGCTCAAGCACCGGACTTCTCACCGCATCGTTGAGAATCCAGTACTCGTAGGTGCGCGAGCGTGCGCTGTAGCGGGCGTGAAAGTCCTCCGGCACCGCGCGCGCCCAGCGCACGGCAACCGAGGCGGGCAGGAACGTGTTGAGCGCCCTCACCCAGCTCTCCATCGGACGCGATACGGGCGCTTCAAGGCTTACCACCTGATGGGTGGCATGCACGCCCGTGTCGGTGCGCCCGGCGCAGATCGTCGGCACCCTCTGGCAGACAAACCGCTCAATCGCCGCCTCGAGCGTGGCCTGCACGCTCGGGCAGTCCGGCTGAACCTGCCAGCCGTTGTACGGACTGCCGTCGTACTCAATACCTAATGCGATTTTCACCGTCGGCCCTTACTTGCGTCGAGGCTGCACGGGAATCGTGGCAGCGAGCTCGGCCGCACGGGCTTTGAGCTCGGGATTGCCGCGCTGACGGACCTCTTCGAGCAGCTCCAGCGCCTCGTTGAGTGCGCCCATCGTCACAAACGATTTCGCGAGATTGTACTTCGCTTCCAGGGCGGCCTGCAGTGCCTGCTCCTTGTTGTTCACAGCAGCAATGACCTGCGGTTTGGCGGGTTTGGGCGCCGCTTTGGCGTCTTTCGCGTCTTTTTCGCCGTCTTCGAGATTAAGCGACACGCCGCTGATGAGTTCACCCGTGCGCGCCGTCTGCGCCTTGAGTTCCTCTTCGCTCAGTGTTGCCTCCGGATCCACCGGCGGCATTTCCTCATCGCCTTCGAGCCAGGGCTGCGTGGAGGCGTGACGCCCGGCAGCGGGCGAGAGTTTACCGCCAGCGGTCTGCGCGGCGGCGCTCCCCTCTGCGGCGAGCTCCTTTTGCAGCTCTTCGGAATAGGCCATGCTGCCGACGCCCATGGCGCCGGCGGTAGTGCCGTTTTTCACCGCCTCGTCAACCGTCTTTTCAACGGCCTTGAGCTGAGCGGGCGTCGAGGGCTTGACATCCTTCTGCAGGACGACACCCTTTTTCGCTTCCCCCTCTTCCGGGGCCTCTTCGCGGTGGCGGGTCTTGAAGAACCAGCCGGCAAGGAAAATCAGCACGAGAACAATCGCACCCCACCAGGCGGGCGAGAGGCTTTCAGGTTCGGCGGCCTTCTGCGGGGCGGCACGCTTTGCGTCAGACATCCCGGCGCCGGCCTTCGCATCAGCAGCCGCTCCCAGAGCGTCTGCGGCCTTCTCTGCGCCATCCTGCGCCTCAAGCGCCTTCATGTCGCTCTTCATGCCGGCCACGGCGGCCCGGGCCTTCTCTTCGTCGCTCGGCATTTGGGCGCCGGCGGCCTTGTCAGCCGCCTCAACGCTCAGCGTTTCCGCGCGCTTCATCGCTTCAGCCGTGGGTTCGGCCGGAGCGGCCTCTTTTTCCGCGGCAGCCACCACCTCATTGAGGTTTCCGGCCTTCTGAGCGGCTTCTGTGAGCGCTTCGACAGCGCTCAGTTTGCCCGCTTCAGCCTGCGGGGTTTCCACGGCGGGTTTTTCTGCACTGAGAGGCTTGGCCTCAGCCGCCTCCTGAGCGAGGCTCTTGGCCTCCTCCACACTCTTACCCTGCGCAATCTGGCCGGTCATGGCGTCGGCGGCGTCATCATGCGCCACCCCGTCGCCGAGATCGTCCCGGCCGGGGGTCTGTGCGGCGGCGGGTTTCTCTTTGTCAGAAGCCTCATCCTCCGGCGTCTTGCCCGGAGCGGGTTCGGTAACCTTATCCATCGTTTCCGCGGACTCGGCCATCAGCGTTTTGCCCGACTCGAGTGTCTCGCGGCCTGCGCGTTCAATATCCTTTTCACCGTGCCCGGCACTGCGTTCACGGTCCTGTGCGTCAGCCACCGAACCGGCCAGCGCATTCGAGATCTTCTGCGCGTCAATAAGGTTCTGAGTGGGCGGCGGCACAGCCGTGCGCTCTCCGTGAATTTCACGGAATGCCGTCATGGCATCAATCGCAAACACGTCCTCTTCGCCCGGCGGCACAAGGGTGCTGCCGGTGAGCAGCACATCCGGGTCGCCCTTTTCAAAGGCGGCCGGGTTGCGGTTGCGGAATGCCACCAGCAGCTGCTCGAGCGTGGAGCCGCGGTAACTGGGCCAGTAGAGTTTCGCGACCGACCAGAGCGTCATATGGTGCTGCACACGGAAGGGCTCGGTGGCATCAAAGCCGTTGAGCGCCACGTATTCGCGCACGATTTCAGGCGCACGGTGCTTGCGGGCGGCAGCCTTGCCGGCCTGCTTGGCGGCAGAGGCTTTTTCCACGGTCTTCTCGACTGCGGTTTCAGCCGCCTTCTGAGCGGCGCTCTCTGTCACGGCGGCTGCACGGGCCGCAGCCTTTTCCATCTTTTCAGGCGTCTGAACTTTTTCAGCTTTTTCAACTTTTCCGGCGGACTTGACTGTCTTTTCTGACGCCGGGGCCGTCTGCGCCTTTGCGCCGCTCTGAGCCTTTGCGGTCTTTGTCTCTGCAGCCGCAGGCATGCCGGAGGTCATCCGGGCGGCATCCGCTTTCTGCGCGAGCGCACCCGTGGGGCTGGGGGCCACCGTGCCTTCGAGCACTTCAAAGCGGTCCTTCATGGCCACGATCTGATAGTTGCGCACCGAGACCTTGCCGCCCGCATTGAGTTCAATCAGAAGCGGGAAGGACTGGAACTTCATCGGCTCGTCGCTCACCAGACGCACGCGGACGCTGGCGCTTGATTTGTCACGTTCGAGATGAAGGGTCTGAACTTCCTGCGGCCAGGCAATCCCGGCACGCAGATAGCTTGAGGGCGGTGCAACACGCACGAGCAGCGGAGAAATCGAAAGGTCCAAATCCTCGATTTGGAGGGTGGCTTCCATGGGCTCGCCCGGGCGGCTCTGAACCGCCAGATCACCCAGAGAAACAGCACCGGTCACAGTACTCATCGCAGCAAGTGCAAAAGCCACAGCACGATTTACGATCTTTTTCGACAGCATCGGTCAATCCTAAGAGCAGACTAGATATCCGACTTCATTATTTTGTGTTTTGCCGGATTTGAGAGTTTTGCTCATCATAGCGCAAGGCGGGTTGCTTTTTCACGCCAAGCGGCCAATTAGGTCACAAAAACCATCACCGCTATAGGCTAATCCACGGCAGAAAACCTTCTGCAAAACGCCCGAAAACCGCCCGTTTGCACGGCGGCGGTACAAAAAAAGGACAGTTTTGCGCCAGAGTCTCAGGCGAAAAACTGTCCACAGCAGAAAAACCACATTCTCCGGGATAAGCGCCGCTGACGTGCCGTCCCCTTCAGGTAGAACGGCTTCGTCAGCCGGCGCTTATGAGCGGGGGAAGGTCAACCATTCAATCAGGCACTGGCTGCTTCGCGTTCGCGGGCCTGCTCAAGCGCCCAGACCTTGCGGTCTCTGGCGTTTTTGAGCTGCAGCAGCGCGGAGACCGCCAGCGCGAGCACCATCATGCCGGCAAACAGATGCAGCGTCGTGGTGTAGCCGCCGGTGTTTTCCTTAAGGATGGCAAGGATCACCGGACCTGCAATACCGGCAATACCCCAGGCGGTGAGAATCGAGCCGTGGATGGCCGCGAGGCTCTTGACGCCGAAGATGTCGGTAATGTAGGCGGGCATGCAGGCAAAACCGCCGCCGTAGGTCGAGATGATGGCGAGCACGAGGAACTGGAACATGAAGCTGTCGGTGGTAACCGAAAGCTGCCAGAACGCCCAGACTTCAAGGGCGAAAAAGACCATGTACGTGATGCCGCGGCCGAGCCAGTCCGAGACGGTCGACCAGACGATACGGCCTGCGCCGTTGATGATGCCGATAATACCCACGAGCGAGGCGGCCTGTGCCGGGGTCATGCCGATGACGTCCTGCGCCATGGGCGAGGCGACAGCAAGCAGACCGATACCGCAGGTGATGTTTGTAAAGAAGATCCACCAGAGCGCATACCACTTCCAGGTGCGCATGGCCTGACCGCGCGTGAGCGACGGCGCCATCAGCTTGCGGCGCTTGACCTGAGTGGTCTTCGCACGCGCAATCACATCCTCGAGCAGCACCGGAATCTCACCGCGCACCGGCGCACGCAGATAAAGCGCCGAGAGCGTGATCACCACAAAGTAGGCAACACCGAGGATGAAGAAATTCTCCTGCAGACCGTAGGCGTCAACCAGATAACGCATCAGCGGACCGGCGATGAGCGAGGCGAAGCCGAAACCCATAATGGCAAGCCCGGTGGCGAAACCGCGGTGCTCAGGGAACCATTTGACAAGGGTGGAGACCGGGGTGATGTAACCGATACCGAGACCGATACCGCCGATCACACCGTAGAAGAGATAGAGCAGCGGCGCAGACTGCAGATGCACCGCCAGACCGGTGCCAAGAAGCCCGGTGCAGAAAAAGACAGCGGAGAGAACGCCGGAGCGCGCCGGCCCCATACGTTCGACAATGCCGCCCAGAAAACCGGCGGACATCCCCAGAAACAGAATGGCAATCGAGAAGGCCCAGGTGGTCTCACTCAGGGTGAGCCCGAGGGCGGCCATTACAGGTTTGGTCAGCACGCTCCATGCGTAAACGCTGCCAATACATATGTGAATACCCACTGCGGCAAGTGCCGTACACCAACGATTTCTTTTCATGCTGATTCTCCAAAGCAAACTTTTGATTGTTTCTCGTGAAGGGAGCCGCCCTCAAAGACGACAAAACCGCCTGAGAAGGTCCCCCTTGCCCAGACGGTCGGCATGAAAACGTCTACGGTCCACGTGGTCAATTCCACATTTTATCCGTCAGTCCCGTAGATTCTGTGAAGAGATAGTAGCATACGCGCGCAGCGCCTGCCATGGCAGCCCTTAAGAAATCTCACCTAGACGGCGTGCCGTGGCGCAAGCCGGCAGTAAAAACCACAGAAAAAGCGCCACCGGCGTGCCGGCAGCGCTTCTGAGACGCGAGATTTACTTTGCGGCGTTTTCCGCGCGCTTTTCTGCGAGCAGCGCGGGCTCGTCGAGTGGCACACCGGCGAGGTCATACTCTTCGCTCGCGGTGATTTCAACGCTGACAATGTCGCCGGGCCGGTAGGTGTTGAGCGTCTCGACATACACCTTGCCGTCAATCTCAGGCGCATCGGCCTTTGTGCGGCCGATGGCAAGCCCGGCCTCCTCATCAAACTCGTCGATGAGCACCTCCTGCACGCTGCCCACCTTCTGCGCGAGCTTTTCGGCGGAGATTTCAGCCTGCAGCGCCATCAGGCGGTCACGGCGCTCGTTGCGGACCTCATCGGGGAGCTGCCCTTCGAGCTCGTTGGCCTGTGCGCCTTCGACAGGCGAATACGCAAAGCAGCCCACCCGGTCAAGACGCGCCTCACGAAGGAAATCGAGCAGATACTCGAACTCGGCCTCGGTCTCCCCGGGGAAGCCCGCGATAAAGGTCGAGCGGATCGTGATATCCGGGCAGACGGCGCGCCAGGCGGCAATACGCTCGAGATTCTTCTCGGCGCTCGCCGGCCGCTTCATCGCCTTGAGCACACGCGGGTACGCGTGCTGGAAGGGCACATCAAGGTAGGGCAGAATGAGCCCTTCGGCCATCAGCGGCACAATCTCATCGACGTGCGGATACGGGTAGACGTAGTGCAGACGCGTCCAGAGACCGAGACGGCCGAGCTCCTGACACAGATCGAGCATGCGCGTGCGCACCGGACGGCCGTTGGCAAAGGCGAACTTATATTTGGCATCCACACCGTAGGCGGCCGTGTCCTGACTGATCACGAGCAGCTCTTTGACGCCTGCGCTCTTGAGGCTTTCCGCCTCGCGGATAATGTCACCCATCGGGCGGGAGAGAAGCCGGCCGCGAAGGTTCGGAATAATGCAGAACGAGCAGTGATGGTTACACCCCTCACTGATCTTGAGATAGGCATAGTGCTTGGGCGTCATGCGAACGCCCCCGGGCGGCACCAGCTCGTCCCAGGGCTCGTGCGGGCGCGGCAGATGCGCCTCGACCATGGCGAGCACCTCATCGACACTGTCCGGCCCCGTCACGCCGAGCACCTTGGGCATCTGATTGAGCACGAAATTGCTGCCGTCGGCCTCATGCCGGCCGCCGAGACAGCCGCAGACAATCACGCGGCCGTTTTCTTCGAGCGCCTCGGCAATCGCCTGCAGACTTTCCTGAATGGCCTCGTTGACAAAGCCGCAGGTGTTGACGATCACCAGATCGGCATCACGGTAGCTCTGCCCGATACGGTAGCCGCGGGCGCGCAGTTCGGTGACGATGCGTTCGGTGTCCACCAGCGCCTTGGGACAGCCCAGAGAGACAAAACCAACAACAGGAATCGTAGCCATACAATATTTACTCACAAAAGTTTGTTAAATCAGTCTTTTTTCGGTTTAATCCAGATAAGCGCCGCATGACGGCCGGACTTCTCCCCGTCACGGCGGTAGCTGTAAAAGCGCTGCGGTTCGGCGTAGGTGCTCAGACCGCAGTCGGCGATGTTCTTCTCGTCAAGGCCGGCGCCGAGCAGCGCCATTTTCGCGAGTGCCGCCAGGTCTGCCGTATACCGGTCAGTGCCGTCCTTGTGGCGGAAGGCCTTCCCCGCCTCGGGCATCGTGGCGAGCATCGCCTCGAGCACCTCTTCGCCCACTTCGAAATCCTCAGCACCGATACGCGGCGCAAGCCAGGCGGTGAGCTGAAGCGGACGGCCCGCCTCGGCAGCCATGCGCGCAATCGTGCGCTGAATCAGTCCGGCTGCAAGGCTGCGCCAGCCGGCATGCACGGCGCCCACGATCGTGCCTTCCGTATCCGCGAGCAGCACCGGCAGGCAGTCGGCAACCATAATGGCGCAGACCACACCGGGCGTCATTGTGAAGACCGCATCGGCTTCAGTCTCGGGCGTCACATCGTCGGCACGCACAATCGTCGTGCCGTGCACCTGGCGGAGCCACTTCGGATCCTCGGGCACGAGCTGCGCGACGATATTGCGGTTCATGCGCACGCAGCTCGGCACATCCCCGACATGGTCCCCGACGTTAAGCCCCATCAGACCGTCCGCGCCGCCCCAGGGGCCGCTCGAGACGCCGCCGTTGCGGCAGGTAAAGAGCATGTCCACGCCTCTCGGTGTGGCGCCCTTCCACTCAGGCTGAAGAATATCGAGTCCCGGTTTGCTTAATTCACCCATCATTTTTTACACCAGATCCTTTTCAAACACATCCGTGGGCTGATTCCACGGATAAAAGCCCAGCTGATCCATCAGGTCAATCATATCCTCGGGCGGCTGGACAAACCACTCCATGTATTCGCCCGTCACCGGGTGCAGCAGCCCGAGCCGCGAGGCGTGCAGCGCCTGACGGTGAAAGTCGAGCTCGTTTTCCGCCTTCACCATAAAGCCCGGCGCACGGCCGCGGTAGACCTGATCCCCGATAAGCGGGAGGTCCTCACCCGTGAGATGCACACGGATCTGATGCGTGCGACCGGTTTCCAGACGGCAGGCCACCCAGGAGACGGGCAGACCGTCAAGCTCACCCCAGCGCACCGCGCGCACACGGGTTTTCGCAGGTTTGGCCTTCACGCCGACGCTCCCCGGGAAGCCCTTGAAGCGGGTGCGGCTGTGCGGATCGCGACCGATCGGAATATCCACGGTGAAGTCCGGCGCGGCGCTCCCGAGCGTGATCGCCCAGTATTCGCGCTTGACAGTGCGCTCCTGGAGCTGACGAACGAGCAGGTTCTGCGCAGCGAGAGTGCGTGCCACGACCATCAGGCCGCTGGTGTCGCGGTCAAGACGGTGCACAATCCCGGCGCGCGGCACCTCTTTGAGTTCAGGGTAGAGATAGAGCAGCCCGTTCATCACCGTCCCGTCAGGGTTACCCGCCCCGGGGTGCACCACCTGGCCGGGCGCCTTGTTGATGACGATAATCGCCTCATCCTCGTACACGACGTCAAGCGGCACGTCCTGAGGCTCGGCGTCAAGCATATCATCGATGTGCGGCGCCTCCAGGAGCTCGATTTCGTCCCCGTCGGCCACCTTCTGGCGAACTTTTGTAACGATTTCGCCGTTGAGCTTTACGCTGCCCTCCTCGATGAGCTTCTGCAGACGGGCACGCGAAATTTCAGGCATCAGCGACGATAAAACCTTATCTAAACGCTCACCCCAGACCCCTTCAACGCGGAAACTTGGTAAAGTGTCATCACTATCTCCATACTCATCGTCGGAGAGGTCGTTATAATCAGCTAAATTCTTTTCGGTATTGCTCGTCATGAATTTCAAATTTCCTTTTAAGCGCTTTATCGCTCGAAGCCTTGCGGTGACTGCCATTACGCTGGCGACGGCCTCCTGCTCGTGGCTTGACTCGCTCGACAAAGACCCGACCATCGACTGGTCGGCTGATAAATTGTATACGGAAGCCCGCTCGAACCTCGATGACGGTAACTGGACTCAGGCCAAAGAGTACTACACCAAGCTCGAAGCCCGCTATCCGTTCGGCCGCTATGCCCAGCAGGCTCAGATCGAACTGATCTACGCTTACTGGAAGGACGGCGATGCCGCCTCCGCCATTCAGGCTGCCGACCGCTATCTGCAGTCCTACCCCAACGATGACAACAGTGCCTATGTGATGTACATGAAGGCACTCGCCACGCTCAACGAGACTGACGGCTGGTTCTCCTGGCTCACCAACGAGGATGTGGCCGACCGCGATGCGAACGCCGCCCGCGAAGCTTTTGACATCTTCAAGGAACTGCTTCTGCGCTTCCCTGACAGCCAGTACGCGCCCGAGGCACGCCGCCGCATGCAGCAGCTTGTCATCGCGCAGGCCCAGCATGAGCTCTCCACCGCGAAGTACTACTTTGTGCGTCACGCCTACGTGGCCGCCATTGACCGTGCGCAGCGTGTGGTGCGTGAATTCCAGAACACCCCGCAGCGCGACGAGGCGCTCGAACTCATCGCCAAGAGCTACGACGCACTGCAGCTCAACGATCTGGCAACCGACACGCGCCGCATTATCGAGCTCAACAAGCCGAACTGACAGACGGCGTTTTACTGAAAAACTCAAAAAGGTCACTAGCGTCTCACACGTTAGTGACCTTTTTTGCGTCCTGAGCATGTTGTGCGGCCATTATAGGCGAAGGCAGAGGAAAAAGTCTCTCCCGCACAGAAACTTCTTTCGGCCGCCGCCAGCCTCACTTTTACGCCAAACGCCTCTGCTAAGCGCCTTTGCCAGCGGCACTTGACTCGTGTCAAAGGCCGCGGACACGCCGGGCGCTCCCGAGAAAAACCCTGAATATAATCAGCAGTAGGCTTCTTTTCCGCCACGGCAGGCGGAGTGTACCGCTTTAAACCCACCAAAAAAGAATCTGAGCTATGTCGCTTGCTTTCCTCTACTCTCTTCTGGTCATTCACCTCGTGGCGCTGATGACGCCGGGACCCGACTTTTTCTTCGTCACGCAGACGGCCATGAGCCGCTCTCGCACCGAAGCGCTGTTCGGCGTCACCGGTATTACGCTCGGTGTGATGTTCTGGGCCGGACTCTCGCTCATCGGTCTGGAGGTCGTGTTCCGTCAGTTCGCCTGGCTGCACAAGGGGATTCTGATTGCGGGCGGCCTCTATCTGCTCTGGATGGCCTACAACCTCCTCAGAAGCGCGCTCAAAAAGCCTGAGCCCACTGCCGGTCAGAGCAAACCCGCCGAGCTGCCCGTCTCGAAGGTCCGTGCCTTCACGATGGGACTGCTCACGAATCTGGCCAACCCCAAAGCGGTGATCTATTTCAGCAGTATTTTCTCCATGCTGCTCACGCCCGATATGACCGCTGCAACCCGCTGGACGATTTTCTCGATCGTAATCGCGGAAACCTTCCTCTGGTTTACCGTTGTGGCTTTCTTCTTCAGCATGCCCGCCATGCGCCGCGGCTATATGCGCGTCTCTCGCTGGATTGACGGCACGGCCGGTGTGTTCTTCGGCGTGTTCGGCTGCCTCCTGCTCTGGGAGGCCCGCCGCTGAGAGGGCGTCTACTGCAGAAGCGAAAAAAGGAGCGTCAGCAGGCGCTCCTTTTTTTGCAGCTCACGCCAGTCAGAACGTGAGACGGAACCAGTCGGACTCACGGACAACGAGCCACTCGAGGGCACGGCGGCGGGCTTCGACGATGCTGCTCACGCCAAGTCCCTGCGCTGCATAGAGCCGGTAAAGGTCAAGGAGCGTGAGCACCTCTTCGGCGGTTGCCAGACGGGCAATCTCGATAAAGTGCTGAATATTGTGCCCCTCATCAATCACGGCGCGTTTGAGCACACCGTCCGCCATGGCCTTCGCGGGATCGACCGGCATCTGAGCGCCGCCCGTCATCCAGACCAGCACGCCGAGCGTCTCCCCGGAGCCGGTGATGTTTCTCAGATCGCGCGAGGAGATGTTCCCGTAGAGCATCGCTGTCTCGCGCGGCGTCATGTCATAGTCCACCCCGTAGGTTTTGGCGGCTTCTCTGACGGCGGTGCGCGCCTCGCTGTCCCACTCGTCAGCGCTGAGTGCACGGGCGAGCTCCAGCGCGAAGTACCCCGAGCAGACACGGCGGGAAACCACACTGATGCCTTTGACGGAATCCTCAGAGAGTACTGTGAGAGGCAGCGCGGCAGCAGCCTCCTCCGTCAGACCGTAGGGTTTTCCGAGTTCAAGCGCCTTTGCGCGTCGTGCGAGAGCGAGATCCTGCATATAAGTCCATGTACCTGAAGTGAGAGTAAGCGCAGTCACGTGTCTGCGCGGCCTTCCTAATTGTGCCACGCCTTGGCGCACTGCGCGATCAGCCGTTAGTCGGGCGTGCCGCGGCGGGTGGCACTCCTCCCGACCTAGGCTTTTGAGCCAGTCGGCTCCGCGGCGGCGTTGCCCGAGGCAGCCCGTCCGCGCTCAATGTTGATTGTTTTCAGGACAATAAGCCCCGCGATGAAAAAGAGTCCCGTGACAAGAATCGCCAGCCGGTGGTTATTGTCAAAGACCGCCGTCATCACCCCGTAGGTGAGCGGGCCGACGATGGCCGAGAGCCACAGCATCATGTTCCAGAAACTGTAGAACTCCGCCAGACGCTTTTGCGGCGCAAAGAGCGCCACCATGGCGCGACCGGCCGACTGGCTCGAGCCCATGGCAATACCGGCAAGATTGGCGGCGACCCAGAAAAGGGCGGTGGTGGTGGCAAACGAGGCGGTCACCACCATCAGAAGCCACACGCACAGCGTGATCGCCAGCGCGGGCTTGTGGCCGATTCTGTCCTGAATGTAGCCGAAGGCGAAGGCGCCAACAGCTGCTGTCACATTCACGGCGCAGACCATAATGAGGCTGTCCTCGGTCGTAAAGTGCATCACCGCGGTGGCGTAGACCGCCGAGAGGGTAATCACCACAGAGACCCCGGCCTGATAGAAAAAGCCGCAGAGCGCAAGACGCGCAAAGTCACGGTAATCCTTAAGGCTGCCGAGCGTGCGGCGCAGCTCCCGGAACGAGTCGTTAAACACTTCCCGGGCGCCGGCCCGGGTGTTCGAGAGACGCGGCTGCGAGCGCTCGCGCAGGAAAAGGAAAATCGGGGCGGCCGCCAGCGCGTACACAAGCGCCGTGATAAAGAGCGTGCCGTCAACAACAATGCCCGTATCAGCGCCCTGCGCCGTGCAGTACTGCACCCAGGCGATCGCGAGACCGAGCGTGACAATCCCGCCCATATACCCGAGACTCCACCCCCAGCCCGAGACCTTGCCCACACTTTCCTCGCGGGCGATTTCCGGGAGAAACGCCGAGCAGAGCGACTCGCCGACGTTGTAGCCGAGGTTACTCACAATAATCATCACCCCGGCAAGCAGGAGCGTGCCCTCAGCCGTCAGCATCAGGCCGAGCGTGCCGAGAATACAGAGCACGGTTGCCACGAGCAGGTAGCGCTTTTTCTGTGCCCGCGCGTCAGCGAGCAGACCGATCACCGGCATGAGTGTCATGCTCACGACGTTCGAGACGGCAATCACCACCGTCCACCAGAGCGTTGCGTAGGGCGAGCCTGCCCCGATGACGCTCACAAAGTAGGCGTTGAAAACCGCGGTCAGCACCACGGTGGTGTAACCGGAGTTGGCAAAATCGTAGAGCGCCCATGACCAGAGTTCACGGCGCGCGACACCGTCTTTCAAATGTTCTTTCAAACTTCACTCCCGGTGCTCTCCTGAGAGAGTCCCATCAGGGTTGCAATATGACTCACCACACTGCGGCTTAACGCGCGCAGGTTGTAGCCGCCCTCGAGCACGCTCACAAGACGTCCGCCGCAGCAGACCTCTGCGGCATCCATCAGACGGCGGGTGATGTAGGCAAAGTCGGATTCATCCACTTTGAGCTGCGCCATGGCGTCCTCAAGATGCGCATCAAATCCCGAGGAGAGAATGATGAGCTCGGGCGAAAACCGCTCAAGTCCCGGAAGCCACACGGTCTCGATCGTCTGCCGCAGTTCGCGTCCGCCCGAGCCGGCCGGCAGCGGTGTGCGGGTGACATTCTCCGGCGTGGACTCAGGGAGCCGGCTCGGATAGAGCGGCCACTGAAAGAGCGAGAAATAGCGGAAAGCGGGATTGCCGCCCAGAATATCCTCGGTACCGTCGCCGTGGTGCACATCAAAGTCGAGCACGGCAATGCGGCTCAGTCCCCAGTTCTTCTGCGCATAAAGCGCCCCGACGGCCGCATTGTTGAAGTAGCAGAACCCTCCGCCCGAGCGTCGTCCGGCATGGTGTCCGGGCGGGCGGACCGCGCAGAACGCGTTGCTCACCTCGCCGCGCATCACGGCGTCCACCGCCGAAACGACCGCCCCGACACTTTTGAGCGCGGCGCGGTACGAGAGCGGCGTCACCGGGGTGTCGGCCTCACTCCAGGCGCGGATCGCCTCCTCGTTGCCGGCGCTCGCCAGTGCGAGCCGCTCGACATAGTCCCGGTCATGCGCAAGGCACACCGTTTCCATGGACGCCTCACGGGCGCTGTAGTGTTTGAGATGCTCCCTCATACCCATGGCCATCATCATGAGCTCGATCGAGGAGAGACGGTCAGGATTTTCCGGCGCATTTTCAATAGGGTTGCTTAGCGCGGCAAGATCGTGTGTGAAATAACCGGTTGCCTTGGCGGGGCTGTCTGTCACAGGGAATCCTTTATTGCACGGCGCCCGGAGAGACGCCGGCCGGTACTGGGCTGATTTGGAAAAGCGCCGGTGAGCGTGCGCTCTCACACCCGACGCTGTACGTAAAGCCTATTGTAGGGCAAATTGCGCGGCACTTTCACCGGCCACTGCTGTGGCACGGCGGTCACGTACTCCTGCGGCACTGCGCCTCTGACGCAGGGAGCGCCCTGAAACGCCCGCGCTGCGGGCAGGCGGAATTAAACGTTGTGTTGCGTTTTCTTGCAAAACAAAACCTCTAGAGCGTCCCGCGCATGCGGGATCAGTGTTTTTGCGCCTGCTACAATGAAACGGAACTCTTTTTTATTTTTCGCAGTGCCGGAGCAAGAAAATGCCGCAATTCTCCCGTCGTCAACTCTGTAGCTATGCCGCGCTTCTCGGCGCCGGTCTGTGGAGTGATGTGCGGCTCGGCAGTGTGCTCGCCGCTGCGCCGCCCACCGGGCTCAACTACAACGAACGTCCCGAAATCATCGCGTTTCTCAAAGAGGTCTCCCGGGAAAAAGGCATTCCGATGGAATGGCTTGAAACGGAGATCGCACTGGCGCGCTACTCGCCGCTTGCCGAGCGCTACATGACGCCAAAACCCAAACAGGGGCCGGCGACCACGCCCGACAGAAACTTCCGACTCTATCACCGTAACATGGTCAATTTCGAGCGCGTCAACAAGGGGGTCGATTTTCTCAACCGCCATGCGAGCCTCTTTGCTCAGCTCGAAGAGGACACCGGTGTCTCGCGCTATGCCATCACCGCGATTATCGGCATTGAGACGATCTACGGCAAGAACATGGGTAACTTCCGGGTGCTCGATGTGCTCACGACGCTTGCCTTTGACTACACGCGCCGCGAGAAGTTCTACCGCAAGGAGCTCGCCGAGTTTTTCGATTTCTGCTGGCGTGACAAACTCCCGACCGTTTCGGTCACCGGCAGCTATGCCGGCGCGATCGGTCTCGGACAGTTCATGCCCAGTTCACTCAACCGCTTCGGCACTGACGGGGACGATGACGGCTTTATCGACATTGTCAACAACGAGGCCGATGGTATCGCCTCGGTGACAGCCTACCTCAAAGAGCACGGCTGGAAGGCCGGTCTCAAGCCGCTGTACGCGGTCAAACAGAAAATCCGCGACACCTCGGCCGAGCCCTCCACCGGCATCCGGCCCGACAAGACGGTGAGCGAACTCTTCGAGCACGGCATCGAACCGGTGGGCTTTATGAACCTCTCGCTTGACCATCCGGTGCTCCTCGTGGAGCTGCCCTGGCAGGAGGCGGGCGGAGCGATGGAAAAACGCCTCTACATCGGCACGCAGAACTTTTCTGCGTTCCTCTACTACAACCGCAGCTACTTCTATGCGGCAGCGGTCTCGATGCTCGCCGCCGCGCTCGAGAGCGCCGTGACGAATCACGCGGACACACCGGCCTCGTAAGTGGGCACAGAAAAAAGCTTGTTGGGATAGTCCCAAACCCTTTGTGTACTGCATCCGCTGGATGCAGGCTGCGCATTTGTGCCAAATGCTTCTATAACAAAAAAGAACACCGAGGGCTCCCCCCAAAA
>OGMW01000253.1_pt1 | contig 61188 bp, 52 predicted proteins | sample 1573281 | NCBI WGS metagenome assembly OGMW01 (sample SAMEA2581907, study PRJEB24529) | metagenome | biome: Human gut stool | place: China | collected 2011 | reverse complement strand
CTCGATTGCGGGTGCAAAGGTAGGGACTTTTTTCTTTCCCTCCAAATTTTCAGGCAAAAAAATTTCGCGGAAAACTTTTCCAAAATTAGCAAATTTATCTGATATGGCCAAGTAATATGCTGAAAAACATATTATTTGAACGGCGGACAAAAAAGTGAAAAAAAGGGAGAATTTTTTTGAGGGATGGGTCTTTTTGGTGAAGAAAGGAAGGTGAAGGGGCGTGAAGGAGGGGCACGGGGGCACCGGAAAGGGGTGTCATTGGAAAAGGAAAGTGTCCGCCACCCTACCCTACAGGTTATCCTTGCCGAAAACGGTGCACTTCTTCACCTTGGGTGATAAAGTATTGTGGGTCTTGCTGTTAGAGGTGAAGGGGCATGGTTCACGGGGGATCACGGGGTGGTTCATCACGCGCGCACGCGTACGCGTTCTTTAATTAGCAAGGCAATGTTATACCTCGAAAAACATCACATTACGTGGTTTCCTTGAAACATATACCAACTCATCAGAACCACGGTAATTCATGGCCAACAGAAAAGACATATCGCAAAGAAATACCAATCAAAGTACTTATTTCCTTCAACAAGCAACTTATCTACTGAAACAATAGGTACATTCATTCTCGGAACGAACAAAACAATATTGTCTTACCAACAAAACGGAAATAGAATAAGCTGATAATAAACGAGTTGATCGATTTACAGACAATAGACATTATTTCTTATCCACAGCCTTCTTAGATGTTAAAAAAATATCATTTTATTTATTCTTATTGAACTCTCACTATACATCCGGCTTCCATCTCATTTATTTTATATAACTTTACCAAGTAAAAAAATAAATAGGAAACATTATATGATACATTTATTATCCGCAGTTACCGACAGTCTGTCGGCAGATACAACCAACGTAGCCAAAGAAGTTGTACAGGCTATCAGTAGTGGCAAAACAGACCTGATTATAGAAAAACTGATCGAACAAAGTATCGAAGTAGGCAAAAACATCCTGGCTGCCGTTATCGTCTTCATTGTCGGACGTTTTCTGATCTCATTGCTGAAACGCATGATGACCAGTATGATGGAAAAGCGCAAAATAGAAATCACCATCCAGACATTCCTTCACAGCCTGGTCAATATTCTGCTTAATATCCTGTTGGTCATCGCCGTCATCGGAGCTTTAGGCATCAACACTGCCTCATTCGCAGCCTTACTGGCTTCAGCCGGTGTTGCCATAGGTATGGCCCTGTCTGGCAATCTGCAGAATCTGGCCGGAGGATTGATTGTTCTGCTTTTCAAACCCTATAAAGTCGGAGACTGGATAGAAGCACAAGGCGTATCCGGAAGTGTAGCAGAAATACAGATCATGCACACACTGTTAACGACCGTTGACAACAAAGTCGTTTACGTACCTAACGGAGCCATGAGCAGTGGGACCATCATCAACTACAGCCGCAAGGAAACCCGCCGCATAGAATGGATTGTCGGTGTAGACTATGGAGAAGATATTGATAAAGTAAAAAATATAATAGACACACTGATTGCTGCAGATGAACGTATCCTCAAAGAACCGGCTCCATATATTGCCCTGCATGCCCTGGACAGCAGCAGTGTCAATGTCACAATCAGAGTATGGGTGCCTACCGCAGAATATTGGAACGTTTACTTTGACATGAATAAAAAAATATACGACGAATTCAACAAGCAAGGTGTCAACTTCCCATTCCCTCAGTTGACCATCCATCAATCTTAAATTCAACTTTCACACTCGGATATGATTCAACAAGTAGAATTTGCCCTGACAGCCAAAACAAGAGGCTGTCATCTGATAACCAAAGAAATATTGTCCAATCTGCCAACTCTGCCCAAAACGGGACTCCTGCATCTGTTTGTGAAGCACACCAGCTGTGCATTAAGTATCAACGAAAACGCAGATCCCGATGTAAGACGGGACATGGCCAAAATTTACGACAGACTGGTTAAAGAAAACGAGCCCTATTATAATCATGTACTGGAAGGAGCAGATGACATGCCGGCTCATGCCAAATCTATCCTGACGGGCATGGATCTGACAATCCCCATCACCAATCATGCTCTTAATCTGGGAACGTGGCAAGGCATATATCTCTGCGAGTTCAGAGACTACGGCGGCAGTCGCCGACTTATAGCAACGATTATAGGAGAAGACTAACAATCATGATAGACCGAATTACTGTCGACAAGATATTGGATGCCGCCCAGATAGTAGATGTCGTATCCGATTTTGTCACACTACGCAAGGCCGGTGTCAATTACAAGGGACTATGCCCCTTTCACGACGACCGTACCCCTTCCTTTGTCGTTTCACCAGCCAAAGGATTATGCAAATGCTTTGCCTGTGGCAAGGGCGGGAATGCTGTACATTTCATCATGGAACACGAACAGTTGTCATATCCTGATGCCTTACGCTACCTTGCCAGGAAATACCATATTGAAATCAAGGAACGCGAACTGACAGATGATGAGAAACAGGCACAAAGTGAACGGGAAAGCATGTTTGTCATTAATGAATGGGCCTGTCAGTTCTTTCAGGACCAGCTTAAAACGACAGATGGTCAGGCCTTCGGACTTTCTTATTTCCGTTCACGCGGATTCAGGGACGACATCATTAAAAAATTTCAATTAGGATATTGCCCCACGCAACGGGACGCCTGCTACAAAGCGGCTATCAGCAAAGGTTTCAATGAAGAATACCTTCTCAAGACCGGTCTCTGCTACAAAAAAGACAATGGACAGATTGTCGACCGTTTCTGGGGACGCGTGATTTTTCCTGTACAAACCATCAGCGGAAAGATCGTCGCTTTCGGCGGACGTGTACTGGATGCGGCCACGAAAGGAGTCAATGTCAAATACCAGAATTCACCGGAATCCGCCATTTACTCTAAGAAAAAGGAATTATACGGCCTTTATCTGGCCAAACAGGCCATTGTCAAAAACGATCTTTGCTTTCTGGTTGAAGGTTATACTGACGTCATCTCCATGCACCAGATGGGAGTAGAAAACGTGGTGTCGTCATCAGGAACAGCCCTGACCACTGACCAAATCAGAATGATACACCGTTTTACGGAAAATATCACCGTACTTTATGATGGTGATGCTGCCGGTATAAAAGCCTCCGAACGAGGTATCGACATGTTGCTGGCTGAAGGCATGAATGTCAAACTGTTGCTTTTACCAGACGGAGACGACCCTGATAGCTTTGCCAGAAAACATCACGCCGCAGAATATCAGGAATATCTGAAAACCCATCAGGTGGACTTTATCCGTTACAAGACGGAACTCCTGCTCAGCGAAGCACAAGGAGACCCTATCAAACTGTCCAGACTGATCAACAGCATTGTTCAAAGCATTTCTGTCGTGCCGGACGACATCACCCGCTCTGTCTATATCAAGGAAAGTGCCTCCATTCTGGGAATGGAAGAACGTCTTCTGGTATCAGCCGTATCGCAACATATTGCCAAAGCAAAGGAAGAACAGCAAAAAAACCGTGAAAACGAACGGAGAAGAGCTCAGGATGCAGCCATTACAGAAGGACAGCCCAAGCATACTGAGGTTACTGAAAACACCAACACTGCAAACGAGACAAATACTGCCAACGGTAACGGTCTGAATGCTACCCCCTCTCCTGCCCCGGCCACTCAGTCCTCCGACGCACCAGAAGTAACAGCTTCGTTACTTTCATTCATACCTCAAAAAGGAACAGAACAGCTCAAATTCTATCAAAAAGAAATACTGCTGGTACAAATGATTATCAAATATGGGGAAATGACCATGTGCTACATGGAAGACGAAAATGGCAAAGACTGCCCCGTTTCCGTTGTCGAGTACATTTCTGGAGCCTTGGAAGAAGACGGTCTGTCATTCCACGTTCCCCTGCATAAGCAAATCATGAACGAAGCACTGACCCATCTGCATGATGAGAAGTTCTGTGCCGAAAGATACTTCTTAAACCATCCGGATCAGGCTGTCAGCACACTGGCATTTAACTTAAGCAGTGAAAAATACCAGTTAAGCAAATACCATACCAAGAACCAGAAACTGGAAACAGACGAAGAACGACTTATCGAGCTTGTTCCACATCTGATCTCTGACTTCAAACTCTCTATCATTGACGAAGAACTGAAACAGATTCTGATGAAACTGCGTGACCCGAATGTTTTCCAAAACAAGACAGAATACATGTCAATCATGCAACATTACAAGGAAGTAAAAGAAATAGAGAGCGCACTGGCCCGACAACGCGGTGACCGTGTCATCACACTCTGATCCGCCATTTCCCTCCATTATCCTTTAGAGGTACGGCCCTATTATAACAGAACTGCCGTACCACTACAGGTCACCATCAGCATGCTACCGTTCTGCCCTACTGTTTCATAATCCAGATCTATACCAATTACCGCATTGGCTCCCAACTTGTAGGCCTCCATTTCCATTTCTTTCAGTGCCGTATCCTTGGCTTTCCGCAACACATCTTCATAAGATGAAGAACGTCCACCAAAGAAATCGCGCAAACCGGCAAAAAAATCACGGACCACATTGGCTCCAATGATAGCTTCACCGCTCACCACGCCATAATATTGTTTTACCGGTCTGCCTTCAACCAGTGAAGTCGTTGTCATCAATATATCCATCGTTTCCGTCTTTTTAGAAGTTATTCAAATAGATAAAAGCATTAAGATAGGTGGCCAGAACCAACCAGACAAGGTACGGCACAAAACACCACATCGCCCAACGGTCCTTCTTTCTCGTCTGAATAATATAATCGAGTACCACGACATCCAACAAAAGAATGACAATAAAACCGCCAAGAGTTTCATGAAAATAGAAGAAGATAATGCTCCAGCTGAAATTAAGCAACAATTGCACAAACCAACTCCTCACTTCTGTTTTATATCCCTTTCCCCAAAGACGGCCAAGCGAAATACCTATCAATACATACAGGACCGTCCACACTATCGGGAAAACAATGGCCGGTGGCGTCAATGAGGATTTCACCAAATAAGGATACCACTCAACCATGGCTTCCTTCTGAAAAAGACTGCCGGAAAAGCCTACTGCCAAACAAAGCAATACCGGCCATAAATAATTAATCCAACGTTTCATATCACATTTTTTATTATCCTGCCATTCATTGCCATGACAGAAAAACGAAATATCTTTTCCGGCAACAATGACTGTTGTAAAAATACGTCAAATATTTCGTTTTTCCAAACAAAATACCATATTATCATCAAATAACTCCAAATTGCTTCTTTTAGATCGAATACAGGCCAAAAACATTAACCAAATCCCAACAAACATTCATAAACACCCACAAAGATGTCTTTTTTAGGAAGAAAATTATGAAGGGTTAAAATATATTTGTACCTTTATCGCCGGAATTTTTCAACTAACATACGGACACTGAGCAGACATGCTTCTTTTCGCTTGTTTGCTCCTTCAATTTCTTTCAAAAAAACTAAAAATGACATTTCAAATTGCAATAGTCCTTATCATGCTTGTGGCCATGCTAGCCGCGCTGATAGCCGACCGGATGAGACCCGGCATGATTCTGTTTTCCGTTCTTGTAGTCTTTTTATGTGTTGGGATCATTACTCCCAAGGAAATGCTCGAAGGATTCAGTAATAAAGGTATGATTACCGTTGCCCTCTTGTTTCTGGTCAGTGAAGGCGTGAGACAATCCGGAGCCTTAACCCAGGTCATCAAGAAAATCCTGCCTCAAGGTCAGACTACAGTATTCAAGGCTCAGGTCCGCATGCTTCCTTCCATCGCCTTCATTTCGGCTTTTCTGAATAACACACCAGTCGTTGTCATTTTTGCACCGATCATCAAACGCTGGGCGAGATCGGTACACCTGCCAGCCACAAAGTTCCTGATTCCGCTTTCTTATGTAACCATTCTGGGTGGAATCTGTACGCTTATCGGTACATCTACAAACCTGGTTGTACACGGCATGATGATTGATGCCGGTTATGAAGGTCTTAGCATGTTTGAACTCAGCAAAATAGGTATACCCATTACCATAGTCGGTATTCTGTACCTGTTTCTGTTCTCCAAAAAACTCCTTCCAGAAGAAAGGGATGACGTTAACATTTCTGACGAAGAAACTGAAGAAAATCCTGAACTGCACCCGGTAGAAGTCATTCTAGGTTCACGTTTTCCGGGTATCAACAAAACGCTCAAGCGGTTTGACTTCAAGAGACACTACGGAGTAGAAGTCAAAGAAATACGCCGTAACGGTGAAAAGTTTACAGGTGACATTAATCAGGTACATCTTGCTGAAGGTGACACCCTTGTAGTAATGGCAGACGATTCATTCATTTCCGCATGGGGAGATTCATCCGTCTTCATGCTTATTGCCAACGGCAAAGACGCCTACTCCGAACACAGTCACAAAAAAAGAGGCTTTGTACTGGCACTCCTGTTATTTATGATTATCGGTGCCACAATCGGAGAACTGCCTCTTATCAAGCAACTGGTTCCCAATATCAAGTTGGACATGTTTTTCTTTGCATCTGTCACTACAATCGTGATGGCCTGGACCAAAATCTTTCCGGCTCAAAAATATACCAAATTCATTTCCTGGGATATCCTTATCACCATTGCATGTGCTTTTGGTATCAGTAAGGCCATGACCAATTCCGGACTGGCAGATGCTATTGCCAACTTCATTGTCAGCATCAGCGACAGCTACGGTCCTTTTGTCCTGTTAGCCATACTCTATATTATTACCAATATCATCACGGAACTGATTACCAATAATGCTGCAGCAGCTTTGGCCTTTCCGCTGGCCATATCCATTGCCAACCAGCTTGGTGTTGACCCAACGCCTTTTGTCATTGTAGTCTGCATATCCGCTTCTGCCGCATTCACGACTCCTATTGGTTATCAGACTCACCTGATCGTACAAGGTATTGGAAACTATAAATTCATGGACTTTGTGCGGATTGGTGTACCTATGAATATACTGGCCTTCCTGGTTTCTACATTACTGATTCCATTGATCTGGCCATTCTGAAACATTTCGAACTAAGATTTCACTGATAAAATAAAAACAGGGATACGCCTTTTGAATCTTCGGACGTATCCCTGTTTTTATTTATAACTAACCTAAACTACCCTCAACTTATTGGCGCTGTCCCAATTTATCATCAAGGAACAACATGGCAGACTTGCCTGCTTTTCTGATCTTGTCGACAATACCCTGAGCCGTAGCTTCTTCTTCTACCTGTTCGCGAACATATCCCCACAAGAAATCCTGAGAAGCCATATCCTTTTCTTCTGAAGCAACCTTGACGAGATTTTCAATCATCTTGGACACCTCACATTCATGAGCGTATACATTCTCAAATACTTCAAGTACACCTTCCCATTCCTGTGGTACGACATCGATCTTGTCTACTTTAGCCACACCGCCACGCTTGCAGACATAATCAGCCAAATCGTATGCATGCTGCAATTCCTCCTGTGACTGTTTTCTCATCCAGGCAGCACAACCGTCATATCCTTCTTTCTTAAGATAGAAAGACATGGACAAATAAAGATTGGAAGACCACATCTCTGCTATGATCTGGTCATTGATGGCTTTTTGTAATTTATCAGAAATCATAATTCGTATTATTTAAGTGTTAAACATCAAATTCTACAAGACAAACTACAAAATAAATGCCAAATCGGACATGTTAGCCAATTTGGCAGTTCTCTTTAAAGTATATTAAACACTGCGTTAAAAAGTCTGACGATGTATCAGGTCGAGAAACTCTTCTCTGGTCTTGGCCTGATTGAAAGCGCCATTAAAATCACTGGTTGTCGTAATGGAATTCTGCTTCTCCACACCACGCATCTGCATACACATGTGGCGTGCCTCCACAACGACCATCACTCCCAACGGATTCAGTGCTTCCTGTATGCAATCCTTAATCTGCAACGTCATGCGCTCCTGCACTTGCAGACGGTGAGAAAAAGAATCCACTACCCTGGCAATTTTGCTTAACCCGGTAATATATCCGTTAGGGATATAAGCCACATGCACTTTTCCATAGAAGGGCAACATGTGATGCTCACACAATGAAAAGAAATCAATATCCTTCACTATGACCATGTGGCGATAATCTTCCTTGAATTTGGCGGAATTCAGTATGGCATGAGGATCCTCATTATATCCTCTCGTTAAAGTCTGCATAGCCTTTGCCACACGTAACGGCGTTTTGAGCAAGCCTTCCCGTGAAGGATCCTCACCCAACAGACGTAATATAGCCTCATAATGCCCCTGCAATTCTGACAGGACATTCTCGTTTTGCGTAATCTCTGGATTATCCATTAATAAGGTATTAGTATAACTGACTTCACAATCAACGCTTCATTGAACTGCTTGGTGTCGCGCAATTCCTTCAAGGCACTGCTGGCCTCCTCATAAGTCCGGAAGTCACCCACTCTACAGATCCATCTCGGACTCTGGAAATGCGTGTATACGGCCCACTGTGAAAAGTTTTCCTTGACCTTTTCACCGATCACCTGTGCTTCGTGTTTGGCGCTTCTCGAATTGCCACCGGCATAAACCTGTATCCGGTAACCGTTTGCCTTCATCTTGCGGACAGGTACTGTCACCGGAGCGTTTGTTCCTGTTTCTTCGGTAGTCTGTACTGTCGTTATATTCTGATTGGTTACGGTTCCATCCACCAGTCTTTTGATTTCTGCATCCTGAAAGACTTTTACCTGCCCTTCTCCGGCCGATGATTTGGAAAGCTTATCCGAAAAATTTCCCTGTGCCTGTATGGTTGATGCAAATCCTGCAATCAATAAAAAGAAAAACCACCTCATCGACTATGATTTATTTAAATGAACAAATAATCACCCTGTCTCCCATTCGGGCACAGGATGATTATTGATATGTTGATGTTAATTATTATTTCCAAGCATCGATAATGCCCTTGAAGTCTGCACATTTCAATGCAGCACCACCGATAAGGCCACCATCAACATCAGGTTTAGCAAAGATTTCCTTGGCATTAGAAGGCTTGCAGCTTCCACCATAAAGGATAGATACGTTTTCAGCAGCCTCTGCACCGAACTTCTCAGCAATGGTAGCACGAATGAAAGCGTGCATTTCCTCAGCCTGATCAGCAGTAGCTGTCTTACCAGTACCGATAGCCCATACCGGCTCGTATGCCAAAATGATATTAGAGAACTGCTCTGCAGTCAGATCGAACAATGAACCTTCCAACTGAGCCTTAACTACCTCGTTCTGCTTGCCAGACTCACGCTCTTCGAGAACTTCACCAATGCAGAAGATCACCTTCAAACCATTAGCCAAAGCCAAATTTACTTTCTCCTTCAAGATAGCTGCAGTCTCACCATAATAAGCACGACGCTCTGAGTGACCCAAAATCACATACTGAGCACCTGTAGATTTAACCATTGAAGCTGAAACCTCACCTGTGTAAGCACCTTTTTCCTTATCAGCGCAGTTCTCTGCACCAAGACCGATTACATTAGCATCCAGAATGCCGGCTACAGTAGCCAAGTGGATAAACGGTGTGCAGATAATGACATCACAATTAGGTTTGTCAGCAGCCAAAGCTTCGTTCAACTCTGTAGCCAAAGCTACACCTTCCTGCAGGTTCATATTCATTTTCCAGTTTCCTGCGACGATTTTCTTTCTCATCTTCTTGATTTTTTGTTGGTTAATAATATATTTTCTGTTCTTTAAACGCTTTCTCCATTTTAATCCTATCCAAATTCGGTCTACTGTTGTTACTATCAGCAGCGGGACAAGGAACCATAACAAAACCCGCAGCACATTCATGGCCTGAGACGGCGACTTCTGCTGCCCCCATCGGGTATATTCCAAAGGCTTGTCAAGCTGTGCTTCACGAGGCAGATTATTACAACTCCACTTCTCATACACAACCCCGTTCTTCAGTAACAGAAGTCCCGGATTGGAACGTATAATGGTTTTCAATGTAATTTCATCACACTGACAAAACGGATAATCCGCTCCGGTCAGATCCTGCCAGCGCATGATAGCCTTGTCTCCGGAAGCAGTCACGAAATAAAAGGCATAGCCATGCTCACTGCAATAATCATACAACTCATTGATCCGGTCTATATTACTGTCGTCAGCCAGTTCCAATCGGGGGGAAATGGCCAAAAACGTATAATTGCTGTCCGACAGGACCTCTGAAGTCAGATCCTCCCCATCAGGCCAGCTCACGAGAGAGAAATCATGAATAGGCGGTTCGTAACCTTTTTTGGTCATGACAGTCTTGCTGTCTACAAATGTCCACGTGCTGTCGGGATAGTTATCCAAAGTGAACTCTTTCCTTTCACCATTCTTCTCCATGATGAAGGTCGTCTCAAATTCCGGTCCGCTCTCTCCTTCAGGTATAACCATTCCTTCCGGTATGCTGGCTCCAATATGATAAGGTCTGAAATCAATAACCGGCAGTCTGTAAAGACAGATACCTCCCAATACAACCACATAACACAATGAATACAAAGAAATGGTCCACTGGTTACGTTCTGAAATAAATCTTTTCATCCATTGGGGATAACACAAGATCACCGTGGCTGCTATCCAAAAAGCCACATTCTTGAAGAAAGTCTGCCAATTTGTCAATACCACCGCATCTCCGAAACAGCCACAATCAGATACCGGATTGGCTATAGCCAGATAAAGGGTCAGCGGAGTCATAAAAAGCAGGAAAATCCAACAAGCCCATGTGGTCACTTTACGCCGGATACCGAAAAACAGGTAGATACCTACCATGAATTCAAACACCGAAAGCAAGACAGACAACAGAAGAGGCAAACCTGACGGTACCCATTCCATCCATCCGAAAGCCTGAAAGTAATCCTCCAGCTTATATTGTGTACCCCGGGGATCCACCACCTTCACGGTTCCGGAAAACAGGAAAGCCACGGCCAGAAAGATCCGGCACAGGTTCACCCAAATCCACATGAATATCTTTCGAGACTTACTCACCGTATTTTAATTTTATCAGTCCGAACACCGAATAATTGATCATATCCATATAATTGGCATCTACGCCCTCCGAAACCAGAGTTTCTCCGCCCAGACGCTCTATCTGCTTGGTACGGTATATTTTCATAAGGATCAGATCGGTATAGGAAGTCACACGCATGGCACGCCAGGCTTCATTGTAATCATGATTTTTACGAAGCATCAGCTCCAAGGTCTGTCGGGCATACTTGTCATATTCCGCAATGGCCTCATCTACACTGATATCTTCCGTATCCGCATAGCCTTTTTCCAATTGGATCAGGGCTATTATGCCATAGTTGACAATACCGATAAACTCCGGATAAACGCCTTCACCTACAAGTGACACCCCTTTTGTCTCCAGACTGCGTATGCGGTTGGCTTTAATATAGATCTGGTCCGTCAGTGAAGAAGGACGCATAATCCGCCATGCCACCCCATAATCGTGCAACTTCTTGACAAAGAGTTCACGGCATTCGGCCATTATCTGTTCAAACTGCTGTTTGGTCTCCATCGTAGAATCAATCTTATTGATTAACTGACTACAAAGTTAACACATTTCGCCGAAATATACAAAAAAGTCCGCTATTGTTATAGCGGACTTTTCATTGTATGACATTATAAGTTTTCTCAAGAATATTTGAGTATCTGTCCCGGACGGAGTTTTGTTCTCTTGCTGATACCATTCAGCTTACAGAGTTTGTCTACTGTTGTTCCTACCTTTTTGGCTATGACATAAAGACTTTCACCTGAACGGACTTTATGATAACGCACCTTTGCTGCAGCCTTTTTCTTGCCGGCCTTATCAGATGACTTAACTTCAGCCGTAGCCTTGTCAGACTTTTCCTCTTTTACAGAAGCCATTACGTTAGAACGACCGGAAGCTTCTGAGGCTGAAAGAACTTCACCCTTTCCATTGGCACGGAACAAATAGAAATCGCCTGTCACATCCTGAGCCACGAAATCAAACATTTCAGCCGGATTGATGGCCTGTCCCATGAAACGGGTTTCGAAATGCAGGTGCGAACCTGTTGAAAGACCTGTATTACCTCCCAAGCCAATGGGTTCTCCAGCCTTTACAATCTGATTTTCGCGTACCATCTGTTTAGACAGATGACCATATATGGTTTCCAAGCCATTCGGATGACGGATCACGATATACTTGCCATATCCGCCACGCTCGTAAGCCACGATACGCACTTTACCATTAAAGGCAGAATAGATAGTATCTCCGGTGTAAACCTTAATATCCAAACCTTTATGCATACGACCGAAAGAACGACGATAACCGTAATTTGAAGTAATACGCTGACTTGGAGTCGGCATGCAGAAGTGGCGCAAGTCTATCTTGTATTCTTCCGGCACTGCTGCGCTGTAACGGCTGTGAACATAATCGTTATTCCAGTTCTGATAAAGATCGAATGCTGGGTTCTCCATACTTTCCGTTGTAATCAATCTCTGCAAGGCCACCGAGTCAACGGCCCTCATCACCTTGTCAATCGGAGCTTGTCGTGCCAACAGATCCTGACCGAACGACGGCAAGCTCAATGCTGTAAGGACGACCACTGTCCCCCTCTTTAGAAACTTTAAATTAAAAAACATCCTTTCTTCCTTTTCTTTTTTTTTATTTATTTATTTGTTAATTTCATCCTCCGCATATTGAAAATTCAAATTAGAGGACTGGTAATCATATATCTCTTCCGGTTTAAAGAACCGGGCCAGTTCTATCCGCGCATTCTCCGGTGAATCAGAAGTATGCACGATATTCTGCTGGTTACTCATGCAATAGTCACCTCTTATTGTTCCAGGCGCTGCATTACGTCCGTTTGTTGTTCCTGCCATTGCCCGTACAACTGCTACTGCTTCAACACCTTCAAAACAGCAGGCAATCACCGGTGCCGCCATCATCGAATCTTTCAACTTACGGAAAAACGGCTTGTCACTCAGGTGGGCATAATGTTCATTCAATATCTCATCCGTAAGTTGCATCATCTTCATGCCAGCCAACCTTAGCCCTCGTTTTTCAAAACGTGATAAAACTTCTCCAACCAGCGCCCGCTGCAGCGTTCCTGGTTTCAACAGAACCAAGGTTTTTTCCATGATGATAAGATTTTTTAGTTAGACAAAGTAACAACTTTTATGTTGCAAACGTTGCAAAGATAAGATTTTATTGTTATTATCCCAAAAAAAAAACCGTTTTTTTCTTAAACTAATGCCGTTTTTTTCTTAAACTATGTTCATTTTTTATGAAATGGAAGACCAATTAACATTATTCTTTCGGATTTCATTTAAACGCTTCCAAACGATCCGGTTAGCCTCATTTTTCATTTCCGGATCATCATCCAGCAACCGTTCCGCCATATTACGGGCCAATTGCAAAATCTGCCCGTCGCGGGCCAGATTGGACAGTTTCAAATCGAATGCCACTCCGCTCTGCTGCGTTCCTTCCAAGTCACCGGGTCCCCTCAATTTCAGGTCTGCTTCGGCTATTTCAAAACCATCATTGGTCTCGGTCATGATCTGAATGCGTTTTCGGGTGTCCTGACTCAACTGGTACTTGGTGACCAATATACAATAGGACTGTTCGGCTCCACGCCCCACACGTCCACGCAACTGATGCAACTGCGCCAGTCCGAAACGTTCGGCATTCTCTATCACCATGACCGTCGCATTGGGTACATTGACTCCCACTTCAATCACGGTTGTCGCCACCATGATCTGTGTCTCGCCACTTATGAACCGCTGCATTTCGGCATCTTTCTCACAAGCTTTCATCTTGCCGTGCACCTTGCTTATCTTGAAATCGGGAAAGGCATGGCAGAACTGTTCGTATCCTTCTTCCAGGTTCTTGATATCCATTTTTTCACTTTCCTTGATCAAGGGATACACCACATAGACCTGTCGTCCCAAAACAATTTGTCGCCGGAGCTCCCTGTAGAGTTCTTCATTCCGGTTGTCATAACGGTGTACAGTCTGGATAGGTTTCCGTCCGGGCGGCAATTCATCGATTACCGATACGTCCAGATCACCATAAAGTGTCATAGCCAGTGTTCGCGGAATCGGCGTGGCCGTCATAACCAGCACATGAGGCGGCTGCTCGCTCTTCATCCACAACCGGGCCCGCTGTGCCACGCCGAAACGATGCTGTTCATCTATGACCACCATCCCCAACGCACGGAACTTCACAGTGTCTTCAAACACGGCATGCGTACCGACCAGAATCTGCAACGAACCTTCAGCCGCACCTTCCAACACCTCCTTCCGGCGCTTACCCTTGACCGTTCCGGTCAGCAAGCCGACCTTTACGGTTGTTTTCTCCAACATCTTCAGGAACGTGGCAAAATGCTGCTCTGCCAATATCTCCGTAGGTGCCACGATACAAGCCTGATAGCCGTTATCCAAGGCCAGAAGCATGGTCATCAGCGCCACCAGCGTCTTGCCGCTTCCTACATCGCCCTGCAACAGACGGTTCATCTGCCGTCCGCTACCCATATCATGCCTTATCTCCCGGATAACCCTTTTCTGTGCGCCGGTCAGTTCAAACGGCAGACAATTCTGGTAAAACCCGTTAAAATAATCGCCTACGCGACTGAAGACATAACCACGATAACGCTTAAGCCGTTCACGCGAATATCTCAGTATACTCAGCTGTACATAAAACAGTTCTTCAAATTTCAGTCTGTATTGTGCCCGTTGCAGGTCAACGGCCTTCTGTGGATAATGCACTTTCCGGAGAGCTTCATCCAACGACATCAGATGAAGATCACGGACCAGACTCTCAGGCAAGGTTTCCGGCAACTGAAAATCCAGTTTCTGGAAAAGAGTTTCTGTAAAATGTTCAATCGACCGGGAATTCAGGCCGGCCCGTTTCATCTTCTCCGTTGTCATGTAATAAGGCTGCATTCCCATGGCATTCAGACTCAACCTGTCAGCCGGATCCATGTCCGGATGGGCAATATTGATGCGTCCGTTAAAAGCCGTGGGACGGCCAAATACGATATAATCCGTATGCAGCTTATAAGTAGAGGTAATATATTTGAGACCGTTAAACCAAATCAGATCCAACAGGTTATACCCGTCAGTAAAATGAGCTACCAGCCGACGCTTGCGGCCTTCACCCTCCGTCTCAAAACTCAGGATCTGTCCTTTCACCTGCACATACGGCATATCTGACGTCAGTTCTGCAATGCGATATAATCTGCTCCGGTCTATATGTTTATAAGGAAACGTATAGAGCAGATCATTAAACGTATATATTTTCAATTCATCATTAAGGAGCTTGGCCCTCTGAGGACCGACTCCGGGCAAAAACTGAATATCCTGTTGGGACAGATCGAACATTATTTTGTGTTTTTCTCAGACAAAAGCGCCTCCGCTACGCTCAGATCAAAAGGAGTGGTTATTTTAATGTTTTCACGATTACCTTCCACCAGGTGGATGTCGGTTCCGCATGCCTCCACTACAGAAGCATCATCCGTAAATTCAGACCGATACCCAACCGCGTATGCCTGTTTGAGCAAACGTCCGTCAAACGTCTGGGGAGTCTGTACCAATCGGTACGAAGCACGGTTAACCGTCCGGCTGGTACCTTCAACAGTATCCAGACGACGTAGGGTTTCATAGACTTCGATGACCGGAACGGCTGTACCCCAAATTCCGGCAGTCTCATAACAACGGCTGATCACGTCAGGACTGACAAACGGCCTTACCCCATCGTGCACGGCCACCAGCGTATCCTCATCCTCTGGAACCAATGCCAGTCCGTTGGATACCGAATGAAAACGCGTTTCTCCTCCGTCTGCAATCTGACAAGGCAAATCAAAATGATATGAACGGCACAGTTCGTGCCAATAATCCTGCTGGCTGACCGGCAATACCAGAACGAGGTGCACATCCGGCACACAGGTTTTGAAAGCCTCCAGCGTACGCATCAGTACAGGTTTTCCACCGACCGGCAGAAACTGCTTGGGGACTTCCATCCCCATTCGCAGTCCTTTACCGCCAGCCACTATGATGGCGTATTTTTTCATTTTTCCAATTCATTATATAACATACCGTTCTTTACCGCCTGAGCCTTTTCAGCCCCGATCAGGCGGGCAGCAATGGCATAACCGAATGCAAATACGGCTGCCGGACCCTTACCGGTAATAAACTGACCGTCTTCTTCTACCAAAGCTGCGGTATATTCAGCTCCTTCCAGATTCTCTTCGAAACCCGGATAACAAGTGGCTTTCTTGCCTTTCAACAATCCCATGCGGCCGTAAACCAACGGAGCGGCACAGATGGCTGCCAAAGGCCGTCCCTGCTCATACTGAGTCTGAATGACCTTGGCCAATCCCTTGTGTTCAGCCAGATTATATGAACCTGGCAGTCCGCCCGGCAACACGAGCATAGCTGCATCAGTGAAATCCACTTCATCAAACATTTCATCGGCCTCAACCTTAATGCCATGCGAACCCGTAACCAGACGTCCGTCAGCCACTGACACGATTTTGATATCTATACCGGCACGGCGCAATATATCTACTACAGCCAAAGCTTCTACTTCTTCACTTCCTTCTGCAAAAAACAAATAAACTGGTTTCATAATTCTAATTTTAATGGTTTATTCCGACAATATGTCTTATTTCAAGCAATTCAGATATTCGGCAATGGTCTTTTCCAATCCCAAATATAAAGCGTCACAGATCAAGGCATGTCCGATGCTGACCTCAGCCAGCCAGCTGATATGCTGATGCAGATAAGCCAGGTTCTTCAGGCTCAAGTCGTGACCGGCATTTACACCAAGCCCCAACTGACGGGCTACACGTGCCGCTTCCACAAACGGTTTGACCGCACTTTCGGGATCAACCTCATATTGTGTGGCATAAGGTTCCGTATAGAGTTCCACTCTGTCTGCCCCGGCTTTGGCTGCATACTCAATCATTTCGGGTTCTGTACCCACAAAGACTGAAGTACGGATTCCCTTTTTCTTGAATTCGTCTATGATATCTGTCAGGAAAGACAGATTTGTCTTTGTATCCCATCCGGCATTCGAAGTGATCTGATCCGGTGCATCAGGCACCAGTGTCACTTGTGTCGGGCATATTTTCAGTACCAGATCCGTAAAAGCCGGACACGGATTTCCTTCGATGTTGAATTCCGTATGCAAGGCTGGCTTCAGATCATACACATCCTGATAGCGGATATGACGTTCGTCAGGACGCGGATGGACAGTAATGCCCTCTGCACCAAATTTTTCACAATCCAGTGCCACTTGCAGCACATTGGGATTATTGCCACCTCGTGCATTACGTATGGTCGCCACCTTGTTGATGTTTACACTTAGCTTTGTCATGGTTTTCTTCTTTAAGAATATCACTTCATAAGGCAAAGTTAGAAAAAAATTGTAAATTTGCGGAACTCTATATCAGAAAAGAATCTTAATATAAGGAAAGAGAATGACTAGCAAACTGAAATTCGCCTTGTTCGGAAATGTCTACCAGGCCAAAAAATCCGCTTCTATCGAGCTTTTGCTACAGCAGCTGAAACTCAGAGAAGCAGATCTTTTGATCGACAAGGCATTCTATACCTACCTTACCCAAACACTCCACATCGACTGTCAGCCTGCAGGACTGATAGAACACAGCGACTTCGATGCGGACATCGCCATCAGCATGGGGGGCGACGGCACTTTTCTTGAAGCTGCCAGCCGCGTAAGAAACAAGAATATCCCTATTCTGGGTATCAACGTAGGACGTCTGGGATTTCTGGCAGACGTATCACCCGATGAAATTGAGGATGCCATCAGCGACATTTACGAAGGTATCTACAAAATAGATGAACGCTGCGTCATACAGGTGGAGTACGTCGGCCCTTCACTGAAAGGTTATCCCTATGCCCTGAATGAAGTTGCCGTACTGAAACGCGACAATTCTTCGATGATCAGCATACGGGTGGAAGTCAACGGCGAATTTCTGGCCACGTATCAGGCCGACGGGCTTATCGTCAACACTCCGACCGGGTCTACTGGCTATGCCTTAAGCGTAGGCGGCCCGATCATCGTACCGCAGTCCGGTACATTCTGTATCACTCCGGTGGCTTCACACAGCCTGAACGCCCGCCCCATCACACTCCGCGATCAGGCGGAACTGTCGCTTTCCATCGAAAGCCGTAACCACAATTTTCTGGTAGCCATCGACGGACGAAGCGAAGCCTGCACGGAAGCCACAAAGCTGATTCTCCGTCGGGCGCCTTACAACATCAAAGTCCTTCAAAGAAAACAGCACTCATTTTTCACAACCTTGCGTGAAAAACTCATGTGGGGTACGGATCCGCGCGAATAATCATGAAATTCAATTTCTTACCACAGGCTCCAACGCATTATTCCACTTCAAGCATACTGAAATGGCTATGGCACATGCTAAGACAGCACCGGCTTCAGGCCTGCCTCAACGCCATATTGGGATGCCTTTCAGTGGGACTGGATTTTGCCTTCATTGCCACCACCAAACAGACCATCGACATCGCGACACATAAAACGGCCGGCTCACTCAGTCTTACGGCAACCTGGCTCGTGGTCATTCTTCTGATTCAACTGTGCATCGCCTTTTCATCCAAATGGATCAGAGCCATATTGGGCACCAAAGCGCAAAACACCATGCAACGGACCTACTTTGCCCGCCTGTTGCACAGTGACTGGAAGAGCATGAACCAGCACCACAGCGGTGACATTCTCAACCGTCTGGAAAGAGACGTGCAGGACATCAGCTACACCGTAACCGAAACTTTTCCCAGCCTCGTAGCCGTTCTATTCAGACTCGTCGGCGCTTTTTTCTTTCTGTTTTCCATGGACGCGGCACTGGCCAGTCTGGCCATTCTCATCATTCCTCTGTTCACGGTATTGAGTAAGGTCTACATGAAAAAAATGCGCCGGCTGACACGCGACATCCGGAACACCGACAGCCAGGTGCAAAGTATCCTGCAGGAAACCATACAACACCGCATGGTCATACAGACGCTGGAACAGCAACCGACCATGCTCAACCGCCTGACCTCAATCCACAAACATCTGGAAAAACAGATCAGGACACGTACCCGTTTTTCGGCTTCCTCTTCCACGGTTCTCAATATCGGTTTTACGGCCTGCTATCTCATCACCTTTATCTGGGGTGTCTTCCGTCTGGAAGCCGGTACCATAAGTTACGGTATGATGATTGCCTTCATACAACTGGTCGGACAGATACAGGGGCCGTTCCGCGACATGAGCCGTTTTATCCCCATATTCATCAATGTCTTCACGGCTGGTGAGCGACTGATGGAACTTGAGGAAATCCCGCTCGAAAAAGAAAACGGGCGACAGGTCTTCACCCAAGCGGCCGGTATCCGGTTCACCGACGTCACTTATGCATACGACATCAACGGACGGCATATTCTGGACCATTTCAGTTATGACTTCAAACCCGGAAGCCGCACTGCGATCATCGGTGAGACCGGTGCCGGAAAAACCACTCTCATCCGACTGATGCTTTCCCTCATCCATCCGCAAAGCGGACAGGTCGCAGTCTACGACGGTGAAAAGAAAGTATCCTGCAATGCCGGTACGCGGGCCAATTTCATCTATGTGCCACAAGGCAATACGCTTTTCAGCGGAACCATACGCGACAACCTGCTCCTGGGTAATCCCGAAGCCGATGAACGGGAAATGAAAGAGGCGCTCCACAACGCGTGTGCTGATTTTGTCATGGAGTTGCCCGACGGTCTGGATACCCGTTGCAACGAACAAGGCAGCGGACTAAGCGAGGGACAGGCCCAACGCATTGCCATCGCCCGGGCCCTGCTGCGCAAAGGCGGAATCCTCTTACTGGATGAAGCCACTTCCGCACTCGACCAACAGACCGAACACCAGCTCTGGCAAAACATCTCACGCCAGAGTCGGGACAAGACCCTGATCTTCATCACTCACCGCACCGGTATCATTGATGAAAACACCCGGACACTTAAACTTAACAAAACATAATCACACCCATTCATTATTGATTTATGAAACTGATATCTTGGAATGTCAACGGCCTTCGCGCATGTTGCGACAAAGGCTTCCGTGATGCCTTCAAGGCTCTTGATGCCGATTTTTTCTGCCTGCAGGAAACCAAAATGCAGGCCGGCCAACTGGATCTGAACTTCGACGGATACCAGTCTTATTGGAACTACGCTGAAAAAAAAGGATACTCCGGTACGGCCATTTTCAGCCGGCACACCCCACTCAACGTCAGCTATGGCATAGGCATTGACGAACACGACCATGAAGGCAGGGTCATCACTCTGGAAATGCCCAAATTCTTTCTGGTTACAGTCTATACGCCCAATTCACAGGACGAACTCAAACGACTTGATTACCGGATGAAATGGGAAGATGACTTCAAAAACTACCTGCTGGAACTGGATGCACGGAAACCCGTTATCGTCTGCGGCGACCTCAACGTGGCCCATAAGGAAATAGACTTAAAGAATCCCAAGACCAACCGGAGAAACGCGGGATTCACCGATGAAGAAAGAGAAAAGTTCAGCCAATTGCTTGAAGCCGGATTTACGGATTCATTCCGTCATTTTTACCCGGATCGTGAGGGTATTTATTCATGGTGGTCTTACCGTTTCAAGGCACGCGAAAAAAACGCGGGATGGCGTATCGACTATTTCTTGGTTTCCAACCGCCTGAAAGACCAACTGACAGGGGCCGATATCCATACGACTGTTTTCGGATCCGACCACTGCCCTGTTGAGGTAGACATAGACGGTCTGGAATAAAAAGCTTTTTCCGACAGTGTTGTTTCCTATCATCTGGAATCCGGATCAGACCGGATTCCAGCAACTGTATGAAACGGCTTTTACATTTCGTACTTCAACCATCTTTTTTCCTGACAATACTATAATAAAGAGAGAACAGAACGCTAACTTATTGACAACTGAAAAACGGCGTTACCAATTGTGAAAGCAGGAAGATCAGCCAAAAATTATCCGGATTCAAATGTCCGGTCTATGTTACAGCCCCAAATGAATGTAGTGCCGTCTTTCACCGTTTCCGCTCATTCATTCTCCTCTATGTGATTTTTTCCAAACCCCTTCACCTCTTCACCTTCCTTTATTTATGCGGGTTGCAAGGTGAAGGAGCTCCTTCACCACCCCTTCACCGGATCCATACAGGCTTTTTTCAGGCCTTCAAGTACGAATTAATCAAAATATTTAACAAGACAGTTTCAAAAAAGTAAAGCTTACTTTTTAAAAAGTAAACCTTACTTTTTTGAAAGTAAGCTTTACTTTTCCCAAAAGATACCGGAACCACCCGATCGAAAAATCACTAATATTTACAAAAAAGAAAAATATAACCATGTAAGGCTAAGAAAGCAGGATGAAGCAGCGTTATTCACCCGTAACATGCTAATATACAGATAATTGAAATACAAAATGAAGAAGTGAAGCACTTTATGCCACTTCCTTCTATGGGAGAAGAAAATATCGGCTGGGAACAGGTTGTGGAATCCGGATTAAGAATAACTTTTTTCTACTACCAAAAAACCATCTTCAGGAAAAACACAGGGACCAAAATTCAATTGAAAGACACCTTAACGGCAGATATGCCCCATATCGGAAGATGATGATCTGTACCCAAAGAAAATGTGGCCAATCTGCATGGGCACAGCAAGCCCCGGATTGACCACATTCCAATCATCTGTAAAAACTGATTTTACAGATGCTCTAAAATGTACACTGTAAATCTCCGGTATATCCATCAACAGAAACCGGAATAAAAGCAGTTTAATGAATGGTAACCATCGTAGCTCCGAATCCGTACTCACGGAAAGAAGCATCCTGATAGACACAATTCTTATATTTATATTTCAATTCCTTGATCAGGGCGTTACGCAATACGCCTTCACCCTTGCCATGAATAAACACAATACGGCGTCCCTTGTTTTTCAGATTCTCATCCATGGTTTTTCTGAACACGTTGAGCTGGCATTCCAGCATCTCGGCATTATTCATGCCTTGCGTGGAATCCAAAAGTTCACCGATATGCAGATCCACCTCCAGAATGGCATTTTTCTGGTCATTCTGCTTATGGGCAGACTTACGGGCTGACTGCGTTTCGTCTGAATGCTTCTTCAACAAAGCTTCCTGCAACTGTTCTGCATTCACAAAGACCTGACGGGCAGGCGTATCATCCTTAACTATATTGTAGAGCAAGGCCGGCTCTTCAAAGAAATCAGTCTGCTGGAAGGTATGCACCTTGTAGAATTTGACAGCATCCAGTCTTATCTCAACTTGGGCAGCCGGTTTAAGCATAAAGGTCTTATCCTGCTTATAGGCAAAACACTGTATGCAAACACGCTCCATTTCCGTCAGTACGCTACGCTCAAACTCTTCCATGAAAACCTTGGTGTTAGGCTCTGCCACTCCCTGAAAACGGACACGCCAGTTGGCACCCTCGGCACTCATATAGACAAAATTCACGTAGTAATTGCAATCGTTCACCAGATAGGCTTCAAAAGTTGTCGTACTCATCTCTTTCGGCTGGACCGGTATATAAGCCAAATATACGTTCAACTTTTCGCCTTCCCTTCTCTCCACCGGTCTGGGACGAAAGGATATGGGTTTATCGTCCTCATCATCATCGAAAGCATGGACCATCGTGTCCGGTTTCTCCGAATGGAAACGATTGCTAGGCTGGCCTCCTCCGTTATATCCGCTGCCATAAGAGCCGCTCATGCCCTTCTGACGCTCGCCGGTATTGACCTTGGCAATATTATAATCATCCGTATCGATCACCACACATTCCCTGATCAGCATGGGAATGTCAAAGCCATCCTCATCCTGCACCAGCACAATGTCTTTTCCCTGAAAGCCGGTGACAATTCCGCCACCCACTTCGCTCAAAAATCTAACTCTATCCCCTATTTTCATAATCAGTCTCCTTTCTCGTTTTTACTACAAAAAAGTATTTGATGCAAAAATAAAGAAAAAGATTCATAAATGAAAAAACAGTCTGTCACGGGAGCTTTGGCACAACTTTTTTTAACTTCATGACCGACTTTTTCATAAATAAAATACTAATCGGCCCTGTCTCTAAAGTGTATTCGGAAATAACCTTTATCTTTGTGTCACTAATCTGAATCTCCTTCATGAGCGCTATCAACGAATACGACATTACAGCACTGGATCTGTCGGAACTGACCGAATTTGTCCGCCTTAACGGCACAGTCATGCATTTCAGAAAAAATGAATATCTGCTCATGCAGAATGAAGCATGCCAATGGATCGGTTTGATCAGTAGCGGCATGTGCCGTATCACCCGATCAACTTCCGACGGCAGGGAATGCATCGTCGGCTACAGTCCCGAACAGCATTTTGTAACAGATTATACGGCCTGTCTGTGCAAACGTCCTTCACTGGTCAGTATTCAGGCCATGAAAGCGACAACCATATACAGGATACCTTACACCACCCTGTTATCATTCTGGCAATCGTCTCCCCGGCATCAGGAATTGGGAAGACTGGTTGCCGAACAGCTATTTGTCATGACCAACCGGCGACTGATCGAAAGTTACTGCTGCACACCGGAAGAACGCTATCTGGAATTCATGCGCCATTATCCTCAGATGAAAGAATTGTTGCCACTGAAAGAAATAGCCTCATTCATCGGAGTCAGCCCGGAAACGGTAAGTCATATCCGGAAAAAATTGCTGAAAAGCCGGAAATCTTGAAATGATTCAAGATTTTCATCACAAATACATCCTAAATTTGCCGCTGTTTAATCCTTGTCAACGGGGGCATTCCCGCGTATTTAAATTTAAAAACAGATGACTTCTATCCGTTCATTTTATCAGACCAAACTATCCGCCTGCCAGAAACAGATCTCTCACCTGTCACGACTAAGCCGCTTCTATGCCTATGGCAAACTGGTCACATTCATCCTTGCTGCCGGCTGCGGATACTGTGCATTCCATTTTAGCAGTATCAGCCTTGCATTGACCGGTATCATTCTGGCCGGCATCTACATTTTTCTGCTCGTCACCGATTACCGCTATCAGGAAAATCTTGACCGGCTGAGCCAGTGCGAAGCAGTCTGCATGAAAGAAATTGCAGCCCTAAACAATGATTTCAGTCAATTTCAGGATGGTTCCGACTATACAGACTACAGGCATCCTTACACCACCGATCTGGATATTTTCGGTCCGGATTCCCTGTTCCAACGTCTCAACCGCACCGTCACCCAGAAAGGCAGCGAACGGATGGCTTACCAACTTTCGCACCTGGAAACCGATCCTCAAAACATTCAAAACTACGCGGAAGCTATTGCCGAACTAAGCCAATACCCCGACTGGCGCATCCGTTTCATGGGACAGCCATTCATCAAAAGCAATCCGGACATACTGGAGCAGACGAACATCCTACAGACTGCCCCACTCACTCTTTTTCAACGCATCTGGCCTTACTTATCAGTATCCATAACCTTGCTGGCCCTTCTTCTGTCCATAACAGGTCTTTTACCCTGGTTTGTCTTCGGCATCTGTGGCCTGATCCAATTCACGCTGAGTCTATCCCAACAGAAAGCATCCATCCGAAACAGCTTACGTGCAGAAAAGCTTCACAAGGAATACCGCGGCTATCTCAATCTTCTTCACATGGTCAGCGAAGCACCTCACAACAGTAACAAACTGAAGGACATCCACCATACACTGTTTGAATCGGAAACCAGCTGTATCGCATCATTCAGAAAACTGTCGCGCATACTGAACCTCAATGACCAAAGGAGCAGCGGTGTGATGTATATTCTTCTCAACAGTCTGTTTCTGTATGACATCATACTGAAGCGGATGTTCGCCGAATGGTGCAGCACATACCTGCCTTATGCCAATCGATGGCTGGACGCCTTGGCTGAAACGGACATGCTGACCAGTCTGGCCACTTACGCTTTCAATCATCCGGAAAACCATTTTGCCGAAATCCTGCCTGCAGACTCCGAAACCATCATTGAAACCCAGGCACTTTACCATCCCTTTCTGACTGGCGAAAAGGCAGTACCCAACCACTTCGAACTCCATAAAGACCGTACCGTGCTGATCACTGGCGCCAACATGGCAGGCAAAAGCACCTTCCTGCGGGCTGTCGGCAGTAATTATATCATGGCTGTCATGGGACTGCCCGTCTGCGCCCAAAAATTCCGCTGTACCATCATGTCCCTGTTTTCGAGCATGCGTACAACCGACAACCTGAGTTCCGACACCTCATATTTCCATGCGGAACTGCTCCGTCTGAAAGCACTTGTCATCCATGTCCAGACCCATCCCTACACGCTGGCTATCCTGGATGAGATACTAAAAGGCACCAACTCAAAAGACAAATTGAAAGGCTCCGTACTATTTCTGAAGGAACTGTCACGTTATCCGGTATCTGCCATCGTAGCTACCCATGATCTGGAACTGGCCAGACTTGAAGAAGAGAATCCTTCACGTTACATTAATTATTGTTTCGAAATCGACCTGTCTGACCGGATCCACTATTCGTACCAGATCAGAAAAGGTGTGGCCCGCAACCTCAATGCGTCCTATCTCCTGACCCAGATCCTCAACGAAACCCGACGTCAGGATTCCGTTTACAGGCCTTATCTTTCATCGGCCAATTCCGATACCCCCGTCATGAGTCATCCTGACCGTCATGAAAACAGCGAAAACAGACTTCCATCGGATCTTTAGTTCCTTAAAACAGCTCTGACAGACTGGGCTTTCCTGACAAAAAAGAGCAAAAAGTTCACCATCTGCTTCAAATATATTAATTTTGCAGTCAAAATCACATTTTCGAAATGGAAGATACCAAACATATTCAAATCAAGGACTATAATTACGAGTTGCCGGATGAGCGGATTGCCAAATTCCCGCTGTCCCAACGCGACCAGTCCAAACTGCTGGTTTACCGGCAAGGTAAAGTCAGCGACGACATTTTCACGTCTCTTCCCCATTATCTGCCGGAAGGGGCACTCATGGTATTCAACAATACCAAAGTCATCCAGGCACGCCTGCATTTCCGCAAAGACACAGGTGCCCTGATTGAAGTGTTCTGTCTCGAACCGGCCATCCCGCATGACTATGTACTGATGTTCCAGCAAACAGCACGCTGCAGCTGGCTTTGCATGGTGGGCAACCTGAAAAAATGGAAAAGCGGTACCCTTTGCCGCGAAGTGGAAATTAAAGGCCAGACCATCACGCTTAAAGCGACAAGAAAAGAAAACCGCGGCACCAGTCACCTTATAGAATTTGACTGGGACAGCAATGATATCACATGGGCAGAGATTCTGGAAGCTGTAGGCGAACTGCCTATCCCGCCATACCTCAACCGCGAAACCCAGGAAAGCGACAAAACGACTTATCAGACAGTCTACTCAAAAATAAAAGGCAGCGTGGCCGCACCCACAGCAGGCCTTCATTTCACGGAACGTGTTCTGGCCGATCTGGACGCACACGGCATTGACCGCGAAGAAGTGACCCTCCACGTTGGCGCCGGAACCTTCAAACCGGTCAAAAGCGAGGAAATAGCAGGCCACGAAATGCACACGGAGTATATCTGTGTACACCGCCAGAGCATTGAAAAACTGATAAGCCACGGCGGATGGTGCATTGCCGTAGGAACCACATCCGTACGGACACTGGAAAGCCTGTATTATATCGGTGTCACACTGGAAAACAATCCGGAAGCCACTGAAGAGGAACTGCACGTCAAACAGTGGATGCCTTACGAATACACCGAAAAGACAAGACCTGCCGGAAGCGACGACAACGGAAAACCGGAAGCTCTTACAACCCTGCAGGCACTTCAGAACATACTCGATTATCTGGACCGTAACGGACTGGATGCTTTGCATACCAGCACACAAATCATCATAGCACCAGGATATGAATACCATATCGTACGCATGATGGTCACCAACTTTCATCAGCCGCAAAGCACTCTTCTGCTGCTTGTTTCTGCATTTGTCAACGGCAATTGGCGATGCATCTATGATTATGCACTGGAACACGGTTTCCGTTTCCTGAGTTACGGCGACAGTTCACTGCTTATTCCTTAAAACATTCTGATTATGATTGCAACGACACATGACAATAACGAGGAAATGTTTCCGCTGGTTGATGAGAACGGACAGATCATCGGAGCAGCTACCCGCGGCGAATGCCACAACGGCAGCAAACTGCTTCATCCGGTGGTGCACCTTCACGTATTCAACAGCCACGGCGATCTTTATCTTCAAAAACGACCGGACTGGAAAGATATCCAGCCCGGGAAATGGGATACTGCTGTCGGCGGCCATGTCGACTTGGGCGAAAGTGTGGAAATGGCACTGAAACGGGAAGCTGAAGAAGAACTGGGACTGAAAGACATCGAAGCCGAGAGATTGCCGCATTACGTTTTTGAATCTTCACGCGAAAAGGAATTGGTATTCCCGCACCGCTGCACCTGCGATAATGAAATACACCCCAGTGCGGAAACCGACGGTGGCAGATTCTGGAGCCGTGAAGAGATTTTAAACAACATGGGCAAAGACGTCTTTACCCCTAATTTTGAAAACGAATATCACAGATTGTTTGGAACACAGGAATAAACCGCTTTTCTGTCACCAACCAACCGTTTTTTACAGTCATGCCCTTTGGCGGAAAACATGTGTTCATCACTCTGAGTGACCAACTTTCTTCCGCCAAAGGGCATGACTATATTCCGGCCATAGTCAGAAATAATAGATCATAAGTCCCAACACACGATGGTTGGTTACGGTATGCGTATGAACTACCTTTCCGTCGGACAGATCGGTCTGTCCGTACCAGGCCGTAGACGGCACATACTCTACCCCGAACTGCCAATGCGGCAAATTATAAGAAAACGCAATATTGCCTGAGCAAAGCTGATCAATATCCAATCCTACTCCATATTTCTCACCTGAGACCAACGGTTTTGTACTACCCAGGTTTTTAGTATATCCGGCATACAGATGAATCTTCCAACGGTTGCCACAAGTCAGGTTTATCCACGAAGTGGAATGACGAAAAGGAGTATATTCCCTTTCACCGGTCACCGGGTCAATGCCTGAAATACCATAACCACCAAGCAAAGCCGTATGATCCAGACATGAAGCCAGCATGGTCTTGGCAGCCACCCGCCATTTACATGACTGATATTGGACATGTCCTTCCCACGAACAGGTCGTCATCCGTTCATTGACACGGTAACGGTGCTCATTCCCCGCCTCGTCAACCACTGCGGATGAAGTCCGCGGTTTCAATGAAATCAAGTGAAAACCAATACCGGCCGTCCATGACGGATTGCGATAATCCGCACCGACATAAATTTCAGGCACACAGCTGTTCTTCAAATAGCTCTCACTGCTCCCATTAGGCCCTGAAGATGTATACTGCAGTTGCCATAATGCCGCACCAGTCCATTCCCATGCACCGGAACGATAAGAAACAGCAATCTGAGGTTCACGGTTAAACGGCTGGAAAGGCGCACCGGTAGAAAGATTAAGCACATCGGGCACGACTTTCCCGAAAAGCGGATGCCACGTCTGTCCGATCAGTACCCCCACCCGTTTCCAGTCCAGCTTCACGTAAGCCTGCCGAATCCTAAGCATGGTTGTACTTGATGAAAAGCCGCCAAAATCCATTTCCACCTTGGCGGAAGTCTCTGCCTTACCGACTTTCGGCCCCTGCATATCCACACCCAAACGGGTGGTAAAGGTATAGAAACTGCCATTGGGAGTAGCATTGATATCCTTGCCGTTATCATCCAAATCCTTGTCTAACGGATAAAGATAGAAATTACCGTCCACTGGAGCTTGATTGGCACGTGTATTATAAAACAAATCACCACGCACAAAACCATAGAACTGATAGGAAAAATTTTTCTTCTGCGCCTGAGCTGTCAGAAAATACACCAACACTGCGAAAAAGGCTAATGTCTTCTTCATAAATACGGAATTAAGATTAACACTTTCAATTTAATGCAGACAGACAGCCTTTACCTGGCTTTTTCATAGTCTTCAGCTTTTATCGCTATCATTTTCTCTGCAAAAAATCATTTTAACTTCACTCCGCAAATGTATAAAAAAGTATTATATTCGCAATATTTATATTAATTTATGTTTATTTTTAACGGCTAATCTCAAAAATTTTATACTGAATCCAATTTAGCATCCCTGTCAGACTTCTTCAAACCCTTCATTCACCAGACGCATATATTCTTCGTACGTAATATGACGGCCACCCATGGACTTCAAATGCGGCGTTTCAAACTGGCAGTCTATCATCAGTCCCTTGTGCAGGCTGAAAAAACGTGCCAAATGAATCAAAGCCAGTTTCGAAGCACTGGGAACCAAAGAAAACATGCTCTCACCGAAGAAACAACGCCCCAACGTCACGCCATATAACCCTCCTACCAGTTTGTCACCGTCCCAAACCTCCACACTGGCAGCAAATCCTTGTGCGTAAAGCCGTGTATAAGCCTTTATCATATCAGGACCTAACCAGGCACCTTCTTCCTCCTCGCGCATCTGGCCACATGCCCGGATCACATTCTGAAAAGCCTGATTGAAAGTCACTTCATAGCGCTTTTTGTTGATCAATGTACGCATGGAGTGAGACACATGTATTTCATCTGGGAATATCACGAACCGATCCAACGGACACCACCATAATATCTCTTTGGTTTTAAAGGCATACCAAGGAAAAATGCCATTGGAATAAGCCAACAGCAAACGGTCGACAGACAAATCGCCGCCCACCGCCAACAAGCCGTCCGGTTCACCCTGATAAGGGTCGGGAAAAGCCAGTTCTTTTGTCAGTTTGAATACCATTCTTATATATTGTCAGATAAATGAATATCCAGTTTTAACTGTCCGTCTGCCAGAATGACGGTCACCTGACCTCCGGATTTCAGTCTGCCGAACAGCATCTCACGCATCAGGAGAGGTTTCAACTGTGAAGAAATGACACGATCCATCTCACGTGCGCCGTACTCACGTGTAAAGCCTTTGGCCAACAGCCATTCATGGGCTTCATCCGAGAGGGTCATGTTCACTTTTCTGGCCACCAGTTTTTCATTCAGTTCGCCTATTTTCTTATCAAAGATAAGCCCGGCCATCTGACGGTCCATATCATGGAATACGACTGTGGCCGACAGACGGTTGATAAATTCCGGTTTGAAGGTTTTCTTGACCTGAGCCAACATGGCATCTCCAGCAGAAACATGCCCTCCAAAACCAACAGAAGCCTGATGCGCATACTGGGCGCCGGCATTGGAAGTCATAATAAGAATCACATGACGACAGTCTGACTTCCGCCCCTTATTATCGGTCAGTACGGCATAATCCATCACCTGCAACAGGATATTGAATATATCGGGATGTGCCTTTTCGATCTCATCCAGCAACAATACACAATTAGGCGTTTTCCGGATGGCATCCGTCAGCAGTCCTCCATCGTCATACCCCACATATCCTGCCGGCGAACCAATCAGTTTGGCAACCGTATGTTTTTCCGTATACTCACTCATGTCAAAACGCTGAAGAGCAATACCCAATTCTGCTGCCAGAACTTTGGCCACTTCCGTCTTTCCGACTCCGGTAGGTCCGACAAACAGCAGGCTGGCCAAAGGTTTATGCTCATCCATCAAACCGGCTTTTGCCATCTGAACAGCTTCGACGACACTGGTAACAGCCTCATCCTGACCAAAGATCTTAGCACTGATACGGCTCTTTAAAGTAGCCAGCGTTGAAGTGTCGTCCTCCCTCATGGCCAGCGCGTCAACCTTACAGATACGGGAGAGTATCTCTGTCACCAACGTTTTATCTATTATCTTGTTTCCGTTTGGAAGCGGATGGATCTCACGGTAAGCACCGGTCTCATCTATCAGGTCAATGGCCTTGTCCGGTAAGAAACGGTCACTGATAAACCGGCTGCTGGCCTGCACGGCAAACGTCACCGCTTCCGGCGTATAAGTCACGCCATGGAACGTCTCGTATTTCTCTTTCAAACCGTCTATGATACGAATGGTTTCTTCTACGCTCGGTTCGGGTATATCGATTTGCTGGAAACGTCGCACCATGCCTCTGCTTTGCGCAAAATAGCGGTTGTATTCCTCGTACGTGGTAGAACCGATGAAACGGATCTGTCCGCCTTCCAGATAAGGTTTCAGCATATTGGAAGCATCCATGGAACTGTCACCGGTACGCCCGGCTCCAACCAGATTATGAATCTCATCTATATAAATGATGGCATTACCTTCCTTCTGCACACCATCCATTATCACTTTAAGCCGTTTCTCAAAATCACCCCGATACTGGGTTCCGGCTACCAGTCCTCCCAAGTCCAGCTCATAAATACGGCTATTCTGGAGACGGGAAGGTACATCTCCGGCTTTAATACGGGCTGCCAGACCATATATAAGTGAAGTCTTTCCGACTCCGGGTTCACCTACATGGAGCGGATTGTTCTTTTCCTTCCGACAAAGCACCTGAATGGTCCGCTCCAATTCTTCCTCACGACCGATCAGCGGATTATGGTCATCCAGACAGTCGTTAATGCACGTTACGTAATTACGCCATGAAGCCGGTCTGTCCTGTTCTTCATTCTCTTCATCAAGGTCATCTGATGTAGCATACTCTGATACCAGCATACTGATAAAATCGGCCTCACTGTCCTGCAATGTACTCTTGAGGAGATAACAGGCCCATGAGTCATCCAACTGTAAAAGAGCCTGCACCAGATGAGGTACATCCATCAACTCTCCGTTGGAATACTGCACCATCCGGTAAGCCACATTCAACATTTCATTCAACTGTACTGAAGCCTCCGGTTCATAAACAGATACAGTCTCCGGTACTTTTTCCAATTTTAAATTCAGAAATTTCTCCAACTGGTCCGTCAGTTCGTAGGCTTCACAAAAAACACCTTCCAAAGCAGAAAGGAAAAGCTCCTGTTCCAGAAAGGCCTCCAGAAGATGTTCCGGCATAATAAACTCATGCCGCCTCCTCAGGGCGCCCTGATGAGCTGAATCAAAAGCCGCACGTACGTAATTTGTATATTTGATATCCATAAGCTGCGTAATGTGTCGTATTGAATCGTTCTCTACTGTTCTTCTTCAGGTTTGACAGCCAGCCGCAAAGGAAAACCTTTTTCACGAGCCATCTTCGTGGCCTTCTGTACCTTCGAACAAGCCACATCATACGTAAATATGCCCACTACAGCCGATCCGCTGCGATGCACAGACATCATGAGCGCCTCAGCCTCTTCCGATGACTTGAAAAAGATACTGGTGAGCACCAATACAACGAAATCCATCGTTGTAAAATCATCATTGAAGATAATCACCTTAAAACGTCGGGGTTCATGCAGATCCGTACGTTTCTTTTCCTTACAGTCTGATTGCTGTTGTTCCATAATGAAAGTTTTTAATTGGATTGAGCCACCATCCCTGCTCTTACGAACAGAACGGATTCATTCGTATAGACAAAGATACAAATAAAATACCAAATCAGGAAAATTATAGATCTGTGAGGAAAGATCTTCATATCACGAAAAAGACAGGGTAAAAGAAAGAAAAATAACCGTTTTGAGATTTTTTTCGTAAGTTTGCAAAAAAATTTCATTAATCACATTAACCTGTTACACCATGAATACCAAAAAATGGATTAAAAATGGACTTTTTGCACTGGCATTCAGCATGTCTTTTCAGACCCAGGCTCAAACATCCGGTGAATCTCCTTACAGCAGTTACCTCTTTGCTTTCTTTTCAAACAATTCTCCTTACGGCGAACAAGTCCGTTATGCAATAAGCGAGGACGGATTCAATTACCAGTCTTTGAACGAAGGCAGACCTGTTGTAGCCTCCGACACCATCGCTCTGAAAAAAAGCATCAGAGATCCTTATATCACCCGTTCGGAAGACGGAAAGACTTATTATATGGTCATGACAGACATGCGCTCAGATGAGGGTTGGCAAAGTAACGACGGACTTATTCTCATGAAAAGCCACGACCTGATACATTGGCAACATACGGCGATAGACTTTCCTGAAAGATTCCCCAACCTGACCGGATTCGACCGCAAGAACCTGCATGCCGTATGGGCACCGCAAATCATTTGGGACAAGAAGGCTCAAAAATATATGATTTACTATTCTATTGGACGGCACGACTGGGAATATCCTGTAGGTAACCGTTTCCAGCCTTACTTCAAACTGTTCTATTCGTATGTCAACGATGACTTTACGGATATAACAGAACCCAAGCTGCTTTTTGATTTCGGCACGGCAGCCATTGACGGAGATATCATATATAATAAAAAAGAAGATGAATACGTCCTCTTCTTCAAAGACGAAGGTTTGCCTACAGTCAACAAAGGCTTCCATACGCGACAGGGCGTCATGAGAGCAATCAGCAAGAATCTGACGGGACCCTATAAAATAGAATACCGTCATATCCATAAGGCAGATGAGTTTCCTGTAGAAGGCTCAAGTGTATTTCCATTGATCAATTCTGATGAATATGTCCTGATGTACGACTGTTACGCCAAAGGGTATTATCAGTTCTGCAAAAGCAAGGATCTGAAAAACTTTACTTTTGTACAAAATACCAAAACATACGGTACGTTCACTCCCCGACACGGCTCGGTAATGGCTATCACCGATACAGAACGTCAAAGACTTGAAACCTGGTCAGACCTGAACATTGCCATGAACAGACTAAGAGAGAGACCTGTACCTACGCTGACGCTCAAACAACTCGAACAACGCCGCTCACTTTTAAAGGAAGCACAACAGGTTATCAACACCTCATCCGACATAAAAGAAATGAAAAATATGACTAAAAAGCTAAACAAGCTGAACAAATAAAAAAACTCAATCCCCGGCATGGAACTTAATCCTATTGCCGGGGATTGTGCTTTTATTTATTATTTCTATGTTTTTTTAGTAGTTATCCATTGTCTCTTCATCGAACTGATGCTGATCTTCATGAGGGTTGTATATTGGTTTTCCACCCCTGAAACCATGAAATTCGCCATTGGCTTTTATCGTCTCTACTTTGGATGTAACGGAGTCCAGAACCAGAGTATGACCTAATTCATAAATATAGCACGGCTGATAAATCATGGAATCCTTCCAGATCTCCGTCCAATATTTGCCACCTACTTCTACCACATTATCCGCATCAATATCACCATATATAATATTGTCATGGAAATAACGGGCTCCGGGAACATAATCATTTCCCGCCAATACATAGTCAGCCAAATGAACATGTTGTCCGTTCATACAAAGAATATGCCAATAGTTAGGAGACGGTCTGTCGTCAATCAGCAGCAAAACATAAGTCACATTTGATTGCGGCACATGATGCACACGGCATGTCTGCCAATCATTGACCAGCGCCAAATCAGTGGCATAAATCAAGGAATCTCCCCAGTAGATCTTTGCACCATCGTAATCTATGTCGTCAAAGAATTCTCCCAACATCAAATAAAGAGGCAAGCCTGCATGATGCCCGATCCTGATCTTTTTCCTTTCAGGATAATGCCAGATGGTGTCTGTTTCCAACCAATCCACCTTTGACACATAATGAAGCAGCCCCTTATGCAACCAATCTACAGAATCTTCCAAACTATCTGCAGTCATAGATGCAGCCAAATCCGACTGTCTGTCTGCTTCCACCTTTTCTTCTTCATATTCCCACTTCCCGCCACGGACATCATCCTTATCGGGTTCTGCTTTCTGAAAGCAAGCTGTCAGACAACAACTTAAAATGACAATATGGACTAACTTTTTCATTTCTGCTATTTCTCTATTTACCCTTCCTTACTTCTTGATCAAGGGTGCCCAGCTGTCACGCCAGCGAATTATCGGCACACCATCCTTATCGAACTCTATCGGCAACCAAATATACCGTGAATATTTCAAGCTCTCCGGATTCCAACGGTCTGCCATAAAAATATAAGTATCCTGTTCTCCTCCTTCAACTTTGAGAATATAAGTTCCCTGACTATGAAAACTTTTTTCCTTGTCTTCTCCAACAAATGGAGAAGAAACCTGCGACCATGGTCCCCATAATGAGGCAGCACGAAACATGCGGGCTTCATTTGGTGCCCAACCAGTACAACCACTTGTAATCATCCAATATACTCCATCTCGCTTCAGAATGGTTGGCGCCTCGTTCTGTCCGCCCGGAGCAATTCTGATGTAACGACCGGTATAATCCAAATAATCTTCTGTCAATTCAGCCAAATTCAACGTCAGATTTTCTTCTGAAGAAAAAATATGATAAGCCTTTCCATCCTCATCTACAAAAACAGTCATATCACGGCTCATCTGTCCACCGGCCCAATCACGATTCAACAGCAAACCATCCTTTATTGCTTCCCTCCAGGCAGGTGTCCACCATTCCTTATAATCTGTTTCTTTCAGCTTTTTGGCTTTTCTGATATCCCTTTTTGTAAAATCAGCCGGCCAGATTCCAGCATTAGGACGCAAAGCACGCACAAATTTAAACGGACCGCACGGATTGTCTGCCACGGCAAATCCCACTTGTGCAGCAGCATACCCCTGTCCTTTCAATTCCAAATGGAAAAGCATGACAAACTTTTTTGTTTTGGCATTGTAGATAACTTTTGGCCTTTCCATAATGCAACCCCGCTCTATCGGACTGCCTGTTTCAGAAGAAACGGCCAAAGCTACTCCCTCATCAGTCCAGTTGATCAGATCATCTGACGAATAAACCTCAACACCGACTTCTGTAGTAAATCCTTTCGCAGGGCGATTTTCACCATACCAATAATAACGACCGTCATACAAAATCACACCGCCACCATGCGCATTGATATGCTCTCCCTTTGTATCCGGCCAGATTTCACCCGGACTGATCGTCTTGAGATGCTGCGCAGATACAGTCATTACCGACAGCAAGCAACACCATACTAAAAATAATTTCTCTCTAATGATTTTCATACACTTCAAATTTTCCGCAAAGATAAAGAAAAAATAATCATAAACACACTCTCGGAATGCTTTACTTGAAATAAATTCAAACCAAACAAAAACAAAGCCTTACAGACTTGAACCCAAACGACACAAACAGAACCTTCATGCTTCAGAATATGACCGGCCAAATCTGATTTGGAAATCAAAAACGGGAGAAGTTGTCCCATAAAAAGAAAATACAAATATTTATAACAACCGTCAACCATACCATTTTGAACTCTCCGTCTGTAAACGCACGTATCAGGACTATCAAATCTGTCTGAATCTCAAAAGCACAAAACCCGTGATTTCACATCGATAAAGTTGAATCTACAATTCATAATTTAATCAAAATAAACAGATTTTTATTTATGACTATTTAATTACATAAAAAAGTTGTGAATAATTAACAGCTCAATATTACTCAGATACAGAAAAACGTTTTAGAATACTATAAAATATACCTAATTCACATTAACTATTTTCTACATTAATGAACATTAACACCCCATTAAACCGTATTATAAAAGTATATATTAGATAAAAAAAAATAAATTAGGCTAAAATACACTTAATTATAGTAGTTTAGACCGTTTCCGAATAATCACAGGTTATAAATCACTATTTTTACAAGGCTTAATTACAGTTACACAAGGTATTATATACAGTCAGCTTCGCGATTTTCGAATCAAGCAGTACCAATTAACCATACATTTAAAAAAATACTTTAAGGTAAGAACCAATGCAAGTTCTGAATAATATTTAATCTTGCAAATAAACTTATCCAAATATCGCGATTATTTATTATCTTTGTTCTCGGAAATGATCAATTAATCTGTATTTATCTTCATCCATAGAGTCTTATCACAAAGATAATCAGGTTAAAATCATCCTAATAAGCAAAAAGAGCATAAAAAACAAGTAAAACGGGCGTTTTTTTAGTTTTTTTAAAACAAAACACTTGGATAATCAAGAAAAAAAAACGACTTTTGCATGAGGGAAATAATAATACAAAATTAATAATTATGTTGTCTAACTTTAGGGGGGAATTAACATAATTATATTTGAACTTATTTAAAAGTATGGGAAAGTATAATTTAACTGAAAAGAAAGAGAAGAATGCTGCATACCGTTCTTTGGTACGTGCAGAGTTAGTAGATGAGTTGTACGAAAAAATTTTAAAGATTTTTGTCGTTGACAAAAAATACCGCGATCCTGAGTATTCTGCCAAGAAACTGGCTGAAGAGTTGAAAACCAACACACGTTATATCAGCGCCGTGGTAAACATTCGTTTCAATCAAAATTATTCAAGCCTTGTCAATGAATATCGCATCAAAGATGCCAAATACTTATTAGTAGACAAGCGTTATATGGACAAAACCATGGAAGAGATCTCTACTATGGTAGGTTTTGCCAACAGACAGTCATTCTATGCCGCATTCTATAAAATAATGGGCATGACTCCGCGTAACTACCGGATGAACTATCTGGCTAAAGAAAAAGAAAAAGAAGGCCTCAAGAACTAATTTATCAAACAAGAACCAAAAGAGTTGTATCACATCTTTTTGATACAACTCTTTTTTTAATATAAACAAAACGATTATGCAAACTGATTTCTCCTATAATGACGAAAAATTTGCCGATATACAAATGCTTCGTTACCAAGTACATGGATTCGAACAATTGACACTGAGACAAAAAGAACTGATCTATTATCTTTCTGAAGCCGCCCTGTCAGGCAGAGACATATTGTGGGATCAAAACAGCAAGTATAATCTGAGGATCAGGCAAACTTTGGAAAGTATATATACTTGCCCTGCCTGTCAAAACAACAAGGAAGAGTTTAAAGCCTTTACGGTCTATCTTAAACGTGTGTGGTTTTCCAATGGCATTCACCATCATTATGGCTGTGAAAAATTCAAGCCGGAATTCAGCGAATCATTTTTCCACGAAGCCATCCATCTGGTTCCGGCTGAAAAATTACCATTGCTTGACGGACAAAGTGTCAACGAACTTTGCGATGAACTTATCCCTGTGATATTCAATCCTGAAGTTCTGCCTAAACGGGTCAACCAGGCAGACGGCGAAGATCTGTTGCTGACCTCTGCCTGCAACTATTATGGCGAAGATGTAACCCAGGCTGAAGCTGAAGAATTCTATCGCAAACAAAAAACAGAAAATGATCCCAGACCAGTAATGTACGGCATGAACAGCCGCCTGGTTAAAGAAAACGGAATACTCCAAGAAAAAACATGGAAATCAGGCGGCCTTTATGGAGCTGCCATAGACCGTATTGTTTTCTGGCTCAAGAAGGCATGTTCCGTTTGTGAAAACGACTTGCAAAAACAGATTATAGAGAAATTAATTGCCTTTTACCAAACTGGAGATCTCAAAACTTTTGATGAATACAATATTCTTTGGGTTAAGGAAACTGAAGCCATTGTTGATTTCACAAACTGTTTCACAGAAAGTTACGGAGATCCTCTGGGTATGAAAGCCAGCTGGGAAGGATACGTCAATTTCAAAAATCTGGAAGCGACACAACGGACTGAAAAGTTAAGTGCAAATGCACAATGGTTCGAAGACCATTCACCAGTTGATCCACGCTTCAAAAAGAAAAACTGCAAGGGTGTATCTGCCAAAGTCATCACGGCAGCCATTCTTGGCGGTGACCTTTATCCGGCTTCTGCCATAGGAATCAATCTTCCGAACTCAAACTGGATCAGAGCCGAATATGGCAGCAAGAGCGTGACGATAGGCAATCTGACAGATGCCTATAACAAGGCAGCCCACGGTAACGGATTCCAAAAGGAATTTGTAATCGATGATGAAACACAGCAACTGCTCGACCGTTATCAGGATGCTTGTGACGACCTGCATACTGACCTGCATGAATGTCTTGGACATGGTAGCGGACAATTGCTACCTGGAGTAGACCCGGATGCACTCAAGGCATACGGCTCTACCATAGAAGAAGCCCGGGCTGATTTGTTCGGTCTGTATTATATTGCCGACAATAAACTTACGGAATTAGGCCTTACGCCAGATGCGGACGCCTATAAAGCCCAATATTACGGCTATATCATGAACGGACTGCTTACCCAAATTGTCCGTATCGAACCAGGAAAAGAAATAGAAGAAGCACATATGCGCAACCGGGCACTTATCGCTCATTGGGCATACGAACACGGACGTGAGCAAAAAGTCATAGAAATGATCCGTAAAGACGGAAAGACTTTTGTAAAAATCAATGATTACGAACAACTGCGTCACCTGTTCGGTGAATTACTGGCAGAAATACAGCGTATCAAAAGCGAAGGCGACTTCAAAGCCGCTCGGGAATTAGTAGAAACCTACGGTATCAAGATTGACCCGGAACTGCATCAGGAAATCCTTGAACGTTACCGCAGCCTCCAGCTCTGTCCGTATAAAGGCTTTATCAATCCCATATACAAACCTGTATATGACGAAAACGGTTCACTCACCGATGTCCACATTGAATATGGCGAAGCATACGACAAGCAAATGTTACGCTATAGCCAGGAATATGCCACATTACCTTTTATTAATGAATAAGAAATGGAGCAACAAGAAGTTCAAGACACCATACGTCATATCAAATCAGAACTCAGGCTGGCCATGAATGGCATAGCCTCTTCTTACATGCGTGAAAACGGCATGGATTACAAACTCAATTTCGGTGTAGAAATACCCCGTCTGAGAACAATAGCAGAAGAGTTTCCACACGACCACCAACTGGCACAAGCCCTTTGGAAAGAAAATATCAGAGAATGCAAACTTCTGGCAGGCATGCTCCAACCCATTGATTCTTTCTATCCGGAAATAGCAGATATCTGGATGGAAAGCATCACCAATACGGAAATAGCCCAACATACAGTCATGAACCTGTTCTGCAAATTGCCCTATGCTTCTGAAAAAGCATTCCAATGGATTGCAGACGAACAGGAAATGCCTCAGATTTGCGGTTACCTTATTCTTGCTCGTCTCTTCATGCAAGGAAAAGAACCTAATGAAATGGCCGAAAACGAATTCCTCGACCAGGCGGAAAGCGCCATCAACAGCACCGCAGAAGTCCGACGGGCAGCATGTTCCGCCATACAAAAATATCAGTCACTTAATGAAGTGGCATTCCGTAAAGGAAAACATATTTTAGACAATTTCACCAACAGAAACAAATAAAATTCATGCTGTAACCTTTTTATTTTACATAAAAAGAACTAACTTTGTCGTATTAAGTATTTTTTTGATACATGGACGCGAACGAGACTAATGACATCATTTGCCAGATTCTCACGGAATACCTTGAGAGAAACAGGCTGCGTAAAACGCCCGAACGCTATGAAATATTAAAGGCGGTATATACCTTTGAAGGACATTTCACCATGGAAGCTCTCCAGAACAAGATGAAGGACGAAATCAAATTCCATGTGAGCCGTGCCACCTTATATAATACGGTCAAACATCTTATCCTGGCCAACCTGCTTGTACAGCATGCATTTCCGCATGCCTCACAATTTGAAAAGGTCTATGGTGTACAGCCCCACCTGCACCGTATCTGTACGGTTTGCGGCACTGTCAAAGAAAAGGATATGGAGAATATCAACCTGATGCTGGACAATATCAAACATCATCAGTTTCACACCTCACATCAGGTGGTATACATTTATGGTATCTGCTCCAGATGTGAAGCCAATATGAAAAAGAAAAGGAACAAAAAGTAACAATAACTTTTTATCTCATTATGAAAAAAGGAAAAATAGATGCCCTTCTGGGTATCGTATTCGGAGACGAAGGAAAAGGAAAGGTAGTAGACGTATTTACTCCCAAGTATGATGTGGTAGCCCGCTTTGCAGGAGGCCCCAATGCAGGACATACCATTATTTTTGAAGGAAAAAAGTTTGTTCTTCGCTCAATACCATCCGGTATCTTTGCTGAAGACAAGGTCAATATTATCGGCAATGGATGTGTTATTGCACCAGACCTGTTCATGGCAGAAGCCAAAGAACTGGAAGCTGCCGGATATAATCTGAAAGACCGTCTGCACATCAGCAAACGTGCCCATCTTATCTTACCTACACACCGTGTGTTAGACCGTGCCTACGAAGCCGCAAAAGGAAAAGCCAAAGTAGGTACCACCGGTAAAGGAATCGGCCCGACATACAGCGACAAGGCAGCCCGTATAGGCCTCCGCATCGGTGACATACTGGATAACTTCGAACAGAAATACCAGGCACTTAAAGCCCGTCATGAGCAGATTCTCAAAGATTTGCACTATACGGATTATGATATCACAGAAGAAGAAAAATTGTGGTTGGAAGGTGTAGAATATCTTCGCAGTTTCCACCTTACTGACACTGAAATAGAAATCAACCACTACCTGAAAGAAGGCAAGAACGTATTGGCTGAAGGTGCACAAGGTACAATGCTGGACATCGACCACGGAACCTATCCGTTTGTAAGTTCATCAAATACGACGAGCGGTGGTGTATGTACCGGCCTTGGTGTTGGCCCGACAGATATAGGTGAGGTTTTCGGTATCTTCAAAGCTTACAGTACACGTGTCGGCTCAGGTCCGTTCCCCGTTGAACTGTTTGACGAAACAGGAGATACACTCCGTGAAATCGGTCATGAATATGGTGCTGTAACAGGACGCAACCGTCGTTGTGGATGGGTGGATTTGGTAGCGTTGAAGTATGCTATCATGATCAATGGAGTTACACAGCTTATTATGATGAAAAGTGATGTCCTTGATGGTTTCGACACAATTAAAGCCTGTGTAGCCTACAAGAAAGACGGTGTCGTTATGGAAGACATGCCTTTCGAAACAGAAGGTTGCGAAGCTGTCTATAAAGAACTGCCGGGCTGGAAGGAAGACTTGTCGCACATGACCAGCGAAGACCAGTTCCCACAGACATTCAAAGATTATATCCAATTCCTCGAAACAGAACTGGAAACTCCGATCACGATTTTGTCTGTAGGTCCTGACCGCGCACAGACTATTATCCGTGAAAAGAAATACCCCCTTTCATAAGCAAATGTCTAAGTTTACCCCTTAAAACTTAGACATTGTTGTCCCGTTCCTTCGGCCTTTCCCGCTTTGGAACGGGATTTTTTTATGATAGCCTTTCTCAAATGAAGATTGCTTGAAAAAGCAAATCAAATGATTTTGGAAATCAGCTAATTGTTATCATTTAGTCTGATTTTTTTAATGATTTTTCAATAAAAATCTCAAGAACAATAAGTCTGCGATTATTGAGAAAAACAAGTTTATTCTTAACGTAATTGATGCCGCATGGAAGCCACAACGTTTGGATCAGCGCCCAAATCCAAAGCCTTATCCAAATCTTCACGGGCTTCCTTTTTCTTTCCCATCTCTATATAAAGCGCAGCTCGATTCAATAAATAATCCGTATTTTTAGGATCAAGGGATATCGCCTTCTTAAAATCAGCCTCAGCCGCCTCATATTGCTTACGCGTCTGTTCCAATCCGGCACGAACAGCATACAAAATAGCATGATCCGGTGACACCGCCACCATGGCATTAATTTGCTCCATGGCTTCACGCGGACGGTTATCTTTCTCATTCACCAAAACCAGACCGATTCGGGCCTCCTCATGTGCCGGATTAAGCTTCAACAAAGCTTCATAATCTGCACGCGCCTTTTTATACAACCGTTGCCCTGCATAGATATAAGCCCGCATGAAAAGAGCTTCCTGCTCATCCGTTTTCCAATCAAGCACATCACTATAATCTACCAATGCCTTTTCCTCATTGCCTAACTGCATATAAAGTTTAGCCCGCGCCATCCGTAACGGCAGCACATGAGGAGCCACATTCAATCCCATAGTATAACTATCCAATGCTTTATGAAGTTCACCACGCCTTTCCTGAATACGTCCTATCTGACAATATATCATGGCATTGGAGCGTTGTGCAGGCTCCAGGCGCATAGCCTCACGGAACAGGTTTTCAGCCTGATCCAAACTGTCTGCCGCCATCGCATCAAGCGCCTTTTGTACATAATCTTTATATGACTGCGCTTGCAAAGTAACCGTCATCAGACACAATCCCGCTATGAATATCCATTTTTTCATCTTGCTTTCATTTTTCGTTTCGCGCATATTAAGGTACATTTCTGCGCAAATATAAGCATTTAAAAATATTCCGCATCGCCTTTATCTTAAATTATATCATGGCCATTACAATCTAAACGTAACTATTAAAAACACACTGCTATCATAAGATCCGTCATTTCCATGTTAGTTTGCAAAACAAAATATCCGAAATTAGTTTTTTTAAACATATAAATTTTGGCGTTTCATATTTTTTACATATACTTGCGACGATCGTCTCTCATCCCAATATTACACATCTTTGAAATTATAATAATTACACTATGCGTAACTTCAGAATTTCACTTATCCTACTTTTCTTATTTCAAATAGCAAAAACTACGGCACAAATTTCATCCAATTCATCAGATGTGACACAAATAGAAAAGTATCTCCAAAAATCATATCAGGAATACATGGAAGCCATAAACACCGATGACAGAAAAGCAGAAGAAAAGTTTATCAAAAACCTGCTCACACCGGAAATGAATGAAAAACGGGCTCGATTGACATGTGCCACGGATGCCAACCCCGTGATTCGGGCGCAGGACGTTACGGAATACGGCATAAAATCCGTACGGTGCAGACATTTGTCCGGCAATTGGTATGAAATGTCATACCGCTCTTATCCCAAAGATTCAGCAATCTATATCCCATTGCGCATCACAACTGATTCTCCGGAAAAGATACGTATTTCGTACGTCACGCCAGAGTGGGGCGATCGTCAATATGGGGATCATTGGTTTGACATTCCAGAGGAAAAAGTCATAGATGACCAAGACGGGAAGACATTCGTAGAGACCTTTTACAAGTCGTACGCCCATACTTACATAAAAATGAAACAGGATTTGGAACAAGGCTTAAAACATTTGCGAGAGACCTACTGTACTCTCGCCATGCAGGAGAACTACGTCCGGTCAAGAAAAGAATTAGAACTGGAAGACCCTCTGTTCGATCCCGTCATAGGAAATGATGACTTCGATGTCTTTTGGTACAATTCTTTGCAGGTCCATCCCACCGAAAATAAAGAATGCTTCACGGTAAACTATGGATATACAAAAATTCTAGTGACTCTCCAATTTCAGAACGGCAGATATAAAATAGCAGATGTGAAAGTTATCTCTTAAAAAAAACAACAACAAAATACATTATGAAATCGTATAACTCAACTCTAACCGGCCTAAAAAGCAAGTCTTTATTTACAGCCACCTTACTACTATCGGTAGCCTTGAATTTCATCGGTATCATACAGCTTTCTGCACAAGAACATGTGGACATTGACACCCTACTGTATTGTTACCATAATCCGGAGCAAGACCAATATCCGGACATGCTTCCCGAAGACTGTTATATGGAATTATACCTGGAAAATGGCACATTGAAGAAAGGGTATTTTTGGGGAACGACTGACGAATTCGAACAAGTACGGGAAGGCTACGAGTGCGGCTATTTCGTCATGCCCATGACGAATATCAGACAAGGAAAAGATTCTATTTCATTCTGTTTGAATATTGTTAAAACCTCAAGCGGTGAAAAGGTCAACACATTCGTCAAAGCGCCCATTGACCTCCATATCCGTTCCTGGCAGGAGGCCATGTCACGCTATCAGACGTGGGAGCCCTTCACCGACCGAATGGAAGATGAGATACAAATGAGTATATCCTTTGCCCGATGGTTGGAAAATGATGTCGTGCAATACGATATGTCCCCTATGAAAGATACTATAATCGTCAAGAACCTGACCTGTCCTTACAGCAGTGGACACGGCCGTGTTTTTGTTCTGCAGAAAGATAAGGCGAGACAGTAAAGAAAAAAATGAAAAACCGTACTGTCCTGTACGGCAATAAGGATAAAAAATAGCAATAATAGCTGATTCTCTTCTGTAAGAAAAGAAATATAACAATACTATTATCATAAAATCACATCCCATGAAACAATACATAATATACTTCCTATTCTACTTCTTAGCTTTCCCAAACTTTGCTCAGATTGTAGAAACAAATGATGTGATTCGTTTGCGTGACACCTATAATAAACTTCTGTCTGACAAAAGTCCAAAAGCACAAGCAGAATTTTTTATGGCCTTTCCTGAAAATTGGTCTGATTTTATCATTATGGATCATGAACTGACATACCGTTACAATGAACCCTTCTACTTATATATAGAAGATTTTGGTTCTCTCACAGCTATCAATGACACATTATATTGCAGTAAATTAATAAACCTTACGCTTGGAGCTGACCTTGATTCAGATGGCCCCAATGCACTACATTCTGTATTGCATACGGTTATGGAAGACCCTTTTTTCGTTACCCAAAATGAAGGGGCAAGCAACAAAAGGAACATGCCAGCTATCATGCTTTGGATTCTATCTCACCAACTAAAAGGGGACATTATGAGATTCTGGCAATTTTATTGGTCTTCACTCTACTTTGAAGAAGACAGTGGAGTATATAATGACGACAACTATAATGAAGATTTCTATCGCCTGCAAGAAATAGTGAAAAAAAAATATCCCCATATGCTACCTTCCATGACTATGGCCTACCAATTTTTCCATCACGGAATCTTATTCATTAGTTCTTACGGAAATACACAAAACATAGAACAGTTAATTAAATCCGTACATGAATAAACAGTTTATCAGATTAATAAAAATATAATAATCATATGCTTATACGAAACATATTCATATTCGTCTTGTTATTACATTTTGCACATGTAACGGCACAACCGGCAGCATTCAGAACCTTCTTATCAGGGTTTAAGAAATGCACCCAAATTAATATAGCGTCATTTGGTGAGAAAATCACATCCGACTCAGTTTTGATAGATGGCGACAACTATGGCCGTTTTCTTCCTCCAATAGAAGACGACTGCCTTTGCGAACAGTATAATGTCTTTTGGCAAAAAGGAAGTTACATGGAGTGTGGAGATTTTATCTCCGTCATGCTGAAAAGACACTGCCAAGACTACAAGGACGGAAACAGCCAATATTTCACAGAGAATCTTGTCACCGATTATATGCTCGTCACCTATTCACGCGATGGTAAAATCCTGGATTTTAAAACGGTCGGACACGACGGGAGCGCATACTTCACTCGTATAACTCCCAATGAACAGGCACTAAACTTTCTCGTGGAGCAAGGCGCTTTGGATGATTGTACTTCAATCCTCCGATACCAAGATCTGACTTATACGGTAAGAAAATACGAATATACCGTAAGTCCGGACGGAAAAATCAAGGATAAAACAGTCGGGGCATCCCAAAAAGAAACTATTAAAAACCCGGAGAACAATCGCACCCCTATCCGGTTTGAAGAATTTATGTCTTATTTTAAGATATGGGAAAAACCTTATGTCAACGATTCCTTATTTACACCTGCAACCCCACATGCCGACTTACCTTTTCCGGAATGTTTTTCTCTAATTCCGGATACCCTCGATTGTGGGTGTTGGCCACGGAAGTTACAATGGACAGCCGGACAATACATAGAGAACAATGGCCACTATTTCTTTTTTGTCAGTAAAAGCTGCATGATACCTCTTACGGATTCTCCATATACGGATTATATGGTACTGACCTTTAATAAAGACGGTCTATTCAAAGAAGCATTGAATATCCTTCATGTAACAGATGACTCTTATATTGAGGATTTATCATCAGCATTGACTTTGCAACTAAAAAATTACGAGAAGCTATGGATCAAATTAAACGAATGATAAAGAATATCCCTTCGACTCCCCATTCTTTTTCGACAAAGAATGGATATTACAGATGAGGACAGACAGTATTAAGGCATGCCCTTGTTTCATGGTTTAAAGAACATAAATTACCCACGGTTTATAGGAAATAGTGATGAAGAAAACATTTATCGGATACCTATTAGCACTTATTCCATTATCCTCCTATTCCTGCTTGCAAACAGGAATAGAAGACAATATGCCTGAAAAGAAATATCGAACCATCCGTATGGAAAACGACAGTCTGAGGCCTACCCGGAAATGGATATTCAATTATGACGATGAAAAATTTCCATGCGACCATGGAGAATATGATGGTACGATTAAAGGTTTTGACACGGACGGTAAAGGGCGTTTTTATATTTTAGGCGGTGAACCCGTCCGCTTAACTTGTTTCAAAGGACAGAATATGGAATGGAGCCGAGACCTCGGTTTGTCCATGAGACATTGCCAGAACGCTTTATTCAAGTTGGTAAACGATTCCATTTATTTTATAAATGAAGTCAAATACATCTATTCTTTTAATGAGGCTAACTCTGAATATTTCAAGGATGAAGCCCAATCCATTCTTTACCTGGATAAAGCCAACTCTATCTTTCGTATCCACAAAAGCGGTAAAGGAGATGTTGAACGTTTTCCACTATGCATAGATGGAGAATATCTTGAGGGAAAATTACGAAACAACAGTTTTTATATAGTAGCAAGACCCCAAAATGTACCTGACAGCGTTGCGGACAATGACAGAAGTCACGATGTAGCCTATCTCTTCACATACCCTAATAAGTTGCAAAATAAAATCAGTGGAGAAAATGACATCGTCAAGATGCAACTTAACGATACGCCAGTATTTACGGATTTGGAAAACAATCCCCCGTATATGAGTTTCTATGGAAAAATAAACACTTTTCTTATATATGGTTCAATCGACTATGACATGGGCTCGATTGCAATAATAGACACCATACATCATACCATAACAAAATATCCCATTTCCGGTTTGCCTCGATTAGACGCGACAACCGGTTGGTTTCCAGGTGGTGCTCTAGGTTCTGATAATACAATAGTTATTGTAAACAAGTATCTGTACGCCATAGGGTACGACAATATCAAAATGACTTATACCATCGTGGAATATGATTTAAGCCCATTTATGTCACGCCTAAATAAATAATGAATGAAACCAATAAAAATTGTGGTCCGTATTTTTGCTGCAATAGTGCTTTTGCTCATCCTGATCGTGGCAATAGGTTTAACCATACAGCATTTCACCACAAAAACGGCATACAAATACCATATAAGTCAAATACAAGCTGAACGAATCACCTTGTGTGATTCGTTCGCTCATGGCATCAACTTATATAAGTTGTCATTCGAGACTGTCCCGACCGGTTATAAACATGGACTCTTCGTTGGAGGAATTGAACCTTATTTAGAGGGATGCGCAGACAGCCTGACGAATATTACATTCATGATCACTCCACAGGCTTCAGGAAACGTACTCATTCCTCTACAAATAAAAGGAAATAAGGTAGAAGCATTGACCCTACAAGAATGTACCGGTAAAGACACCATTGACGGAGACTTCTATGACAACACCAAGGATTTGGGAACGTTTTTGCAAAAAGGCAGGCATTGGTTAGAGAATCCCGCGCATAGCAGTCGCATCTTACATGGGGGAACCTTGTTCATCGCCACACCCAAACATGTTGGGGCACTACATCGCATCATCATCCGATTTGAGAATGAACAACTTGTATGCCAAGTCCGCCAAGGCACGTCCAAAACCTACTTCATCAAAAGTGTCGTAACAAATACACCTGAAAAGCTCCAAAAAATTATCAACCTGAACTCAAACAACTAATTAATATTAAACGAGTTATAAAAATGAATAAAAAAACATTACTTTTCAACAAAAAGAGAACTACTTCGCTTGGCATTATCATCTGCCTTGCGCTCTTCGTGACTGCTATCCACGGATGCAAACCTTCCAACAAAAGTTTCCCGTCTGAAAAGGAGGTAAAACAAGAACGCCTTCAAGCTGGAATGCGTTTAGATTCATTATTATGTAAAAGGGATCTGGAAAATGCATTGCTGTTTATTGACACACTGCACACCCAATATCCCCGTGACCCGCAATTCTATTTCTGTGAAGGATGGATATACCAAATGAAGAATGACAGCATCAAGGCACGATCTTGTTTCACTAAGGCAGAGGCTATCTACGATTCGTTGATAGCGGTCAAAAAAGATTTTGGAGATCAGTTAAACCGTGCCTTAATCATTCAGATTCTATACGGAAAAGAGGCATACCACAAAAATCTGGACGAAATCCTGCGCACAGCCAAAAACGCCCATGATTCGGCTGTAATAGAAGAGATTTGGAGGAAAGTCACCTATAAAAAGGAGGATTTGTTCAAGCCCGAGTCTCTACAGACGTTTCCAGATTCAATAACTCAACAACATTAAAAACGTATTCATCCTAACCTACAAAAACATCGGTCTATTATACTGACAAGCTAGGATATACGACGGCTTCCTGACATAAAGATATGAGGAAAAAATCCTCACAAGAATTGTCTGGTACACTCCTGTCCAAAAAGAAAACGGCTATACACCAATAAAAAAAGAACTGCCAATATGCACGGAATGGCACATTGGCAGTCTTTTTATCTTAATGCGATTAGGCTTTCTTGATATAATCCACAATCCACTGTCCTACTTCTGTTGTTCCGTAACGCTCACCGCCTTCTACCTGAATTTCCGGCGTACGTACGTTAGCATCCAAAGACGCATTTACAGCCTTACGGATCAGAGCACCTTCCTCTTTTAAGTCGAAATATTCGAACAACATGGCAACAGAAAGAATCTGAGCCAAAGGATTGGCTATGTTCAATCCCTTTGCTTGCGGCCAGGAACCATGAATAGGTTCAAATACCGGTGTATGCTCACCTGTTGAAGCAGAAGGCAACAAGCCCATAGAACCAGTAATACAAGACCCTTCATCGGTCAGGATATCACCGAATGTATTTTCCGTAACCATCACATCAAAGAATTTCGGATCCTGAATCATACGCATGGCTGCATTATCCACAAACATATAGTCTGTTTCCACTTCCGGATATTGTGGAGCCATTTCCTTTGCAACTTGACGCCACAATCTGCTTGATGCCAAAACATTAGCCTTATCTACTACAGTCAAGTGTTTGCGACGACGCATAGCATACTCAAAAGCCACCTTCAATATACGTTCGATCTCCGGACGGGTATACGCATTCGTATCATAAGCTTTTTCATCATCCTGGTATTTCTCACCAAAATACATACCGCCTGTCAACTCACGGATACAGATAAAATCAGCTCCACGCACCAACTCATCCTTTAACGGAGACTTATGTATCAAACACTCAAAAGTTTCTACCGGACGGATATTGGCAAACAAGCCCAATTTCTTACGCATAGCCAACAAACCCTGCTCGGGGCGCACTTTGGCCGTAGGGTCATTGTCAAACTTAGGATCACCTACTGCCGAAAAAAGAACGGCATCCGCCTCCATACAAACCTTGAAAGTTTCTTCCGGAAACGGATCACCAATCTTATCAATGGCGTCTGCTCCACACAAAGCATACTGATAACTTACCTTATGACCAAATTTCTCACAGACCGCACTCATCACAGCCACTCCCTGTTCTGAGATCTCTGGTCCGATGCCATCACCTGGCAATACTGCAATTTTCAAATCCATAATTTTATATTTTATATTTTTCTTAAATTTCTATTCTTAAAAATCACCTTCAATCAGATTGAGCATCTTGATTGTAGCCTTAATGGCCGCTTCCGTCTGATCCGCATCCAGACCACGCGTACGATAGACCCGGTCATTCCAGTTCCAGGTAATGATGGTCTGTACCAATGCGTCTGTCCGCCCGCCTGGCGGGATACTGACCGTATAATTGGTCAGCCACGGAAACTTACGTGAAAGCTTGTTCTTATAGATATGTCGTGCCGCACGCATGAAAGCGTCAAACTGTCCGTCACCTGAAGCGTTCTCTTCATAAGCCTGACCGTTGATCTCCAGTTTCACTGAAGCCATGGGCTTTAAGCCGTAAGCCGTAGTAACCATATAACTCAACAGACGGACATGCTCTTCCGGCGTATCGTGCTTCAGAACATCGGAAACGATAAAAGGCAAATCTTCCTGGGTAACCAGCTCTTTCTTGTCACCCAACTCGATAATCCGCTCCGTCACCTTACGGGTCTGCTCTGGTGAAAGTTCAAGACCTAATTCTTCCAGATTCTTCAGAATATTAGCCTTTCCACTATTTTTTCCTAAAGCATATTCACGACGACGGCCAAAACGCTCAGGCAACAAATCATTGCAGTACAGATTGGCTTTATTGTCACCATCTGCATGTACGCCTGCCACCTGCGTAAAGACACTCTCTCCCGTAATGGGTTTATTGGGTGGAATAGGAATGCCAGAATAGCTTTCCACCATCCGGCTCACCTCATTCAGACGACTTTCATCTATGCTGGTCTGGGCATTGAACTGGTCCTTGAGAATAGCCTGCACACTGGCAAGCGGTGCGTTACCAGCTCTCTCGCCAAGCCCGTTGACTGAGGTATGAATACCCCGACAGCCGCCAAGCACGGCAGCCAACACATTGGATATGGCCAGGTCGTAATCATTATGGGCATGAAAATCGAAATGCAACTCAGGATACCTGCGCACCATCTTACGCATGAAGCTCAGCATCTGCAAAGGATTCAATATGCCCAATGTATCAGGGAGCATGAAGCGACGAATATTTTCATTCTTCAACGCATCCACCATAGCGAACACATAGTCAGGCGAATGCTTCATACCGTTACTCCAATCCTCCAGATACACATTGACGCTGATACCCAGTTCTGCCGCATAGGCCAGCGAGGCACGGATATCAGCCAAATGTTCTTCCGGTGTCTTCTTCAACTGGTTGACGCAATGGTTCAGGGAACCTTTACACAAAAGGTTGATATTCTGACAGCCACAATCATGAATCCAGTCCAATGAGGTATGACCGTCGACAAAACCCAAAACCTCCACTCTATGAAGACGGCCCGTCTGCCGCGCCCACTGACAAATATTCTTCACGGCCTCACGTTCACCGTCTGATACCCTTGCAGAAGCCACCTCGATGCGATCCACATTCAGATCCTGAAGTAAGGCTTTGGCTATCATCAGTTTCTCATGAGGCATGAAACTGACGCCACTCGTCTGTTCTCCGTCTCGCAGCGTCGTGTCCATGATCTCAATCCTGACAGGATTCGGGTTATTTATTTTTTTTTCATTAAGCATTCCGCGCTTCCCAATCTTCAATTTTATTTTTATTCTCCAACAAGAAATCAATGTCATCCAAAGCATTCATCAGACAATATTTCTTGTATCCGTTAATTTCAAACCGTTCCTGTCGACCGGTGGCCTTATTGGTCACAGTCTGATTGGGTACATCTACCTCAACCAAAGTTTTAGGATCAGCCTTGATGCTGGCAAACAGCTCTGCCAGAAACTCTTCACTGACAACAACCGGAAGAACAAAGTTGTTCAATTCATTATTCTTATGGATATCTGCAAAGAAACTGCTGATCACAACTCTGAAACCATAGCCGGCAATAGCCCAAGCTGCATGTTCGCGGCTGGATCCACTACCAAAATTCTTACCGGCAACCAGGATCTCACCACCATAAGTCGGATCGTTCAAAACAAAATTTTTATTCACGCTACCATCCGGATTATAACGCCAGTCACGGAAAAGATTCTCACCGAAAAACTTTTCCTCCTTGGTAGTCGCTTTCAAAAAACGGGCTGGTATGATCTGGTCTGTATCAACATTCTCTAAAGGAAGAGGTACACATGTACTGGTTATGATATCGAATTTCTGTTTCATAAGTCTTTGATTACATTAAAGTTCGTGGATCTGTAATTACACCGGTTACAGCTGCAGCTGCGGCCACTAACGGACTGGCCAGGACTGTACGCGCACCTGGTCCCTGACGGCCTTCAAAATTACGGTTTGAAGTGGATACTGACAGCTTTCCGGCCGGAATCTTGTCATCATTCATGGCCAGACAGGCAGAACATCCAGGCTGGCGAAGCTCAAAACCGGCTTCTTCAAAAATCTTGTCCAAACCTTCAGCCTTAATCTCTTCTGCTACCAACCAGGAACCGGGAACCAGCCAGCATGTCACGTGTTCAGCCTTACGACGTCCTTTCACGATAGATGCAAAAGCACGGAAATCCTCGATACGTCCGTTCGTACAAGAACCACAGAACACGTAATCCACTTTCTTTCCAATCATGCTTTCACCCGGTGCGAAACCCATATAATCCAAAGATTTCTTATATGATACCTGACCTGCTTCCGGCACAGTGTCCAATGTAGGGATATGTTGTGTAATACCCATTCCCATACCGGGATTCGTACCATAAGTTACCATAGGTTCTATATCAGCAGCATCATATTCCACTTCACGGTCGAAAACGGCATCATCACCGCTCTTGAGCGTCTTCCAATAAGCAACAGCCTTATCCCAGTCTTCACCCTTCGGCGCATATTCACGATCCTTCAGATAAGCAAATGTCACTTCATCCGGTGCAATGAAACCACCACGGGCACCCATTTCGATTGAAAGGTTACATAAGGTAAGACGGCCTTCCATAGTCAGATTACGTACGACTTCTCCGGCATATTCCACAAAATAACCTGTCGCTCCTGAGGTTGTCATTTTACTCATTATATATAAAGCAACATCCTTGGCCGTCACTCCCTTGCCCAGTTTGCCATTGACGGTTATACGCATGGATTTGGGCTTCTGCTGGAGAATGCACTGCGAAGCCAACACCATTTCTACTTCGGAAGTACCGATACCAAATGCAACTGCACCCATTGCACCGTGTGTGGAAGTATGTGAATCCCCACAGACAATGGTCATACCGGGCAATGACAGTCCTCTTTCCGGACCTACCACATGAATGATACCATTTTTAGGATTCATCATTCCGAAATGAGCCAGTCCGAAGTCTGCTGCATTCTTGGCAAGCGTATCCACCTGTGTTCTGCTGACCGGATCTTCAATTGGCTTGTCCTGATCATGAGTCGGCGTATTATGGTCCGGCATACAATAAATATGATCCGGACGGAAACATTTCAACCCTCTGGCCCGCAATCCGGCAAAGGCCTGCGGACTGGTTACTTCGTGGCAATAAAGCCTGTCTATATATAATTGTGTCGGACCGTCAGGTACATTCTGCACCACATGTTTGTCCCAAATCTTGTCAAAAAGTGTATTTGCCATATTTTATTCTGTATTCGAATTATTTCTTAAACTTATTGATACAATCTATATAAGCCTCGACTGAAGCTGAAACGATATCGGTATTGGCTCCAAATCCATAATAGATATGACCGTCATATTCCACCTGCATGTGTACCTTACCCACATCGTCTGATCCCTTGCTGATAGCCTGAATAGTAAACTCCTTAAGTATCATGTGACGTTTAACGATATTCTTCAGAGCCTTTATCGCAGCATCCACAGGACCATTTCCACTCGCTGAAGATTCAAATTTCTCGCCGGCAATATCCAGTCCAATACAAGCTACCGAACGAACTCCCATACCGGTTGTGACCTGCAAATAATCCAACTTGATGGCATGTGCAGCTGTACGGTCAGCTCCGGCCAACATAAGGATATCATCATCATTCACCTCTTTCTTCCGGTCTGCCAATTTAAGGAATTCCTGATAAGTCGCATCCAGACGCTCGCCTTCCAACTCAACGCCAAGCACACTCAGACGGTGTTTCAAGGCAGCTCTTCCACTTCGTGCCGTCAATACGATAGCATTATCATCGATGCCTACATCCTTCGGGTTCATAATTTCATACGTCTGCACATTCTTTAAAACACCATCCTGGTGAATACCGCTTGAATGTGCAAAAGCGTTTCGTCCAACTATGGCCTTATTGGGCTGAACCGGCATATTCATAAGACTTGAAACCAAACGGCTGGTAGGATAAATCTTCTGAGTATTGATATTGGTATCTATACCAATACCCTTATGACATTTCAATATCATGGCCACTTCCTCCAAAGAAGTATTTCCGGCCCGTTCCCCGATGCCGTTAATAGTAACCTCAGCCTGACGGGCACCATTCATAATACCTGCAATCGTATTGGCAGTAGCCATACCAAGGTCATTATGACAATGAGTGGAGAGAATAGCCTTTCCGGCAGACAAGCCATCGACATGCTCCATCAGATACTTGATTTTGGCTCCAAATTCCTGTGGAAGACAATAACCTGTAGTATCGGGAATATTCACGACTGTTGCACCCGCCTTGACTACGGCTTCCACTACTCTGGCCAGATATTCATTATCCGTACGACCAGCATCTTCTGCATAGAACTCCACATCCTCTACATACTTTTTGGCATAAGCCACCGCTGCCACAGCCCGTTCTATAATCTCTTCACGATTGGAATTGAACTTATATCTGATATGCGAATCAGAGGTCCCGATACCGGTATGGATCCGTTTATGCTTGGCATACTGTAAAGCTTCTGCAGCCACATCGATATCTTTTGGTACGGCGCGTGTCAAAGCACATATCGTAGGCCATGTCACCGCTTTTGAAATCTCAATCACAGAATTGAAGTCACCAGGACTCGAAATTGGGAATCCCGCTTCTATAATATCCACGCCCAGAGCTTCAAGCTGACGGGCTACCTGGATTTTCTCCACCGTATTCAACTGACAACCCGGCACCTGCTCGCCATCACGAAGCGTTGTGTCAAAAATAAATAATCTGTCACTCATATCGTTTATGTTTTATCGTTGTTTTCTAAAAAAAGAAGCCTTTCACACCAGGAAGTGGGAAAGGCTCTCGTATATTGTCACTACACTATTATGCACAAACCACACTTCCGATAACACGCTGCAATCGAATCCCCAGAATGGCTAGCAAAATAGTAGAACTTATCATATTTTCTTGTTTTTTTATTTTGAATGCAAAGATAATCGGATTTTCATAGAAAACAAACAATTTATAAGAAAAATTAGCTATAAAAGTAACAAATCAAAAGTTCTAATAACAAAACGGCTTTGTTTTATCTTAAATCATTCCTCTGTTCTGACACTTGGTATTCCTATTATTACAGGATTTATCTATCCCCTATTCACTTAAAGGAAAAGAGCTTTTCACAATAATGAAAAGCTCTTTTCCTTTAATAATCATTTTCCAGTAATTACCATAACGTGTCCGACCAAACATTTGAGTTCACATCAGCCTCCTGACCGGATCCGTTCCCTCCATATCCAGTATCTGGTAAAGTATTTCCATTCGACACACTCAGCATACATTCAATCTGTATATCATGAACTTTCACTTTTGGTTTTATATATTCTGTCTTTTCCATTTTTAATTTTTTATTATGACTCTTTTTACTGTTCCATCACTCATTTTGAGAATGTTTATCCCTTTCATCAATCTGTTTAATCTGACTCCGTTCAGATTATAGATCTCCTTAACCGTCACAGGTGACACCTCAGACTGCTCCATACCCAATACCCAATCATCATCCGTATGAAAACGAATACCGTTAATCTGCACGGATTGATCAACAGACAGATAAGCACGATATCCTTTTATTGAATTGGTCTGGTCCACGGCACAATAGAATAAATTATTACTGATGAAATAATCACCTTGTGGAATAAATCCGGGAACATAAGTTCCTATAAATGAAACGTTACCGACCTGCACATTATCCGTATTCCGAGACACATCAACATTTTCCACCTCTATGCAGCTGACTTCTTCTGAAGTTCGAACCATATAAGGTTTTCCAGCTTCTATAGAAGAGGCATCTTTAAAACGTAAATGCAAGTAATTGTCATCAGCTATCGTCTCTTCTGCCAATTCCTTGACTTCCCAACCTTCAGGAATATCCATAGAGAAGGGAATTACGAAGGTTGACCATTTATTCGCTTCTATATGACGCCACAAAGTAACCTTGCTATAATAACCATCCTCAAATGAGGTTGCCTTATTTTCATCCAACGTCAGTTCGTTACCTAAATAAGTCAGACGGAAATGATCTGCCTTATACCACCAATAACCTTCCGGTATGTAAACCTTACCTGTTGCTTCATCCGATCCGCCAACTACAGCTATTGTCGCTTTTCCGTCTGTCACGTCAAACGTAATGGTTGCGGGCAGAAATACCGTTTTGTCAGTCGTAAGATTTCCCTCATTTGGCACACCATTAGCGACCAGGAATATACGTCCGCCATCGGAAGCTACCAATACATCCAATTTGTATTTTCCATTGGGCAGATCAGTAATTGTCTGAGAAATTGGTGTTCCCTGCCACCATGTATTATAAAGATAGTCCCCGTCACATCCGTTCGTTGTATAGGTACCATTTGAATTTTCCCGCACACCGGTATCACTGGATGCAATCGTTCTCCATCCCGTATCATCTCCTGTTTCAAAACTGTTGTTGACAATGGCATAAGTCATATCTGCACCAGCAAAATGCTGTTTCTTTACAGCTTTTGCCAATTCACCATACAAAGCTAGAACTTCACGTTCACCATCACCTTCAAGTTCAAAATTCAGATATCGTTCCTCAATCTCTGAAATATCAAAGTCTGTTCTGTATTCTTCATTCAAAGTCAGGATCTTGGCCTTTACGTCATCCAAAACATATTTGACGCGATCATAGGACTGGGCTGCTACAGCATCACCGATGTATGTCAAACGGAAATGATCTGCCTTAAACCAACATCCACCTTCTTCAGAATAATCACCACCTACTCCACCGGATACTCCTATTACAGCTCCTGCATTCTTAACTATAAAACGCATTGATGTTTCAACAAACTGACCGCCACCTACAGTTTCAACACCATCATTATGTTTGCCATCCACAGTCAAAAAGACCATGTTTCCTGCATCCGAAGCAACCAACACTTTCAGCTCATAAACTCCGCTTCTTAAAGAAACAGTCTGTTCGAGTGGAGGACAAGTTGTCGCCGACCATGTATTAAAAAGATAATCGCCTTCACAACCGGACGTCGTAAAACGACTGTCACTTTGGGATGCCACTAAAGTTTCAGAAGCTGGTGTCACAGTCCATCCCAAATCTGTTCCCAATTCAAATCCCGGATTGATCACTGCATAAGTCATATCTGCACCAATCTCTGTTTGAGATATGGCAGCTGCAGCTAAAGCTTTGTAACAATAAAGAACCTCTTCCGTTCCATCTCCTACTATAGTATGGTTATTATAACGTGTTTCAACCGTAAAGTTATCAAAAGCTTTCTGTCCCTTTGGAGTCAGATTATTTTTCTTCTGCTCAACATCATCCATAGCTGCCTTGACCCGTTCATATACAGCTTTTTCAGATTCATCGGGACCATAATAAAGCAATTCGAAATTATCGAAGCAAGTCCATGATTCCTTTTTATCAGATTCTTTTTTTCTGATACCCAGTTTCAAAGTTCCGTCTGTCACATTCACATCTACAGAAACCGGATACAAACCAGCATTAAAATAATAAGAGGCACTGGTCTGGTCATTCGGAATATATCCGGACTCATTTTTATAGTCATTCTGACTCAAAGCATTGGTCTGCGCATGGGATAATATAGAATATACATCCTTGACAGAAGCATTGGCATATAATTCGGCATTAACCCAGTCAGATGTTGTATTCTTATCCCCATCACGGAAAAATGCCTGACATGATACTTTATAATGCCCGTTGGGCACATTAATAGTCTGGTTTACATCCCAACCTACACTAGTGAGAATTTTTTTCTCATTATATTTTTCTGCATTAAAATTGCCATTGGCACTATTATCAAGACCACCAATCGTAGGTTCACCTTGCCACAAGCCATTATTGGAATCATTCCTATCAAAATTGGCTCCTTTAAGCAAGAAGGTAGCATCAAACGGATCAGACTGACTTGCCGCTCTCATTTCACTCAGCAAGGTTTTCTCTGATCTCAAGCTCCACTGTTGAGCAGCAGAAGAAGGATCGTATGGCAGACATACCACAGTTCCACTGTTATCCGTACACAATGCCATCTCGGTTTCTCCATCCATATAAGTCAGCACATACTTGTCACCACTTTCATTCAATGCTTTTACTGTCCAAGTACCGGCATCTGATACGGATGTATCCATATATGGGTCATTATTATTATGCGAAAGATAACCTAAAGCGGTCGATAAAGTATAGGTTCCATCTGAATTCAAATTAAAATTAACCTTCGTACCAGTACAACCTTCCATTGCGTGGGTTCCCCACCAGCCGCCTGGTTTAAGAAACAGACCGGTCATACTGTTTTGCAGATAATAACTGCCGGTAATGGTTTCTGTCCATTCTTTATTAATGGTAAAATCTACTACCACCGGAAAATGATCTGAAATCGGAGTTCCGTCAATATAAGTAAAATCCGTATCATGTAAATACGTATTTGCAGTCAGAGTCACTCCATTGGCTTCTATATTGTTTATATAAAAGACTTTATCAACAACTTCTCCTTTTTGCATACCATATTGCGAAGTCATCATTGCATCAGTGCCATAATCCGGATATTTTCCATTCCATTGAAGATCCACCCACGGATCATTTATCGTAAACCGGTCATCAGCATTGATTCGGTCGATCAACAGTTCCTTAAGTTTATCTCTTGTATAACGGCAATTGGTATCACCCAAAATGATAATCGGGCGCTTATTGTGACTGGCAATAATAGCATCAGCCAACTGAGTAAGCTGTGATTCCCGTGCCGCTATATCTTCAGCATCCGTTTCTGCATCCATGTGTAACACATAGACATCCAGTTCCATCCCCTCGTCCAACTTGACCCAATAATAACGGTAGCCTTTCTCGATATTTTCATCAAAACCATTTTTCAAACTACCATAAGTCTTATTCCATCTCACATATTGCTCACCACCTACAGCCAAAGATTTCTGCCAAATAAAATTGAGTCCATCCGTATGCACCAATAATTCAAGAATACTTCCATTGGCAATTTCCATTTTGCCACGCCAGGTACCCGAATCATAATAATCAGTCAGCTCGGACAGCAACTCATCATTATAATTGAAATCTTCGGATATGCCTAATATATTCCATCCCTTTTCAGAAATAAGTTCACTCATTCGTCTCGTTCCGGCCTCTTGCGGACCATCTGGATTCATGTCAATTTGTGTTACTATCGCATCAAATTTTGGCGGTAAACCGTCTACATTCAAAGCTGCAGCCTTAAAGCGGACTTGCTGTGCTAAGATTCCACTCACACATAACAACGTAAATAAAAAAAAGAAACATCTTCTCATGCCTTAAGATTTAAAGAGGTTATTTCATAGAATTAATGTTATCAGAATGCCAATATTGACACCAGTCATCACTAGGTACAACCACAAAAGTTAGAATCTGGAATATCAAGAGATATTATAGAATCCTTTTAGCAGTTTCCACAAAAATACTTTTTATTTATAAAAAAAAGCAATTACCAACGTTAATTTTAGAGAGAGTACTAATAGAAATTAATGCTATTGGGTATCAAATAAGCCAAAGAGAAACAGGAAAACAAACAGCAATACCCCTAAAACAGAAAATCCCTCCGGAACAGTGTGTCGTTCCGGAGGGATCTCTAATGTATGAAAAAAAAAACGGCGGCTGCCTACTCTCCCACGGGTGTGCAGTACCATCGGCGCAAGCGGGCTTAACTTCTCTGTTCGGAATGGGAAGAGGTGGAACCCCGCCGCTATAGCCACCTGAAATATCATATTTCGGTCATATCACAAACATAAGACAAAAAGCATCAAGATATAAATCCTTCGCGCATATCACAACTCAAAGTATATAACTCCGCGGTAAGAAAGTCTCGGGCAATTAGTAATGCTCGGCTTTGACGTCACCGTCTTTACACCTGCATCCTATCAACGTTGTCGTCTGCAACGACCCTCAAGGGAGATCTCATCTTGTGGCCGGCTTCGCGCTTAGATGCTTTCAGCGCTTATCCGATCCCGACGCGGATACCCGGCGGTGCACCTGGCGGCACAACCGGCAAACCGGAGGTCAGTCCAACACGGTCCTCTCGTACTAGTGTCAGAGCCACGCAAATCTCCTGCGCCCACGATAGATAGAGACCGAACTGTCTCACGACGTTCTGAACCCAGCTCGCG